>Ga0209257_1001846_pt1 | contig 23054 bp, 18 predicted proteins | sample AraplaCvi_mCL_r2_FD_184277 | JGI IMG/M metagenome (GOLD analysis project Ga0209257, IMG submission 184277) | Arabidopsis root microbial communities from North Carolina, USA - plate scrape MF_Cvi_mCL_r2 (SPAdes) (version 2) | ecosystem: Host-associated > Plants > Roots > Endosphere | place: USA...
TCGCCGCGAACACCGGCTTCCCGCCGCATCCGCATTCGGACATGGAGATCATCACCTACGTCCGCGACGGCGCGATCACCCACCAGGACAACCTGGGCAACAAGGGCCGCACTGAAGCTGGCGACGTGCAGGTGATGAGCGCGGGCACCGGCATCCAGCACGCCGAATACAACCTGGAGCCGGTCACCACGAAGATCTTCCAGATCTGGATCATCCCCGACGCCCGCGGCGGCGCGCCGACCTGGGGCAGCAAGCCCTTCCCGAAGGGCGAGCGTTCCGGCCGTTTCGTGACGCTGGCCAGCGGCATCGCCGGCGATGAAGACGCCCTGCCGATCCGCGCTCAGGCGCGAGTCCTCGGCCTGACCCTGGCGGCCGGCGAAACCGCGGAATACGCGTTCGAAGGCAACCGCTTCGGTTACCTCGTGCCGGCCAAGGGTGCGGTCGAAGTGAACGGCATCCGCCTGGAAGCCCGCGACGGCGCGGCGATCCGCAACGAAGGCGCGATCACGGTGAAGGCGCTGGACGACGCGGAAGTCGTGCTGGTCGATTCGGCGCCGTAAGGTCCACGGCGAACACGGGCGCTCCCACGAGGGGCGCTCGTGTCGTTCCGGCCTGGCCAAACCCGCCGGGCCATTCGTCCTTTTCGCGTTAGTCTTCCGAAGGGCCGCGGTCCATGGCCCTCCACCACGAGGATGACGCCATGCTCGAGCTGCTGAACATCACCGCTTTCGGCGCACTGCACACCATCATCGCCCTCATCGGCGTCATCGCCGGATTCGTCGCACTCATCGTCCATCGCCAGATCCGGCTGGATTCACTACCGGGCCGCGTCTTCTTCTGGTTCACCGTCGGCGCCGCCGTCACCGGGCTTTTCATCTTCCGACGCGGCGGCTTCGGCGTGCCGCACGTACTGAGCCTGCTGACGTTGGCCGTGCTCGCACTGGCCTGGTTTGCCGACCGCCGCCAGGGCTTCGGGCGGCTCTCGGGTTACGTGGCGGTGCTGTTCAACCTCACCGCACTGTTCTTCCACTTCATTCCGGCCTTCGTCGAAACGCTGACGCGCGTGCCCCTCGGCGCGCCCTACGCTACCGGCCCGGAGGATCCGCGCCTGTTCGGGCCGATCGGCACGGCCTTCGTCGCCTACCTGATCGCCGCCGCATGGCAGCTGCTGCGAGCTCGCGTCGCGTCCCGGCGCGCCCCGACGCCGGGTGCCGGGCTCGCCTGAACGGGCTCCCCACAGCCGCTGTCGCGCATCACTCCTCCCCTGCCCGCAGGGGAGGATTTGCCGCTTTCACCGCCTGCCAACGCGGTTCCACGGAAAGTCCTTAGTCCTCCGGCCCGTAATGAATCGGGCATCGGATAGATAGAGGTGTCCCATGGCCCGCCCCATCTGGACCGGCACGCTGTCGTTCGGTCTGCTCAACATCCCCGTGAAACTGATGACCGGCGAGCGCCGCGTCGACCTGCATTTCCGCATGCTCGACAGCCGCAACAACGCGCCGATCCGCTACGAGCGCGTCAACGCCGAAACCGGCGAGGAAGTGCCCTGGAAGGAGATCGTCAAGGCGTTCGAATACGACAAGGGCAGCTACGTCGTGCTCGAGGAATCCGACATCGCAGCGGCCTCGCCGGACCACAAGGAATCGGTCGACATCGATACCTTCGTCGACATCGAATCGATCGGGCCGGAATTCTTCGAAAAGCCCTACGTGCTCGAACCCGGCAAGAAGGCCGAGAAAGGCTACGTGCTTCTGCGCGAGACGCTGAAACGCACCGGCCAGGCCGGCGTCGGCCGCGTGGTGATCCGCACGCGCGAGTACCTAGCCGCCGTCGTGCCGAAGGACGAAGCGCTGATGCTGCTCATCCTGCGATTCGCGCAGGAGCTGGTCGATCCGGCCGACTACAAGCTGCCCGAGGGCGGCCTGGAGAAGTGGAAGATCACCGCGCGCGAGATCGACATGGCCAAGCAGCTCATCGAGTCGATGAGTTCGAAGTGGGAACCGGAAGACTACAAGGATGATTTCCGCGAGCGGCTGACGAAAGTGATCGAGGACCGCGTGAAGTCAAAGAACGTCGTGCGCAAGGCGCCGACCGACGAGGACCACCTGCCCGAGAACGCCGCCACCAACGTCATCGACTTCGCCGACCTGCTCAAGCGCAGCCTGGAGAAGAAGGGCGACAAGGGCGGCGGAAAGCCTGCGCCGGCGAAGAAGGCCGCGAAGAAGGCGCCCGCGAAGAAGACGACAACCGCCAAGAAGCGCACCGGGCGCAAGTCGGCCTGACGCCACCGCACGCATGCGACGCTGACGCATGGCCACCGCGCCCCGGCTCACCAGTCCCGACAAAGTGGTCTATCCGGACGCGGAGATCACGAAGGCCGACGTCGCCGATTACTATCGCGCGGTCTCGCGATGGATGCTCCCGGAACTGGTGCGGCGGCCACTTTCGCTGGTGCGCTGCCCCGACGGCATCGCGGGTTCGTGCTTCTTCCAGAAGCATCACGCCGACTCGCTCGGCCAGCACGTGGGCTCGATCACGCTGCGCGAAGTCAGCGGACAGGACGACTACCTGTACGTCGAGGACCTCGAAGGCGTGCTCGAACTGGTGCAGATGAACACGCTGGAATTCCACGTCTGGGGCTCGCACATCGACGAAGTCGACCAGCCCGACCGGCTCGTATTCGACCTCGATCCCGACGAAGGCATCGAATGGAACGCGCTGAAGGCGGCCGCGCGGGACGTGCGCGATCGCCTCGCCGAAACGGGCCTGCGCAGCTGGGTTCGCCTCTCCGGGGGCAAAGGCGTGCACGTGGTCGCGCCGATCAAGCGCGGCCCGGACTGGCAGCAGGTGAAGGAGTTCTGCGACGCCTTCGCCGATTCAATGGTTGCGCGCGCACCGGAACGCTACATCGCCACGGCCTCCAAGGCCGCGCGCGAAGGGCTCATCTTCATCGACTGGCTGCGCAATACGCGCGGCGCCACGAGCGTGACGAGCTGGTCGCTGCGCGCACGACCGGGCGCGACGGTCGCGATGCCGCTCACGTGGGAAGAGCTCGGTCGCGTGCGCCAGGCCGGCGCATTCGACCTGCACAAGGCGCTGCGCCGTTCACGCAACCTCAAGCGCGATCCCTGGCACGCGATGCATCGCGCACGGCAGACGCTTCCACGCGACGTGGGTGTGTGAAGCCGACCCTCTCGGCAGACTTGTTGACCCGGACCACACGTTCATGAACGAATCGCGGCGTGCATGAACGGCCCGTGCGCTCCGGTTTGCTAGCTTCGGCGCATGACTCGCCTTCTCGTTATCTGCAAAGGAAACATCTGCCGAAGTCCGATGGCGGAAGCCATCGTGCGTGCACGCCTGCTCCGCAACGGAATGCAGGTCGCCTCGGCCGGCCTCGCGGCCATGCGCGGTTTCCCGATCGATCCACGCGCGCAATCCACGCTCGCCATGCACGGTTACGACGGCGCCGGACACATCGCACGCCAGGCCAGCAAGCCGCTGATGCTGCAATCCGACCTCGTGCTGGCCATGGAGCAGCGCCAGGTCGCGGCGGTGCTCGCACTGTGCCCGACGCTGCGCGGCCGCGTGCTCATGCTGACGCACTGGGACGACGGTTCCGACATCGAAGACCCTTACGGGCGCGACCAGCATGCATTCGATTTCGCTTTCGATCGCATTGAATCTTGTATACGCGATTGGCGAACGAAACTGTGACACGGTCAGTCCAAACGCTTCAGCGTCGTGCTCGCGTCGTGAAGTGATTCATCCATCTGAACCTGAGTTATCGCCGTTTTCAGGTTCATCCGCTTGAAGCTGTAGTTTTCATCTCTTCATCAACAGCGCATCCATATGTTCGTTGCGGCACGGAGGCATCGCGTCCATTCACTGCGAATGACGCCTCGGAATGAGCCGCGATGCCGTTGCAATGGTTGAGTGCGCACGCACACGGAACGCAACACGCCTTTGCCCTTTAGTTGTTCGTGTTCTGATCCGAGGTGCATGCATGAGGGACCCCAAGCTGGTTGCTGCCAGCGCGATCGCGTTGGCCGTTACACTGTTCGCCATCTTCGCCATGCGTCCGTGGGCGAGGAAGATCGGACTGGTGGACCGGCCAGATGCGCGCAAGCAGCACCGCGGCAGCATTCCGCTGATCGGCGGGCTGTGCTTTTTCCTTGGCACCCTCGTGGGGCTGAGTTACCTGGGCTACGTCGACGGCTTCGTGACGAGCCTGCTCGCCGGCGGCGTGATGATCGTCGCGGCCGGCGCGCTGGACGATGCAAGCAACCTCAGCGTGACTTCACGCCTCCTGGTCGAGGCCGCCGCTGCCGGCCTCGTCATCTTCATGTCCGGCTTCTATGTCCACGACCTGGGCCAGATCGTCGGCACGCGCCACATCGACATCGGCCTGTTCGGCATTCCGTTCACCATCATCGCCGTCATCGGGCTGATCAACGCCTTCAACATGATGGACGGCATCGACGGCCTCGCCGCGTCCATGGCGATGGTGTGCATCGGCGCGATCCTGCTGTTCGACGATTCCTCGTGGTCGGTGCCGGGCGTACTGGTGATGCTGCAGGTGCTGTTCGCGGCACTGATTCCGTACCTGCTCGTCAATCTTGGCTGGCCCGATGGCCGCAAGGTATTCATGGGCGACGCCGGCAGCACGCTGATCGGCTTCATCCTGGCGTGGGCCCTCATCTACATGAGCCACGCGAAGGTCGGTCGCCTTAACCCGCCGGATGTGCTGTGGTGCGTCGCGCTCCCGGTCATCGACACGCTGGCGGTGATGTATCGCCGGTTGCGCGCGGGCGGTTCGCCGTTCAAGGCCGACCGCCAGCACCTGCACCATCTGCTGTGCGATACCGGAATGCCGCCGCGACTTGTCCTGCTGACGATGATTGCCGTCGCCGGCCTGCTGGTGCTCATCGGCTGGTCGCTGCGCGACATGCCGCAATCGCTCGCCTTCGCGGCCTTCATGCTGGTGATGGCGCTGCATGTGTGGTGGGTGCCGAAGGCGCTGATGCGGTTGCGCGGTCGCTGGCCGCGCAGCGCGCCTCGGCCGGTTCCTGCGCCTGTGCACACGCAGACCAACAACCACGGCATCAACTTCCTGGCCGCGCTGGCGAACTTCGACGATCAGGACGAGGAGCGCGTCGTGAAGGAGCGCATCGACGCCCCTGCGCGCGCCGGGATCGCGCTGCCCGACGTGCTGCACCTGGCCGATGCCGCGGCCGAAGCCGCAGCGGACATCAATCCAAAGCCGCCGCTGCGCGCGTTGTGCGTGCTGAGCGATTCGCCCGATGCAGTGCGCATGGCGCCGATCGCGCAGCAGCTGGCGCGCGACGAACGCTTCCATACCACGCTCTGCGTCGCGGCCGAATCCGAGCTCGAATCGGCGCGCGTGCTCGAACTGTTCGATCTGTCCGCCGACGTGAAGATAGAGATTCCGGCGGCGGGCGAGGACCCGGCCGAGATGACGTCCAGCGCGCTGGGCGGCATCAAGCGCGTGATGACACAGGTACGTCCGGACCTGGTCGTCGTCCCCGGCGATGCACCCGCGACGCTTGCCACGACGCTCGCCGCGCACTACCACCACGTGCCGGTGGTGTGCATCGACGGCGGCCTGGCCAACACCTCTTCGCCGCGCGTGGCGGACGATCCGGGTCGACGCATCGCACGCGCCCTCGCCTCGCTGCATGTCGCCTCCGGCCAGTCCGCCGGCCGCCAGCTCGTCGCCGAAGGCGTGCCGGCGCATCGCGTGCTGGTACGTGGCAATGCGGCGCCGGACGCGCTGCGATCCGCGCTCGAACGACTCGAACCCGACAGCGGCATGGGCCTCGCGCTGAACGAGCGCTTCGCCGCCTTGCGCGACAACGCGCCGCTGGTGCTGATGCTCGGCCACGAATGCGAACAGGGGCATGCCACGCTCATGTGCAGCGCACTCGCGCGCATCGCCGAAGAGCATCCGGGCGTGGACGTGGTCTGCGCGGTCAACCCGGTCTACCTCGACGGCGACGTCCCGTCGAACCTGCATCGCATCGACGCGCCCGACTACCTCGCCGCGCTGTTCCTGCTCAGTCGCGCGCGCCTCGCGTTCGTCGGCGCGTCCCTGCATGCAGAAGCGATGGCGCTGGAAATCCCCCTGCTTTCGCTCGATCCGCCCTCGACCGAGGCGCAGGGCCGCGTGCATCTCATGGCCCACGACGCGCAGGCGATCGCCGGCCACATATCGCGCCTGCTCGGTGAAGCGTGGCTGCCGCGGCGCCGCCTCGCGGACATCGACCGCAACTCCATTCCCGAACTGAGCGACGCCGATGTGCGCGTCGCCGATGCCTTGGCGGGCCTGCGTCCAGCAGCTCATCCGACGACCCTGACGCGGGACGCCGGTTCGCCAAACCAGGTCGCGATCCGCAAAGCGTGGGGTGCGTCATGAACGCTTCCGCCCGCGGTTCGCTACATGCCACGACCGCTGTGTCGTGGACGCCATACGCGCGGCACGCCGCGTTCCTCCAGCGTGCGTTCCCGCATGCCCCGCTATTCACCAGGTGACGAAACATGGCCACTCACGTGATCTCCCGGGCCGATGCCCCCTATGCCGTTCCTCCCGCCGCGAATGCGCGCGAGGACGACATCGACATCCCGACCCTCGTATCCACGCTGACCGACAACAAGTGGCCGATCCTCTTCGGCACGCTCGCGTTCTTCATCGTCGCGGTGGCCTACGTACTTCTGGCAACGCCGAAGTACGAAGCCAATGCCGTCGTGCAGGTGGAATCGCGTCCACCGACCGTGCCGGGCCTCAGCCAGGCCTCCACCGCGCCGGTCCCGCCGATCGTCGATGCGCCGGCGGCCACCGAAACGCAGCTGTTGACCTCGCGCCGCGTGCTGGGTGAAGCGATCGAGCGCCTCGACCTCGACACCGTCGTCGAGCCGGTGCGCATGCCGCTGATCGGCGATACCGTCGCGCGCATGCAGCAGCGCCTGCATCCCGGCGAAGTCGCTTCGCCGTGGTTCGGCCTCGACAGCTACGCCTGGGGCGGCGAGCAGGTCGATGTCGGCCAGTTCGAAGTACCCGAACAGCTGATCGGCGTCCCGCTGCAGCTGATCGCCGGCGAACGCGGCCGCTACAAGCTTCTCGATCCCGACAACAACACGATGCTGGAAGGACGCGTTGGCCAGAAATCGACCAACGGCCGCGGGCTTTCGCTGGAAGTCGAGCGCCTCGCCGCCAATCCCGGCACGCGCTTCGAGATGACGCGCCTGAATACCATGGCGCTGATGACGCAGCTGAAGAAGGACATCACCGTCAGCGAGCAGGGCCGCAGCTCCGGCATCATCAACATCACCTATCCGCATCCGGATGCATTGCGCGCCAAGCAGGTGCTCGACCAGATCACGCAGGCCTACGTGCGACAGAACGTCGCGCGCAATTCGGCCGAAGCGGCCAAGCGCCTGCAGTTCGTCACCGAACAGCTGCCGAAGGTGCGTCGCGAACTCGCCGACGCGCAGGCACGCTTGAACACGTTCCAGTCGCGCACGCGCACGATGGACGTGGGCGTGTCGAATAAGGCGCTGCTCGACCAGACCGTCGCGCTCGACCAGAGCATCCAGCAGTTGCAGGTCCAGCGCGCCGATATCGCCAGCCGGTATACGCCCGAGCATCCGGTCTATCAGTCGCTGATGCGCCAGATCGCCCAGTTCGAGGGCAAGAAGAACCAGATCATGGGCCAGATCGGGAACCTGCCCGATACGCAACAGGGTCTGTTCCGCCTGAACCGCGATGTCGAAGTCATCAACCAGACGTACGCCAACCTGCTCGACCAGGCGCAGCAGCTGAACATCGCCGCGGCAAGCGCGGTCGGCAACGCGCGCGTGATCGATCCGGCCGACGTCAACATGGACAGCCCGTCGTGGCCGAAACCGATGATCGTCATCGGCGCAGGCACGTTGATCGGCGCGATGTTCATGGTCGCCTTCGTCCTCACGCGCCAGATGTTCCGTCGCGGCGTCGAGGATCCCGTCGACATCGAACTTCTCGGCCTGCCGGTGTTCGCATCCATCCCCTTCAGCGCAAAGGGCAAGCAGATCGCCACGCAGCCGGGTGCCGCACGCCGCGACGGGAAACAGCGCCTGCTCGCGTTCCGTTCACCGTCCGACCTCGCGATGGAGGCGCTGCGCACGCTGCGCACCAGCCTGCATTTCGCCCGCTTCGAGATGAAGAACAACATGCTGATGATCGCCGCGCCTAGCCCGGGCGTCGGCAAGACCTTCGTCTGCGCGAACCTCGCGGTGACGATGGCACAGGCCGGCCAGCGCGTGCTGCTGATCGATGCAGACATGCGTCGCGGCACGCTGCACCTCGCACTCGGCACGCGTGCCGACGGTGGCCTGTCGGAGCTGATCTCCGGCCGCATCGATGAAGTGCAGGCGGTGCGCAAGGTGGGTGGCACCGACAACCTGTCGTTCATCTCGCGCGGCACGATCCCGCCGAACCCGTCGGAACTGCTGATGCATCCGCGCTTCACCGCGCTGCTGGACAAGCTCACGCAGCAGTACGACATCGTGGTGATCGATACGCCGCCGGTGCTGGCGGTGACCGATGCGGCGGTGATCGGCCACCATGTCGGCACGTGCCTGATGGTGGTGCGCTGGGGCCTCAACCAGCAGCGCGAGATCGCGCTCGCCAAGCAGCGCCTCGAACAGAACGGCGTGGAAGTGCGCGGCGCGATCTTCAACGCGGTGCAGAAGCGCGGTTCGGGCCAGTACGCCTACACGTACTACGACTACCAGCCCATGAAGGACGAACCCCTGAAGGCGGCGGCGAGGTAATGCCCATGCGGACACAGATCACGATGTCGCCCTACTACGGCACGCCGGACTTCTCGCGCCTGATGCGCGAGGACGTCCCGCCGCCGGCGGTGGATCCGGTGTCGGTCGCGGACCTGCTGCGCAACGCGTTCGTCTACCCGCCCTACTCCATCTACGAAGGCGTTCGCCTGGTCACGTTCGGGTTCTGCCCGCACGACGACATGCACACCGAGCCAACGTTCCGCTTCAAGTTCCGCAACGCCGGCGAAGTGCCCGAGTACGCGACCACCGAGCAGGACTGGGTTGCCGGCTATCACCGGCGCCTGTGCGATTCGATCCAGCGCAGCTGCGCTGGCATGCAGGCGCCATGGCTGCTGCAGAGCGGCGGCAAGGATTCCACCACGCTGGCGATCGCGATCGCCGATGCGCGCCCCGACACGACGTGCATCACGTACCTGGGCGGTCAGGAAGAGGACGAAGTCGAATCGGCGACGCATGTCGCGCGCACGCTGGGCCTGCGGCACGAGACGCTGTTGTGCGATCCGGCGCGCGCCTACGATCGTTACCTCGACGTCGTGCATCGCATGCCGCTGCTCACGGCCGACTTCGCCTTGTTGTCGTGCATCGACCTCGGAACGGAAGTCGCGGCGAACGGCGGCGATGGCGTGATCGACGGACTCGGCGCCGACAGCTATTTCGGCACGCCCATGAGCAAGCGTCAGGAGATGCTCAAACGGCTCTCGCGTGGCCTCCCCCTGCCCCGCCGCCTCTCGGAACTCCCGGGCATCGATCGCAGCTTCAAGCTGTGCTATCTGCTGAGCACGCTGCGCATGAACGAGATCGAGCGTTCGTTCCCCGGTTCGCGCTTCAGCGACGACGAAGTGGACGAACTTCTGGGTCGGCCGATGTCGCAGCATTCGAAGCACCGGCTGGACCTGTACCGCGAAGAGATCGGCTCGGCGACGAGCCTGTGGGAATGGCGCGACATGTCCACCTCGATCGCCGGTTCAGCCGGCGCATTCGCAAAAGGCCTGTATGCCAGCGCCGCATTGTCGTTGAAGGTGGCGTACCCGTTCTGCGACCTCACGTTGCGCGAATGGATCCATCGCGAAGTGCCGCGCTACCAGAAGGTCGATCCGGTCACCAAGCTCAACAAGCTGCTCATCCGTGACCACATCGCCACGCGCTTCGGCGAACTGCCCTACGTCACCGGCAAGGGCAGCTTCCGCTTCGACGTGCGCGGCCTGGCGCGGGCGCGCTTCGACCGCGTGCGCGAGTTCGCGCGCGATTCGGTCGAGATGCCCGGCGCAGGTGCCTGGCTCGATCGCAATCGCCGTCGCCTGGACAACAAGTACCACGCGTCGAAGTTCTACCTGCTCGCGGTCGTGCTGCCCTGGCTGGCCTCGCGACGCGAGCGCCGCGCGGAGATGCAGGACTCCGAAACACGCGAACGCGCCTATGCCTGACATGTTGCGGCGACGAGTCGCTGCCTCGCTCGCGATCGCATCCGCGGCGCCATTGGCGTTGGGGGCGGTGACGTCGGTGGGAAGTGCCGTGGTCGATGTGCGTCGCCATGGCGCGCGCGGCGACGGCGTGACCAACGATACACGCGCCTTCCAGGCCGCGATCGACGCGCTGCCACCCTCCGGCGGCACCGTGCAGGTGCCGGCCGGCGATTACCTCATCGATCCGGTTGTCGGCATCCAGCTGCGAAGCCGCATGCACCTGGAGATGTCGCCCGGCACGCGGCTGCTCGCCAAGCCCAACGCCGCCGAGCGCGCCTACGTGCTCAACGCCCAGCGTGTGAGCGACACGATGATTTCCGGCGGCCGCATCATCGGCGAACGCTCCAGGCACAAGGGCACGACCGGCGAATGGGGCCACGGCCTGATGATCCGCGCATCGGAGCGCGTGAACGTGCGCGACCTGCACATTTCGCACTGCTGGGGCGACGGCATCTCCATCGGCGGCGCGAAGGTTGGCGCCGCATTCGTGCCCAGCCGGGATGTCACGATCGAACGGGTTTCGTGCGCCGACAATCGCCGGCAGGGCCTCACCATCGGCCGCTCGCGCCGCGTGCGCGTGTTCGACTCCGAGTTCATCGACACCGGCGGCACGCTGCCCGGTGCCGGCATCGACGTGGAACCGGATGAAGGCGACATCGCCGACGACATCCTCATCGCGCGGTGCACCGTGCGTGGCAACCAGGGCGCGGGAATCCAGCTGTACAAGCGTGTCACCGACGCGACGGTGCGCGACTGCCTCATCGAGCAGAATCGCGGGCACGGCATCCTCACCGTCGGCGCGACCGACTGCCGCATCGAGGACAACCGGATCCGCGACAACGTGCTGGGCGGCGTCGGCGTTCGACCCGGCACGCGCGGCCTGGTGATCACGCGCAACGAGTTCGACGACAACGGCCCGGCCGGACCCTCGCCCGACGGGAAGCGCCGCGGCGGCAAGCGGCATGTCGTGATCGGAGAGAAGACCGAGCGCATCAGCGTCGGTGCGGATAACCGATATCTCGACTGAAGGGAAGCGGACTGATCCGTGCGGTCGTTGCAGCCTGGATAAGCGCAGCGTACCGGGGGCGCGATCCCGGACGCAGATTCGCTACCCGGCCTGCGAGAGCGAACGTGATGAAATCTTCACCGGCCTCGCCTCGTCACACGTTCGCAGAGGCAAGGGCCTCACGTCCGCAGCGAGCTCATCCGCGCAGGAAACAGCCGCGCCCGGTTCATCCTGCGCATACGCGATCAATTGCGCAGCATCCTGCACGCAGTCATGAACTTGAACGCGCGGCAAGATGAACAACCTGGGCCGATTTCCTTGCGCGTGTGCACAAATGGTGAAATTCGCGGCTTCGATTCACGTTTGATCCGGTAGGGTGCACGGCAGTCACGAACATGATCGTGGCGTGATGACGTGAAGCCGCGAGGGGGCGCGCTTCGCACACCAAGCCCCAATCGAGCCGAACCGCTCACCCGGGGGCGTTCCTTTATTTCCGGAACCCTACTGTGAACGATATGCCGCCCATGGCGCCTGCGACCGCCGAACGTCGCGAATTCCTGCGCAAGTCCCTGCTCCTTTCCATTCCGCCCGTGCTCGGCCTGACCGGCATCGGCAAGGCCATGGCCGCCGCTGGCGCGACCACGGCCACCACGTACGCGCCGCCGAAGCGCGCGCGCGGTACTGCGTCGGTCAACGTCAAGAACTTCGGCGCCAAGGGCAACGGTTCGGCCGACGACACCAGCGCGTTCCAGGCCGCGATCAACTCACTGCCCTCCACCGGCGGTACCGTGCTGGTTCCCGCCGGCAACTACGTGATCGACCCCACGCGCAACGTGCGCCTGCGCAGCAAGATGCACCTGCAACTGGACGCGAACGCAGAGCTGTGGGCGAAGAGCAACAGCGCCGAGCGCGCGTACGTGCTGATGGCGATGGAAGTCAGCGACGTCGAGATTTCCGGCGGCAAGATCCGCGGCGACCGCTACCGTCACCTCGGCACGGCCGGCGAGTGGGGCCACGGCATCATGGTCCGCGGCTCCAACCGCGTGACGGTGCGCGACATCTACATCACCGACTGCTGGGGCGACGGCATTTCCATCGGCGGCGCCGCGCAGGCATCCGCAGCGACGGTTCCGTGCAACGACGTGGTCATCTCCAACGTCGTGTGCACCAACAACCGCCGCCAGGGCATGACCATCGGCTGCTCGCGCAACGTGAAGGTGTACGACAGCGAGTTCAGCAATTCCAACGGCATCGCGCCGCAGTGCGGCATCGACATCGAGCCTGACGTGAACGACTCGCGCACCACCGAAACCGTGCACATCGAGAACTGCCTGATCCGCAAGAACAAGGGCAACGGCATCCTGGTGTACAAGCGCGTGACCGGCGTGACCATCAAGAACAACACGGTCGAATACAACGGCGGCTACGGCATCCTGACCGTGGGAGCGAATGGCGGCTACGTCGCCCTGAACCGCATGAGCCGCAATTACCTGTGCGGCCTGATGTTCAGCTCCACGAGCAACGACTACCAGGCCAGCAGCAACGTCTTCCGCAACAATTACACGAAGATCTTCGGCACCAACACGGCGACCAACCCGCTGGTGACGATGACCGGGATCATCGCGGGCGCGGCGCCCAAGGGCAATGACCCGCACGTGCAGAAGGCCAGCACCGCCACCAACATCCGCGTAACGTCGAACCAGTACGCGACGTGATTCCTCGTCGTGCGCGACCGTTTCGCCGAGGACGGTCGCGCCGGCAACCTGGGCACGGCCGGCGCAAGCCGGCCCTTTTTTTTGTCTGTGGATCCGGTGCTGCCCGGCCTACATCACAACGGCATTGCGACGGCGTGACGACGACGCCATTTCGGCGTTCACGTGGCGATGCAAACGTGAGCGATCCGTGCACGGACGCGAAAATCGCGCTGGCTAGAATCGAGGCAACATCCGCAACCGGACGCCTCGCCACGCATCGCACCAGGAAGGCGCGCTGCCAGGTCATCACGTATGCGCATCGTCTTCTTCGCCAACACCGACTGGTACCTCTACAACTTCCGCCTTCCCACCGCAGTACACCTGCAGGCGCACGGCGCCGAAGTCGTCATGGTGTCGCCCGACGGACCTTTCGGCGAACGCTTCGCCGAGCACGGCATCCGGTGGGAAACGCTGCCGATGGATCGCGCCAGCCTCAACCCGCTGCGCGAGGCCTGGACGGTGAAGCACCTGACGGCGTTGCTGCGGCGCGAACGCCCCGACCTCATCCACAACTTCACCGTGAAATGCGCCGTGTACGGCGCGATGGCCGCGCGACTGGCCGGCGTTCCTGCCGTGGTAAACGCGGTGGCGGGACTTGGTTATGTCTATGCGAGCAACGGACTGAAGGCGCGCGTGCTGCGGCCGGTCGTAAGCACGCTGATGCGCAGCACGCTCGGAAGCGGCAACTCGCGCGTGATCCTGCAGAATCCCGACGACGCCGAGGCCCTGACGCAACAGGGACTGGTGTCGAAGGACCGCATCCGCGTGATCCGCAGCTCCGGCGTGAACGTCGAGCGCTTCCAGCCCGTGACCGACCGCAGTACCGACGCACCGCTTCGCGTGCTGCTCGCCGCGCGATTGCTGCGCGAGAAAGGCATCGGCGAATTCGTGGACGCCTCGCGCATGCTCAAGGCACGCGGTCGCGGCGTCGAGTTCCTGCTCGCCGGCACGCCGGACCCCGGCAATCCGAGCTCGTTCCAGCGCGAGGAAGTGCAGGCCTGGCACGATACCGGACTCATCCAGTGGCTGGGCCATGTGGACGACATGCCCGCGCTGATGGCCTCGGTCGATGTCATGGCATTGCCCAGCTACTACCGCGAAGGCGTGCCGCGTTGCCTGATCGAAGGCGCCGCGAGCGGTCTGTGCATCGTGACCACCGACCTGCCGGGCTGCCGCGAAGTCGTGACGTCGCACGGTGAAGACGGCCTGCAGGTGCCGCCACGCGATGCGGCCTCGCTCGCCGGGCTGATCATGCAGCTCGACGACGATCGCGCACAGGTTCGAAGGCTGGGCGCCAAGGCGCGGGAACGTGCGCTGGCGCATTTCGACGAGCGGTTGGTGATCGGCCGTACGTTGGATGTGTATCGCGAACTGTTGTCTCCGGAGTTGCTGGCTTTGACCGTGCCGGTGAATACGGCACGCGCGCCGACGCTGGGTTGCGCCGGCGAATGAACACCAGCGCCTGGCGACCCGCGGCAACGGCGATCAGCCTGCTGTGGCTGGCGACGATGGCCGGCGCGGCCATGGTGTTCCTCGCGCAGGTGCTGCTCGCGCGAAAGCTCGGGCCCGCCGAGTACGGACTGTTCGCTTCGTCGCTGGCGACGGTCACCGTCGTCGCACCGCTCGCAGGCTTCGGTCTTTCGCAGTTCCGCCTGCGCGTGTACGGCGCCGAAGGCTGGGCGGGCGACCGCTGGCTGCGTCCGTCGTTCCGCTTCTGCGCATGGACCTGCGTGCTCGCAGTCGGCGGCGTGGTCGCGTGGGCACTGTTCGGCCCGGTGGTGGATGCCGATACGCGCGACACGCTGCTGCTGCTCACGCCGGTGATCGCGGGCCTGTTCGCGATCGACCTGGTCGGTAGCAAGCTGCGCCTGGAAGAACGACATGGCGCATTGGCACTGTGGCAGATGCTGATGTCGGCCGGTCGCCTCGCCGTGGCGGCGACGCTGCTCGCCTTGCCCGTCGCAAACGCGCTCGGCGCGGCGATGGGCTACGGCGTGGTCGCACTGCTGCTCGCCGCGCTGGCGATGCCGCAGCTGAACGCAATGTGGCACGGGCGCATGGAGCTGCAGGGCCACGGGCCGCGCCCGGTTTCGCTCGAACCGCTGCAGACGCCGAATGTCGCGCAGTTGTGGTCGCAGGCCTGGGCGTACGGCGTTGCGGCGATCCTCTACCCCGTGTTCTTCCAGGTGAGCACGGTGCTGCTGAAATACCTGAGCAGCAACGAGGATGCCGGCCATTACGGCGTCGCGCTCGGTGTGATGACCGCGATCTATCTGTTCCCAGCGACCGTCTACCACAAGTTCCTGCTGTCGCGACTGCATCGCTGGGCGGTGCACGATCGCCCGCGCTTCTGGCGCGTGTATCGCATCGGCAATCTGTCGATGCTCGGCGCGGGCGTCGTCGTCGGGCTGCTGCTCGCCGTCGCATCGCCGTGGGCGATTCCGCTTGCGTTCGGGCCCGCGTTCGCGGACGTGGCGACGCTGCTTGCGGTGCTCGCGCTGTGCGTGCCGGTGCGCTTCCTTTCCACGGCGGTGGAGGCGGCCCTGCTCACCGCAAGCCACATGCGCTACCGCGTCATATCGATGCTGTTCGCGGCCGTCGTCGCCGTTGCGCTGAACTGGCTGCTCATTCCGCGCTACGGCGTGATGGGCGCGGCATGGGCGACGGTGGCGTCGGAAATCCTCCTGCTGCTTGCCCGATGGCTGGGCGTACGCGGCTTCATGCCCGGGCGTTCGCGATGAGCCGGCCACTTGCCTGAACCCAGCCCCGAAGCATCGACCGGACTTCACTCTCTCTATACGCAAGAAAGTACGCAAACGGTTTCCAATGCCACAGATGATCGACGACCCGCTCACCGACGATGCCCACCACGCCAGTGCGCGTACTGCGCCAGCGCATGCGTCCGTCTCACCGATTTCCGTCGTGGTGCCGTGCTTCCGCTGCGGTGCCACGATCGGCGATTCGGTCGCGTCCGTGCACGCGCAGACGCTGCGGCCGGCGCAGGTGATCCTGGTCGATGATGCGAGCCCCGACGACACTGTCGAGGCATTGAACGCGGTCGCCGCAAAGTACGCGCCGGGCTGGATCGAAGTGGTGTCGCTGCCGAAGAACGGTGGCCCCTCACGTGCGCGCAACGCGGGCTGGGAGCGCGCCACGCAGCCTTACGTGGCGTTCCTCGACGCCGACGACACCTGGGTTCCGACCAAGATCGAGTTGCAGATGCGCGCGCTCCGCGCCGATCCGGACATCGCACTGCTCGCGCACCGCATGCTCGTGCGCGACCGCGATACCCCCTCACCCGCCGCGCCGCGCGAGGCGCGCACGCGCATCGTTCCGCGGCGCCGACTGCTGTTCAACAATCCGTTCCCCACGGCGTCGGTCGTGCTGAGACGCGACCTGCCGTTCCGTTTCGACGAGAACTACCGCCGCGTCGAGGACTTCCTGCTCTGGGGCCAGATCGGTTTCTCCGGGTATCGCTGCGCCAAGCTCGACCAGGTGCTCGCGTATTGGCACAAGGCGAACTACGGTGCAGGTGGGCTGAGCGAAGACCTGAAGGCCATGCATCGCGCGGGGCGTGAAGTGCGCCGCGAACTCCTGCGCCAGGGGTTGGTGAGTTATCCCGAACATTGCTTCGCACGCAGCGTCGGCGTTCTGCGCAAGGCGCGCCAGCGGATGCTGCTCGCACTGCGTCGGGCCACTGAAGGAGGCGCGACCTCGTGAATGCGAACGTCCCCGAATACGGCATGGTGCAGCGACGTTCGATGTACGTGCCCGCCACAACCACGCTCAGCCTGCTGCTGCTCATCGCCGTGGGACTGTTCGGCTGCTGGCTCGTCGGCACGCGCGCGCCCGACGTCGGCACCGATACGCAGACCTATGCAGGCTTTTTCGAAGGCTTGAGCTCCGGCGGTGGCGAAACACGGCTGGAACCCGGCTTCGTCTGGCTGACCTGGGGCCTGTGGAAACTCGGCTTCGGCATCATCGGCTACCAGACGGCGCTGTTCGCCTTCATGCTCGGCACGGTGTTCGTCGCGACGCGGCGGTATCAGGACTACCTTAGCGAGGATCACCTCGGAGAACACCGCGGTTTCCTGACGTTCCTCGGCGCGGCCATCATGCTGCTGTACGTCTCGCCGATGTTCGTCAACGCGACGATCAACACCGTGCGGCAGGGTCTGGCCGCCTTGCTGGTATTCGCCTCACTGCTCTCCTTCCAGCGAAAACAGTGGTGGAGTTTCGTGCTGCTCGGCGCGGTGGCCAGCAGCCTTCATCTTTCGTCGCTGCTGTACCTGCTGTTCGCGCCGGTGCTGCTGTTCGGCACGCGGATGCAGCGCGTGATCGCCCTGATCGCATTCGCGTCGTACGTCAGCGGGCTTTCGATGCAGGTGATCCGCGCGTACGTGCCGTCGCTGTACGACCTGGTAATGACCTACACCGCCACGCAGTACTATCGCATCGGCGTACGCATCGACTTCGCGGTGTTCTCGATCTTCTGGTACATGCTGCCGTACATCCTCGCGCCGCTCGTGCGCGCGGAGTACCGCGAGAAGATCAAGGAAAGCGCGGCCGTCTACCTGGTGATGACGTTGCCGTTCTTCGCCGTCGGTTGGGGCTACTTCTCCAACCGCTACCTGTTGCCGGCGTGGCTGAGCGTGTCGCTGATCCTGGCGGCGATGCTCGTCCATAGCCGCCTTGCGTTGCTGCGGAACCCGCTGCTGTTGCGCTTCGGGCTGATCCTGTCGTGCGCCGCGTTCTACTACTACGTCACCAACGAGATACTGATCTGAAGATGCAGGCCCTGCAGTCATTGCTCGTCGCCCTGACCTATCCTCCTGCGCTGACCGTCGCGCTGCTCGCCTTTGCGGCGTTGCTGGCGTTGATTCGCTGGCGCCGCTTCGCGGTCGCGACCGCCGTGATCGCTATCGCATGGTCGGGCCTTCTCGCCATTCCCAGTGTTTCCGACTGGGTGCGCGGCCGCATCGAAAGCCAGTATCCACCTGTCGACGAGGCCACGCTTCCACAGGCCGACGCGATCGTCGTGCTCGGCGGCGCCACGCATTTCTACTGGCTCGAACGCCAGAACGTCACCGCCTATGACCTGGAGAACAGCCGCCTGGCCGCCGGTGCGCGCGCATGGCTCGCCGGCAAGGCGCCGGTGGTCGTTCTGTCGGGCGGCGGCGACAACGGCGGTAACGAAGCGGCCAGCGAGGCACGCGTGATGGAGCATGCGATCCAGCGCCTTGGCGTTCCGGAGAACGCGCTGCTGCTGGAAACCAAGAGCCGCAACACGCGGGACAACGCACGCTACACCGCGCAGCTCGCGGACGAGCATGGCTTCCATCGCATCCTGCTGGTGACCTCGTCGCTCCACATGCCGCGCGCGGTGGTGGAGTTCCGCAATGCAGGCGTCGACATCACGCCAGTCCCCGTCCCCGAAAGCGGCACGCGAGAACGCTGGGCGCAGCGCTGGGTTCCTTCACGCCGCGCGTTATGGCGAAGTGGACGCGCGATCAAGGAAATGGGAGCGCTCGTGATGGTTCATCTACGGAACTGAACGAGATGTGCGCTGGTTCACGTCCTTCGTTCGCAACACTGAATGCAACTGCACCGCACCCGCGGCCTATCACGCCACGTGCGCCACGAGCGATCTAGGCTTCCATTGCGAACCAAAGGACATCGCAATATTCACAACGTCGTTTCAACTCGGCTGCGTCCGGCACGGAAATCGTGACGCCAGGCATGTAGCGTGTGCCGCGCCAAGAACACGAGGGCCATGCATTGAAGACGCTCACTCTTGCCTGCTCGGTCGCCATCGCGACTGTCATCACCGGTTGCACCGGCCAGCAGATGACGCGCGGCGACATCCAGGATTCGCGCTTCATCGGTGGCGAGGTGAAGATGGTGCCGATCACCGCCGATGTGGTCTCCGCGCCGGCCCCGAAGGCAGTTGTTCCCCAGGAACTGCTGGCCTTCCAAGGCGAAACCTACAAGATCCAGCCCGGCGACACGCTCATCGTCACCGTGTGGGACCACCCTGAACTCACCACGCCGGCTGGTAACCAGCAGCAGGCCGTGACCAACGGCCGACTGGTGCAGCCTGACGGCACGTTCTATTTCCCGTATGCCGGCAAGCTCAACGTCACCGGCATGACGATCGAGGATCTGCGCAGCACGCTCAGCTCGCGGCTGGCCAAGTACCTCACCAATCCGCAGCTGGACGTCAACGTGGTCGGCTTCGGCAGCCGCGTCGCCTTGCAGGGCGCGTTCGTCGATACCACGCCACAGGACGTGACCACCGTGCCGATGACGCTGTCGCAGGTCGTGGGCCGCGCGCGCATCGATGTGGCGCAGGCCGACCTCTCGGGGCTGGTGCTCACGCGCGATGGACGCAACTACAACCTCGACCTGGATGCGCTCAACCGCGATGGCAACGTCGCGCAGGACATCTTCCTCAAACCCGGCGATCGCCTCTTCCTGCCGTTCAACGACCGCAAGGAGGTCTACGTGATCGGCGAGGTCGTGCGTCCGCAGGCGCTCAACTTCAAGACCACCGACATGTCGCTGACGCAGGCGCTGGGCCGTTCCGGCGGCCTGAACCCGATTACGTCGAAGGGCGAAGCGGTGTACGTGATCCGCGGGCTCGAAGCGGTGGAGCAGTCGACGCAGTCGTCGTCGGCGACCGTCTATCACCTGGACGCCGCATCGCCGGTGGCGTTCGCGCTGGGCGACAAGTTCCGCCTGAAGCCCGGCGACGTCGTGTGGGTTGGCCCGGCCGGCGTGACGCGCTGGAACCGCTTCCTGTCGCAGCTGCTGCCGTTGTCGTCGCTGGTTTCGAACGCGGCGTCGGCGCAGTACGACATGACGCGATAAGGACCGCATCGCGACGCCGTCGGAAAGACCGGGCTCGTCATCCGCGCGGACGCGGGGATGACGAGTACGGTCTCGCGATGTCGATTCGCCATCCCGTCGCTCGTCGGGGAAGATGAAGGGGCATTCCGCCCCGCTTCCCCGGAGCTTCCATGTTGCAGCTGTACGCCCATCCGTTCTCGTCGTATTCGCAGAAGGTCCTGACCGCCCTGTACGAGAACGGCACGCCGTTCGAGTGGAAGCTGCTGGAGTCCCCCGACTGCGACGCCTGGCGCGAGCTCACCGCGATGTGGCCGGTCGGACGCTTTCCCGTGCTGGTCGAGGACGGCCGCATGATCGCCGAGGCCAGCTGCATCATCGAATACCCGCACGTGCATCATCCGGGTCCAGTGAAGCTGATTCCGGACGCTCCGGATGACGCCATCGACGTGCGGATGATGGACCGCTTCTTCGACCACTACATCTCCACGCCGCAGCAGAAGTTCGTGTTCGACTCGTTGCGTCCACAGGCGGAGCGCGACACTTACGGCGTCGAGGAAGCACGCACGATGCTCGACAAGGCCTACGCCTGGCTCGACGGCGTGATGGGCGATCGCGAATGGGCGGCCGGTGCGGGTTTCAGCCTTGCCGATTGCGGCGCGGGCCCCTTTCTGTTCTACGCCGACTGGACGCATCGCATCGACGAGCGCTTCGCCAACGTGCGTGCATACCGCGCGCGCTTGCTTGCGCGACCCGCGTTCGCCCGCGCGGTGGACGAAGCACGGCCGTACCGCTCGTACTTCCCGCTCGGTGCGCCGGATCGTGACTAGACCTTGTCACTAGCGCGACTGGACCTCGTCGCCGCCACACGGGATGATGCGCGCTCCTTCGCGAGGGACTGCGCATGCTCCTGATCCTCACTGGAGTGATCCTGCTGGCCGGCCCCGCGTTGCTCGCGCTGGCCGGGTGGCGTGCATCGTCCGCGAATGCGAGCGCGAACGTGGCCGCATCTTCTCGCTGGCAGTGGACAACCGTCGGCGTCTCCGCGCTGCTCTACACACTTGCGTTCAACCTGACGTTCTTCGTGCAGGAGTTGTTCCTCGTCGTCCCGAAGGCACTGACGCCCGGACTGCAGCCGACGCTGTACCACAACAACCACCTGTGGAACGGCAGCAACCCGCTGGCAAGCCTGTTCCAGGGCACGGGCGCGCTCGCCACGGCGATCGTCGGTCTCGCGTGCCTTGTCGCGTTGCGCGCCGGTCGTCCGCGTGCGGGTGCGTGGCGGTTGTTCATCGTGTGGATGGCGTACTGCGGGCTGCTGATGGCGCTGCCGCAGGTGGTGATCGGCGCGTTGAGCACCGGCAGCGACGTCGGCATGGCGATGGTGTATTTCGGTCTGTCGCCGGTGGCGAAGACCGTCCTGGCACTCCTCGCGCTGGTCGCGATCGTCGTCGTTTCGCTCGCCCTGCTGCGGCCGACGCTGGAACTGGCCGACGATCCGGCAGACGTCGCCACGCCCTCGGCGCGTACCCGCTTCGTATTCCAGACCATCGCGTTGCCGATGCTCATCGGCACGGCGCTGGTGATCCCCTTCCGCGTGCCGCGCGAGGCGCTGGAAGTGGTGCTGCTGCCGCTGATTGTCGGCGTCCCCGGCGCGCTGTGGATGCTGGCCGATGCGTGGCGCGTGCGCGACGTGCGCGCGGTCGGCGTTCCGCTGCGGGCGTTCGTGCTGCCGCTGCTGGCGGCGATCGCGCTGCTGCTGGTGTTCCAGCTGCTGCTGCGTCCGGGCATCGCGTTCTACTGAGGCGTCACGCGGGCGCGCGCATGCTGCCGTTTTGACACGGGAGCGCGCCATGGCCGTCGATCCGATCCCGCCCGGTTGCCAGCGCATCACGCCGGGCCTCGTCGTGGGCGATGCGAACGATGCGATCGCGTTCTACGAACGGGCCTTCGGCGCGAAGCAGACCTATCGACTTGATCTCGGCGACAAGGTCGCGCATGCCGAGATGCGCATCGGCGATGCGCGATTCATGCTGTCGGACGAATTCCCCGAATGGGATGCGTTTGGTCCACAGTCGCGCGGCGGCACGACCGGCAGCCTGCTGGTCTATGTCGATGACGTGGACGCGGCTTTCGAGCGCGCGGTCAAGGCCGGCGCGAGCGTGTTGCAGGCGGTGGAGAACCAGTTCTGGGGCGACCGCATGGGCACCGTCGTGGATCCCTTCGGACACCGCTGGATGCTGGGCACGCATGTCGAGGATGTGAGCGACGACGAGATGCGGCGTCGCGGCGAAGCATGGGCGAAGCAGCACGGGTAGCCCGCGCCGCCCCTCCCGTGGTTCCGGCGATTCAAGCGCAGCGGTGCACCGCACCTGGCCCCTTCCCTCCCCCGCTTTCGCAGGGGAGGGAAAACGCCATCATTCCGCCGGCACTTCCTCGAACCTTTCGCGCAACTTCACCGGTTCGGTCTTGCGCGCTTCGCGCTTGCGGATCCACAGGTTGATCATCTCGACGAACACCGAGAAGGCCATCGCCGTGTAGATGTAGCCCTTGCCGATGTGCTGGCCGAATCCGTCCGCGATCAGCACCAGGCCGATCATGATCAGGAAGCTCAGCGCGAGGATCTTCACCGTCGGGTGGCGTTCGACGAAATCGCCGATCGGCTTGGCGAAGGCCAGCATGAAGACGATCGAGATCAGGATCGCGGCGACCATCACCCAGCGCTCGTCCACCATGCCGACGGCGGTGATGATCGAGTCGAGCGAGAACACGATGTCCAGCACCATGATCTGCGCGATCACGCTGCCGAACGTGGCGGCCACCGCGCCACCGGTCGAAACGGGCTGGCTCGCGCCTTCGAGTTTCTGGTGGATTTCGTGGGTGGCCTTCGCGATCAGGAACAGGCCGCCGCCGATGAGGATCAGGTCGCGCCAGGAGAACGCGTGGTCCAGCACTTCGAACAGCGGCTTGGTCAGGCTGACGATCCACGCGATGGTCAGCAGCAGACCCAGGCGCGTGATCGCGGCGAGCGCGATGCCGAGCTTGCGCGCCTTGTCGCGCTGATGCGGCGGGAGTTTCCCGGAGAGGATGGAGATGAAGATGATGTTGTCGATGCCGAGCACGAGCTCGAGC
>Ga0209257_1001854_pt1 | contig 22932 bp, 15 predicted proteins | sample AraplaCvi_mCL_r2_FD_184277 | JGI IMG/M metagenome (GOLD analysis project Ga0209257, IMG submission 184277) | Arabidopsis root microbial communities from North Carolina, USA - plate scrape MF_Cvi_mCL_r2 (SPAdes) (version 2) | ecosystem: Host-associated > Plants > Roots > Endosphere | place: USA...
AACCGGCCCGGGCAGGCCGGGGAAGAGCCGCGCATTATAGCGGCGGCCTTCTTGAAGGTGCAACATAGGCCCACACTTCGGACGCAGGTCCTTGAATCCACACGCTTCCGGCCCTTCGGAAGCCGCCCTGCGCCCCCTCGCGGAAGCCCTTTCTTGAAAGTCCTCGGCATCGAAACCAGCTGTGACGAGACCGGTGTTGCCGTCTACGACACCGAATCGGGCCTGCGTGCGCATGCCCTCTACAGTCAGATCGCGCTGCACGCCGAATACGGCGGCGTGGTCCCCGAACTGGCCAGCCGCGACCACGTCCGCAAGCTGCTCCCGCTGGTCCGCGAAACCCTGCGCGAGGCCGGGATGACGACGTCCGACCTCGATGGAGTGGCCTACACCGCCGGCCCGGGGCTCGTGGGCGCGCTGCTGGTGGGTGCCGGCGTTGCGCGCTCGATGGCCTGGGCACTCGACGTCCCGGCCATCGGCGTCCACCACATGGAGGGCCACTTGCTGGCGCCGCTGCTGGAAGACGACCCCGATCGCGGCCGTCCCGAGCCGCCGTTCGTGGCGCTGCTGGTGTCCGGCGGGCACACGCAGCTGGTGCACGTGGAGGCGATCGGGCGCTACACGCTGCTGGGCGAAACCCTGGACGACGCCGCCGGCGAGGCCTTCGACAAGACCGCCAAGCTGATGGGCCTTCCTTACCCCGGTGGTCCGCAGCTTGCCGCGCTGGCCGAACAGGGCCGCCCCGGGGTGTTCAGGTTCGCCCGGCCGATGACCGATCGCCCCGGCCTCGATTTCAGCTTCAGTGGCCTCAAGACCCAGGTCCTGCTCGCCTGGCGCGACAGCGACCGCAGCGACGACGTCCGCGCCGATATCGCGCGCGGTTTCGAGGATGCCGTGGTCGACACGCTGTCGATCAAGTGCGCGCGCGCGCTGGATGCGGCCGGCTGCGACACGCTCGTCGTCGCAGGCGGTGTCGGCGCGAACAAGCGCCTGCGCGCGAAGCTCGACGAGATGACCCGCAAGCGCGGCGGCCGCGTGAGTTTCCCGCGCCCGCAGTTCTGCACCGACAACGGCGCGATGATCGCGTACGCCGGTGCGCTTCGACTGGCAGCGGGACAACACGGTGATCTCGCGGTGCGAGTGACGCCGCGGTGGGACATGGCGACTCTGGAGGAAGTGATTCTTGATGCGTGATTGGTGACTCGCAAGAGCGGAATGCCTGACGCGCTAAGATTCCGCCGTTACGAATCACGAATCCCCAATCACGAATCACGGCCCCCCCATGGACCACGTCTTCATCGAAGGCCTCGAAATCGAGGCGCTGATCGGCATCTACGACTGGGAGCGGCGCATCCGCCAGCCGCTCGTGTTTGACATCGAGATGGCCTTCGACAACCGCGTGCCGGCGGCGACCGACGCCATCGCCGATACGTTGAACTACAAGGCGATCAGCAACCGCATCGTCGAATACGTGTCGCAGTCGGGTTTCGGGCTGGTGGAAACGCTGGCCGAGCGCGTCGCGCAGATCATCCTCACCGAGTTCGGCGTGCAGCGCGTGCGCCTGAAACTGAGCAAGCCCGGCGCGGTGCGCGGTGCGCGCGCGGTGGGCGTGACGATCGAACGTTCCGCATCCTGACGCAGGCGCCCCGTTCCGCATGAGCCGCGCCTACCTGAGCCTGGGCAGCAACGTCGACGCCGTGGCGCACCTGCGCGCGGCCGTGCGCGCGCTGCACGAACGTTTCGGCGATGTCGTGCTGTCGCCCGTGTACCGCACGCGTGCAGTCGGTTTCGATGGGCCCGACTTCCACAACGCGGCGGCGATCATCGATTCCGATCTCGACCCGCATGCGCTCAACGCGTGGCTGCATGCGCTCGAAGACGCGCAGGGCCGCGACAGAAGCGGTCCGCGTTACGGCGATCGCACGCTGGACATCGACATCGTGCTGTTCGACGGTCTCTCGCTGGAAGGCGCGGGCAACCTGCGCATCCCGCGTCCCGAACTGAAGCATGCGTTCGTGCTGCGGCCGCTGGCGGAGATCGCGCCCGATGTGGCCGTACCCGGCACCGGCCTGACGCTCGCGCAACTGTGGAGCGCCCATCCTGAGCACGGCGCGACGCTGGAAACCGTCGAACTCTGAGCGCGGGACCGCGCCGGCCGTCCGAATTCGCGCGTCTTCCCCTTGCCACCGTGGGCACGTCGGCCCGACGATGCGCGCTGGCCTATGGGGGACATGGGCAATCACTGGGGAGTTGGCAATGTTCGAGAAGTTCTCGCGCAGTTGGGAGCTGGTGAAGGCGAGTGCGGCCGTTTTGCGCTCGGACAAGGAGCTCATGGTGTTTCCGGTCGTCTCGGCCATCGCCACGCTGGCGGTGCTGGCGACGTTCCTGGTGCCGATGATCGGCTGGCGTGTCTTCAGCCACGGCGCCGCATCGAGCGTGGTCTGGGTGTTCCTGTTCTATTTCTGCCAGTACACAGTGATCGTGTTCTGCAACAGCGCGCTGGTCGCTGCAGCGATGATCCGCCTGGATGGCGGCGATCCGACGCTGGCCGACGGCTTCAACGCCGCCAAGGCACGCCTGCCGTCGATCCTCGGCTACGCGGCGATCGCGGCGACCGTTGGCGTGCTCCTCAAGCGCATGAAGGACGACGACAACCTGCTGATGCGACTGGTCGGCGGCGGCCTGGGCGCGGCGTGGACGCTGGCGACGTTCCTGGTCGTGCCGGTGCTGGTGCACCAGGAAGTCGGTCCGTTCGAAGCGCTCAAGCGCAGCGCGAACCTGCTTCGCCGCACCTGGGGCGAGAACGCGATCGGCAATGTCGGCATCGGCATGGCGTTCGGCCTGATCTCGTTCGGGATCATCGTGGTCGGCGCGTTGCTGGCGTTCGTCGCCGCGCAGCTTTCGAGCGTGCTGGCGGTGGCGATCGTGGTGGTGTTCGTGATCGGCCTGCTGCTGCTGGGCGTGTACCAGGCGGCGCTGAGCGGAATCTACTCGGCGGCGCTGTACCGCTATGCGATGGAAGGCGAGGCGCCGCCGGCGTTCCAGGCGCTGCAGCTGGAGTCGGCGTTCGCGGCGAAGTGATCGCGGTGTGGTGATCGAAGGCGGCGCCGGTGCGACGTACCGGCGCCGTTCTTTTTTTTGCGGTGGATACCGCTTCACCGTCTCCGGCGAAGGCCGGTACCCGGGCCGCAACGGCAACGGGGGCGAAGGGCAGGGCGCTCGACTTAAACCCCCAGCAACCGCCCGCCATCCAGATGCAGCACCTGTCCCGTGCTGTAGCGCGCGTCGCGTAGCAGCCAGAGCACGGCTTGCGCGACTTCCTCCGGCGTTCCGGTTCGACCCAGCGGTGTACGGGCGATCATCGCCTGTTGCGCGGCGGTGTCGCCGCGATCTTCCGGCCACAGGATCGCGCCCGGCGATACCGCATTCACGCGCACATCGGGCCCAAGCTCCAGCGCGAGCGAGCGCGTCATCATGAGCAGCGCGGCTTTCGCCATGCAGTAAAGCGTGTGTTCGCGCAACGGGCGTTCGGCGTAGAGATCGGCGAGGTTGACGATCGCACCACGCGTCACGCGCAGGTGCGGCGCCGCCGCCTGCGCGAGGAAGAACGGCGCGCGCGCATTGCTGGCGAACAACGCGTCCCATTGCGCCGGCGTCGCGGTGCCGATCGGCGTGGGCGTGAAGGTGGACGCATTGTTCACCAGCGCATCGAGGCGGCCGAAGCGTCCGACGCATTGCGCGATCAGTTCGGGCAGCCGGTCGAATTCGGCCAGGTCGGCCTGCAGCAGCAGGGTGCTTCCGGACCGCGCGCGCTCCAGTTCGGCCGCCAGCGCCTGCGCCTCTTCAGCCGAGCCGCGGTAATGCAGCGCGATGTCGTACCCCGCCGCGTGCAGATCGCGCACGATCGCGGCGCCGATGCGCCGGGCCGCGCCGGTAACCAGCGCGACTGGCGGCGTGGGAGGCATGCTCATGACGGGGTCTCTCCGGGCCGTGGCGTATCCTGAGCGGCCAGTGTTCCCACGGCGATGCCGCATGTCCACCGATTCCCCCCCGCATCGTCCCGACGCGCAACAGCGTCAGCGCGAAAGCAGCGCACTACCCTTGCCCGACGCCGACGCGCTCGATCACAGCGCGCGCCTGGACGCGCTGATCCGCGCGCAGATCGCCGAGAACGGCGGCGCGATTCCGTTCTCGCGCTTCATGGAGCTTTCGCTGTACGCACCGGGCCTGGGCTATTACAGCGCCGGCGCGAGCAAGTTTGGCGAGAGCGGCGATTTCATCACCGCGCCCGAACTCGGCCCGATCTTCGCCGCGTGCGTCGCCGAGAGCGTCGCGCCCGTGTTCCAGCAGATTGGACCGCAGGCGCGCTTCTTCGAACTCGGCGGCGGTACCGGCGCGTTCGCGGAAGTCGCGCTGAAGCGGTTGATGGAACTGGATGCGCTGCCGGATCGCTACTGCATCCTCGAACCCAGCGCGGAGCTGCGCCACCGCCAGCGCGAGCGCTTGCGCGATCGCCTCGTGCCGCCGCTGTTCGAACTGGTCGAATGGCTCGACGGTCCGTTCGAGGACGAATGGGACGGCGTGCTGTTCGCCAACGAGGTGATCGACGCGCTGCCGACGCCGCGCTTCGCCATCGAGGCCGGCGAGGTGTACGAGGAACACGTCGCGATCGAAGCCGGCGAGCTGGTGCGCGTGCTGCGTCCGGCCGACGCGTTCCTGGGCAACGCGGTGCGCCATCTGGAGCGCCAGCTCGGACGCGAGTTCGAACACGGTTATCGCTCCGAAGCGCTGCCGCAGCTGCCGTACTGGGTGCAGGCGGTGTCGGGCGGCCTTCGCACCGGCGCGATGCTGTTCATCGACTACGGCTACTCGCGCGGCGAGTACTACCTGCCCGAACGCGACGACGGCACGCTGCGCGCGTACTACCGGCATCGCACGCATGGCGAGCCGCTGCTGTGGCCGGGCCTGCAGGACCTCACCGCCTCGGTCGATTTCACCGCGCTGGCCGAAGCGGGCGTCGCGGCGGGGTTCGACTTCGCCGGCTACTGCTCGCAGGCGAGCTTCCTTCTCGGCAACGGGATGGCCGGCGTGCTGGAGCGCATCGAGCGAATCACCGATGAAGGCGAGCGCCTCAAGCGCACGCAGGAAGTGAAGCGGCTCACGCTGCCCAGCGAGATGGGCGAACGCTTCCAGGTGATGGGCTTCGAGAAGGGCGTCGAGTTCGGCGCGGCCTTCCTCGTCGGCGACCTGAGTTTCCGCCTGTGAGCGCCGCGACGAAGACCAGGCGGGCGTGGCTCCGCGAGTTCCGCTGGCCGGCGCTGTGGGTCGCGATCTGGATCGCGGGAATCGCCGCGGTGGTGGCGGGCTCACTGATGTCCGCACACGACCTGCCGGACGTGCCGGACGGTTTAGACAAGGTCGAGCACTTCGTCGGGTACCTGCTGCTCAGCGCCTGGGCGGTGATGCTGTTCGCGCATCGACGTGCGCAGGCGGTCGCGGCGGTGGCGCTGATCGCGCTGGGCGTCGGGGTGGAAGTGGCCCAGGGTGCCTGGACGGTGTCCCGCATGGCCGACTCGGCGGATGCGCTGGCCAATTCGCTGGGCGTGCTGGCCGGACTGATGCTCGGGCCGACGCCGGTGGGAGAACTGCTGCTCTGGGTCGAAGGCAGGTTCCGGCGCTGAAGCGCGCCGTTGACCCCATTTGGCCGCACGTTACCAGCTGTTGTCGGATCTTGAGCGGGCGAAGGTCCCCCTGTTCCAGCCGCGCGAAACGCCAGTTGTACGGGGCATGGCCAAAAGATCGCCATAAAAGCAGATAACGCAAAGCGACGGTAGGTATTGCGCAAAGGTTAAAGGCTGGTTAAAGCTCAGGGTTGGGCTCGACAGGGGGAGTCCGCCCACCCTGAGTAAGGAAACCGCCAATGCTCGTTGCCAATCGACATCGCCTGACCGCGGCCGTCGCCGCCGCCCTGTTCTCAGCCACCGTACCCGCCTTCGCGCAGGAAGCCGCGCAGACGCCCCCGGCCCCGGCCGCAGCTCCGGCTGCCCGCCAGGAGGCCGTCGACCTCGACAAGCTCGTCGTCACCGGCACGCGCGTGCAGGGCCGCTCGCCCACCGAATCAATGTCCCCGGTCGACGTCTTCCGTCCGGCCGACTTGGAGAAGCAGGCTTCGGCCGACTTCACCGACCAGCTGGCCAACATCGCGCCGTCGTTCAACACGCAGCGCTTCCCGATCGCCGACGGCACCGCGTTCGTGCGTCCGGCCAACCTGCGCAACCTGGCGCCTGACCAGACGCTGGTGCTGATCAACGGCAAGCGCCGCCACCGCTCGGCGCTGGTGAACCTGCAGGTCGAACCCTTCGGCACCGTCAACCAGGGCTCGCAGGCGGTCGATTACAGCCTGATCCCGTCCGCCGCGATCCAGCGCGTGGAAGTGCTGCGCGACGGTTCGTCCGCGCAGTACGGCTCCGACGCCATCGCCGGCGTGATCAACGTGCTGCTCAACGACTATTCCGACGGCGTGCGCATCGACACGCAGTACGGTTCCACCTACGAGGGCGACGGCGACCGCTGGCGCACCTCGTTCAACGCCGGCGCGCAGATCGGCGACGGCGGCTTCTTCAACATGACCGCCGAGTATTTCGATTCCGACCACACCTCGCGCGGCATCCCGCGTGCGGACGCAGCCGAAGTGGGCGCGTTCGTCGGCACCGACCTGGTGCCGTTCGAAGGCCTCGGCCAGCGCTGGGGCGATCCGGACGGCGAAGGCTTCCGCTCATTCTTCAACGCCGAGTTCCCGCTCAACGAAAGCGTCAGCCTGTACGGCTTCGGCAGCTACGCCGACACCGAATACGATTCGAGCTTCTTCTACCGCACGCCCGTCGGCGTGCCCGGCGTGGCGCCACGCGGCACGCTGATGGTGGACAGCATCAACAACGGCACCGGTGCCGCCGGTGCCGACGGCGTGGCCGATCCGGTTTCGCAGGCGCTGGTGAACGACATCCTCGCGCGCGGACTCAATCCGGCCGATTACCTGACCGCCAATGCATCCAGTCCGTCGGGGTGGATCGCGCTCAACCCGATCTACCCGATCTTCCCGGGCGGCTACACGCCGTCTTTCGGCGCGGAAATCACCGACTACGAAGGCGTGTTCGGCGCCCGCGGCGAAACCGCCGGCAGCCTGCGCTGGGACGTCAGCCTGCGCCAGGGCGAGAACCACATGATTTACAAGATGAGCAACTCGATCAATCCGAGCCTGGGTCGACTGAGCCCGACCAGTTTCGAGCCGGGCGACCTCACCCAGCTCGAGCGCGGCGCCAATGCCGACTTCGTGTGGCCGTGGCAGAACGACGTGTTCGCCACGCCGGTGAACGTAGCCTTCGGTGCCGAATGGCGCGAAGAGACGTACAAGATCCGCGCGGGCGATACGGCATCGTGGGCGAACGGCCCGACCGGTGCGCTGTTCGGCGTGGGTTCGGACGGCTTCCAGGGCGACTCGCCGGAAGCGGCGGGCGACTTCAGCCAGTACAGCCGCGCGGCGTACCTCGACCTGGAAACCGACGTCGTTGAACACTGGACCGTCGGCGTGGCCGGTCGCTACGAAGACACCTCGAACTTCGACAGCACCTTCGACTGGAAGGTCTCCACGCGCTTCGCCTTCACCGAGACCTTCGCCGTGCGCGCCACCGTCAACACCGGTTTCCGCACGCCGACGCCGGGCCAGCTCAACACGCTGGACGTGACCACGACGGCCGACTCCTCGGGCAACCTGGTGCCGCTGGGCACGTTCCCGGTCGCCAGCGAGGCGGCGATCGCGCTGGGCGCGACGCCGGTGACGGCGGAGGAATCGCTCTCGTACTCGGCCGGCTTCGTGTGGGCGCCCAGCGACGTCTTCAGCCTGACGCTCGACTACTACAACATCGAGGTCGACGACCGCATCGCGCTGCAGACGATCAATGTCGCCGAAGGTTCGCCCGAGCAGCAGGCGCTGATCAACGCGGGCGTGCCGGGCGCGGAGCTGCTGCGCCAGGTGTCTTACTTCGTCAACGGCTTCGACAGCACGGTGCAGGGCATCGACCTGGTAGCGACGTACCGCAGCGACTTCGGCAACTGGGGTTCGGGCGTGTTCGACTTCCGCCATAGCTACAACAAGCAGGACGTGGACAGCGTCGCGGTGATTCCGGGCACGACCACGCCGGTGATCGACGCCGAGCGCGTGGCGGATCTCGAGAACCAGCTGCCGAACAACCGCAGTGTCATCACCTTCGACTGGCGCTCGCCGTGGAACGTGAACTTCACCGCGCGCGCCAACTACTACGACAGCTGGGAAGACTTCACCTTCGGCGAGAAGGGCGAGTTCGGATCGGAATGGCTGTTCGACCTGTCGGCGACCGTCAGCTTCCTGGAAGACAAGCTGCACGTGACCGTCGGCGGCAACAACGTCTTCGACAACTACCCGGATCGGGAGACGAACGGCACGCTGACCTTCCTCGGCGCGAAATACCCGCTCTCCTCGCCGTTCGGCTTCAACGGCGGCGAGTGGTACGTGCGGGCGACGTACGAGTTCTGAGGAGGCTCCGGCCGCGCGGTGCGACCGTCTTCACGGTTGGCCGCGCGGATCGGGTCGGGGTGCGATGGATGCGCTGAATCCTGTGATCGCCGCACGGTTCCTAACGGAAGCTTCACGTATCTTGGCTTCGCGATGCCGGCCTGAACGCCGGCGCGGAACGTGATCGACACCGGTGCCAGGGGGCGAGGGATCGACACGAAAGCGCGGCACACGTGGCGCCGGGCGACTGGGGAGTCGTCCGGCGTTGCTGTTTGGGGCGGCGCGCTTCTTCGCGCTACAGCTTCTTCCCCGTGGCCTCCGCGATCGCGCGGATTCGTGCCTTCTTCATCGCCTCGCCAACATCCGGCCCACTCAGCCCGCGCGCGACATCGTCCGCACGCACCGCCATCGCCGCGGCCAGCGCGGCCTTGAGGGCTTCGCCCTGCGGATACGGCACGTCCTGCAATCCGGCGCGACCGCGCTTGTCGGCCTCGCACACGATGGCCATCTGCGCGATGCGCGCCGGCTTGCGGAAACCATCGCAACGCGCGAGCAGTTCGTACACCGTGCTCGCGCGTAACTCGTCGAAGCGATGCACGTTGAGATGCTCGCGGCAGGCGGCTTCGGCCAGCTGGCGATGTTCGGTCGGCACCTTCAGCCGATCGCACAATCCGCGCAACGGTGCCAGACCCGCGTGTTCGTGGCCAAGATGCTTGGGCAGGACGTGTTCGGGCGTCAGCGCCTTGCCCAGGTCGTGCGTCATCGCGGCGAAGCCGATCAGGTCGTCGCCCGGCGCCAGGCGTGCGGCCATGTCGCAGACCAGTTCGACGTGCACGCCCGTGTCGATTTCCGGATGGAACTCCGCGCGCTGCGGCACGCCGTACAGCGCGTCCACTTCCGGCAACACGACCGCGAGTGCGCCTGCATCGTGCAACGTGCGCAGGAACGCGGACGGCGTCGCATACGTCAGCGCGCGTCGGGTTTCCTGCCAGACGCGTTCGGCGGTGAGTTCGGCGAGTTCGCCCGACGCGGCCATCTCGCGCATGAGCGCCATCGTTTCAGGCGCGACGCTGAAACCAAGCGAAGCGAAGCGCGCCATGAAGCGCGCTGCACGCAGCACGCGCAGCGGGTCCTCGGCGAACGCGGGGCCGACATGGCGCAACACGCGCGCTTCGACATCGCGCGCGCCACCGTAGGGATCGACCAGTACGCCGTTTTCGTCCTGCGCGATCGCGTTGATGGTGAAATCGCGGCGCTGCAGGTCGTCTTCCAGCGAGACGGCAGGATCCGCGTCGACCACGAAGCCGCGATAGCCGCGGCCGCTCTTGCGTTCGGTGCGCGCGAGCGCGTGCTCCTCGCCGGTTTGCGGATCGAGGAACACCGGGAAATCGCGACCCACCGCGCGGAAACCCGCCGCTTCCATCGACGCCTGCGTTTCGCCGACGACCACCCAGTCGTTGTCGCCATGCGGCAGGCCGAGCAGGCGGTCGCGGACCGCGCCGCCCACGAGATAGCGTCGCTTCAAAGCCGGTGTCATTGCGCTCAACGCGGCGCGTGCTGCGCGAGGAGCGCGAGGATCTCGCGTGCGCCACTGTCGCGGCCGAGCGTGCGCGCGATCGGCGCCGACTGGCCCGACAGCCAGATGCGCAGTTCCGAATCCATGTCGAAATGCCCGGCCGTCTCGATCGAGAACATCACGATGCTGCGGTAGGGAATGCTCAGGTACTGCACCTTGCTGCCGGTCACGCCCTGCTTGTCGACCAGGATCATGCGCCGATCGGTGAAGACCATCAGGTCGCGGATCAGGCCGAACGCGCGCTGGAGCGTTTCGCCCGGAGCGAGCAGGGGCGCGAATTCCTCGGCGAGCTTGTCGACGGGCTTCTCGCCCGCGTGGCCGAGCAGGGTATCGATGAGGCCCATGGCCGTCTCCATTCCAGTGACGGCAGGCATGTTAATCGTTCGGGCACGGGGCCAGCGTGCAGGCTGGCCCGCGCACGTCGCGGCGATTACTGGGCGCCGGTATCCAGGTTGTTGATCGAACGGCCGCTGTTGCGCATCGCATCGCGCGCCTGTTCGGCTTCCTTGCGGCGCTGGGCGGCAGTGCGGCAATCGCGCGTGACCATGTTGCTGCCGACGCTGCGGACCTTGCGGCAGATGACCTTGTCGTCGGCGTCGGTCTTGCTGATCGTTTCGCTCGGCTGGGCGGCGGGCTGGACAACGGGCGCCGGTTCCACCTGCGGCGGCGTCGCGGGGGCACTGGTTTGTGCCGCGGCCAGACCCAGGACGACGGACGCGATCAGGGAAAACGTCATGACATTGCTTCCTTTGCAGTGGGGGGCGGCCGGGGCCGTGAGCGGCCGAGCCTAACAACTTTCCCGCCAGCTTGTGCAAAGGGGCTCAGCAGCCCGCGAGGACCTCGCCAACGCGGGGTTCCACGGGTGTCGGCGTCAATCCCAGACGCCTCAGGCCGTCCTCCAGGCTCACCGAATCCAGTTGCAGTGAGCGCCAGTTGTCGCGGCTGATCGGCTTGCCCGGCAGCCACTCGCCGACCTCGGCCTGCAGTTTTCCCAGCGAGGCCGGAAGCCCGATCACCACGCGATGTCGCCCATGGCCGCGCGCGGCGATCTTCACGATCTGCTTGAGCGTCAGCACGTCGGGGCCGATGAGGTCGTAGCTCTGGCCGATGCTGCGCGGGTCGTCCAGCGCCTTCGCATAGGCTTCGACGACATCGCCCACCCACACCGGCTGGAAACGCGCGTCCGCGCGACCGATCGGAAGCACTGGCGCGAACTTCAGCAGGCCGTCGAAGCGGCAGAACAGGCCGTCGCCCGGCCCGGCGATGACCGACGGCCGCAGCAACGTCCAATCCAGACCGGAGGCGCGCACGTGTTGTTCGGCGCGTCCACGCGCCTGCAGGTAGTGGCTGTCGCCACGACCGGCGTTGAGCGCGCTCATCTGCAACAGGCGGCGCACGCCCATGCGCTTCATCGCCTCGATCAAGGCGTCGGTGATGCCGACGAACACGCGTTCGAAACCGTCGCCCCGGTCGCCCTTCTCGTTGAGGATGCCGACCAGGTTCACCACGGCGTCGGCGTCGTCGAGCACGGCCGCCAGGAAGTCCGGGTTGGATACGTCGCCTTCGATAAGGCTCGCGCCGCGCGGTTTCGTGCCGCGCTTGCGGGCATCGACGCCGCGACTGAGCACGGTGACGCGATGGCCGCCTTCGAGCAGGCGCGCGACGAGATTCCGGCCGACGAAGCCGGTGCCGCCCAGGACCACCACATGCCGCTGTGTCATGCGCGCAAGTGTAGGCGAGCCGCCAGGTCAGCGCTGTGATCGGGGACGAGGTTGCGCAGCCGCGGCAGGCGCGGGCGTCGTGGCCGCGGCCTTCGGCGTCGGGCAGACGAACTGCTTGCGCGGACCTCCGGTGCGTCCGCGCAGGCGGTCGTCGAGCCGCAGCGCGTCGCCGTTGAGTCGCCAGTCGTAGAGCACGCTGAAGGCCAGCACGCGGGCGACGTACTCGCGTGTTTCCTTGTAGCTGATGGTCTCGATCCAGAAGTCCGGATCCATGCCGGGGCGCTGCGACTGCCAACGCGCGAGCGGCGCGGGGCCGGCGTTGTATCCGGCGATGACCTGGTACGGCTGGCCGCCGTACTTGTCCATCAACTGCCGCAGGTACGCGGTGCCGAGAATGATGTTGGTGTCAGGGTCGTACAGGCTGTCGGCGCCGCCCCACGGCAGGCCGAGTTTTCCGGCGACGCCCGCGCCGGTGCCAGGCAGGATCTGCATCAGGCCCATCGCGTTCGCGCTGGATCGGGCGCGCGGATAGAAGATGCTCTCGGCGCGGATCTCGCCCGCCACCCATGCCGGATCAAGGCGATTGTTGCCGGCCTCGCGCCGGATGGTCGCCTCGTGGTGCAGCGGGAAACGCAGGCCGTACAGCCGCGATTCGTCAGGACCCTTGCCCAGCGAGAACACCGCGCGATCGAACCAGCCGTTGCCCTGCGCGACTTCCACCGCGATGCGGCGCTGCTCGTCGTTGAAGCGCGACAGGGCATCGTCCCATTCGCGCGTCGCCCAGCCGACGCGGTCGATCTGGAACAGCCCCATCGCGCGGACGATGGCCGGATCGCGCGCAATGGCCTGCTGCGCGGCAACGCTGCTTTCCGGCAACCACGGGCACAGCGCGTAGGGCAGATCCAATCGGTCCGCTGCCAGGAAACCGTGGAACTCCGGCTTCTTCGCGGCTTCGCGGTACAGGCGATCGGCGTCGGCCTTGCGGCCGGCCATTTCGCTCAGGCGCGCTTCGAAGTACATCCAGCGCGAATCGCTGCGCTGCTTGGCGCCCATCTTCTGGATCGCCGCCAGCGCGGAGCTCCAGTCCGAACGCGACATCGCCTCCCGCACGCGCCATTCGTGCAGGCGTTCGTCGTAGGCGGAGGCGGGAACCGCATTGAGGCGGCGGGCGGATTCGGGTTCGTACGACGCGACCGTCCAAAGCGCGATCTGGTAGAGGACGCGGCCGCGCTGGGCTTCGTCCAGCCCCAGTGCATCGGCGAAACGCGGAAGCATCGCTTCGGCCGATGCGGGCGAGGACTTACCGAGCTTCGCCAGGCCATGCGACGCGATGTCGCGGCTGCGCGCGGTCTTCGGCCAGCCGAGCGCGCGATCGTGCGGGGATTCGACGAACGCCGCGTAGTCGTTCGCGAGTGCGAGCTGGTCCGCCGGCAGGCCGCGTGCGGCGGCGCGCATCACGCCGGGTTCCCATTCGGCCGCGGCCAGCTCGATGCGTTCCCAGCGCAATTCCGGCGTCAGGCCGCCCTGCGCGGACAGCGCCGCCATCGGCGCATCGCACGCGTCCGGCAGCGACTTGCCCGTGCGCCAGATCACCTGGGCATCGCGCGTCCACTGTGCGTCGCTGCGACCCAGCATCTGACGCGCGTTCAACTCGTTGCAGCGCAGGGACGCGCTCTTGATCTGCGGATTCCACGCGGCCACCACCGACGACCAGTCCTCGCGCCTCGCCGCGGCGGCGATCCAGACTTCGCGGAACGCCTCGGACGCGGGCATCCCGCGATTGCGTGTCAGGAACGCCTGGGCCTGGGTGGCCGGAAGGTTGTCGATGTCGCGCCGCAGGGCGGCGTACTCGATCCACGGGAACAGCGGATGCTGGGCCAGATCGCTGTAGCTGGCGGCGTCGAAGCGACCGAGTTCCGCGTCCTCCAGCGCTGCGCGCACGCGCGGCAACTTCGAGTCGGCCATCGGCTTGGGCAGCGGCGGGATGACGACCGGGGCGGTGGCGGCAGGGGTCTGCGCGCAGGCCGTCGCGGCAATGGCGACGCTGCAGGCAGCAAGTACGATGATGAATGGGCGGGGGACCATTCGTGGAACTATAGCCCGGCATCGTGAAGCACCTGTTGGCACGCGTGCTGACACTTTCAGGCGAGGTTGCTTTCCGATTGTGTAGCGACGGCTGTAGATCGAAATTCCGTCTCGATGCGGCGCGTGCCCTCATTGCATTGCCCAGGAGAAGCCATGTTCACCGCACTGCTCGTTTTCCTCGCGCTCGGTACCGTCGCCGGGATCCTCGCCGGCCTGCTCGGCGTGGGCGGCGGACTGGTGCTGGTGGCCGCGCTGGTGTGGTTGCTGCCGGGCATGGGCATCCCGAAGGAAGCGGCGATGCACGCGGCCCTGGCCAGCTCGCTGGCGAGCATCGTGCTCACCGCGGCGGCGTCGGCGCGCGCGCACGCCAAACGCGGCAGCGTGATGTGGCCGACGGTGGCCTGGATGGTGCCGGGCCTGCTGCTGGGCGGGTGGCTCGGCAGCGGCGTGGCGGTACGCATCGACGACGACGTGCTGCGCTGGATCGTCGCGGGCTACTGCTTTCTTGCAGCCGCACAGCTGCTGTTCGGCGGAACGCGCAAGGCGGCCGGCGATGCCGTGCCGGCGCCGCGTGGCGTGCCGATGACGGCCGCGGGCGTCGGCATCGGCGCGGTCTCGGCGGTGGTCGGCATCGGCGGCGGCAGCATGACCGTGCCGCTGCTGGTATGGCGTGGCGTGGTGCCGGTGCGCGCGGTCGGTACTTCGTCGGCCTGCGGTGTGGCGATCGGACTGGCGGCTGCGGTCGGCTACGCGCTGCATGCACCGGCAGGCGCGTTGCCGCATCACGCAATCGGCTATGTCTATCTACCGGCCGCGATCGGCGTGGCGGCGGCCTCCGTCTTCGCCGCTCCCTACGGCACGCGCCTCGCGCATTACCTGCAGGGCGAGACGCTCAAGCGCGTGTTTGCCGGCTTCCTGATCCTGGTCGGAACGAGCCTGGCGTTCGGGGCCTGATCGACGGGTGCGACGACGGTGGGTGGTTAACCGGTCGTGTCGTGCAGTTGCGCTTCCCCGAGATCGAGCTCGGACTGGATCGCCCGCAAGGTCTCGACGATCGCCGAACGGCGTTCCATCGTTCCGCGCCGTTCCGCGTCATGGGACACGAGCGGGCTGGCGACCAGGCTCAGCGCGCCCTCCATCCGATGCAGCAATTCGCGTTGACGCACCTGATCCCCCGCCTCGATGGCGCGGTCGAGTTCACCCAGTTCGTTGCGGCTCATGTCGAACAGATCGTGCAGGATGCGATCGAATTCGGCGGGCTCCCGGTACACCGAGCGCAACACCTGGAACATATCGGACGGAACCTTTGAGCCTGTGGGCGCCGCGGGCCCGACGCGCAGCAGCGTCGACAGCTTCGCGGCGAGCGCATCGAGCTGGATGGGTTTGGCGAGGAAGTCGTCCATGCCCGCGTCACGGCAACGGTGCACCTGCTCCGGCAACGCGCTGGCCGAGAGTGCAACGATGGGGATACCCGCGTTCGGTCCGCCGGACGCGCGTAGCGCGCGGGTAAGCGCGTAGCCGTCCATCACCGGCATATGGCAGTCGGTGAGCAACAGGTCATAGCGGATTCGCCCGAGCTCCGACAAGGCCAGTGCGCCGTTCTCCGCCATGTCGTATGCGTAACCGAGTTTCTCCAGCATCCGCCCGATGACAGCGCGGTTGATCGGGTGGTCTTCCGCGACCAGCACCCGCGCCCGTTGGGCCACGGCGGCGATGGACGCAGGCAGGTCGTCGTCGCTCGCAATGCCCAGCGCGGTGCGGCACGCCGCAAGGAGTGAGCGCAGCGATTGCGGGTCGCCGCGCAACATGATGCCCGACGCGTCGGATCCCGCGGTCCCGGCATCGCCGGCCACGCTCAATCGCGGGCAATGCACGAGCGCGAGGGGAAGCACGATGCCGGCGTCGATGACGAACAGGTCCGCGTCACTGCAATCGAAGTCCGCCAGATCGGAGGCTTCGATCTCCACCAGGCTGAAGCCGAGCGAGCTCAAGTCGTTGCTGATTTCCTGCGCGCGCAGCGAATCGGCCACGCATACCACCACCGTGCGTCCGTCGAACTCGGGACGGGGCCGCAATGGCTCCACGACCGGCAGGGACAACTCGAAGATGGCACGCGTCCCCACACCCGGTTCGCTTTCCAGATGCAGTTCGCCGTCCATCATCCGCGCAAGGCGACGGCTGATCGAGAGACCCAGTCCGGTGCCGCCGTAGCGGCGCGTGGTCGAGTGCTCTGCCTGCGTGAACGGCTGGAACAGGCGCGACAGGTTTTCCGATGCGATGCCGATGCCGGTGTCGGAGACCTCGATGCGCAGGCGCTGCCTGTCACCGGTTTCCTCCAGCATCCGCACGTGCACATCCACGTGCCCATCGGCGGTGAACTTCAGTGCATTGCTGAGCAGGTTCGTGATGATCTGGCGGATGCGCATGGCGTCGCCGCGAAAGCGCGTGGCCAGGCGCCAGTCGACGATCGAGTACAGGTGCACCTCGCCTTCCCGCGCACGCGCTCCGAAGAGACCGGCCGCGCTGTCGACCAGCTCGCGCAGGTCGAAGTCCGTGTCCTCGATGCTCAGTCTCCCGGACTCGATGCGCGAGTAGTCCAGGATGTCGTCGAGGATCTGCAGCAATGCCTTGGCCGAGTCGCGCGCCATCAGCGCCATGTCGGACTGGTCGTCCTTCAGTGGCGTCTGCGAGAGCAGTTCGAGCAGGCCAAGCACGCCAGTCATCGGGGTGCGGATCTCGTGACTCATCGCCGCCAGGAAGATGCCCTTGGCGGCCACGGCAGACTCGGCCTGCGCCTTGGCCTCGGTCAGCGCTTCGGCCTGCTCGTGCAGTTGCGTCGTGTCGATCCAGTAGCCGCTCCACTCCACGGCCCCGTTTGCCAGCCTGCGCGGCAGGCCGCCCTCGGTACGCAGCCAGCGCCAGCAATCGCCCTTGCGGAAGCGAAGATCGAAGGGTGGCATCGGCTGCAAGGTCGTTGCGGCGGTTTCGACATTGCGGATCACGAGCGCCTGATCGTCCGCATGCACGCGTGCCAGCACGCGCGGCTCGTCCGCGAGCAGATCCGAAGGCGACAGGCCGAGCATGCCTTGCGAATCGCCAGCCATGTACGTGAAGCTGCGGGCCCCATCGGGTTCGACGCGAAGCTGGAACACCATGCCCGGCATGGCCTGCGTGATGTCGCTCAGTCGCTGCTCGGATGCGCGTGCGCGGGCTTCGGCAGCACGGATGTCGCTGATGTCGACGATGGTGCCCAGCAGGCTCGACTTTCCGTCGGGCGTGACGACGGTGTGGCGCCAGATGATCACGTTGCGCACTTCATCCGTCTCGGAGCGGCGCATCTGGTACTCGCTGCGCGTGCTGCCGCCTGCGCGCAGCAGTTCGGCGTCCTCATCCATAAGGCCATGCGCATCGACGTCCAGCAGGTGCCCGGTCTCCACCGACGTGTGGCCGATGAGCTCTTCGCGCCGTCTTCCGAACATCGCCTCATAGGCACGGTTGATGGCGACATAACGGCCCTCGCCGTCCTTCACCAGCACCGGATAGGGAATGCCCTCCAGCAGCGCGTGCTGGAACGCCAGCTGCGTCGTCAGCTCGCCTTCCGCCTTCGCCTGCGCCCGGGTGGCGCGGCGCAGGCGCACGTAGGCGAATGCGATCGCACCGACCACCAGCAACAACCCGGCTGCAGCGAGCAGGACCCATCGCCACGGCGCTCCGTAGGCGTACTCCGTCGTGAGCCATCGCGCCCGGATCGCCTGGCGCTCGCCTTCGTTCACGTTATTGAGGATGCGGTCGACCAGCGGCAGCAGCGCTTCGTGCTCGCGCCGCACGCCGAGGGCCAGTTCGGTGTCCATGCCGGCCGGGCCAATCACCCGCAGCTCGGCGGCATACCGGTTGCGGATCAGTGCGTCGATGGCCGGAAGCGTACCGACGTAGGCGTCGGCTTCGCCATTGGCGAGCTTCGTCAAACCGGCCTCGTTGCTGCCGACGGGAATCAACCGCGCACGCGGCAACAAGGCTCGCAGGCGTGCGATCACACTGGCTTCGTCGCGCACCGTCACGTTGCGGCCGACGAGGTCGGCCGCTCCGGCGATTGGCGGACCCTGCACGCGCGCCACGATGACTTCGGGGAAGTACTCGTACGGCTGGCTGAAGCCCATCTCGCTCGCATCGATGTCCTCGCTGCTGCCGGCCGCGATCAGGTCGATCTCGTGCGCCAGCACCATGCGTTGCAGGCTGTTCCAGTCCTGCGCCGGCACCAGCTGGAGGCGCAGTCCTGTCTCGTTCTGCAGTATCCGGATGTAGTCCGCGGCGATCCCGTCGAACGCGCCCTTGCGGTTGGTGAAACTGTAGGGATACCGGTCGATCTCGTACCCGACGCGCAGTGCCGGCAACTGCGCCAGGCGCTTGCGTTCGGCTTCGGTGATGCCGGCGTGCGCGAACGGCTGCGCATCGCGCTCGCCCAGGCCCCAGCGCGTACGGAGCTGCTCCAGCTCGGGCGCGGTGATGGTCGCCTCGGCCTTGCGCAGGATGCTGGCCAGTTCGGCCCTGTCGCGCCGCACGGCCGGTGCGAACTCGAACGTTGGCATGCCGAACGGGCCGAGGATCGCCACGTCATCCGCCTGCCGTTGCTGCACCAGCGTGCGCGTGCGTGCAGCCGTCACGCCGACATAGGCATCGGCCTCGCCACGCACCAGCATGTCCAGCGCCTGCGCGCCGTCATCGGAATAGACGATGGTCGCGCGGGGGAATTCCTCGTGCAGCACGCGCGCCACGGCGTGGAAGCGTCGTTCCAGGACGATGCGTGCCGCGTTCAGGTCTGTTGCGCCACGAATCTGCAGGTCGCCCTTGCGCGCAACCAGGATCACCTGCTGGTCCATCGCGAATGGCCGCAGCATGTGGAAGCGATCGAGCCGCTGCGGGATCACCGGCTGCGCGAGCAGCATGTCGTACGGCATGGGCTGGTTCGATTCGCCCAGCGCGACCGCGGCCCAGTCGTTGTAAGGACGAAACTCCAGCTGGAAGCCTGCGCGTCCCGCGAGCAGGCGCGCGTAATCGACGCCGAGCCCTTCGGGTTGCCCGCCTCGCCACGTCTCGAACGGTACGAAGTCGCCAGCGAACACGCCTACCTGGATGACAGGATGCGCCTGGCGCCACGCGATTTCGGACGGCGCCAGCGTCACCGAGCCGGGGGCTCGCGCCGGTTCGGCCGCGACGGCGCCGCACAGCGAAAACACACACAGCATGACCAGGGCTTTGTACATCGACTGTACGAAACGCGATGAGATGCGAAAGCCCATGGAACACCTGCTGCTTCGGCGCTTGGCGCCGGTGGTCCCACACTAAGTTCCGTGGCGGTGGGGCGACCATCAGATTGATCTGAATGTAAACCCACCTAACTCGCGGAGGCTTCCGTACGCACCGACGCGAGACAAGCGTCCGTCGAATCGGTCGCAACGGCGTTATGAACACGTGAATTTCCGCGTTCGATCACGCGACGGCGGCGCAGGCGCTTGCCTCGCCCGTGCGGCTTCCACGCAGACTTTCGGAAATGTCCCCAGATGCTCAGGAGGACGCGACCTTCACCGCCGGCGGCGAGCGCCGAGTGCGATCGGGAGCGTGCGCATGACGAAGCCCTTTCGTTGCAAAGCGATCAGGAGCGCTTGACCAGCGGCGGCGGGAAGTACGTTCCGTCGGCGACGCCGCCCTTCGGGCCGTAGAAGCGGAACGTGAGTCGATAATCCTGGCCGCGCGGCGTCGGCAGCCAGTTGCCGTCGGGCGCGTCGGCCGGTTTGTCTGCGGCGAAGTACAGCGTGAGCGAGCCGTCCTTGCCGTATTCGAGCTTCGACTGGTTGTTGAGCAGGAAGCGGTTGAGCGGATTGGGCAGGACGCGGAAGTTCGTCGCATCCACCGCGATCACCGACCAGAAGTAGTTCGCGAACGTCGCCGGCAACGCGTCCTTAGGGAACGTCAGCGTGTACACGTGGTCGCCGTTGAGCTTCGCGCCGTCGCCATCGACGGCGAGCTTGAAGTACACGACTTCGTCCATCGTGTTGGCCCAGATGCCGCCCTGGTTGACCAGGCTGCGCGTGAGCCAGTCGTCGTGATACACGCCGACGGTGGACGGGCGCACCCAGTGATTGCGCACGGTGCCGTGGCCGAGGATCTCGGCGGCCTTGAAGAAATCGGGCAATGCCTTGTCGTGGATGACCTGGTCCACGCGCGCGCGCTCCTGCGGATCCTTCACGCCTTCGGCAATCGCGCGCACCTTCACCTGCAATGCGTCCATGCCGGGATTGAGGTCGGTTTCGCTGTCGAGCAATGCCGGCGCGATTTCGAATGCGCCGACGGTCGGCGGCTTGGCGATCTCGAAATCCGGCACCGCGGGCAACGTGGGCGGCGTCGGCGCCCCGGTCGCCCTGAATGCGAACTGGTGCTGCAACTTCTCGGCCTGAGCCGCGTCCTTTCCGAGTTCCACGCGCATCAACATGCGCGCGTACTTCACGGGAAGATCGATGCGCGTGACGTTGGCAGGAAGCTGCACGTTCGCGCCCTTCAGGCAGACCGCGTACTCGCCGGCACCCTTGGGTTGCGTGCGCTCGTTGATGTTCGCCAGCGTCTCGCCCCAGCCGTTGAGGAACTGCACGGTGTAGTAGCGCCCGGTGATCTTCGGGACGGTGACGATCGTGCAGCTGTTTTCATCCACCGCGACCCAGGCTTCGGAATACGCGACATCGAGGTTCGGGTTCGGCCAATCCACGGCGCCCGGTTTGCGATGCAGCAGCTCGTTCCACTTGAAGCCTTCCTTCAGGTCGAGCTGTTCCTGCCGGAGCACCAGCAGGCGCGAGAGCAGGTAGATGTAGGCGTCGCTGATGTCCTGGTCGGAATACGCACGCGCGACCTGGCCGGCGGTCGCCGGTGGCGTGGAGGTGGCGGTCGGCTCCGGTGCGGGAGTGCGGTTGCAGGCGGCCATGCCGGTCAGCAAGAGGGCGAAACACAGCGCTGCAGTGCGGGACATGGCGGCTACCTCCTCCAAGGATTCGTCGTAAATGCGAGTTCATCGGTGAAGTGGCCGTGAAAAAGGACGGCTTCCCCGACGCCGTGAACCGACCCTCCGATGGCGCTTCGGCGCAGCGCAAACGGCGGGCTCGCGGGGGTGCCTTGCTTCGTCGCGTGATGGTCGGCAAGTCATTGATTTTATGGAGTTGTTGCCGCCGACCAGCCGAGAAAATGTCTCGTTTTCCGGCTTCCCGTCCCAAGCGGCGGTTTTTGCCCCCTAGGCTCGGGACGGGCCGGCAATGGGAGGCGCACGCCAAATGTGCCGAAAGTGAGTCTTACTCTTTGCCGCTTGTGGCGGATTCACGAATTGTTTACAAAATAGGGGCGCTGCCCGGGCAGGGGAGGTGGCGACAAGTGCTGTTCATTCATTTCGAGGGAGAGAGATCCATGAAAGCCATGCGTCGTCAGTCGCTGACGAGAGCCATCCAGTTGTCGCTGTTGTTGAGCCTGCCTGGCCTGGCCGCCGCGCAGGAAACCGCACCGCCGAGCTCGGCCACCACGCTGGACACCGTCACCGTGACGGGTTCGCGCATCAAGCAGACCAATGCGGTCACGGCACAGCCCGTGTTCGTGCTCGACAGGGCCAAGATCGACCAGACCGGCCTCCAGACCGTCGGCGATCTGCTCCAGCAGATGACCTCCTCCGGCAAGGCGCTCAACGCCAAGTTCAACTCGTCGGGCAACTTCGGCTATCCGCCGGACGGCGGCGGCATCGGCGCGGGTTCGGCGCAGGTCGACCTGCGCAACCTCGGCTCGCAGCGCACGCTGGTGCTCGTCGATGGCGTGCGTTGGGTGAATGAGTCCTCCGCCTCGGGCGTGAGCGGCAGCGCCGACCTCAACACCATTCCGCTGGCCATCGTCGAGCGCGTCGAAGTGCTGGAAGACGGCGCATCTTCGATCTACGGCTCCGACGCCATCGCCGGCGTGATCAACATCATCACCCGCCGCAAGTTCGACGGCGCCGAAGTGCATGCCTACTACGGCGAGTACGAAGACGGCGGCGACACCACCGAAGGCAGCCTGACGGTCGGCGGGAGCGGCGACCGCTGGTCGGCCGTGTTCACCGCCAGCTACTTCGAGCAGCAGGAAATCAGCTCCGGTTCGTGGGAGCAGTCGCGCTACCCGACGCCGGGCACCGGCGTGCGTGGCGGCAGCTCGGGCATCCCGCAGGGCCGCTTCTTCTTCTGCGATCCGACCCGTCCCACCACCGGCGTCGGCGGTTGCGATGGCGACACCGAGAACTGGTACGACATCACGCTCAACAACGGCACCACCACGCCGGTGTTCGATCCGAACAACCCCAACGGCGGTACGTACAACTCGTTCGACGGCAGTGACCGCTTCAACTTCGCGCCGTACAACCTGTTGCTGACGCCGCAGAAGCGCAAGTCGATCTTCGCCAGCGTCTTCTACGACATCAACGACAGCACCCGACTGCACGTCAAGGGCCTGTACAACAACCGCACCTCGACCAACCAGGCGGCGCCGGAGCCGATCTTCGTCGGCCCGGGCGCGGGCACCGGCGGCATCGCCGACACCATCAGCATCGCTGCCAACAATCCATACAACCCGTTCGGCTACACGCTGGATGCGAACTCCAACTTCCTCGTGGCGACGCGTCGTCCGATCGAAGTGGGACCGCGCATCTTCAACCAGGACGTGGACACGGCGTACTTCAACGTCGGCCTGGACGGCACGTTCACCCTGGGGACGCGCGGCTTCTCCTGGGACGTCAACTACGCCTACGCCGATAACAAGGCGACGCAGGAGTTCCTCAACGGCTACAACGTCGCCAAGCTCAAGCTCGCGCTGGGCGACGCGACGATCTGCGCCCAGGTGGCCGGTTGCGTGCCGCTGGACATCTTCGGCGGCCAGGGCCGTCCGATGACGCAGGAGATGATCGACTACATCCGCACGCGCCAGATCGACTCCTCGCAGCAGAAGCTCGA
>Ga0209257_1001855_pt1 | contig 22930 bp, 17 predicted proteins | sample AraplaCvi_mCL_r2_FD_184277 | JGI IMG/M metagenome (GOLD analysis project Ga0209257, IMG submission 184277) | Arabidopsis root microbial communities from North Carolina, USA - plate scrape MF_Cvi_mCL_r2 (SPAdes) (version 2) | ecosystem: Host-associated > Plants > Roots > Endosphere | place: USA...
GATCGAGCGCAGCGACGGCAGTTCCCCTTCGAGCCAGCGCAGCAGCACGATCAACGCCTCGACCTGCGCCGTCGTGTACGCCTCGTCCATCGCCTGGTGCGACGCCGCCAGCCAGTCCGGATAACGCCCGCGGTTCACCAGTTCGATGCCCACCGCGCGCGTGTTGTGCCCGCGCACGTGGTGGGCGATGCGATCCAGCGCGACGAACTGGTGCACGCTGCCGTCGCGGTCGATGTAGAAGTGGCCGCTGTTGCCGGTGAGCGAGGTTTCGTACAGCACTTCCTCGCCGAAACGCCGTGCCATAGGCAGGTCCGGCAGCTCGGTGCAGTGGATGACGACCAGGTCGATCGCATCCAGCGAGCGCGCGTCCAGCCGCTCCTGGTAGGGCAGCGGATCGAAGGCGATGGGCGGGGCCGGAAGGGCGGGCGACATGGGGCCGGATGCTACCATTCGCCTCCCGCGCGCCAGGCGCGGCGTCGCATCTCTGCCGAAGACTACCCACCCGCGCCCGTCGCGGTCCGACCACCGGACGGAACCGCCCATGAAACTCCCGCCCGCCGACTCCGAGCTCGGCAAGCTGATGGCCACGCTGCCGCAAACCGGCGCGGTGGACTGGATCGGCGTGCGCCCGAAGCGCGACGTCGCGATGGACGAAGTCGAGCACGTCGTGGCCGAAACCGGCGCCGGACTCGTCGGCGACCGCTACGCCGGCGGCAGCGGCGAGCGTGGCATCACGCTGATCCAGGCCGAACACCTGCCGGTGATCGCCGCGCTGTCGGGCCATGCGTCGGTCGAACCGGCGACGCTGCGCCGCAACCTGGTCGTCTCCGGCATCCCGCTGGTGGCGCTGAAGGGCCGGCGCTTCCGCGTCGGCGAGGTGGTGCTGGAAGGCACCGATTCGTGCGACCCGTGCTCGCGCATGGAAGCCGCGCTCGGTGCCGGCGGTTTCAACGCAATGCGCGGCCACGGCGGCCTGTGCGCGCGCATCCTGCAAGGCGGCACCATCCGGCGCGGCGACGCGGTCGTCGCCCTCAACGACACAGACTCCAGCGCATGAGCACTCGCGGTCACTGCATTCTTTCCCATGGTTTCGAGAGCGGCCCGGACGCGACCAAGGTCGCCGCGCTCGCGCTGGCCGCCGAGCGCATGGGCTGGACGCACGAACGCCCCGACTACACCGACCTCGACGCGAAACGCGAGGTGAGCGAAGTCGGCGACGTCCACGCACGCGTCGATCGCCTGCTCGGCCTGGCGCAGGCCGCCGCCGCGCGTGGCCCGGTCGTGCTCGCCGGTTCGAGCCTGGGCGCGTACATCTCCGGCCTGGTGTCGCTGAAGGTGGACACGCTGGGCCTGTTCCTGATGGCGCCGCCGGTGCGCATGGGCGAGGCGCCGCGACTGGTCGCCGCGAACGTGCCGACGTCGATCATCCACGGCTGGAACGATGAACTCATCGCGCCGGCCGAAGTCGTCGCGTGGGCGTACGCGCGCAGTGCGCGCCTGCTGCTGGTGGACGACACCCACCGCCTTTCCAACCACGTCGAAGCGAGCGCGGACGCGTTCGCCTCGTTGCTCGCATCGCTCTGAGTATCTGCAAATGAAGTTTTTCGCCAGCTGCGGTAAAGGCCTGGAATACCTGCTCGCCGACGAGATGGCCGCGCTCGGTTGCGCGCGTGCAACCGCGGCCATCGCCGGCGTCAACGTCGAAGGCACGCTCGCCGACGCGCGGCGCGCCGTGCTCTGGTCGCGCCTGGCCAGCCGCGTGCTGTGGCCGCTCGCCGAGTTCGACTGCCCCGACGAGCACGCGCTCTACGCCGGCGTCGCCGCGATCGACTGGCCGCAGCACCTGGCGCAGGGGCACACGGTCGCCGTGGATGCGCACGTGTCGGGCGAAGCGATCACGCACGCGCGCTACGCCGCGCAGCGCGTGAAGGACGGCATCGTCGACGTCATGCGCGCCCGGACCGGCACGCGTCCCGACGTCGACGTCGAATCGCCCGACCTGCGCGTGAACCTCGTGTTGCGCAAGGGGCGCGCGATCGTCTCCATCGATCTGTCCGGCGGCCCGATGCACCGTCGCGGCTGGCGCACGAAGCAGGGCGAGGCGCCGCTGAAGGAAAACCTCGCCGCCGCCGTGCTGATGCGCGGGCAGTGGACGAAGGCATACGCCGAGGGCGGCGCGCTGCTGGATCCGATGTGCGGCAGCGGCACGCTGCTGATCGAAGGCGCGCTGATGGCCGCCGACGTCGCGCCGGGCCTGCAGCGCCACGGCAACCAGGTACCGACCGGCTGGCTGGCGTTCGACGCCGGCACATGGAGCGCGTTGCTCGACGACGCACGCAAGCGCGAAGCGGCCGGCATGAATGCGCTGCGCCCGGTGTTCTTCGGCCGCGATACCGACCCGCACGCCATCCGCGCCGCGGAAGACAATGCGGTGCTGGCCGGCCTGGCGGGATTGATCGGCTTCAAGGTGGGCGACATCCGCTCGCTGGACGCCGCGCCAGGTGCTTCGAACGAGGCTTCGAACGACGCAACGCCCAACGGCCTGATCGTCTGCAACCCGCCCTACGACGCACGACTCGCCGCCGATCCCGCGCTGTATCGCGCGCTCGGCGATGCGCTCAAGCGCGCGGTGCCGCAGTGGCGCGCGAGCCTGCTGTGCGGCGATGCCGAACTCGCCTTCGCCACCGGCCTGCGCGCGCAGAAGAAATACCAGGTATTCAACGGCGCGATCGAATGCACGCTGATCGTGTGCGATCCCGTCGCGCCCGCGCAGCGTCGTCGCACGGACGAGACCGGGGCCGATGTCGCGCCGACGTTGTCGGAAGGCGCGCAGATGGTCGCCAACCGCCTGCGCAAGAACCTGCACAAGCTCAAGCGCTGGCGCGAGCGCGAAGGCGTCACGTGCTATCGCGCGTACGACGCGGACATTCCCGAATACGCCGCCGCCATCGACGTCTACACTACGCACGAAACGACGCCGCGCACCTTCCTGCACGTGCAGGAATACGCCGCGCCGCAGGAAATCCCCGAGAACGTCCAGCGCCGCCGCCTCAACGAACTGCTGGCCGCGACGCGAGAGGTGTTCGACGTGCCACGCGAGAACGTCGCGCTGAAGACGCGGAAACGCGGCAAGGGCGGCAGCAAATATTCCGAGATGAGAGCAGGCTCAATGGATTCGCGCGGCGAGTTCGTCACCGTGCGCGAAGGCGACGTGCTGCTGCGCGTGAACCTGTTCGACTACCTCGACACCGGCCTGTTCCTCGATCACCGCCCGATGCGCCTGCGCATCGCCGAGGAAGCGCACGACACGCGTTTCCTCAACCTGTTCGGCTACACCGGCGCGGCGACGGTGCATGCGGCCGTCGGTGGCGCGCGCCTGACGACGACGGTCGACCTGTCCGGCACGTACCTGGAATGGTGCGCCGACAACCTGCGCGAGAACGACGTCGGCGGCACGCGCCACCGCCTCGTGCAGGCCGATGCCTTGACCTGGCTGGAAGCGGACACGCACCAGTACGACCTGATCTTCTGCGACCCGCCGACGTTCTCCAACTCCAAGCGCGCGCAGGACTTCGACGTGCAGACGCAGCATGTGCGCCTGCTGCGCGCGGCGGTTGCGCGACTTGCCGACGACGGCGTGCTGTACTTCTCGAACAACTTCCGACGCTTCCGCCTGGACGAGGCGAGCGTTGCAGAATTTGCGAAGCTCGAGGACATCAGCGCGCGCACGATCCCGCCGGACTTCGAACGCGACGCGCGCATCCATCGCTGCTGGCGCCTGCAGCGGCGCTGACTCCACGCGCGGCGCCGAGTGCCGCGCCGCCAGAACCATGCCCATCGCGCGCCGTACGGCGCGCTAGCGCTATCACGCGTCCTTCATCCGCGTTCCACGCGCGCTGGGTAACTCTCGCAGCGCTCGAACGTCAATGGCGCGTGACCGCGAAGTGATGAACGCGCCGAGGACATCGACGACGCCGCCGACCGTCGGCGTCGACACGTGCATCCTGGGAGCGCGCTATGAACCTTCGTCGACAAACGCCGTCGCGATCGCCGCGAGCGGCAACGCTGTGCCTGCTCGCGGCTTCCATCGCGAGCCTGATCCCCCGCATCGCATCGGCGCAGGAAGCCTGCGTCGGACCCACCGGGCAAATCGTCGACATCGTCAATACCGGTGCGTTCGTGTGCGGAACGAACGCGACCGTCAACGGGATCTTCAGTACGGCCATTGGCTTTTCCGCGAGAGCCACCGGTGCCGGGACGACCGCGCTGGGTGGGAACAGCACTGCGTCGGGCGAGTCCGCCATCGCGATCGGCGCGTTCGCCAACGCGGCGGCCGCACAGACGCTGGCGGTCGGCACCGGTGCGCAGGCGACGGTGGTCGGCGCGCAGGCGTTCGGCATTGGCGCGAACGCGGGTGCCGATCGCGCACTCGCCGTCGGCGGCGGTTCGCAGGCCAGCGGAGCGACCAGCATGGCGGTCGGCAACGAAGTCATCGCGAGCGGCCAGAGCAGCATTTCGATGGGCTATCGCAGCTCGGCGACGAACACGCTGACCACCGCCATCGGCGGCTGGAACGACGGCAACGGCAACGGCGTGGTCGATGCGAACGAGGTCACCACGGCATCGGGTCCGGGCGCCATCGCGCTCGGGCCCGCGGCGCAGTCGACCGCACAGGGCACCATCTCGATCGGCTCCGACAGCAGCGCGACCGCGCAGGCGAGCACGGCCGTGGGCACGATCTCGCATGCCACCGCGCTGGGTAGCGCAGCGTTCGGTTTCGATGCGAGCGCGACGCAGCAGGCGGCCCTCGCGCTGGGTGCCGGTTCGCGCGCCATCGCGACCAACAGCACCGCCGTCGGCACGCTGGCGCAGGCGCAGGCGGGCAACACCATCGCGATCGGGTTCCTGTCGCTGGCTGCGGCGACCGACAGCGTCGTGCTCGGCACGCAGGCGCAGATCGCTGCCGCCGCGACCAACGGCATTTCCATCGGCAACAACAGCCAGGTGAATTCGCTCAACGGTTTGGCGATGGGCACCAACGCGATAGTGGCGGCGACCGATACCAGCGGCACCGCCATGAACAACGGCATCGCCATCGGCAACAACAGCCGTTCCAACAATTCCGACGCGACGGCGGTTGGCGCCAATGCGATCGCCAACGGCCAGAACAGCGTCGCCTTCGGCACCACCGCCAACGCGCAGGGACCGCAAGCCAGCGCCATCGGCCAGAACGCGCGCGCCATCGGCAGCAATTCGGTCGCGCTGGGCACGTCCGCACTGGCGCAGGGCAACGTGAGCACCGCGCTCGGGCAGAACGCCACCGCGACGGGTTCGCTCAGTGTGGCGCTGGGTCAGTCGGCGGATGCGACGGCGAGCGAAGCGCTGGCGGTCGGCAACAACGCGCAGGCGACGGCGGCGAATTCGACCTCGCTCGGGCGTTCGGCCAACGCGTCGCAGACGGGCGCGCTCGCATTGGGCGCCGACTCGGCGGCCTCGCAGGTGGATGCGTTTGCCGGCGGTCGCGGCAGCGCGGCGGCGGGCGCGGGCAGCGTCGCGCTTGGCGCGGCGAGTTTCGCCGCCGGCCCCGGCGACACGGCCATCGGCCGCAACGCGCGCGTCAACGCCGACCAGAGCACGGCGATCGGACAGAACGCGACGATCGCCACGGGCGCGACGTTGTCGTCGGCATTTGGTGCGAACACCAGCATCACGGCGACGCAGGGCACGGCGCTCGGTTTTGGCAGCAGCGTCACGGCGGCCAATGCGGTGGCCATCGGCAACGGTAGCATCGCCGACCAGACGAACACGGTGTCGTTCGGCATCGTCGGTGGCGAACGCCGGCTGGTGAACGTGGCGCCCGGCGTGGCGCCGACGGATGGCGTCAATGTCAGCCAGCTCGGCACGGTGGTCGATGCGGGCACGCGCTACTTCAAGGCGCAGGGGTTGAACGACGGCACCGATGACGCAGTCGCGAGCGGCCTCACCTCCGTCGCGGCGGGCGCCGGCGCAGTGGCGTCGGCGGAGAACGCGGTGGCCGTCGGTGCGCAATCGCAGGCGACGGCGGCATTCACCACGGCGCTGGGACGTTCGGCGCTCGCCTTCGGGACATCGGCGACCTCGCTCGGACAATTCAGCGAAGCCGACGGCATCAACGCCACGGCGGTCGGTACCGACGCCTGGGCGCAGGCCGATGACGCCACGGCGCTCGGACAGGCGGCGCACGCGTTCGGCACGGGCAGCGTCGCGATTGGCGTCGCGAGCCTCGCCGCCGGACCGTCCGACACGGCCGTCGGCAACAACGCGCAGGTGTTCGCGGACCAGAGCACGGCGGTGGGAGCCGACAGCGTCATCGCCGTCGGTGCGTTGCAGGCCGCCGCGTTCGGTGCGAACACGAGCGTGACCGCGACGCAGGGAACGGCGCTCGGCTTCGGCGCGAGCACGACGGTGGACGGCGGCGTGGCGCTGGGCGCGGGTTCCGTTTCCGGGCGCGCCATCGCGCCGGCCGTCGGCGTGATTCCCGCCGGCCTCCACGTCATTCCGTTCAACACGACGGACCGCACGCTGCTCGGCGCGATATCGGTCGGCACCGACACCTCGTACCGGCAGATCACAAACGTCGCCGACGGCACGCAAGCCAGCGACGCGGTGACCGTTCGCCAGTTGCAGGGCGCGATCGGTGGCGTCTCCGGCACGGCGTCGATGTACTTCCACGCCAATTCGACCGGACCGGATTCGCTTGCGATCGGCGCCGAGTCGATCGCCGAGGGGCCGAACACGGTCGTCAACGCTGACAACGGTATCGGCATCGGCAACGGGGCTATGGTGGAGGCCACGTCACCCGACGGCATCGGCGTCGGGCGCAACGTGCTGGTATTGGGCGATTCCGCCATCGCCATGGGCCTGCAGGCGCAGGCCGTAGGCACAGCCGCTGTCGCGTTCGGCGCCAGTGCGATCAGCAACCATCCCTTCTCCGTGGCGCTGGGCGCCCAGTCGTTGACGACCGTCGGTCCCCAACTGGGCTACACGGCGTTCGGGCTCAGTGCGCCGCAGAACTCGATGGGCGAGGTCTCCATCGGCGTGCCTTCCGTGGGACGCAAGCTGACCCACGTCGCGCCAGGCAGCGACGACAGCGATGCCGTCAACGTCGCGCAACTGCGCGCGGTGCAGGTCGCCGCGGGCGATGCCTTGCTGTGGGACGCGGGCGCCGGTGCGTTCAGCGCGAGCCATCTGGGAGCGGGGCCGAACAAGATCTTGAATGTCGCCGACGGCGTCGTCGCCGCCGCGAGCACCGACGCGGTCAATGGCGGCCAGCTTTCGGGTGCGCTGACGAGCGTGAGCACCGCGCTTGTCGGCAACGGCGGCCTCGTCAACGGCGGCTCGCTTCAGGCGCCTCAATTCGTGCTGGGAGGCAACGTGTTCAACGACGTGAATTCCGCATTGCAGTTCCTGCAGCAGCAGGGCGGCGGCGGCGGAGGCGGCGGTGCCACCGACGCGCGATTCACCGCGCAGAACGCCTCGGCGGCGACGGCGAGCGGCAACAATTCGGTCGCGGCCGGCAGCAATGCGCAGGCGAGTGCCGACAACAGCGTCGCGCTCGGCGCCAACTCGGTGGCCGATCGCGCGAACACGGTGTCGGTCGGTTCGCCCGGCGCCGAACGCCAGGTCGCCAACGTCGCCGCCGGCAGCGCGCCGACGGACGCGGTCAACGTGCAGCAGATGCAGGCGCAGTCGGTCACGACCATCAACCAGGCCAACGCCTATACCGACCAGCGCGTGCAGGAAATCGTGGCGGTTCCGATGCAGGCCATCGAAGACCTGCGCGGGCAGGTGAACGACGAGTTCCGCCAGACCGATCGCCGCATCAACCGGCAGGGCGCGATGAACGCCGCGATGATCCACATGGCCTCCAGCGCGGCGAACATCCAGACGATCAATCGCGTCTCGGTCGGCGCTGGATACGCCGAAGGCGAGGAGGCGCTGTCGGTGGGCTACCAGCGGCTGCTCAAGCCGAACGTGTCCGTCTCGGTCGGCGCGGCCTTCAGCGGCAGCGAACAGAGCGCGGGCGCGGGCATCGGTATCGGGTGGTGATGGCCCGTAGCGGAGCGGTGCCGTGGCCGCTGTAGCCGGCGCCGAGATACTCCCTCCCCTGCGAGCAGGGGAGGGTTGGGGAGGGGTTGCGAAGCCGCACCGCGGCGAGCTCGGCGCTGATGCGCCTTCGTATTCCCTCGCAATCTCCCCCTGCGCGTAAGGGGAGGTGCAAAAAGCCCGCTACGCTCGGCACGCACCCTCGCGATCGATCCCGCGCCGCCGGGACATGGACCGTTCCACGCGCGGCACTGGCCTGCGCAAGCGCGCGGCCCGACATTGACGGGCATGCAACAGGAGAACCCCATGAGCCACGACTTCGCCCACATCGGTCGCACCCTGCGCGGCATGCCCGCCTCCGACGGCGCCGGCGTGCGCCTCACGCGCGTCATCGGCACGCCGCAGCTGGAAATGCTCGACCCGTTCCTGATGCTCGACGAGTTCGGCACCGACCAGCCCGAGGATTACCTCGCCGGCTTCCCCGACCATCCGCACCGCGGCTTCGAGACCGTCACCTACATGCTCGACGGCCGCATGCGCCACAAGGACAACCACGGCAACGAGGGCGTGCTCGTGCCCGGCAGCGTGCAGTGGATGACCGCCGGACGCGGCCTGGTGCATTCGGAAATGCCCGAGCAGCAGGAAGGCCGCATGCGCGGTTTCCAGCTGTGGGTGAACCTGCCCGCCGCGGAGAAGATGACGCAGCCGCAGTACCAGGAATTCGCGCCCGACCGCATCCCGCAGCTGCAGCCGGCCGAAGGCGTGCGCGTGAAGGTCATCGCCGGTCGTATCGGCGACGTGGCCGGTCCGATCCGCCAGCCGGCGACCGATCCGTTCTACTTCGACATCGAACTCGCGCCGGGTGCGCAGTGGGACGTGGAACTGCCCGAAGGCCACAACGCATTCGCCTATGCGTTCGAGGGCGCCGGTTCCATCGGCGAGGGCAGCAACGCGCGCGCGCTGGCGACACAGGAAATCGGCGTGCTCGTCGGTGGTCGCATCGTGCGCGTACAGGCGGGCGAAAACGGCCTGCGCACGATCCTGGTGGCCGGGCGTCCGTTGCGCGAGCCGGTCGCGCGTTACGGCCCGTTCGTGATGAACACGAAGGAGCAGATCATGCAGGCCTTCGTCGATTTCCAGGAAGGACGCTTCTGAGCAAGGCAGGCGCGCAGGCGTCGTAGCCCGGGTAAGCGCAGCGCACCCGGGGAGTGTGATCGGCGACCGATCCCGGGTGCGGCCTTCGGCCTTAGCCGGGCGAAGCCGTTTCCCAGAAGCATCGAAAAAGAAAAGGCCACGCTCACGCGTGGCCTTTCTTCATTGCATCGCGTGCGCCGCGATCAGCGACGCGTGCCCGCGACGTCCGGACCGAACTGCCCCAGCCAGCGATAGATCACGCCGCCGAGCAGGCCGCCGGCGATCGGCGCGACCCAGAACAGCCACAGCTGCGACAACGCCACCGGGCCCGCGAACAACGCCACGCCCGTCGAGCGCGCCGGGTTCACCGAGGTGTTGGTGACGGGGATGGAGATCAGGTGGATCAGCGTCAGCGCCAAACCAATAGCAATCGGCGCGAAGCCCGCCGGTGCGCGCGCGTGCGTGGCGCCGAGGATGACGATCAGGAACATCGCCGTCATCACGATCTCGGTCAGGAACGCCGCACCGATGCTGTAGCCGCCCGGCGAATGCGAACCGTACCCGTTGCTGGCGAATGCGCCGGCCGCGTTGGGATCGATCGCGAAACCCGGTGCGCCGCTGGCGATATGGAACAGGATGAAGCCTGCGAAGGCGCCGCCGAGTACCTGGACGACGATGTACGGCAGCAGTTCGCTTGCCGGGAAGCGGCCGCCGGCCCACAGGCCGAAACTCACCGCCGGATTGAAATGACCGCCGGAAATGTGGCCGAACGCGTACGCGCCGGTCAGTACCGTGAGACCGAACGCCAGCGACACGCCGAGCAGGCCGATGCCGAGGGGATTGCCGTCGCCGCCGAACTTCGCGGCCAGAACCGCACTACCGCAGCCACCGAGGACCAACCAGAACGTGCCGATGAATTCGGCCGCGAGTTTCCTGATCATGTTGCACTTCTCCTGCCCATGGATTGAGGGAAACCGCAATGCGCTGCGGATTCACGCAGGCAAAACGGGCTCGGATCTTAGGAGTGGCAGGAGCGACGGTAACTGCGAAAGAAGCTGATTGCACGCGCAAGCCGATTGACGGCTCTCCGCCCGGCGTCGCGGGCGGATGGGCCGTCCAAAGCGGCTGGGCTCAGTTGCTGCTCAGGCGCGTGGCGGGAAAGCGGATCGCCTGGGCCTGGCTCAACGTCGGGCCCAGTTCCGGTGCAGCGGCCTGCAACCAGATGTGCGCGACACGTCCGTCCGGCAGTTCGACCAGCGTCTCGCGGACCTCAACGTCCGGCTTGGTCGCCAGTTCGCCCTTGTACCAGTAGACGGCCTGACCATCGATCACGCCCATTTCGGCGCGGTTGCCGCGCTTGGGCTCGAAATTCGCCTTGCGCGAGATGAACAAGCCGAACGCTTCCGAGCCGTCCGCGCGCAGTGCGCGGCAGAAATCGGAGCCGCCGGTGGCCTTGTATTCCCACGTCAGGCCCGAGCTTGCGGGCAGCTGCGGACAGTTGCCCCCGTCCTGCGATTCCTGCGCGTGCGCGGCCGCCATGCTTCCGGCGAGCACGAGCAGGGCCGACATACGCAATGCCGTCGTCTTCACGACTAACCCCCTGTTGATCGTTACACCCCATGCAACGAAACAGCCCGTAGGGGCTGCCTGTGATCGGCGAAACGTGACGGATCGGCCGATCTGGACTGAACATAGTCCAGAAAACGGCACTTGACAAATAACCAGACTTAATAGGCGCATCGCCGGGCTTATGGGTCGGCCGCAGGCGTCGTGGCGGGGCTCGCCGGGGGCTGGAAAACGGCCGGAGCGGCGCGATCAGGCCTTGTTGCAAGTGGTTTCGCGCGAAACCATCACGTCGGGCGTCGTTCCAGCCCGTGACCAGTTTCGCCGTCGTCCCGGCGAAGGCCGGGACCCGGGCCATCACGCCATTTGCAACTGGCGCACCCGGATCAGTTCATCGTCGTCCCAGCGAAAGCTGGGATCCATCTTGATCTTCGTTCGCTCGATGAGAGCCAGATGGATTCCAGCTTTCGCTGGAATGACGAAGGACTCCTGACGACGTGAGGCCCTGGGTCCCGGCCTGCGCCGGGATGACGGCTTCGGACAGACTCCTTGCGGATCCCGAATCCCGAATCCTCAACGCTCCGGCAAGGGAATGAACTCGTCGTCCCCTGGCACGTGGCCGAAGCGGCCATCGACCCAATCCTGCTTGGCCTGCTCGATGCGCTCCTTCGAGCTGGACACGAAGTTCCACCACAGGTGCCGCGGCCCATCGAGCGGTTCGCCGCCCAGCAGCATCGCCTTCACCGGCGTGCGCGCGCGCAGCTTGGGCCGCGTGCCTTCATCCAGCACCACCAGATGCATCGCCGGGATGTCCGCGCCGTCGAGCTGCGCGTCGCCTTCCAGCACATAGAGCGCGCGCTGCGGATGGCTGTCGTCCAGAGCCAGTTCGGCATCGGCCTCCAGATCGATCGCGACGTACAGCGTGTCCGCGTACACGCGCACCGGCGATTCCTCGCCATAGCCGCGCCCGGCCACCACGCGCAGCCAGCTGCCGTCGCGGCGCTGCTGCGGCAACGTTGCGGCAGCATGGTGGAAGAAGCCCGGTTCGGCCTCCTCGGAACTTCGTGGCAAGGCGACCCAGGTCTGCATGCCGTGCAGCGGATGTTCGTGCTCGCGCAGCGTCAGCGGCGTGCGTTCGGAATGCGCGATGCCGCGGCCGGCGGTCATCCAGTTCACGTCGCCCGGGTTGATGTCCTGCAGGCTGCCCAGCGTGTCGCGATGGGTGATCGTGCCCGACCAAAGGAACGTCACCGTCGCCAGGCCGATGTGCGGATGAGGGCGCACGTCGATGCCGCGGCCGATCTCGAACACCGCCGGCCCCATGTGGTCGACGAACACGAACGGGCCGACCGAACGCGCCTGGATGCTCGGTACGGCGCGGCGCACCTGGAATCCGCCGAGGTCGTGCACGCGTGGGGAAACGATGAGGGTCATGGCCGGACTCCGGGACGTGGGGTCCTTCGAGCGTGTCATATCCGGCGCGGGGCGGCACGTCCCTGCATGGCACGGTGCGTCACGACGGCGTGCGTCGCCTCAGCGGGCGGCGTCCACGCGCAGCGTCGCCGGCGGACGCGGCCCGGCGCCCAGGCCGACCAGCGTGACGCGCCACGCGCCGATCGCGCGCGGCTGGCCCTGTTCGGATGCCTTGAGCACCACGTCGAGCACCGCGTCGGGCTTCTCGAAGCGCACGCGCACGTCGGCGTCGCCGGCGTGGATGCACTGCACGTCCGGCGGGCAGCGCGAATCGTTCACCGTATCGACGTAGGTCAGCCGCGCGCCTTCGGGCAGCGACATGCGCTGGCCGGGGTGCAGTCGCGCCTCAACCGGCAGCGCCACGTTCGGCGCGCTGGCGCAGGCGGTCAGGAACAACGCGAGGGCAACGGAGGCGGTGCGAAGGCTCATCGATTCTGCGTGAACGTGGAAGACGGCGGGAGTCTAGCGGCTGGATGCTACGGCGCCGTGAGCGGCGTGAAAAGTTCGTTGCAGTGCGCGTGGCTATGATCGCCGCATTGCACAACGCGGCACTCCCATGACCCGAAAGTTGCGGTGGATCGGCCTGGCCGTGTTCCTGCTGGTGGCGGCTTCATTGCTGTCGCTCTACAGCTACGGTCGTTTCGCCCAGCGTGCGCGCGGCACGCCGTCGCAGGCCATCGCGGCGACCGTGGTGGAAACGCCGCTGGACCACGCCATCGCGCCAATGGAACGGGCGCACCCGGGACAGGCCGGGCTTTCGCTGATCGCCGACAACCTCGACGCGTTCACCGTGCGCGTGCTCACCGCGCGCGAGGCCGGTCGCAGCCTGGACATGCAGTACTACATCTGGAAGCCCGACCTCACCGGCAACCTGATCGTGCACGAAGTGCTGCGCGCGGCAGACCGCGGCGTTCGCGTGCGGCTGCTGCTCGACGATCTGAATTCGCACGCGAAGGACTCCGTGCTGGCCGCGCTGGACACGCATCCGAACATCGAAGTGCGCATGTTCAATCCATCGCGCGCGCGGCAGTCGTATTTCCTGCGCGGCGTGGAGATGCTGCTGCGGATGTTCAGCCTCAACCGGCGCATGCACAACAAGGCGTGGATCGCCGACGGCCGCGTCGCCGTGGTGGGTGGGCGCAACATCGGGGACGAGTATTTTGGAGCGGCGTCGGAATCCAATTTCCTCGATGCCGACCTTGCCGTGGTCGGCGAACCGGTGCACGAGACCTCGCGCATCTTCGACGCGTACTGGAACAGCTCGGCGGCGATTCCGCTGTCGGAACTCGTCGACGCGGACGAGTTGTCGCTGGACCGGCTGCGGCGTGTCGGTCCGCTGGAATACCGTTCGAAAGACGCGAAGCCCTACCTCGAGCAGCTGCGCCGTTCACCCAGCGTGACCGCGCTGCTGCATGGCAGTCGCGAGCCGCGCTGGACGCCGAACGCGCACGTGTATTCGGACCCGCCGGAGAAGGCCGAAGGCGCGCCGAGGCGCCGCGACTGGCTGATCGACGCGATCACTCCCGCCTTCGTCGAGGCCGAGCGCGAGGTGTTCATCAGCTCGCCGTATTTCGTGCCGGGCGATGACGGCGTCACCTCGCTGCTGCGCATGCGCGACCGTGGCGTGCGCATCGGCATCCTGACCAACTCGCTGGCCGCGACCGACGTCGCCGCGGTGCATGGGGGTTATGCGCCGTATCGCATGCCGCTGCTGCGCGGCGGCGTCGAACTGTACGAACTCAAGGCGCGCGGGGAGGGCGGGGGCGGAAGCGGCTTGCTCGGGTCGTCGTCGAGCGAGGCGAGCCTGCACACGAAGGCGTTCATGGCCGACGGCGACGTGGGCTTCGTCGGCTCGATCAACTTCGATCCGCGTTCGATCAACCTCAATACCGAGATGGGCATCCTGTTCACCGACCGCGAACTCACGCGCGACCTGATGCGCCTGTACGCGTGGAAGATCGGCCGCGACAACAGTTACCGGCTGTGGCTGGAAAATGGCGAACTGCGCTGGGAAGACGCTGCGGCCGACCCGCCGCGCACCTGGACCGAGGAACCGGAAGCGGACTGGAAGCGCCGCACGATGGCGACGGTGGCCCGGTGGCTGCCGGTGGAGTCGCAGCTGTAGGAAAGCCCTTCTTCCTGCTCCTGCTCCTCCCCCTGCTTGCAGGGGGAGGTTGGGAGGAGGGTGTGAGGTGCTCCAGCGCCGAGTCACGCCCAGGAATGATGCGAAGCGGTCTTACGTCGAATCGTGAAGCACTGTGGACTTCACCCCTCCCCAACCTTCCCCTGCGAGCAGGGGAGGGAGCAGAAGCGCGGTGAGGTCTACTGCCTGGCCACTTCCAACGCAGCATGCCCCGATGCATCGACCCGCACTGTCATCAGCCGGTCGTACTCCGCCTCGCTCATCGGCGCCACGATGCACGAACACAGTGCGGCCGCGATGTCCGGCACCGTGTTGCTGTGCCCCACGACCAGCACCGTCTGCCCCGCATGCCGCTGCCGCAGCTGCGCGGCGAACTCGCCTGCCGGCAGCTTCGCGTCGTACTCGATCAGCGGCAGGCCCTGTTCCTGCGCCGTGGGCGTGCCGGTCTGGCGCGTGCGCTGGAACGGCGTCGTATAGACCGCGATCACCGGCACCGATGAAAGCCGCTGCGCCAATGCCTGCGCCCGCGCATGCCCGGCTTCGGTCAACGGCGGATCCTTCGACCCGTCCGCGACCTTCTCGGCGTGGCGCACGATCACGAACGTCATCGGCGCATCGGTGTTCGGCGTCGCCGGCGCGTCCGGTGTGGCAGCACAGGCGGAAAGGACCAGGCACGACGAGAACAGCAGGGCAGTGAGCGGCATCTTCATGCCGCCCACATTAGCCGACCTCACGCGGCCGGCTGAAGTGCCGTGAGGATGCCCCTGGCGGCCAGCACGCGCGACGATGCATCCGGCAGGTCCAGGACCATGCGCAGCTTGTCCGGGCCTTCCATCTTGTAGAGCTTGGGCTGGCCCTGGATGAGGCGGATGATCGCCATCGGATCGACGTTGGGCTTCTCGACGAAATGCACGCGCCCGCCGGCCTCGCCGAGGTCGAGCTTGCGGATGCCCAGCTCCGTCGCGCGCAGCTTGAGTTCGGCCACGGCGAACATGTGCTTGGCGGCGTCGGGCAGCAGGCCGAAGCGGTCGATCATTTCCACCTGCAACTCGCGAAGCGCTTCCGAATCGCGCGCGCTGCTGATGCGCTTGTAGAGCGTCAGGCGCGTGTGCACGTCGGGCAGGTAATCGTCGGGAATGAGCGCCGGCACGCGCAGTTCGACTTCCGCGCCGCGCGCCTCGACCATGTCCACGTCCGGCAGCTTGCCCTGGCGGATCGAACGCACCGCGCGTTCCAGCAGTTCGGTGTAGAGACTGAAACCGACTTCCGCCATCTGGCCGCTCTGTTCCTCGCCGAGCAGTTCGCCGGCGCCGCGGATCTCCAGGTCGTGCGTGGCCAGCGTGAAGCCCGCGCCGAGTTCGTCCATCGCCGCTATCGCATCCAGTCGCTTTCGTGCGTCGTCGGTCATCGCCTTGCGGTCGGGCACGACGAGGTAGGCGTATGCGCGATGGTGCGATCGGCCGACGCGTCCGCGCAGCTGGTGCAGCTGCGCCAGGCCGAAGCGGTCGGCGCGGTTGATGATGATGGTGTTGGCGTTGGGGATGTCGATGCCCGATTCGATGATCGTCGTCGACAGCAGCACGTTGTAGCGCTGCTTGTGGAAGTCGAGCATGACGCGTTCCAGCTCGCGCTCGGGCATCTGGCCATGCGCCACGCCGATGCGCGCCTCGGGCACCAGTTCCTGCAGCTCGCGTTGCATGCGGCCGATGCTCTCGACATCGTTGTGCAGGAAATACACCTGCCCGCCGCGCGCGAGTTCGCGCTGGAACGCCTCGCGCAGCTGCATGTCGTCCCACGGCACGATGAAGGTCTGCACGGCAAGGCGATGCGCCGGCGGCGTGGCGATGATCGACAGATCGCGCAGGCCCGCCATCGCCATGTTGAGCGTGCGCGGGATCGGCGTCGCGGTGAGCGTGAGCAGGTGCACGTTCGCGCGCAGCGCCTTCAGCGCTTCCTTCTGGCGCACGCCAAAGCGTTGCTCCTCGTCGACGATCACTGCGCCCAGGTCCTTGAAGCGAACGTCCTTCTGCAGCAGGCGATGCGTTCCGACGATCACGTCGATGGTGCCTTCGGACACCTTGGACAGTTCCGACTCGATTTCCTTCTTGGTCTTGAAGCGCGACAGCACTTCGACCTTGATCGGCCAGTCGGCGAAACGGTCGCGGAAATTGCGGTAATGCTGCTCGGCCAGCAGCGTCGTCGGCACGAGCACGGCGACCTGCTTGCCGCCCATCGCGGTGGTGAACGCCGCGCGCACGGCGACTTCGGTCTTGCCGAATCCGACATCGCCGCAGACCACGCGGTCCATGGGCTGGCTGGAGGCGAGGTCGCGGATCACCGCTTCGATCGCCGAATGCTGGTCGGGCGTTTCCTCGAACGGGAACGCCGCCGCGAACGGCTCGTAGATCGAACGGTCCACGTCGATCGCGAGCCCCGCGCGCGCCTGCCGCTTGGCCTGGATCTCCAGCAGTTCGGCCGCGACGTCGCGCACTTTCTCGGCGGCCTTGCGCTTGGCCTTGGTCCACTGCTCGCCGCCGAGCGAATGCAGCGGAGCGGTTTCCTCCGACGCGCCGGAGTAGCGGTTGATCAGGTGCAGCTGCGCGACCGGCACGTACAGGCGGTCGCCCTTGGCGTACTCGATCTCGAGGTATTCGGCCGGCATGCCGCCGGCTTCGAGCGTCACCAGTCCGCGATAGCGGCCCACGCCGTGGTCTTCATGGACGATCGGCGCACCTTCGGTAAGTTCGCCCAGATCCTTGATGATCGCTTCCGGCTCGCGGCCGACGCGACGACGGCGACGCGGCTGGCTCGCGCGTTCCGGGAACAGCTGGCGTTCGGTGAGGACGACGAACGCGGGATCGGTGATCGCGAAGCCGTCGTCGAGCGCCGCAACGGCGATGGCGAAACGGGGCGCGTCGCCTGCAGCGAGGAACGACGGGAAGTCCGCCAGTACCTCCGGCTTCAGAGCGCCCGATTGCAGGATTTCCAGCAGCGCTTCGCGACGCCCCGGCGAGTCCGCCGCGATCAGCACGCGGCCCGGGTAGCTCGACAGGAACGACTTGAGCGCATCGGCCGTCGCGTGGTCGCGCGCGGCGATCGGCAGCGCGGGCGCGGGTTGGTCGCCGAGCGCCGTCGCTCGATCGCGTTGCGCATGGCCTTCGCCGCAGACTTCGATGCGCGAGCCGGCGTTGAGGCGTTCGCGTAGCGCGTCGGGCGACAGGTACAGCGTGTCGGGCGAAAGCAGCGGGCGTTCCAGGTCGTGACGGCGCTGCTCGTAGCGCTCGCCGGTGTTGTGCCAGAACTGGTCGGCCGCTTCCATCGCGCCGTCGGCGATCACCGGCAGCGTGTTCGCGTCGAGGTAATCGAACAGCGTGGACGTCGTATCGAAGAACAGCGGCAGGTAGTACTCGATGCCGGGCGGGGCGAGGCCGGCCTTCAGGTCCTGGTAGAGCGCGCTGCGGCGCGTGTCCAGGTCAAAGCGCTCTCGCAACGCATCGAGCGCGCGCTTGAGTGCGACATCGCTCAGCGGCACCTCGCGGCCGGGCAGCAGGTGCACGGCGTCGATCTTTTCCAGCGAGCGCTGCGATTCGGGGTCGAACGCGCGGATCGTCTCGATCTCGTCGTCCAGCAGTTCGACGCGGAACGGCTGGTCGGCGCCCATCGGGTAGATATCGAGCAGGCCGCCGCGCACCGCGAAATCGCCCGGATCCAGTACCTGCGGCACGTGGCGGTAGCCGGCCGATTCGAGGCGGCGCTTTTCGGCGTCCAGGTCCAGGCGCTGGCCGGTCTTCACGTCGAAACTGCCGCCGACGACATGCTTGAGCGGCGCCAGGCGTTGCAACAGCGTCTGCACCGGCACGATCACGATGCCGCGCTTGAGCGTCGGCAGGCGGTGCAGGGCGGCCAGTCGCTGGCTGACGATGTCCGGATGCGGGCTGAAGACGTCGTAGGGCAGGGTTTCCCAGTCGGGGAAGCCGATTACCGGCAGGTCCGACTGCTGCGCGCCGAGCAGCGTGTGCAGGTCGGATTCGAGCTGGTGCGCGCCGTGGTTGTCGCGCGCGACCACCAGCAACGGCGCCGCGTGGGCGGCCGCGGCGGTGGCGACGTGGAAGGCCAGCGCGGACGGCGAGGCGGGGGAGCGCCACCACGCGCGCTGCTGGCCGGACCTGGGCAGGGGAGGTGTCGGAACTGCGGACTTCGGCATCGTGAAGGCGTGGGGCGTCTGGATGGTGAAAACAAGGCCAGCGCCGGAAGCGGTCGCTCCCAGCGCAAAGAGGTCCGCATTTTACGGGACACCTGGATGAAGGCCGCCGGATGGGGCCGGTCCCGGGATCGCAGTGTTCCAGTCGCAGGGTAAATATCGCTTGCAATTGAATAGCGCGCTATGTAAATTCTCGACCCATGAAGACCGCCGCGCCCAAATCCGCTGCCCTGAAGGCCTCCGCCCAGAAATCCGGCAAGGCCCGCAACCTGCTGCACCTCGACGAGCAGCTGTGCTTCGCGCTGTATTCGACGTCGCTGGCGCTGAACAAGGTGTACCGCCGCCTCCTCGCGCCGATGGGCCTGACGTATCCGCAGTACCTGGTGATGATGGTGCTGTGGGAGCGAGATGGCCTGAGCGTGTCGGAGATCGGCGAGAAGCTGTTCCTCGATTCGGCCACGCTGACGCCGTTGCTCAAGCGACTGGAAGCGTCGGGCCTGGTGACGCGCACGCGCGCCAGCCACGACGAACGGCAGGTGATCGTCGAACTCAGCGGCGAAGGTCGCGCGCTCAAGGCGCAGGCGAAGTCGGTTCCGTCCGAGCTGCTGTGCGCGTCGGAATGCGCGCCGGACGACCTCGTCGCCATGAAGCTGCAGCTCGAATCCCTGCGCGAAGCGCTTGCCCGGAACGCATGAGTCCGATGCGAACCGTCATCAATTTCCACTGATATGTAGCGCGCTATGAAGTAGCGGGCTATTAAATGCGGCGCCGTCCCATCCCCACGTTCGTCCCCAACCCAGGAGTCATCCCATGTCCCTCGACCAGGTCCTCTACACCGCCCATGCAACGTCCACCGGTGGCCGCGATGGCCGCTCCGTTTCCTCCGACAAGGCGCTCGACGTCAAGCTCGCCACGCCGCGCGAACTCGGTGGCGCGGGTGGCGAAGGCACCAATCCGGAACAGCTGTTCGCCGCCGGTTATTCGGCGTGCTTCATCGGCGCGCTGAAGTTCGTCGCGGCGAAGGAGAAGATCGCGTTCCCGGCCGATGCGAGCATCGACGCCAGCGTCGGCATCGGCCCGCTGCCGACGGGCTTCGGCATCCAGGCCGAGCTGAAGGTCTCGCTGCCGGGCATGCCGCGCGAAGAGGCCGAGGCGCTGGTGCAGAAGGCGCACCAGGTGTGCCCGTATTCGAACGCGACCCGCGGCAACATCGACGTCACGCTGACGGTGGTCTGAGGCGCGGCGAAGAAGCGCGGCGCGGGCGTCCTGCCCGCGTCGCGCGTGCCCCTCGCTACCGATTCCGTGCGGCCCTTCAGGGCCTTGCTTCGAACACCAGATTGAACGGCGTCTGCGTCGCGCGCCGGAAACGCGTGAATCCGGCATCGCGCATCACCTTGCCCAGCCGCGCTTCGCCTGCCTGCGCGCCCAGCGCCGGGCCGTTGCGCGCGAGCGACACCGGCACGCAGATCTGCGACGACGCGCCGTAGTACACGCGTCCGACGGGATTGAGGTTCTCCGCCACGCTGTCGCCGGCGAACGGTTCGACCAGCATGCAGGTGCCGTCGCGCTTGAGCGACTGCAACGCATGCCGCGCGGCGCCGACGGGGTCGGCCATGTCGTGCAGGCAATCGAAGAAGCAGATCAGGTCGAAGTCCTTTTCCGCAAAGCCGGTCGCATCGGCCGCCTCGAACTTCGCGTTGTCCACGCCGGCCTGTTTCGCGCGATCGCGCGCGACCTCTATCGACGGCGCGTGGTAGTCGAAACCGTAGAAGGTCGATTTCGGGAACGCGCGCGCCATCAGCGTCGTGCTTGCGCCGTGGCCGCAGCCGACGTCGGCCGCCTTCGCGCCATCGCGCAGTTTGTCGACGACGCCTTCCAGCGCCGGCAACCATTCGGTCACCAGGTGCGCGTTGTAGCCGGCGCGGAAGAAGCGTTCGGTGCCGTGGAACAGGCAGGGATGGTGTTCGCCCCATTCCATGCCCTGGCCGGTGCGGAAATTGGCCTTGGTTTTTTCAAGCGCGTGGAAGGTCGCCTCCACTATCGAATACGCACCGGGAAGATCGACCGGCCCGCCGGGGTCGGCCAGGCACAGCGCCTGTTCGGCGCTGAGCGAATAGGTATCGCTGGCGCGGTCGTAATCGACGTAGCCGCCCGCGGCCTGGTTTCCCAGCCATTCGCGGATGTAGCGTTCGTTGGTGCCGGTGCGGCTGGCGAGGTCGGCCGCGTTCATGGGCTTTTCTGCGAGCGCGCGGTACAGGCCGAGGTGGTCGCCCACCAGCATGAGGGTGGCGCTGATCGCCGCGCCGAGGTCGCCCACTGCGTGGCCGAGGAACTGGTTCAGGCGTTCTTCGTTGATGCTGCTCATTGCTGCGGTCCGGGAAAGCGGTCCTTCCGTGGACGGATGCGGTTGTGCCTGCCGCAAGGCCCCCCGGTCGCTGTTTTACAACGCGTCGACATTCAGTGGACGGCCAGTGCAGGCCGCTCGTCAGGGGGCGCCCGGTTCAGGCGCGACCGCCGTGTGGATCAGGCCGCTTTCGGCTTCAGGTCCAGCCGCATGCGCACCAGGCCGCCGCCTTCCTGCCCGTCGCTGCGCTCGAACCCGAGCGATTCGGCCAGCGACAACATCGCCTGGTTGTGTTCGAACACGTCGCCGTAAACACAGTCGAGCTTCTTGCCGCGCGCCCACTTCACCAGGCGCGTCATCAGGTAACGGCCCAGCCCCATGTTCGCGACGTAATGGCTGACCAGGATCGCGAAGCCCGCATCGCGGCCGTTGTCGTCCACCGTAATGCGCGCCACGGCGCCGATCAGCGCCTCGCCCGGCGGCAGCGGCTCGGCCGCGACGAGGGCGAATTCGTTCTTCGGGTTGATGCGGGTCATCCGTTCGGCCGCTTCGGGCGTCATCTCCGTCAGCGCGTCGCGCTGGATCCCGGAGGAAAAGCGCTGCCGCACCTCCTCCGGCTGGAGCAGGGAGAAGCTGGCGCGAATCGGTTCTGCGTCTTCGGGGCGAATCGGACGAATCAATACTTCGCGCCCGTTGGGAAGACGCATCCGTTCATGCCAGGGCGGTAGTCGTTCGCGCGCAGCCATGGACGGATATTGGCACACTGCCCGTATTCACATTCTTCACGGGGGGCGGGCGATGGACCAGGCGGGATTGCGGGACTGGGTGGGCGGCTGGCCGGGCGTGGAAGCCTCGATAAAGTGGGGGGAGGACCTGGTCTTCTCGGTCGCCGGCAAGATGTTCTGCGTGACCCGGGCCCACGGCGCCGGGGCGGTGAGCTTCAAGGTCGAGGACGACCGCTTCCTGGAGCTGACCGAGCGCCCCGGCTTCGAGCCGGCGCCGTACCTGGCGCGGTCGCACTGGGTGATGGTCGCCGAGCCCGCCCGCCTGCCGCCGGACGAACTGCGCGCGTTCCTGCGCCGCAGCTACGAGCTGGTGCGCGAGAAGCTGCCGAAGAAGACACAGCGCGAACTTGCTGACTGAGATGCTGGCCAAGGCCCCGATCCGATCGGCGCGTTGACGCACCCCACACGCGTCGCGCGCACCGGGGCCACATGCCCCGGTGCTAGACTCGCGCCGCTTTCGACGCACTCATCCAAACACTCTTCAGGACGACGACGCATGGCTGGTGGTGGTGATTCGACCCGCGCGATCTTCTTCGCGCTCGGTGCCAATTTCGCGATCGCGGTCGCCAAGGGCGTGGCGGCCTTCGTCACGGGCTCCAGCGCGATGCTGGCCGAGACCGTGCACTCGCTCGCCGACTGCGGCAACCAGTTGCTGTTGCTGTTCGGCATGCGGCAGGCCAAGACGCCGCCGTCGCCCGACTATCCGCTGGGTTACGGCAAGGCGATCTACTTCTGGTCGTTCCTGGTCGCGGTGATGCTGTTCACCGTCGGCGGCATGTTCTCGCTGTACGAAGGCATCCACAAACTCCAGCATCCCGAACCGGTGAAGCACTGGTACTGGGCGGCCAGCGTCCTGACATTCGCCATCGCCGCCGAGGCGGTGTCGATGCGCGCCTGCCTGCAGGAAGTCAACAAGGCGCGCGGCGATCGCAGCCTGTGGCAGTGGTTCCGCGAAAGCCGGCAGGCCGAACTGGTCGTCATCTTCGGCGAGGACCTCGCCGCGCTGCTGGGCCTGGTGTTGGCGTTGATCTCGGTGGGCCTGACGGTCTACACGGACAATCCGGTGTGGGATGCGATCGGCACGATCGTCATCGGCGCGCTGCTGATCGTGGTGGCGGTGTTCGTCGCCATCGAAGTGAAGGCGATGCTGATCGGCCAGAGCGTCGACCCGGCGCGGCAGAAGCAGATGCGCGATTTCCTCG
>Ga0209257_1001857_pt1 | contig 22916 bp, 16 predicted proteins | sample AraplaCvi_mCL_r2_FD_184277 | JGI IMG/M metagenome (GOLD analysis project Ga0209257, IMG submission 184277) | Arabidopsis root microbial communities from North Carolina, USA - plate scrape MF_Cvi_mCL_r2 (SPAdes) (version 2) | ecosystem: Host-associated > Plants > Roots > Endosphere | place: USA...
CCAGGAACAACTGCTCAAGGCGGGCCTGGTCAAGAAATCCAAGGTGGCCGAGGTCGCGCGCGAGCAGAACAAGGCGCGCCACGCGAAAACGCCGACCGGGCCGAACGAGATCCAGCTGGAAGCCGAGCGCGCCCGCACCGAAAAGGCCGGGCGCGACCGCGCCATCGAGGCCGAGCGCAAGACGCAGGCCCGCACCGCCGAACTGCGCGCGCAGGCGCGGCAGATCATCGAGGACCGCAAGGTGCCGCGTTCGGGCGAAAGCGAATACCGCTTCACCGAAGGCAATGCCATCCGCACGCTGCTGCTCAACGACGACCTTCGTAAGAAGCTATCGTCCGGCGTGCTGGTGATCGTCCGCATCGACGACCGCTACGAACTGCTACCCCGCCCCGCCGCCGACAAGGTGCGCGAGCGCGACGCCGGCATGATCGTGCTCGACCACGGCCAGCAGGCGGGCGCCGAAGCGGCCGCCGCGACGAGCGAGGACGATGCGTACTACGCGCAGTTCAAGGTGCCGGACGATCTGATCTGGTGATCTGATCGGGTGACCTGATCTGGCGACCGACCGGCGGTCGCGCGTTTTCACCGCGGTCTAACCGCTGCAGGCGTGTATTGGGCGGCACTTCACCCGGGGTGCCTGCCATGAAGCCGTATCGCGACAACGGAGTGTCGGACGTGATCGGCCGCCACGGCCGCGCCCTGGCATGCGTCGCCGCGTTGTTCCTCGCCTCGTGCGCGAGCACGCCTTCGCCGCAGTTCGAGCGATCCGACACCGCGCACGCCATCGAGCGTCCCGGCCGCATCCTGGTGTACGACTTCGCCGGCACGCGCGGCGATCTTCCGCCCGATGCGCAGGTCACCGGCTATTTCGAAGACAACGAGGCGCCGCAGACGGCCGGGGATGTCGAGGTCGGGCGCCAGCTCGGCCGGCAGGTCGCACAGGACGTGGTCACGCGCCTTCGCGCGGCGGGCATCGATGCGTATCCGGTCGGCGCAGGCCCGGTGCCGAAGCTCGGCGACGTCGTGCTGCGCGGCGAGTTCGTGTCGATGCGCCCGGGTAGTCGCACGATGCGCGTGCTGATCGGTTTCGGTGCCGGGCGCGGCGAGTTGAGCGCGCTGGTGGAGGCGTTCCAGATCACGGCGACGGGTCCGCGTTCGCTGGCGGTCGCCGAATCGAGCACCGCGGGCGGGCGTTTGCCGGGCGTGCTGCTGCCGCTGGGCGTGGCGAGTGCGGCCGGCTCGGTGGCGACCAGCGCGGCGGTGTCGGGCGCGTCGAACGTGATGCAGGAGCGCGGGCCGGAATCGATCCGCGCGGCCGGGCAACGCACAGCGGCGGGGATCGCCGATGCGGTGGTCGATATCTATCGGCGGAATGGATGGTTGTAGCGACAAGCCCCTCTCCCCTCGGGAGAGGGGTTGGGGTGAGGGGCAACGAAGGGGAAGCGGTAAACCGGCAGTGCAGCGATGCACTGCGAGAGCGTGCGTTGACGCTCCGTTGCCCCTCATCCGCCCTTCGGGCACCTTCTCCCGGAGGGAGAAGGCAAATGGCACACACGCCCTACTTGATCGTGTTCTTGTAAACCCGCCCATCCTTCACGATCACCCGGAAATTCTGCTGCGGGTGCGCGACCAGGTTGAGGTCCTGCAGCGGATCGCCTTCCACCAGCAGCAGGTCCGCGAACGCGCCCGGTTCGATCACGCCCAGCCGGCCGCGATACGGATTGCGCTCGCCCGACAGCGCGAGCAGCTGCGCGTTGGTGCTCGTCGCCATGATCAGCGCCTCGGCCGGCGTGTACCACCGGCCCAGGCTCGCGAGCAGTTCGCCCTGGCGGCGCGCGAGCGCGGCGGAGAACAGCACGTCGGTGCCGAACGCGGTCTTCAGCTTGTACTTCTTCGCCAGCTCGTAGGCATGGGCGTTGCCGTCCAGCACCTCGCGGCCCTTCGCGTATTCCTCCGAATCCGGCGGGAACGCGCCCAGCAGTTCATCGGGCAGCGGCTGCATGCTCATCCACACGCCCTTGTTCGCGATCAGCTGCGCGGTGGCGTCGTCCATCAGGCTGCCGTGCTCGATGCACTGCACGCCCGCTTCCACGGCCTGCCTGATCGCCGCGGACGAATAGGCATGCGCGGTGACGTAGGTGCCCCACTGGTTCGCACCGGCGACGGCGGCGCGCAGTTCGTCGGGCGTGAAGGTGACCACGTCCAGCGGACTGTGCGGCGAGGACACGCCGCCACCGGCCGTCAGCTTGATCTGCGATGCACCCTGCATCAGCTGCTCGCGCACGCGCAGGCGCACTTCATCCGGCGTGTCGGCGATGGCGGTGTCGCCCATCACTTCCTGGCGCGATTCGGCCCGGCCCAGCACACGCGGCAATTCCTCGGGACTGCGGAAATCGCCATGCCCGCCGGTGACGCTGATGATCGCGCCGGACGGATAGATGCGCGGCCCTGGCAGCCAGCCTTCGTCGATGGCGCGCTTGAGGCCGAACGAATTGCCGCCCACGTCACGCACGGTGGTGAACCCGCGCTGCAGCGTGTCGGCCGCTTCGGCGCCGGCCATGAGGTTGAGGTAGCCCGTGGTCGAGCGCAACGCGACCGCGATCGACGGCCGCACCGCGAGCGTATGCCAGTGCGCGTCGATCAGCCCCGGCATCAGCGTGCGGCCGCCGCCTTCGATGATCGTCATGCCCGGCTCGGCAGCGGTGACATCGGACTTTCCGATCGACGCGATGCGGTTGCCGCGCACGAGCACGTCGGTGGCGGCCTGCAAGGTCGGATCGACGCCGTTGAAGACGCGCACGTTGCGGAACAGCACGCTGGTCTGCGCGGGCGGCGCGGGGCTGGGCGCCTGCGCTGGAGCGACGTCGCGCGCGGTCAGTTGCGGCGCCTTGTCGCTGTTCCCGCCACACGCCGCGACGCAGAGCGCGGCGGTCACCACGAGCATCCTGAGCACGGCCATGCGCCTGATTCCCGCGAGTGAATTGCGCTTTGCTGTACGCGCCACGGAGTGAATGAGGCGTGATGGGCGCCTGAGCGGGCCGTGACGAGGGCGCTGTGCGCCGCCCGCGACGCGGCGTCAGGGATTGAGGTCGTAGCGGAAGGAGAACTGCACGCGCTTGGCTTCGCCGCTGGCGCCGGAGAGATCTTCCAGCCGGCCCCACAGCAGTTCCGCGCCCATCATCGCGCGCTCGCTGAACTGCCAGGCAAGGTTCAACGATGCGTAGCTGGTGTTCTCCGGCAACGAAGGATCGATGAACAGGTTCGCGTCCGGATCGATCTTCAGGTAGCCGTAGGAAGCGCTGGAGGTCAGGCCTTCGCGCCAGGTATGCGTATAGCCGGCGCCATAGCCCTGCGCATCGATGGCTTCCAGTTGCAGCGATGGATTGAACGCCGCGTCCAGGCCGAACCCGGTGATGTCCTGCAGGAAGTTCGCATAGCCTTTGCCGAAGCTTGCCCATCCCTGCACGCTGTCGTCTCCGAACACGCCGGCGGCGAAGGTGAACTGCGTCGCGTAGGCCTCGGTGGTGCGCGTGGCGTCATCGTTCGCGCTCTGCACCGCCAGGTCGCGGACCAGGTTGGCCCACTGGACGTGCCAGTCGGGCGTTTCGTAGCGCAAGCCGAGCGTCGCGTCCGGCCAGCGCGAATACGGCTGGTAATCGCCCAGCACGGCGATGTCCGCATTGGGCCTTTCCAACGACATCGGCAAGGTCAGGCGCGCCTCGCCGCGGCGGTACAGCACGGGCGTGTAGCGGATCTGCGGCGTGTACTTGAAGGTGAACGAGTTCGGGCCTTCGTAGTCGAGCGTGTTCGGGAACACATCGATGTCGGTGAAGGCCGACATGTAGTAGCCGGCGAGCAGCGAGAACCGCTTGTTTTCCAGCTCCCCATAGAGGTACTGGAGGTTGTAGTCCATGTCCGGTCCGCCGAACCCGAAGAAGTTGTTCTTGTAGACCACTTTCATCACGCCGTAGGGCGTGTTGCGCATGAAGTCCATGCGCACCACGCTCTGCTTGCCGCTGAGGGTGGTGCGCGTGTCCGAATCGTGGAAGGGCGCGCCGGTCACGGGAATCGAGGCGGGAATGAAGAGGTCCTGGTAACCGAGGAACTTGTTGTCGACCATCATGTCGACCTGGGCGACGACGTCGAGCTTCACGTAGTTGCCGCTGTCGCCGAGCGCGACATAGCCCTCCGGTGCAGGGTCGTGCGCGCCCGGCATGGCCGACGGCGGCTCGACGATGCGCGACGGTACTTCGACGCCCTGCACTGCCGGCTGCGCATTGGAAACCCGCGCCTGCTCGGCTTCGACGTGCGTTGCGGGGGCCGGCGCAACCGGCACGGCCGCGGCGCGCCGCGCATCAGCCGATTCGAGTTCGTCGATGCGCTGGCGCATGCGCTCCATTGCGGCCTGCTGCGCCTGCATCTGCTGCTGCATCTTCGCCAGCTCGGCGCGCAGCTGCGCGGTCTCGCTGGATTGCGCGAAGGCGTCGGAGGTGCAGAGCGAGGCGGCGATCGCCAATGCGAGCGCGGTAACGAGCGGCCACCCGGACCGTTCCGTGCAGGCCGCACGGACCGTGCGGTGCGTCCCGGAGCGCATGCGAACCTCCGAATCCATGAGGGGCCGGTAACATCCGCACGCGGGACGAACGGCTTCGCACGCGCGTCGCAGCCGCCGCGCGTGAACGAGGTCGGAATCTAGGCCGGCGCTTCACGCCTGGACAATTGGCCCTTGGCCCAACAGCGCCGCCACGCAGGCGCTCGGCATGATGCCTGCTGCATCCTCGCGCGAGCCGCCGCCACCCATAGCGCCATGGACACTTCCCGTGAGCAGCGCCTGTTGCGCCTGTCCATCGGTGTGACGCTCGTGATCGGCACGGCCGGCGTCGCCATCGGCCTGGCCACGCGTTCGCAGGCGCTGATCTTCGATGGCATGTACAGCCTGGTCGACGTGGTGCTGACGGTGCTGTCGCTGGCGGTGTCGCGCCTGCTCGCCACCGAAGGCAGCCGCCGTTTCCAGTTCGGCTACTGGCACCTGGAACCGATGGTGGAAACGCTGGGCGGCGCGGTGCTCGCGCTGTCGTGCATCTATGCGGCGGCCAACGCCATGGACGGCCTGTTGACCGGTGGCGGGCAGGTGCGCTTCGGCGCGGCGTCGATCTGGGCCGGTATCCTCACCATCACCGGACTCGGGATGGCCGCCTACATGAAGCGCCAGGCGCGCGCGCTCGATTCCACGCTGCTGGCGCTGGATGCGCGTAGCTGGACCATCAGCGGCCTGCTGAGCCTCGCGCTGGTGATCGGCTTCGGCGCGGCCATCGCGTTGAAGGGAACCTCGCGCGAACACTGGGTGCCGTTCATCGACTCCGGGGTGCTGCTCGCCATCGCCGTGATGATGCTGCCGATGCCGTTGATAGCCACCGCGCGCGCCATGAAGGAAGTCATGCAGGTGGCGCCGGGCGAACTGGATCGCCGCGTGCAGGACGTGCTGCGCGATGTCGTCGCGACGAACGGCTTCAAGGATTACTCCAGCCACGTCGCCAAGATGGGACGCATCCGCTTCATCGAGGTGCACTTCCTACTGCCGCCCGATTACCCGCTCGGCTCGGTGACGCGCGCGGACAACATCCGCAACGACATCGCCGAACGCATCGGCGCCGACAGCTCGCAGTTCTGGCTGACCATCGATTTCACCGCGGATCCGCGCTGGATCTGACCGCATGCTCCCGTCCCGTCCACTGCCCTCCCACGGTGCGCCGGCTCCGGTGTGGGGTGGTGCTGGTGGCATTGACGATCGCGCTGGGCGGGTAACTGCCTTGTCCGAGATCCACGCCGATTTTCGTTGCATCCCATTAACTCACAGGAGGGGGATTCGCCATGGTTCGTTTCGTGCCTTTGTCGGTGCTGGTCGTGGGATTGGCGGTGTTCGGCGCAGCGCATGGCGATGCGCTCGACACCGCGGACAACACAGGACCGGACGCGGCGCAGCGTCGCTTCGATTTCCTCGATGCCAATCGCGACGGCGTCCTGAGCAAGTATGAGTACGACAGCGACGTCGTCTTCGAATCGGCCGATCGCAACCACGACCAGCTGCTTTCTGCGGAAGAGCTGTCGGCCGCGCTGGGACCTCAATCGCCGGACGCGCCCACGGCGCCGGAACGCATGATCGCGTTCGACCTGGATCGCGATGGACAGCTCGACGATGCCGAACTGCGCCGCGCCATGGAGATGCGCTTCAGCTGGCTCGACCGGAACAAGGACGGCGGCCTGAACTTCGAGGAGATGAAGGCCGGCTTCGGCGTGCGCGTCCGGCCGTAATTGCGGCGCCGCGAACGCAGGATGGGTTTCGCGACGCGAAACCCACGAGCCGACACACCCGATCCTCGTAGCCCGGGTAAGCGAAGCGCACCGCGCCCCCGTGCAACCCAGTCTCCAAGGCGATGAACGCGCCGCAGCGCGTTGCACCGCAGACGTGCGACGGTTTTTCGACCAGTCGCCAAGAGCCCCGGGTGCGCTTCGCTTACCCGGGCTACGTCACCCAGCGCTGCAGATACGGCGCAGTCCGGCTCTCCGCGGCGCCACCGACTTCCGTCGGCGTGCCGGCGGCCACGATGCGCCCGCCCCCCTCGCCCGCGCCCGGCCCCATGTCGATCACCCAGTCGCTGTCGGCCACCACGCGCATCTCGTGCTCGATCACCACGACCGTGTTGCCCGCATCGACCAGCCCGTGCAGCTGCGCCATCAGTTTGTCGACGTCGGCCGGATGCAGGCCGGTGGCCGGTTCGTCGAGCACGTACAGTGTGTCGCCGCGCTGGCTGCGCTGGAGTTCGGTCGCCAGTTTGATGCGCTGTGCCTCGCCGCCAGAAAGCTCCGTCGCAGGCTGTCCGAGTCGCAGGTACCCCAGGCCGATGTCGTGCAGCAACGTCAGCGGGCGGGCCACCACCGCATCATCGGCGAAGAACGCCAGCGCTTCGTCCACCGTCATCGCCAGCACCTGTGCGATGTTGCGGCCGTTCCATTCCACCTCCAGCGTCTTCGCGTTGTAGCGCGTGCCGTGGCAGGTCGGGCACGGCGCGTAGACGCTGGGCATGAAGAGCAGTTCGACGCTGACGAAGCCCTCGCCTTCGCAGGTCTCGCATCGCCCCTGCGCGACATTGAACGAGAAACGACCGGCGTTGTAACGACGCGACTTCGCCATTCTCGTCGCGGCGAACAGCTTGCGCACGTGGTCGAACAGGCCCGTGTACGTCGCCAGATTCGAACGCGGCGTGCGGCCGATGGGCTTCTGGTCGACGTTGACGAGGCGGCGGATCGCATCGGCACCCGCGCCGAGCCGTCCGACCGTGCGCACGATCGGGCTCATCGCGGGCGCATCGCCCACGTCCTCCTCCATCGCGGGTTCGTGGCCGAGATGGTCGCCGACCAGTTCCACCAGCGCCTGGCTGACCAGGCTCGATTTGCCCGAACCCGAAACACCGGTGACCGAGGTGAACGCACCGATTGGAAACCGCACGTCCACGCCATGAAGGTTGTTGCGATGCACGCCGCGCAGTTCGAGCCAGCGCGTCGGCGCGCGCGGCGTGCGCCGTACTTCGCGCGTATCGAACAGGTAGCGGCGTGTCATCGACTCGGCGACCTCGCGAAGCCCGCGTGGCGGTCCGCTGTAGAGCACCTGCCCGCCGTGCTGCCCCGCGCCGGGGCCGACGTCGACGAGCCAGTCCGCACGATGCATCAGGTCCAGGTCGTGCTCCACCACGAACAGCGTGTTGCCCGTGCCCTTGAGCTGGTCGAGCGCGTCGTACAACGCCTCGCTGTCGGCCGGATGCAGGCCGGCGGACGGTTCGTCGAGCACGTACACCACGCCGAACAGGTTCGAACGGATCTGCGTCGCGAGGCGCAGGCGCTGAAGTTCGCCGGGCGAAAGCGTCGGGGTCGGGCGATCCAGCGCGAGATAGCCCAACCCGAGCGCCTGCAACGTGCCGATGCGTTCGACCAGATCGTGCGCGATGCGTTGCGCGGCAATGCGCTTTTCTTCCGAGAGGTCCGGAGTGCGCCGCACGTCGGAACTGCCGGAATGCGCGGAACCGCCGGCGGCGACGCGCGTGGCGACGTCCTTGCGGCTGGCGGCGCGGCTGCGCGTGGCGGTTTCCTTCGGCGCATCGAAGCGCCCTTGCGCGGCGGGCTTGAGCGCCTGCGCGATGCGGTCGAGCGAGAGCTGCGAAAGCGTGCCGATGTCGAGTCCGGCGAACGTCACCGACAGCGCTTCGCGCTTGAGCCGGCGTCCGTCGCATACGGGACACGCGGTGCCGGTCATGAAGCGCGACACGCGTTTCTTCATCAACGCGCTCTGCGTGGTCGCGAAGGTATGCAACACGTAGCGGCGCGCGCCGGTGAAGGTGCCCATGTACGCGGGCTCGGTCTTGCGCTTGACCGCCGTGCGCGTCTGCGCGGGTGTGAAGCCTGGATAGACCGGGACCGTCGGCGTTTCCTCGGTGAAGAGGATCCAGTCGCGATCCTTCTTCGGCAGGCGCGACCACGGGATGTCGACGTCGTAGCCGAGCGTGACCAGGATGTCGCGCAGGTTCTGCCCGTGCCACGCCGGCGGCCACGAGGCGATCGCGCGATCGCGGATGCTGAGCGACGGATCGGGCACCATCGACTGCTCGGTCACATCGAACACGCTGCCCAGGCCGTGGCAGTTCGGGCATGCGCCTTGTGGCGTGTTCGGCGAGAAATCCTCGGCGAACAGCATCGGCTGCTTCGGCGGATACGTCCCCGCACGCGAGTACAGCATGCGCACCAGGCTCGACAGCGTCGTGATGCTGCCGACGGTGGACCGCACGTTCGGACTGCCGCGCTGTTGCTGCAACGCGACCGCGGGCGGGAGGCCTTCGATCGCGTCCACGTCCGGGACGCCGACCTGGTCGATCAGGCGCCTCGCGTATGGCGACAGGGATTCCAGGTAGCGCCGCTGCGCTTCGGCGTAGAGCGTGCCGAACGCAAGCGACGATTTGCCCGAGCCGGAAACACCGGAAAACACCACCAGCGCATCGCGCGGGATATCGACATCGACCTCGCGCAGGTTGTGTTCGCGCGCGCCGCGGACGCGGACGAAGGTGTCGGTGTCGTGGTTTTCCGGTGCGCGCCTGGACATGCGGGTCATTGGACTATGTGCGACGCGGAGGCCGGGTGACGGGCTAGATCACGATGAGGCCGCTTGTGCCTACGTAGCCCGTGTAAGCGAAGCGCGCGCGCGGCGTTGAACGTGATGGGGCCAGGACATGCCGGTCTCGCCAGGGCCAGTGGTGGACACGGACGGGACGCAGCGCGCCTTCAGCGCGATTGCAACCCACTGACCGATTACCGACGCCGGGGCCGTAGCCCGATAGGGCGGAAGGCCGCACCCGGGGAGCGCCACGTGCAACGCCTCCCGGATGCTTCTTTCGTTCGAGCTACACGGGCCCGATCACGCCTGTTCCAGCCGCGCCCGCGCTTCCTTCTTGCCCAGCCCGCGCAGGGCGATCAGCTTGGGCAGCTGCGACTTGCGGGGCACCGACTTGCCCTGCTCCCAGTGGTAGATCGACTGACCGCTGACGCCGGCCAGCTTGCCGAAATCGGCGGCCGACAGATCCAGCTTCGCACGCAGCGTGCGCAGCCCCTGCGCGGTGACGCGCATGCGGCTGGACTCCTCCACCGGCTTCGCGGCGGGGGTCGGAAGGGCCTTGGACGTCTGCTTCAGCCCGCGCTCCAACTGGGCGACCTTGCGCTTGAGTTCCGCGATTTCGCGGCGATACGCGGTGCTGGCCTTGCGCAGCGATTCGACCTCGGTGCGTACTTCCTTGCGGGCAAGACGGGCAATCTCGGATTTAAGCAAAGTTGCGAAATTCGCCATTTTTATCTTCTGCGATTTGGGGGAGCAGCCCCTACGCTAACACTTCCGGCCGGCCGCCGAATGGGCAGCGCGACAGGTTCGCGGCAGAATAGGCGCCATTGGCAACAGAGATTTGGGCAGTAGATGCGCATCGGAATCGACTTCGGAACGAGCTATTCGGCGGCAGGTGCCGTGGTAAATGGCGAATTGGAGCTGATCCGCTTCGGCGACGAACAGCAGTTCCGCACTACGGTATTTTTCCCGCAGCGGCTCCCGGACCTTACCGAGTTCGAGCTCACCGACGAGCTGATGGACGAGATCCGCAGCGTGACGGGCGAGTTCCGCCGCGACCAGGCCCGTCTTCACGCGGAACTGCGCGCGCGCCGCGAAGAGGCGATGAGGCGGCCCGAACCGCAGCGCTCGCACGAACTGGGCATGATCCCCTCGCCGCGCGTGCGCAGCGAGATGGAGCTGGAACGCGACGCGCGCGCACTCGTGCGACGCCGCTGGGCCGCCGGGGAAATGCGCAAGGCGATGGACGAAGGCCTGGACCTGCAACGTGCGTTGTATGGCGAGGAAGCCGTGGACGCCTTCATCGAAGGCGGCGCGGGCCAGCTGGTGGTCTCGCCCAAGTCCATGCTGGGCTACAAACTCGAAGCACGTGCGCGCGACACGCTGCTGGGCATCGCGACGCAGCTGCTGCGGCACATCCGCCTCACCGCGAGCGCGCAGCTCGGCACCCAGGTGCGCTCTGCGATCCTCGGACGGCCGGTGCGGTTCCGCAGTTCGATGAAGGAAGCCGGTGGCGTGCAGGCGCTGGAGATCCTCACCGATGCGGCCTACGCGGCCGGTTTCGACGAAGTGGAATTCCTCGAGGAACCCGCGGCGGCGGCATTCGGCTACCACGCACAGACGCAGCGCCCGCGGCGGACGCTCATCCTCGACATCGGCGGCGGCACGACGGACATGGCGCTGGCCGATGTCGGCGGCGGCGGGATTGCGCCCCTCGTCCACGAATCCTGGGGCGAACCCGTCGGCGGTACGGACGTCGATATCGAGCTGAGCATGCGCGGTGTGATGCCGCTGTTCGGCAAGGGCGTGACCAACACGCCGGTGCACCGCTACTACGAAGCGTCCGCGGTGCAGGATCTGCAACGGCAGGCGAAGTTCCGCGAGACCTCGTTCGAACACGTCGCCGCGCCCTACGGCCAGCGCCTGGAAACGCTGAAGGAACCCGGTCACACCGTGCGCCTGAATCGCGCGGTTGAGCGCGCGAAGATCCGGTTGAGCGAAGTGGACCACGTGGCGCTGGAGCTCGACTTCATCGAAGCAGGACTGCTCGCGCCCGTCGATGCGGCACGCCTCAACGACGCCGCGCATCCGTTCCTGCACCAGCTTCGCACGCTGATGGAACGCGCGAAGGCCGACCTGGACGCGCCGCCGGAAACGATCTACCTCACCGGCGGCATGTCGCGCTCGCCCTATGTGCCGCGACTGGTCGAAGCGATTTTCCCGGGCGCGGAGATCGTCGCGGGGAATGCATCGCTGGGCGTGGTGGCAGGGCTGGCGCATGCGGCGGCCGCAACGCCGTCCGCGTCCTGATCAGCGCGCTATCCACCGACCAGAACGTCATCCCGGCGAAGGCCGGGATCCAGGCTGTCGCGTCATCAGCCAGGCGAACTTCGCAGGATGGGTTTCGCGAAGAGAAACCCATCGCGGCCGGCGCGGCACCATGATGGGTTGAGCTGCGCTCAACCCATCCTACGGAACCCGACCAGATGCCTCGCGCACAGCGATGCATGCTGCGCGATCGCCTCCAGCCGCCGCATGGAATCGATGCGCGCGGCGGCTTCTTCGGCACCGACCGTTCCGCTCGCTACGGCCCCGAGCACGCCACTGCGATGCGTCTGGTGAAGTTCGCGAAGTTCGTTCGCGCAGCGGTCCAGTTCGGCGAGCCCGGGGCCGGCCGCCGTCGCAGCCGGCGACGCATCCACCGCATCGGCGATCGACACCGCGTGCTGCATCGCCTCGGCGCATAGCGCCCCTGCCCGTCTGCCGGTCTCGTCGTCATCCAGTCGCAAACTTCCCTTCCCGCCCGCGGTATCGGCCAGCCGCGAGGCTTCATCCAGCGCATGCAGCGTCTCGGTGAGGCGCGCCTGTTCCGCATCCGACGCGGGCGGCCCGCTCACTTCGGAAATGAAATCCCACGCTTCGCTCAGGGCGCTACCGACATGCGCGGTGTCCTGCGGTGTGGACGCATCCGATGGCGCCAGCGCACCCAGGATCGAGCCACCCAACGTCGAAAGCGCGCGGGCCACCGTACGCCGCACCGCTTCCTCCGCCGCCAGCGGCGTCGCCAGCGCGGCCGGATCGAGCGAACGCGTCAACGGCGAACGCTTCTCGGGCAGCAAGCGTTCGACGAACCGCGTGAACCGGTCGATCAGCGGAAGCAGCACGGCCACGCCAACGACGTTGTAGGCCGTGTGGTACGCCGCCAGCAGCGTGACGCCATCGACGCTGTCCGAGGCGCGCATGAGCAGCGGTGTCGTCAACGGAAACACCGCCAGCGCGATCACGGCCGCAACCAGCTTGAACAGCACATACGCCAGCGCGAGTCGCTTCGCGGTACTGCTCGCGCCTATGGCCGCCAACGCCGAGCTCGTCGCCGTGCCGATGTTCTGCCCGATGATGAGTGCGCACGCCTGGTCCAGCGCGATCGCCCCTGCATAATGCGCCGCCAGCGTGACCGCGATGGCGGCCGTGGACGACTGCATCAACGCCGTCATCGCCAGGCCGAGCACGATCAGCGCCATCACGCCCCAGAGCCCGGACCAGAAGCCGACGCCGAACACCGCGGGAAAATCCTCCGGATGCAGCTGCTCGGCCGCGCCCGACATGCCCTGCTGCAAGGTCGTAAGGCCCAGCAGCACCAGCGCGAAACCGGCCAGCGCGCCGCCCGAGGCGGAGACGCGGTCGCGCCCCAGCAGCTTGAGCAGCGCGCCGATGAAGATCAGCGGCAACGCGAAGGACGTGAGCGACACGCGCACGCCGATCAGCGCGATCAGCCAACCAGTGCCGGTGGTGCCGACGTTCGCGCCGAACACCAGCCCCAGGCCCTGCGCGAACGTGAGCAGGCCCGCGCTGACCAGGCCGATCGTCGTCATCGTCGTCGCGCTGGAAGACTGCACCACCAGCGTGACGAACGCGCCCCAGAACGCGCCCGACAACGGCGTGGCCGCCATCCTGCGCAACGTGTCGCGCAGTTTCGATCCGGCCAGGTCCTTCAGGCCGGCCGTCATCACGCTCATGCCCATCAGGAACAGGCCGACACCGCCCAGGACCGTGGTTGTGGTGGACACGCGATCACTCCTGCCGGGGTTTCGACCCCGCACCCGCACCTTCGACGATACGCTCGCCGTATGTCGCCGAATCTTCGGGCTCCTCGCCACCGCCCAGCGCGGTGTACAGGTTGACGTAGTCCTGCAGCGCCAACGCGCGCAACTGCAGCAGGTTCTGTTCGGCCGTGAAGAGGTTGCGTTCGGCGTCCAGGACTTCCAGATACGGCGTCAGGCCGACTTCGTACCGTGCCTGCGCCGTGTCGGACAGCTCGCTCTGGATGCGCACGGTCAGCTCCTGCGCCTGGATCTGCTGGCGGTTGCGTTCGGCGGCGCTGAGGCCATCGGCCACTTCGCGGAACGCGTTCTGCACGGCGGACTGGTACTGCATCTCCAGTTCGTCGCGCGTCGCCTGCGCAAGATGCACCGCCGCGCGCCGCCGTCCGAAGTCGAAGATCGGCAGCACCGCTGCAACGCCGAACGACCACACGCGGTTGGGATCGCTCACCAGGTTCGACAGCTCGTTCGATGCGTACCCGCCCACGCCGGTAAGCGCGATGGTCGGCAGATAGAGCGCACGCGCCGCACCGATGTTCGCGTTCGCCGCGCGCAGGCGTTCCTCGGCAAGGCGGATGTCGGGTCGGTTCTCCAGCAGTTCCGAAGGCAGGCCCGGCGCGAGCGGCTGCCACCGGCTGGCCGCTTCGATGCGCATGCCTTGCGGCAACGGGTCCGGAACCGGCACGCCCACCAGCACCTGCAGGCGATGCTGCGCCAGTTCGCGGCTGCGATGCAGCTGCGCCAGCTGCGTCTGCGCCTGCGCGACCAGCGCGTAGGCCTGGTTGAAGTCGATCGACGAGGTGACGCCGGCTTCCATGCGGATGCGCGCCAGTTCGAGCGTGTCGTTGCGGCTGCGCAGGGAACTCTCGGCGAGGACGATCCCCTCCTCGCTCGAACGGATCGCGAAGTAGGTGCTGGCGACGTTGGAGATCAGCGACAGGCGGAATGCGCGCTGCGCCTCGACCGTGGCGAGGTACTGCCGGCGCGCCGCTTCGCTGAGGTTCGCCACGCGGCCCCAGAAATCCAGTTCGAACGCGGGGATGCCGACCTGCACCGCGACGCTGTCCACCGTGACGCGCGGTGCGCCTTCGGCCGGCGAAACGGGACCGCGCGAGCGCTGGCCCGCTGTCGACGCATCCAGCGACGGAAACTGCTGGCTGCGCTGGATGCGGAACTGCGCCTGCGCCTGTGCGATGCGCGCGGTGGCGGCGCCGAGGTCGCGGTTGTGGTCGAGCGCGAGCGACACGTACCCGCGCAGCACCGGATCGACGAAGAACTCCGTCCATTGCAGCTGCGTGGCGTTGGTCGGCGTTGCGTTCGAAGGCGCGGTCGCGGGCGATGAAGGATAGCGATCGTCGATCGCCGGTGCGGGCCGCTCGTACGTCGGCGCGAGATTGCAGCCGGCGAGCGTGATCGCGATCGCGATGGCGGCGAACCTAACCATCGACACCCGTCCCTGCGGCACCTGCCGGCGCCACGGCGCCGCGCCGCTTCTGCAACCAGTTGCGGATGAGGAAGTAGAACAACGGCGTGTAGAAGATCCCCAGCGCCGTCGCGGTGAACATGCTGCCCAGCACGCCGGTGCCGACGGCCTGCCGGCTCGCGGCGCCCGCACCGGTGGCGAACACCAGTGGCAGCATGCCGACAAGGAAGGTCAGGCTGGTCATCAGGATCGGACGCAGACGCTGCGCCGCCGCCTGCTGCACGGCCGTGAGCAGCGGCACGCCGCGCGCCTCCTCGTCGAGCGCGAACTGCACGATCAGGATCGCGTTCTTCGCCGCCAGGCCGATGATCGTGATCAGGCCCACGTTGAAATATACGTCGGCCGACATGCCGCGTATCCCGGTGAACAGCACCGCGCCCAGCACGCCCAGCGGCACGACCAGCATCACCGCCACCGGCGTCGACCAGCTTTCGTACAGTGCGGCCAGCAGCAGGAAGGCGACGAGGAACGACAATCCCAGCAACAGCCCCACCTGCGCGCCGGCTTCCTTCTCCTCGCGCGCGGTGCCGGTCCATTCGAACCCCATGCCCGGCGGCAATGCCTGCGCGGCGATGCGCTCCATCTCGCGCAACGCGGTGCCACTGGACACGCCCGGTGCGGCCTGGCCCGACACCGTCGCAGAAAGGAAGCCGTTGTAGCGGTCGATCTGCTGCGCGCCGGTCGTCCAGCGCGTGCGCGTGAACGCCGAGAACGGCACCGAGCCGCCCTGTGCGTTGATCAGGCGCAGGCTCGCGATGTCCTCCGGCCGCATGCGCTGGTTGGCTTCGGCCTGCACGAACACGCGCGAAACGCTGCCCTGGTGCACGAAATCGTTGACGTAGGCCGAGCCGAACATGATCGCCAGCGCCTGGTTCACCTGCGACAGCTGCAGGCCCAGCGAACGCGCCTTGGTGCGGTCGATCTCCACCTGCAGCTGCGGCGCCAGTGGCATGCTTTCCGGGCGCACGCCGGCAAGCCGCGGATTGCCCGCCGCCTGCATCACGATCGCCATCGCGCCCGCCTGCACCGCCTGGTTGCCGGCCCCGCCGCGATCTTCCAGCGCCATGCTGAAACCCGACGCGTTGCCCAGCGCCTGGATCGGCGGCGGATTCAGCGCGAACACCTGCGCCTGTGGAATGGCCGCCATCGCCCGGTTGAGCCGCTGCGCCAACGCCATCGCGCTGTGGTCGGCGCCGCTGCGTTCGGCCCACGGATGCAGGTCGACGAAGGACATGCCCACGCCCTGCCCCTGCCCGAAGAAGCTGAACCCGATCACCGTCACCACGTTGCGCACTTCCGGCTGCGCTTTCATCACCTTCTCGGCCTGGTCGATCGCCTGCTGCGTGCGCTGCATCGTCGAACCCGGCGCGCCGTTGTAGGCGACGAACAGATAGCCCTGGTCCTCGGTCGGAAGGAAACCGCCGGGCAAGCGCGCGTACAACAGTCCCGTCGCGACGACGGCGAGCACGAAACCCGCGATCCATGGAAGCGGTCGCGCCAGCATTCTTCCGACCACGCGCCCGTACGCGGCGCTGCTGCGTTCCAGGCCGTTGTTCACCGCGTCGAACAGGCGATGGCCCAGATGCCGGCGTTTCGGCGCATCGTCCGGCCGCCTGAGCATCGCGCCGCAGATGGCGGGCGCGAGCGTCACCGACAGGATCGTCGACACCACCAGCGACACGCTCAGCGTCACCGCGAACTGGCGGTAGATGCCGCCTGTCGAGCCCGGAAAGAAGCCCATCGGGATGAACACCGCCAGCAGCACGAGCGTGGTCGCGATGATCGCGCCGGTGAGCTGCTCCATCGCCTTCGCGGTGGCCGGTTTCGCGTCGAGGTTTTCCTCGACCATGATCCGTTGCACGTTCTCCACGATCACGATGGCGTCGTCGTTCAGGATGCCGATGGCCACCACCATCGCGAACAGCGACAACAGGTTGATGGACACGTCGAACATCATCAGGCCGATGCACGCACCGATGAGCGAGATCGGCACCACCAGCGTCGGCAGGAACATCGTCCGCCAGCTCTGCAGGAACAGCAGCACCACGATCGACACCAGCACCATCGACTGCACCATCGTGACGAAGACGCTGTTCACCGATTCGGTGATGAATGGCGTGGTGTCGAACGGCGTGGTCCACTGGATATCCGGCGGGAACGTGTCGTCCAGTTGCTGCATGCGCTTGCGCACCGCCGTGGCGGTGGCGAGCGCGTTCGCGCCGCTGGTCAACGACACGGCAAGCCCCGCCGTCTGCGTGCCGTTGAGCGCGAGCGTGAACGCATATGTGTCGTTGCCCAGCTCCACGCGCGCGAGGTCGCCCAGCCGCACCGTCGCCGCGCCCGGCGTGGCGCGCACGATGACCTGCCGGAACTGCTCGGCCGTGGTGAAGCGTCCGCGCATGACGATCTGCGCCGTGGTTTCCGTGCCCGGCGACAGCGGCTGCAGGCCGAGGCCGCCGCCTGCGGTCTGCGAGTTCTGTTCGCGCACCGCGGCCATCACCTCGGCGGCCGACAATCCGTAGCTGATGAGCTTCTCGCGATCCAGCCATATCCGCATCGCGTAGCTGGAACCGAACAGCGTCACGTCGCCCACGCCGTTGATGCGGCGCAGTTCGTCTGCGATGCGCGTCTGCGCGAAGTCGCCCAGTTCCAGCGCATCGCGCACACCGCCCTTGGATTGCAGGGCGATCAGCATCAGGAAGCCCGTCGCCGACTCGGTGACGCGCACGCCCATCTGGCGCACTTCCTCCGGCAGGCGCGGCTCCACGCGCGCGATGCGGTCCTGCACCTGCGAGCGCGCGACATCCAGGTCGGTACCGGTGCGGAAGGTCAGACGGATCGACGCGGTGCCGTTCGCACGGCTGGTCGAGGACATGAACAGGAAGCCATCGACGCCGTTCAGTTCCTTCTCGATCACCGAAGTCACCGTGCGATCCAGCGTGTTCGCATCGGCGCCGATGAACGTGGCGGAGATGTTGAGCGACGGCGGCGCGACGTCGGGATACTGTTCCACCGCGAGTCCGCGCAGCGCCAGTCCGCCGAACAGGATGGCGAACAGCGCCACCACCCAGGCGAACACCGGACGGTAGACGAAGAAGCTGCTCATGGAGCGGCGTCTTTGGCCTTCGCGTCGGCGATGGCGACATGCTGGCCCGGCTGCACCTTGTGCCAGCCGTCGACGACCACGCGCTCGCCCGGCTTGAGGCCCGCCTCCACGATCCAGCGTCCTTCCGCCTGCCCGGCCAGCGTCACGACCTGCCGCGCGACGACGCCTTCCTCGTTCACGGTCATCACGCTCGCATCGTCGGCGCCGATGGCGACCGCGCGTTCGGGCACGCTGACGCCGTCGGGAATCGTGCCGGCGGTAACGACGCCGCGGATGAACTGGCCCGGCAGCAGGACGCGATCGGGATTGGCGAAGCGCGCGCGCAGCGTGCGGCTGCCGGTGACCGGATCCACGGCTTTCTCGGTGAAATCGACGATGCCTTCGTGCGGGAAGCGTTCGCCGTTCTCCATGATGAGCGCGACGCTCATGCGCTGGTTCTTCCCGGCAGCGACGCGTTCGAGCAGGCCCGACATCGCCGAACTGGAAGGATTGAACGTGGCGAAGACCGGATCGAGCTGGTCGACCTGCGTCATCAGCGTCGCCCCGGCCGCGCTGACGAGCGCGCCTTCGCTCACCTGCGCGCGGCCCGCGCGTCCGGCGATGGGCGCGCGCACGGTCGCGTAACCCAGTTGCAGCTCCGCGCGCTCCACCGCGGCCTGCGCTTCCAGCAGGCCGGCTTCGGCCTGGCGCAGCGCGGCTTCGGCCGTCTCGTTCTCCTGCACGCTTACGGCGCGCCGGCCGACCAGCATCGACAGCCGGTTCGACATCGTCGCCGCATGCGAACGCGCGGCCTTCGCCGAGGCCAGCGAGGCGCGCGCCTGCTGCAGCCGCGCGCGCAGGTCGCGTGGATCGATCTGGAACAGCGGCGCGCCTGCGGCGACGTCGGTGCCTTCCTCGTAGACCTGGCGCTCGACGATGCCGTCCACGCGCGACCGCACCTGTGCCGACCGCACCGCTTCGATGCGCCCCGGCAGCTCCACCACGTTGGGCACGGTCGTGCTGCGCACCACTTCGGTCTGCACGACCGCCGCCGGCCCCTGCCAGGCCGGCGTGTCGTCGCCGCCCCCGCAGCCGCCCAGCAGCGCGAAGGCGAACGATGCAAGAACGTTGACACCCGCGCGGCGGAAAGTGCGCCATGATGCGCGCGACGCGCATCCGACCACGCTGGAGGCCGAAGGACCATGGCAAGGCAGCTGCTGTCCCGCAGTCTCTTCGATGCCCGCTGGTTGATGGTGCCGTTCTACATCGGGCTGGTCGTGGCGCTGGCGGCGTTGCTGTTCGTGTTCGTGCGCGAACTCATCGGCGGCGTGCTCACCCTGGGCTCTATGACGCCGACCGACGCGATCCTGCTCTCGCTCGCACTGATCGACCTGTCGCTGGTGGCGAACCTGCTCCTCATCGTCGTGCTGGCCGGTTACGAGAACTTCGTCGGCCGCGTGGATTCCGGCCGCGAAGCACGCCCGACGTGGATGGGCACCGTCGATTTCGCCGGCATGAAGATCAAGCTGATGGGCTCCATCACCGCGATATCGGCCATCGCGCTGCTTCGCATCTTCATGAAACTGGAGGAAGGCACGATGATCGACGAGCGCACGCTGTTGTGGATGACGGTGATCCACGGCGTGCTGATCCTTTCGGCGCTCGTGCTCAGCGTGTCCGACCGCGTCGCCGAACATCGCAGGCGCGTGCCGACGAACGGCTGACGTGGGCACGGGGCGCAACGACGGCATGGCTGGCGACGGCATGGCGCTCACCTGGTCCCTGGCACACGGGATGCGTCCGGCGGACGATGCTTCAGCTGCCGTGGTGCGTTCGTGAAGGAGGTGCAAATGTTCGCGGTGCGGTTTTCGGGAAAGCGAACGTCTGGCTCACGTGTTGCGAACGGGGTTATCACGCAGCAACGACAAAGCTGATCGATGCGGCCTGGTCCTGGCGCGGTCGGCGCTCGACGAAAGCGATGGGTTAGCTTCGCTCAACCCATCCTACGACCGTCATCCCGGCGGAGGCCGGGATCCAGGCCGTCACGCCGTCACCGGCCTTCCGTCATTCCAGCGGAAGCTGTAACCCATCTGGATTCTGATGTTCTGCGGGAACGTCTCCCGGGTGCGCTGCGCTTACCCGGGCTACGAGGGCTTTTTTGATTTTTACGCAGAAGTTACGCGGCAGCGCCCGCCGCGAATGGAGGCTTTACGGGCACGACGCCGAGACTTTCGCCGTGGCCACGATGGCCTCGCGAACGTTACGGACCATGAATTCCCAACCGATCTTCCTCCGCGCGGCGGCCTTCGGCGCCTGCGCGGTTCTTGCCTTCGCTTCCCAGGCGCACGCGGCAAGCGTGAGTGGAAACGCCGCACTGACCACCGACTACGTCTGGCGCGGCACCACGCAGACACAGGGCGATCCGGCCGTGCAGGCTGGCTTCAAACTCGCCAGCGACTCGGGCTGGTACGCATCCGTGTGGGGTTCCAACGTCGAATTCGCCCCGGAACTGCACGCCAGCAGCGAGTTCGACTTCACCGCCGGCTGGAGCGGCGCGCTCACCGATGCATGGGCGCTTGACGTCAACGCCCTGCACTACCGGTATCCGTCCACGACGGCGGACCTCGACTGGACCGAACTCAATACGACGCTGACCTACGACGCCCGCTACTGGATGTCGCTGGGCTACTCGCCCGATGCGCTGGCCAGCGACGAAAGCGGCACGTATGCGCAACTGGGCGCGCGCTTCCCGATCAACGACGCCTTCCGCATCGAGGCCGTCGGCGGCTACTACTTCCTCGACCAGGCCTACGACGAGAACTACGCGCACGGCCAGCTCAGCGCGATCTGGACGGTCAACGCCTCCGCGCTTCCCGTCGAACTGCGCGTGACCGCGCACGGCACGGATTCCGGTGCGAAGCGGATCTTCGGCGACGACCTGGCCGGCAGCCGCATCGAGGCCGCCGTGCAGGCGTCCTTCTGACGGGAGCACCGACATGCCCGGCTGGCTTGCCTTCGTCTGCAGCGTCGCGGTGGTCCTGGCCTCCGCGTACCTGCTCTACGTGATCCTCCGCCCCGAAGACTTCTAGAGGCACGGCGCGCATCGCCTCGCGCCGTGAATGCCCATGACCGAAATCCTCCTGCTCCTGCTGCTCGCCGTCGGCCTGGGATGGCCGCTCGGCCATTACCTCGCGTGCGTGATGCGCGGCCCTCGCGCGCCGCTGGACGCGCTGTTCCTTCCCATCGAGCGCGCGATCTACCGGCTGCTCGGCGTCGACGCCACGCGCGGCATGAGCTGGCGTGGCTATGCGAAAGCGTTCGCGCTGAGCAACCTCGTCGTCGGCGTGATCGTGTGGGTGCAGTTCATGACGCAGTCGTGGCTGCCGCTCAATCCGGACGGCATCCCCAACATGCGCTGGGACACCGCGCTGCACACGATGGTGTCCTTCCTCACCAATACCAACCAGCAGCATTACTCCGGACAGGCACAGCTGAGCTACCTGTCGCAGATGGTGGGCATCGTCGGGTTGCAGGTGGTGACGCCGATGATGGGGCTGGGCGTCGTGGTGGCGACATTGCGTGGGCTCACGGCCACGCGCCTGGTCGATGCGCACGCATCGACTGCGGCCGTGAGCGACCGCGACCTCGGCAACTACTGGGCCGACGTCACCCGCGCCACGCTGCGCTTCATGCTCCCGCTGTGCCTGCTGTGGTCTGCGCTGCTCACCTGGCAAGGCGTTCCCGCGACATTGCAGGCCGGCCCGTCGATCGCGCCGATGGATGCAAGCGCCGAACTGAAGGAACAGAAGATCCCGCTCGGCCCGGTGTCGCCGATGGTCGCGGCCAAGCAGCTGGGTTCCAACGGCGGCGGCTGGTACGGGCCCAACAGCGCCGTCGCGCTGGAAAACCCCACGCCGCTGTCGAACCTGATCGAGATGCTCGGCATCGTGCTGATCCCGGTCGCGATCACCTTCATGATCGGCCCGCTGGTCGGTCGCAGGCGCCTCACCGCGATGGTGTTCGGCACGATGCTGCTGATGTCGGCGGCGTCCACGGGCTTGTCGATGTGGGCCGAAACGCATTCGATCGCGGCGTCCGATCCTGCCGTGATGGAAGGCAAGGAAGTACGCCTCGGCGTCGCCTCCTCCGCGCTGTGGTCGGGTCTTACCACGCAGGTGAACAACGGCTCGGTCAACGCGATGCACGACTCGATGGCGCCGCTGACTGGCGGCGTCGCGATGGTGAACATGCTGGTGAACGCCATCTGGGGTGGCGTCGGCTGCGGCCTGCAGCAGTTCATCGTGTACCTGCTGCTTGCTGTTTTCCTCGCGGGCCTGATGACCGGGCGCACGCCGGAGCTGTTCGGCCGCAAGCTCGAAGCGCCCGAAGTGCGCCTGCTCGCGCTGCTGATCCTGCTGCAGCCGCTGGTGGTGCTGGGCTTCACCGCCGTCACGCTGGCGATTCCCTCGATCACCGGCACGTCCAACCCGTCCTTCCACGGCATCAGCCAGGTCTTCTACGAATACACCTCCGCGTTCGCCAACAACGGTTCGGGTTTCGAGGGACTGGGCGATGCGACCTACTGGTGGAATCTCAGCTGCGCGCTGGTGCTCGCATTGGGCCGCTTCCCCGCGCTGATCGTGCCGCTCGCCATCGCCGGGCTGCTCGCCCGCAAGCGCGTCGCGCCGGAAGGACGCGGAACGCTGCATGTGGAAACGCCGACCTTCGCGCTGACGCTGGTGGCGGTGGTGGTGATCCTCACCATCCTGCAATTCACGCCGGCGCTGGTGCTGGGCCCGATCGCGGACCACCTGACGCTGGTGAAGTGAACAGACATCCGGACATGACCATGAACGACACGACACAACCGCTTCCCGCCACCGCACGTCGCCCTTCGGCGATGTTCGACGCGGCCTCGCTGCGCGGCGCGATGATCGACGCCTTCCGCAAGCTCGCGCCGGCACAGGCGCTCAAGAGCCCGATCATCGCGATCGTGCTGCTCGGCACGCTGCTCTCGGCGCTGATCACCGCCGCGACGCCGGGCAATCCCGCGTTCGGCATCGCCGTGACGCTGATCCTGTTCGTCACGGT
>Ga0209257_1001858_pt1 | contig 22913 bp, 27 predicted proteins | sample AraplaCvi_mCL_r2_FD_184277 | JGI IMG/M metagenome (GOLD analysis project Ga0209257, IMG submission 184277) | Arabidopsis root microbial communities from North Carolina, USA - plate scrape MF_Cvi_mCL_r2 (SPAdes) (version 2) | ecosystem: Host-associated > Plants > Roots > Endosphere | place: USA...
CGTGGCCGTCCAGCTTGAGCAGGGCGGCCTTGGCGTAGACGGCGCCGAAGTTGGCCGGGTCCAGGCGGTTGGCCACGGTCACGGTCTGGCGCGCTTCATCCAGTCGGTTCAGGTGCACCAGCGCGGCAGCCAGGCCGCCGTGCGCTTCGGCGAAGCCGCGGTCGGCTTCCACGGCGCGGCGGAAACTCTGTTCCGCTTCGGCGTGGCGGCCGGTGGTCAGCTGGGCCCAGCCCAGCGCGACGATGGTGCCGGAATGTTCGGGCATGCAGGCTTCGGCCTTGGCCAGCGAGGCCAGCGCCTCGTCCTGTTCTTCGGTGTAGAGCTGGCTCAGGCCCTTGCCCAGCCAGGCGCGCCCGTTGTCCGGGCGTTGCGCCAGCACGGTGTCGAAACTGGCGCGCGCGGTGGCGATGTCCTGGTCTTCCAGTGCCAGCGAACCGCGCACGGCGTTGGCTTCCACGCTGTCGGGCTGGGCGGCCAGGGCCGCATCGGCGGCGGCGCGCGCCTGCACGCGGTCGCCCTGGTCGAAGTAGAGCAGCGACAGGTAGGCCTGGCTGTCGGGCGAATCGGTTTGCGTATGCCATTGCTGCGCCGCTTGCAGCGCCTCATCCAGCTGGCCGGTGTGGTGCAGGCAGTTGGCCAGGTAGCGCGCATTGGCCGGCGTCTCCAGGCCGCCCGCCGCGGCGGCGCTGAACTGTTGCGCCGCCTCTTCGAAGCGGTCCTGGTAGAACAGGGCGATGCCCAGGTTGTGCTGCAGCGCCGGTACCGCTTCGCCTTGCGCCAGCAAGCCTTCATACAGCGCAGCCGCGTCGCTGAAGCGGTGCTGCGACAGGTAGACGGCGGCAATGCGCGACGTGGCGGCCGCAGCATCCGGCAGCAGGCCGGCGGCACGGCCATAGCTGGCCAGGGCGGCATCGAACTGGCCGGCCTGGTGCTGCAGGTCGCCCAGGTCGAGCAGCAGGCTGGTGTTGTCCGGGTCGGTTTGCAGGAAAGTGGTGAAGCGCTGGAGCTTGGCGGTGAGGTCTGTTGCGGTCGGCATGGTAAAGCTGGTGGCAAATTTAGCAATGCAAGATCATCCTACAATATGATGAACGTGTAAACAACGCAATATTTCTTTCAAAGATGAATGCAAACATCCTGTTCGCATGGGAACTGGGCGAACACCTGGGCCATGTCTCGAAATTCCTGCCGCTGGCGCTGGCCTTGCGCGAACGCGGCTACCGTCCGGTATTCGCGGTGCGCGACACCCATTCGGCCGAAGTAGTGCTGGGGCCGCACGGCATGCCGTGGCTGCAGGCGCCGGTGGCGATCGGCCAGGGCGGCGCCGCCGGGCCGGCCCTCAACTATGCCGACATCCTGCTGCGCTGCGGCTACGCCAGCCCGGTGCGCCTGGCCGGCTTGCTGCGCGCCTGGCAGCAGATCTTCGAGCTGGTGCAGCCGGCGCTGACCGTGTTCGACCACAGCCCGACGGCGCTGCTGGCCAGCCGTGGGCGCGCCATGCGGCGCGTACTGCTGTCGCCCGGCTTTTTCCTGCCGCCGCGGCAGACGCCGTTCCCGTCCATCCTGCCGCAGCCGGTGGCGCCGGAGCGCCTGCTGGCATGCGATACGGCCGCGCTCGGTGCGATCCAGGCAGCACAGCAGCGTATCGGCATGGCGCCGCTGGCCACGCTCCCTGAGCTGTTCGATGCCGACTTGCGCCTGCTCGATACCCATCCCGAACTGGACCACTTCGGCGCCCGGCCGGGCGAGGAATACTGCGGCGGCTTCTATCTCGACGGGGCCGGCGCGCCGGCCAGCTGGCCCGGCAGCGGGCGGCCGCGTGTGTTCGCCTACCTGCGCCCCGGGCAGCGCGGGGTCGACCGCCTGCTCAGCCAGTTGCGCATGGCGCCTTGCGATGCCTTGATCTATGCGCCGGGGCTGACCGCGCAGCAGGCGGCGCGCTTTGCCAACAGCAATATACGCTTCACGCAGGAGCTGGTGCAGCTGCGCAGCCTGGCCGGGCAGTGCGACCTGGCCATCCTGTATGCCAGCCATGCCACGATCTGCGCCTGCCTGGCGGCCGGGGTGCCGATGCTGCTGCTGCCGCAGCAGCCGGAGCAGGCCATGCTGGCGCGCCGCGTCGCCGAACTGGGCGTGGCCCGCGTCTACCAGGACGATGCGGCGCCGCTGGCCCAGTTGCAGGAAGCCCTGGCCGATGGCGGCATGCGCGCGGCGGCCCAGGCGTGGCGTGGCAGCCACACACCGATGGCGGCGCCGGCGCTGGCCGATCGTCTCTCGGCACTGCTACAAAACCCCTCAAATTCGTGACACTTTTTAAGTTTCCATAAATAAAAACTCTACCATTTTCTGCAATTAGCATTTACATCATGATAGTATTGCCGACTTTCAATTGTTATATTGTTAGTTGCCGAGGTAACAGTGGACGTAAATGCAATTGCCGGCCTGGGCCTGCAGAACGATGTCCGGCAAATGGAGAGCATCAGCCAGAACCTGGCCAACGCCGTGACGCCTGGTTACAAGAAGCAGCTGGCGCTGGGCACCACCTTCCAGGCTCAGTTGAGCCAGGCGGCGCTGGCGCAGCCATTGCCGCTGACCCTGCCGTCCCTGCAAGGCAGCGTGATCGATGCCGGCGCCGGGCGCCTGCGCGCCACCGGCGACGCCCATGACGTCGCGGTCGACGGCACCGATTTCCTGGAGCTGGCCACGCCGGACGGCGCGGCCTATACGCGCCAGGGCAAGCTGCGGGTGGACGTCGACGGCCGTCTGGTCGGCGACCAGGGCCATCCGGTGGCCAGCAGCGCCGGTCCGCTCAGCCTCAGCAACGCCCCCTTCACCATCGACGGCAACGGCGACGTGCAGCAGGATGGCCGCGTGGTCGGCCGCCTGAAGCGGGTGCGCTTCGAGCAGGCCGGCCGCCTGCAGCCGCTGGGCGGCGGCATGTATGCGCTGGGCGGCGCCACGGTGGCCGATCCGAACAGCAGCGCGCCGGTCAAGCTGGGCTTCCAGGAAGCGTCCAACGTCGACACCACCACCGAGATGGTGCGCATGAGCATGACGGTGCGCCATTTCGAAGCCCTGGCGCGCGTGGTGCAGGGCTATGACGACAACCTGGAAAAGACCATCCGCAAGCTGGGAGATTTTTAAGCCATGAACGATTCGATGTACATCGCCGCCACCGGCATGCAGATGCAGCAGGCCAGCGTGGACACCATTGCCAACAACCTGGCCAACGTCGGCACGCCCGGCTTCAAGCGCTCGCGCGTCAGCTTCCAGGACCTGGTCTACCGCGACATGGGCGGGGCCCGTGCCGCCGCCAGCCAGGCCACCCAGGGCGCTGCGCCTTCGCTGTGGCAGGGCAGCGGGGTCGGCATGGCCGGCATCGTCAAGGCCTTTGCCGGCGGCGAACTGAAGCAGACTGGCCAGGCCCTCGATTTCGCCGTGCGCGGCGACGGCTTCTTCGAAGTGACGGCAGCCGACGGCACGCCGGCGTTTACCCGCGGCGGCAGCCTGGTGGTCGACAAGGAAGGCTACCTGGCCACCAGCGAGGGTTACCAGCTGCGTCCGGCCATCCACGTCGGCAACGATGCCAGCGAGCTGTCGGTGTCGAACGCCGGCATCGTGACGGCCAAGCTGGCCGGCCAGGGTTCGCCCAGCGAGCTGGGCCGCATTGAGTTGGCGCGCTTTGCCGACACCAGCGGCCTGCAGGCGATGGGCGGCAATCTGTATCGCCCCAGCGCCGCTTCCGGAGACGCCATCTATGGCGCGGCCGGCGAGGGCGGCATGGGCACGGTGGCGCAGGGCTGGCTGGAAGGCTCCAACGTCAACCTGGTGGATGAAATGGTCAGCCTGATGGTGGCGCAGCGCGCCTACGAAAGCAGCGTCAAGGTGATCCAGGCCTCGGACGAGATGCTGGCCATGAGCAACAACCTGCGCAAATAAGCCATGCGTGCGCTGCTGTGTGCGGCCGCCCTGGCGTGGCTGCCGGCGGCGCAAGGCGCCGAACTGGTGCTGCGGGAAACGGTGATGGCCGTGCAGCCGCGCCTGCACCTGGCCGATGTGGCCGAAGTCAGCGGCGAAGGCGGCGCGGCGCTGGCCGGCCTGGACCTGGGCAGCGCACCGCGCATCGGCTATGTGGCGCGCTGGACGCGCGCGCAATTGCAGGAACTGGTGCTGCGCCGGACCGGGCGCCGCGTCGAAGTGGCAGGCGCGCAGCAGGTGCAGGTGCGCATGGCGTCGCGGCTGGTGGCTGCGGCCGAACAGCTGGCGCTGGCGAGGCAGGCAGTGCAGGCCGCGTTCGGCGCCGACGGCAGCCTGCGGGCGACGCCGCTGCGCGCGCCGGCTGAAGTGGAGGCGCCGCAGGACGCGCGCCTGGCCGTGCGGCCGCTGGCGGGACGCCCGCTGGCGCCGCGCTTTGAAGTGTGGCTGGACGTGCTGTGGCAGGACGCGGTGTACCGCTCGCTGCGGGTGGAACTGGCGCTGGAGCTGCCGCGCCAGCTGTTTGTCGCGCGGCGCGACCTGGCTGCAGGCGAGGCGCTGCTGCCGGGCGATTTCGAGCTGCGGCCCGGCAATGCGGCACTGGCGGGCGGCTTGGCGGCGGACAGCCTGCCCAGCGGCGCCCGGCTGCGCCAGCCGCTGCGCGCGGGACAGGCGCTGGCGGCCAGCCAGCTGGCGCCGGCCGGCTACCTGCGCCGCGGCGAACGGGCCGTGCTGCGCTGGCAGGGCGGCGCGCTGCAGCTGGAGCGCGAAGGCATCGCCCTGGGCGATGCGGCGCCGGGCGAGCCGGTGCAATTGAGGATATCGGGCGGGGCCGTGTTGGCCGGCCGCCTGCAACAGGATGGAACGGTCCAGGCGGACCTGCAGTGAAGGAGAACATGTTGCGTGCAGTCTTAAAAGGGTTGATCTGGCTGGCCATGGCCGCCAGCCTGCCGGCCATGGCCGACAGCCTGTATCGGCCGCAAAGCTACCAGGCCTTGACCTCGGACCTGCGTCCGCGCAAGGTGGGCGACCTGATCACGGTCATGGTCTATGAGAATTCCAGCGCCACCAGCAGCGCCGGCACCAATGCCGGCCGCAGCGCCCAGCTCGGGCTGGACGTGCGCACGCCGAACGGCCTGACGCACGGCGCCGCCATCCGCAGCCAGAACGACAGCGACGGCCATGGCACCACCCAGCGCGCCGGGCGCGTGCTGGCCCAGATCACGGTCGGCATCCGCGAGATCGCCGCCAACGGCGACTTGCTGGTGCAGGGCACGCAGCAGGTCGACATCAATAACGAGCGCCAGACCATCACGCTGGAGGGCCGGGTGCGCCAGCAGGACGTGTCCGACACCAATGTGGTGCTGTCGACCCGCGTGGCGGAAGCGCGCATCAGCTACGCCGGCCAGGGCGATATCTCCGAGCGCCAGCGCCCGGCCTGGTGGCAGCGCCTGTTGACCCTGTTCGGAGTGTGACGTGAAGAAGTGGAGCTGGATCCTGCTGCCGCTGGCAGCACTGGTGCTGAGCCTGCCGGCCGGCGCGCAACAGGTGCGCATCAAGGACCTGGGCAAGATGGAAGGCTGGCGCGAGAACCCGCTGTCCGGCTACGGCCTGGTGACCGGCCTGGCCGGCACCGGCGATTCGCCGCGCAACAAGGCCACCCGCCAGTCGATCGCCAACATGCTGGCGCGCTTCGACCTGCAGGTGGCGGCCGACGACGTGCAGAGCCGTAACGTGGCGGCCGTGATGGTCACCGCTTCGCTGTCGCCGTTCGGCCGTCCCGGCGACACGCTGGACGTCACCGTCACCTCGCTGGGCGATGCGCGCAGCCTGGTGGGCGGCACCCTGATGCTGGCGCCGCTCAAGGGCGCCGACGGCCAGCTGTACGCGCTGGCGCAGGGCGCGCTGTCGGTGGGCGGCTACAAGTACGACATGAACGGCAACGTGATCCAGAAGAACCATCCGACGGTCGCTTCCATTCCCGGCGGCGCCACCATCGAGGCCGGCGTGCGCAGCACCATGCTGAGCGAGCGCAATACCGTGACCTTCGTGCTGGCCGAATCGGACTACACCACCGCCACCCGCGTGGCCGACGCCATCAACGCGCGCCTGGGCGCCGGCCTGGCGCAGGCGCAGGACGCGGCCGGCGTCGAGATCAATGTGCCGCCCAGCCGGCGCGCGCGCCTGACCGATTTCCTGGCGGCGCTGGAAAACGTGACGGTGGAACCGGACCGCCGCGCGCGCGTGGTGATCAACGAACGCACCGGTACCCTGGTGGCCGGCGGCGACGTGCGCATCGACAAGGTGGCCGTCTCGCAGGGCGAGCTGAAGGTGTCGATCGTGACCGACAACACGGTGTCGCAGCCGCTGCTGGTAAGCCGCACCGGGCCGGACGTGCAGACGGTGGCCGTCAGCAACAGCCGCGTCGACGTGAAGGAAACCGGCGGCACCGGCTACCTGGCGCCGCGCGCCACCACGGTGGCCGAGCTGGTGGACGCGCTGGCGCGCATGCACACCAATACCCGCGACATCATTTCCATCCTGCGCGCAGTGAAGGCCGCAGGCGCGCTGCACGCCGAGCTGGTCGTGCAATAAACCCGAGGAAGCCCATGGTACCGATGATTGAAGAAAGCACCACCCGCCTGCTCGGCATGGCCCTGGACGCGGCCGTGATGCGCCAGCAGGCGATCGCGCAGAACATCGCCAACGCCAACACGCCGGGCTACCAGCGCATCGGCGTCAGCTTCGAAAGCCGCGTGGCCGGCCTGATGGACGCTGCCGGCCAGGTGCGCGCGCCCGCGCTGTCCGAGCTGGCTGCCTACCGCCCGCGCCTGGAAACCCTGGCGCCCAGCAACGCCAACCAGGAAGTGGCGCTGGACATGGAGCTGGCGCAGCTTTCGCAGACCACGCTGCAGCACCAGGCCTTGCTGAAGGCCTTGAACAAACACCTGTCCGTGCTGGGCACGGCCATCAACGAAGGGAAACGCTAATGAGCTACCAGGCGGCATTTCAGATCAGCGCCACCGGCATGGCAGTGGAAAAGCTGCGGCTGGACCTGACCGCGGCCAACCTGGCCAATATGAACCAGGCCGCGCCGTCGGCGGCGGCAGCCTACCAGCCGCTGCGCCTGGTGAGCCAGGCGCGCCCGCTGGCTTTTGCCCAGCAGTTCGCCCTGGCCGGCGGCGGCGCCGAAGTCAAGGCCGTGGTGCCGCAGGCCGTGGCGCCGCGCCTGGTGTACGAACCGGGCCATCCCTATGCCGACGCCAAGGGCATGGTGGCCTACCCGGGCGTCGACCACACGGCGGAAATGTTGAACGTCAACCTGGCGCTGCGCAGCTACGAAGCCAACCTGGCGGCCTTCACTGCCGCCCGCACCATGGCCGCGCGCACGCTGGAAATCGGGGGCAACCAATGAGCATCGAAGCGATCGGCGCCATCGGCGCCGTGGATGCAGTCGAACCTGCGGCCCTGGGCGTGCCTGCCGCGCCGGTGGCGGCGCCCGGTTTCGCCGACTGGATCGCGCGCGAAGTGGGCCAGGTCGACGCCACGCTGGCGACGTCGGAAAACGACCTGCGCCGGCTGGCCACGGGCCAGGTGCAGAACCTGCACGAAGTGATGATCCACATGGAAGAAGCCAAGCTGTCCTTCCAGTTGCTGGCACAAGTACGTAACCGCTTGCTGGATGCATACCAGGAAGTGATGCGGATGCAAGTCTAGGAGTCGTAAGTGAATGGAATGATGGAAAGCTGGCGCGGCCTGGGCCGCGGCGCGCGCAACGGCATCGCGGTGGGCCTGCTGCTGATCGTGGCTGTCATGGGCGGCCTGGCGTGGTGGATCTACCGCGCCGATTACCAGGTGCTGTTTGCCGACCTGTCGCCGGCCGATGCGGCGGCCATGACGGCGGAACTGGACAAGTCGAAAACCCCGTACCAGCTGGGCGGCGAAGGCCGCACCATCCTGGTGCCGCAGGACATGGTGTACAAGACCCGTCTCAAGCTGATGGGCAAGGAAGTGCCGCTGCACGGCGCGGTCGGCTTCGAAGTGTTCAACAATGCCGATTTCGGCATGACCGACTTCGTGCAGAAGGTGAATTACCAGCGCGCCATCCAGGGCGAACTGCAGCGCACCATCCTGGCCATCGACCAGGTGCAGACGGCGCGCGTGCACCTGGCGGTGCCGGAGCAGGGCCTGTTCAAGCGCCAGGCGGCCAAGGCCAAGGCTTCGGTCACGGTCACCATGAAGCAGGGCCATACCCTGGGCGCCGAGCAGGTGCTGGGCATCCAGCGCCTGGTGGCAGCCTCGGTGCCGGAACTGACCGCGGCCGACGTGACCGTGCTGGACCAGCATGGCGTGGCGCTGACGCGCGCCGGCGGCACCGACGCGGCCGAAGCGGCCGCCAGCGGCCAGCTGGACGCCAAGCGCGGCGGCGAAGACTACCTGCTGAAGAAGGTCAACCGCGTGCTGGACCAGACCTTTGGCGCCGGCACGGCTGTCGCCAGCATCGACCTGTCGCTGAACATGGACCAGAGCCGCGTCACGCTGGAGCAGGTGCTGCCGGCGCAGGCCGTGGTGCGCGAGCGCAAGGTGGTCAGCGACGCCAGCGGCGGCCAGAACGACGCCGTGGCGCGCAACCCGGGCAGCAGCACCACCGAAGCCGACTACCAGGTGGGCCGCCGCACCGAACAGCTGAACGTGGCCAGCGGCGCGGTCAAGCGCATGACGGTGGCGGTGCTGGTGCGCCAGTCGCTGAACGAAGACCAGATCGAGAAACTCAAGGAAGTGGTGGCCTCGGCCGTCGGCCTGAACCAGGAACGGGGCGATGCCCTGGTGCTGTACTCGATGCAGCAGTTCGGCAGCCTGCCGGGCAGCTTGCCGACCCCGATCGGCGGCCAGGCCGATGCCAGCCAGGCCGACGCTACGCCGGCGGCGGCAGCCGGGAGTGCAGCCGCTGCCACCGCAACGGCGCCAGCCAGCCGCAACCTGGTGTGGATGCTGGCAGCCCTGGTGCTGGGCGCCGCCGTGCCGGCCGCCGTCCTGCTGCTGGGCCGCCGCCGCGATGCCGGCGCCGCGCCGCTGGATGATGCCGCGCGCGAGCGCCTGGTGCTGGATATCCGCAGCTGGATCGCGGCGCCTGCCGCCGGCGAACGCCTGCCGACGGAGCAGCCATGAACGGACACAAGCAGGCCGCCGCCGCACTGCACGGCCTGAGCACGGCCGACCAGGACAGGGTGCTGGCCGAACTGCCGCCGGCCGACCAGGACATCCTGCGCGGCTACCTGGCCGAACTGAGCGCGCTCGGTTTCGCGCGCGCCCCGGCTGTTGCCGCTGCCGCCGCACGGCCGGCCGCCAGCGTGCTGCGCAACGCCAGCGCCGAGGCGCTGTTTGCCGTGCTGGCGCAGGAGCCGGCCGGCCTGGTGGCGCAATTCCTGGCGCTGGAAGCCTGGCCCGCCGGCGCAGCCCTGCTGGCGCTGTACCCGGCGCCGCAGCGCGAGCGCATCGCCGCCGCGCAGGCGGCGCAGGGGGCGGTGGCGCCTGCCGTTGCCCGTACCCTGGTGGAGCTGGTGGCCAGCCGCCTGCCGGCTGCCGCGCCGGCAACGGGCTGGCGCGCTGCGCTGGCAAAGGTATTCCGATGGACCCGATAATCCGCGCCGCCACCGTTGCCGCCCGCCCGCGCCGCCTGCGCGCGCCCGGCGCGCCGCACCTGGTGGCGCCTGCCGCCGAGCCGCACAGCGCCGAGCCGCACAGCGCCGCAGCCGGCGGGCACGCTGCGCCCGTCGCGCAAGAGCGCAGCCCGGCCACATCGCCGGCAGCCGCCGCGCCGCAAGAACACCGTCCCGCTAGCTCGCCAGCGCCAGCAGCCAGCCCGGTTGCCGCCGTGCAGCCGGACGCCGTGCTGGCGCAAGCCATCGCCGCGGAAAGCGCACGCCTGCGTGCCGCATTGCAGGCCGAGCAGCAAGCCTGGATCGCTGCCGCCGAACAGGCCCAGCGCGACTGGCTGGCGCAGGCCGAAGCCCAGCGCAGCGCCTGGCGCGAACAGGCCGAACAGGAATTGCGCGCCGCCTATGGCGAAGCCGAACGGCGCGGCCTGGAAGACGGCGCCGCCCAGGCGCAGCGCGTGGCCGAAGACCTGGTGCAAGCCCAGGTGGCGCGCCTGCAGGCCGCCGCCGGCGCACTGCTGCAAGCCCAGGGCACGCTGGCGCCTTCGCTGCAGGAAGACGCCGTCGAACTGGCCTTCACCATCGTCTGCCGCGTGCTGGGCGAGCAGGCCGCCACGCGCGCCGGCATCCACGCCATGCTGCAGGTGCAGCTGGCTGCGCTGCGCGAGCGGCGCGAGCTGACGGTGCGCCTGCATCCGGCCGATTGCGCCCTGATGGCGGCCGCTGAAATGGACGGCGGCGCGGCGCTGCGCTATGTGCCGGACACCGGCATCGAGCTGGGCGGCTGCCTGATCGACAGCCCGGCCGGCACCCTCGATGCCCGCCTCGAATACCAGCTGGGCCAGCTGCGCCAGGCGCTGGCGGCGGCCCGCGCAGGAGCGGCTTGATGCGCCAGTACCTGGATGCCGCCCGCACCGTGCCGCTGACTGCGCGTCTCGGTACGGTGGCCGCCATTGCCGGCTACAGCCTGGAAGCGCTCGGCCCCGACGTCACCATCGGCGAAGTGTGCGAGATCACGCCGCAGGATGCGCCGCCGCTGGCGGCCGAAGCGGTCGGCCTGCAGCGCGGCCGCGTGGTGCTGATGCCGTACGGCGCGCTGCGCGGCGTGGGCATCGGCGACACCGTGCGCGCCACCGGCGTGCAGGCCGGCATGCCGGTCGGTGCCGCGCTGCTGGGGCGCGTGATCGACGCCTTCGGCCAGCCGCTGGACGGCGGCGCGCTGCCGCAGACCACGGAGCAGCGCCCGTTGCAGGCGCCGCCCATGAATCCCTTGAGCCGGCCGCGCATCGAGCAGGTGCTGGAAACCGGGGTGCGCGCCATCGACGGCCTGCTGCCGCTGGGACGCGGCCAGCGCATCGGCATCTTTGCCGGCAGCGGCGTCGGCAAGAGCACCTTGCTGGGCATGCTGGCGCGCGACGTGCAGGCCGACATCAACGTGATCGCCCTGATCGGCGAACGCGGGCGCGAAGTGCGCGAGTTCGTGGAAAAGCACCTGGGCCCCGAAGGCCTGAAGAAAAGCGTGGTGCTGGTGGCCACCTCCGACCAGCCGGCGCTGGCGCGCACCCGCGCCGCCCAGGCCGCGACGGTGGTGGCTGAGTACTTCCGCGACCAGGGCAAGCAGGTGCTCCTGATGATGGACTCGATCACGCGCTTTGCCATGGCGCGGCGCGAGATCGGCCTGGCGGCGGGCGAGCCGCCCACCGCGCGCGGCTACACGCCGTCGGTGTTTGCCGACATCCCGGCGCTGTGCGAGCGCTGCGGCACCGCCGCCAGCGGCGGTTCGATCACCGCGCTGTACACCGTGCTGGTGGAGGGCGACGACTTCAACGAGCCGATTTCCGACATCGTGCGCGCCACGCTGGACGGGCACGTGATGCTGTCGCGCGAACTGGCGCACGAAGGCCATTTCCCGGCCATCGACGTGCTGCAAAGCACCAGCCGCCTGGCCGGCGACCTGGCCACGCGCGAGGAGCTGGCCCTGATGGGCAGCGTGGTCGAACAACTGGCCACCTACCAGCGCAACCGCCAGATGGTGGACATGGGCGCCTACCGCGCCGGCAGCAATGCCGCCATCGACCGCGCGCTGCACGCCTATCCGGCGCTGCGCACGGTGCTGTGCCAGAGCGTGCACGAATCGAGCCCGCGCGCCGATGCGCTGGCGCGGCTGCGGCGTGCCATCGGAGCGGCGCCATGAGCGGGCGCGGACGCTTCCGTTATCCGCTGGAGCCGGCGCGCCTGCTGCGCGAATGGGCGCTGGACGAGGCGCGCCAGAAACTGGCGGAACAGAACGCGCTGCTGGCCGACGCCGAGGCGGCGGCCGGCGGCGCCCAGGCGCGCCTGGCTGACGGCTGCGCGCAATGGGCTGCCATCAGCGGTGCCGGCCAGTTGCTGGCGGCGCAGCAGTGCCTGCAGCATGGGCGCTACCTGGCGTCGCTGGCGCAGTCGGCGCAGGCGGCCGGCCGCGCGCTGGCCGAGCGGCAGGATGCGCATGCCGAACAGGTGGCGCAGCTGGCGGGCGCGCGGCGCGCGCTGGACGGCCTGGAAAAGCACCGCAGCGAACTGCGGCGCGAATTCGTGCGCGCACGGCTGCAGGCGCAGGCGCGCGAGACCGACGATTTGTGGGGCGTATTGCAGGCGGGGAGGGATGGCGATGGCAATTGAACTGGAAGCGACGGCGCCCGGCGGCGTGCCGCAGCGCCTGAACCGGCAAAACGCGCAGGCGCGCCAGGAACGCTGGCTGGCGCAGTTGCAGGATGCGCTGTTCGCAGGCGGCGGTGCGCATGCGCCGGGCCAGCAGGGCGGCAAGGCGCCGCAACAGGGCACGCAGGGCCGGCACCAGGCGCAGCGCGGCGAACTGGAAGAGCAAGCTGAAAACCCGGCGTCCGGCCGCAAGTCAGGGCAGGCCGCAACGCGCCATGCTGACGGCAGCGGGACGCCGGCGGCCGGCCTGCCGATGGACGGCGGGCCAGCCGGCGCCGCGCCCGGCGGCCATGCAGCCGTTGCCGGCACGGCGGCAGCCGGCGCCAGGCCAGGCACTGCGGACGCTGCGGCCCCGCTGGCTGGCGTGGCTGCCGCACCGCTGCCGGGCCGGGCCGCCGCGCGCGCCGCCATCGGCTTCGCAGCCGGCGCACTGGCGCTGGACGGCAACAGCGCAGCGGAGCAGCCGCAAGGCGCGGCCGAAGCACAGCCGGAGCCCGGACAGCCGGCCGCCGCGCCGCAGGAAGATTACGCGCCGCGCCTGCTGCGCCTGGCGCCGCAGGGCCAGGGCATGCAAGCCTGGCTGCGCGATGCCAGCCTGCAGCCGGGCCAGGTAGCGGCCGTGGCTGCGGCCCTGGCCGGCGAACTGGCAGCCCAGGGCCAGCCGCTGGCCGCCCTCAGCATCAACGGCAAGCGCCTGCCGGAGGGCGCCCTGCGCGCCGCCAGCGACCACGCGCGCCGCCACGCATTCAACGCATATACCGCCGCGGCGCAGCTGCCGCCGGTCCACAACGGGAAAGGATAGGACATGACCATCAGTAGCGCATCGGCCGTCAGCAGCAGCGCGCGCGGCACTTCCAATTCGGCCAACGTCAGCATCGAGGACTTCCTGAAGATCCTGACCGCCCAGCTGAACAACCAGGACCCGCTGAAGCCGGTCGACAACCAGGAATTCGTGGCGCAGATCGCCCAGTTCGCCAACCTGGAACAGACCCGCCAGCTCAACGAAAAGCTGGACGGCATGCTGTCCAACCAGGCGTCGACCCAGGCCCTGGGCCTGCTGGGCAAGACGGTCGACATCAACGTCAACGGCGCGCCGTTCACCGGCACCGTGTCGGCGCTGTCGCTGGCCAGCGGCCAGCCTTTGATGACCGTCACTGCCGGCGCCCGCTCGCAGGCCAATATCAACCTGTCGCAGATCATCAATATCCGCTAAAGGGGGCAGCATGTTCGAATCGATCACTATCGGCACTTCCGCCTTGCTGGGCCATGAAAAAGGCTTGCGCACGGTCGGCAACAACCTGGCCAACGTCAACACGGCCGGCTTCAAGTCCTCGCAGCTGGGCTTCACGGCCCTGTTCGACCAGCAGGCCGGCGGCGGCCAGGGCGCTGGTGGCAGCAACGCCGGCAGCGGCGGCAGCGGCAGCGGCATGGCGGTCGGCGGCACGGTGGTCAATTTCCAGGCCGGCCAGGACCAGTCGACCGGCAACCCGACCGACCTGCGCATCAACGGCAACGGCTTCTTCGTCATCAAGCGCGACAACGAATACCTGTACACCCGCGCCGGCGACTTCTCGTTCAACGACAAAGGGGCCCTGGTCAACTCGGCCGGCGATGCGGTGCAGGCCATGGGCGAGGGCGGCGCGCTGTCCGACCTGGTGCTCGACAAGCAGCTGCGCAGCCCGGCCAAGGCCACCACCACCCTCAAGTTCGCCGGCGTGATCCCGTCGCCGGCAGCCGGCAGCACGGCGGCGCTGGCCGATGTCACCGTGCCCAGCATCACCGCGGTGGACGCCAACGGCACCAGCCATAGCCTGAGCATGAAGATCCACCACAACGGTAACAGCGAGTATGCGCTGACCATCAGCGAAGGCGCCACCACGGTGGGCACCGGCACGCTGAAGTTTGCCGGCGCCTACCCGGTGCCGGGCTTTAATGCGGTGACGGTGGACTGGACCCCGGCCGGCCTGACGGCCACCAGCCTGAAATTCGACTTTGCCAGCGACGTGATGGCGCAGCCCGGCGCTTCCACCATCGCCTTCGCCAGCCAGGACGGCTACGCGGCCGGTTCCAAATCGGACCAGACCATCGGCAGCGACGGCCTGGTGACCATCAAATACAGCAACGGCCAGACCAGCACCGGGCCGCGCCTGGCGCTGGCCGACTTCGACAGCGTGCGCGACCTGAGCGAAGCGGGCGGCAGCGCCTTCCGCCGCAACGCCGAGGTGGTGGCCAGCTATGGCTATGCCGGCAGCGCCACCTTCGGCAAGCTGCAGGCCGGTCACCGCGAAGGTTCCAACGTCGACCTGGCCGAGGAGTTTTCCAACCTGATCCTGATGCAGCGCGGCTACCAGGCCGCCTCGCACGTGGTCAGCACGGCCAACGAAATGATCCAGCAACTGTTTGAAATGAAGCGCTGATGCACACCAGGCCTTACATCTTATTGAGCGACAGCCGCCTGGCGGCGTTGCGCGCAGTGCTGGAAGCGGCGCTGCGTCCATGGCAGCAGGCCTGGGGCCTGGCGCCCGAGCGCATCGAGTGCGTGGCGCTGCGGGCCGGCGCTGCCGCGCTGTGGACGCCGCGCGCCGCCTTCGAAGGCGCTGGCGCGGCGCGGGCCTGGCTGGCCTGGCCGGATGAACTGGGCGGCGCGCTGGAGCGCGCGCTGTGCGGCGCGGCGCCGGGCACCGGCCTGGCGCAGGCGCTGGCCGGGCGCGCGCAGGAAGCGCTGCTGCAGGCGCTGGGGACGGCGCTGCCCGCAGGCCAGCGCGTCGGCGCTCTGGCGCCCGCGCGCGAACTGTATGCGGCCGGCTCCGGCGCTGCCCTGGTGCAGCTGCACTTCGGCCGCCAGGCGCTGGCCGTGCTGCTCGATCATGCCGCCGTGGCTGCCCTGGCCCCGGCCGCCGCGGCCGCCCTGGCGCCGCTGGCGCCCAGCGAGCTGCAGTCGGCAGCCGGCGCGGCCACGCTGGCGCTGCCGGTGCAGCTGGGCAGCATTGCGCTCGACCTGGCCGACCTGATGGCGGTGCGTGTGGGCGACGTGATCCGCCTCGGCCGCAGCGCCGAGCAGCCGCTGCCCGTGCTGGCCCCGGATGGCGCCGGCATCCTGTTCCACGCCCACCTCGGCAAGGTGGGCCAGGCCCTCGCGGTGCAAGCCGCGCCGGCCCCTGTTTAATTTTGTAAGGAAAATCGTAATGAGCAGTCATGCAAGCGGCCAGGCCGCATCCGTCGAACTGGCCGAGCGCGTCGAGCTGGCCGAACTGCGCGGCCACGGCGGCGGCGCCCCGCTGGCCCTTGGCCAGGGCGCTTTGCTGCAAGGAGTGCAGGTCGGCCTGACAGTGCAGGTCGGACAGGCCCAGGCCAGCCTGGCGCAGCTGATGGAGCTGCAGGCCGGCGCCGTCTTCACGCTGGACCGTGCGGTCGATGCCCCGCTCGACCTGGTGGTCAACGGCCAGGTAGTGGGGCGCGGCGAGCTGGTGGTGGTGGGCGACCAGTTCGGCGTGCGGGTAACGGAAGTGGCGCCGCGCAGCCATGGCTGAAGCAGTTGCCGCAGCGGCCAGCGCCGTGACCAGCGCGCCGGCCATCCCCTTCAAGCAGGACACGCCGCTGGGCGCCGCGCCGCTCGGCGGCGGCGCCGTGGCGGTGCTGCTGCTGTCGCTGCTGGTGATCGTTGCCGTGCTGTTCCTGCGGCGCCGCCTGCCGCTGGCCGGCGCGGTCGGCGGCGGCCGCCTGCTGCGCGTGCTGGAACGCCAGTCGCTGGGCCCGCGCGCCCAGCTGGTGGTGGTGGAATTCGAGGGCCAGCGCCTGCTGCTGGCGCATACCGAACACGGCGTGGCGCAGGTGGCGGCCGCTGCCGCGCCGGCAACTGTCGCGCCGGAGGCGCCATGATGCGCCGCCTGTGCCAGGCCGGCGCCGTGCTGGCGCTGCTGCTGTGGGTGGGCGTGGCCTGGGCCGCGCCGGACAGCGCGCCGGCCATCCAGCTCAACCTGGGCGGGGCCGGCCGCGCCGACACCTCGGCCGCCGTGCGCATCCTGCTCGGCCTGACCGTGCTGTCGCTGGCGCCGGCCATCCTGATGTCGATGACTTCCTTCATCCGCATCGTGATCGTGCTGTCGATGCTGCGCCACGCGCTGGGCATGCAGGAGACGCCGCCCAACGCCGTGATCATCAGCCTGTCGCTGTTCCTGACCATGTTTACCATGGCGCCGGCGCTGCAGCAGGCCAATACCCAGGCCATGCAGCCCTATGTGGCCGGCAAGCTGACGGCCGAAAAAGCCATCCCCCAGGCGCTGGCGCCGCTGCGCGAGTTCATGGTGCGCCAGACGCGCGAAGCGGACCTGGCGCTGATGGTGGAACTGGCGCACGCCGAACGCCCGGCCAGCATGGAAGACATCAGCATGCTGCAGCTGATCCCGGCCTTCATGCTGTCCGAGCTGCGCGCTGCCTTCCAGATCGGCTTCGTGATCTTCCTGCCGTTCCTGCTGGTGGACCTGGTGGTGTCGTCGGCGCTGATGGCGCTGGGCATGATGATGGTGCCGCCGGCCTCGATCTCGCTGCCGGTGAAGATCCTGCTGTTCGTGCTGATGGACGGCTGGAACCTGGTGGTGCGCGCGCTGCTCGGTACCTTCGTCTAGGGAGCAAAGCCGGTGGCGGAGGATGTGCTGGAATCGGTTTGGCAGCGCTTTCGCGCCGGCGAGGCAGGGGCGCGCGCCGCGCTGGCGCAAGCCTACGATACATATGCGCGCATGCACGCGGCGCGCATGTACGCGCGCCGCGTGCAGGACGACCTGGAATTCGACGATTACCTGCAGTACGCCCGGGTCGGCCTGCTGGAAGCGATCGACCGCTACCAGGACAGCCGCGGCGCCAAGTTCGAGACGTTCGCCTCGTCGCGGGTCAGCGGCGCCATCCTGAACGGCATCGATTCGGCCAGCGACCTGCGCGAGCAGGTGGCAGCGCGCAAGCGCATCGTGTCGCAGCGGGTGGGCGCCCTGGCCGACAGCCAGGACGCGGATGTCTTCGGCCAGCTGGCCGAACTGGCCATCGGGCTGGCGGTCGGTTTCCTGCTGGAGGAAACCGGCCTGTATGCCGCCGGGGAAAGGGAGTATGCCGACAACAGTTATCATGGCGTCGAGCTGCGCCAGCTGCGCAATACCCTGATGGCGGCGCTGGAACAGCTGCCGCCGCTGCAGCGCCGCATCGTGCATGCGCACTACTTGCAGCAGCAGCCGTTCGGCGAGATTGCGCAGGCCTGCGAGCTGTCGGCGGGGCGCGTGACCCAATTACACAAAGAGGCAATGACGGCGCTGCGCCGTCAATTGCGCGGACGCGGGCTGGACGTCAGCCTGTAGGGAGAGCATGGAATGGTGACATCGGTAAGCGGCGTGACGGCCCTGGTGCGGATGATCCGCAGCCAGCTGGCGCCGCATGGCTCGACCGCCGGCCGGCGCGTCCCCGGTGCGGACGGGCGCGCGGCGGCGACGCCGGACGGCACGCTGGCGCGCCTGGTGGAACAGCGGGTGCGCGCCATCGGCCGCGACGACCCGCAGCGCGGGCGCAAGGCGCTACGCGTATTCCTGGAAGCGGTGCTGCTGGACGAGCTGGGCCAGCACCTGCTGGCCGACCCGCGTTTTTTCCGCATGGTCGACGAAGTGCAGGAAGCGCTGGAGCAGGACGATTCCTGCCAACCCCTGCTGGAACAGGCAATGGCGCAGCTGCTGGCGACAGGAGGTCAGGATGGGCAGTGATATGGCCCTGCGCATGCTGTCCGAGCTGCTGTGGACCGGCCTGCTGATCGCGGCGCCGCTGCTGGCAGTGACCTTGCTGGTAGGCTTGCTGGTCAGCGTGCTGCAGGTGGTGACGCAGATCCAGGAAGCCTCGCTCAGCTTCGTGCCCAAGCTGGTGGCGGCCGTGGTGGTGCTGGTGGTGTGCGGACCGTGGATGCTGAAGCGGCTGGTGGCCTTCGGCGCCGGCCTGATCGCGTCGATACCGCAGCAATTCTAAGGCAAGCGATGCAGATCAACGTCGATGCGGCATGGGCCCTGGCAGTGTTTTATGTGTGGCTGCGCCTGGGCTGCGTGTTCCTGCTGGCGCCGGTGCCCATGGTGCAGGGCACGCCGGTGGTGGTGCGCGTGCTGTTTACGCTGGCGCTGGCAGCGTTGCTGGTGTCGGGCGGCGGCGTGCGCCCGGCGCTGGCCAGCTTCGGCCCGGGCCAGGTGCTGCTGGGGGTGATCGGCGAAGTGGTGGTCGGCATCACGCTGGCGTTCGGCGTGTTTGCCGCCTTCGGCGCGTTTGCCATGGCCGGCAAGATCCTCGACGTGCAGAGCGGCTTCGGCCTGGGCATGGTGTATGACCCGGTGACGCGCACGGGCGCGCCGATGTTCGCCACCATCCTCAACATGACCGGCGTGGCACTGTTCTTCGCGCTGGACGGCCACCACGCGCTGCTGCGCGGCCTGGCATTCTCGCTGCAGCGGGCGGCGCCGGGCGCCGGGCTGGAGCTGTCGGCCGATGCCGCCGTGGCCCAGTTCGGGCTGGTGTTCTCCTATGGTATTGCGCTGGTGATCCCGGTCATCCTGTGCCTGCTGCTGCTGGAGCTGGCGCTGGCCGTGGCCTCGCGTACGCTGCCGCAAATGAATGTATTCGTGGTCAGCATCCCGCTCAAGCTGGTGGCGGCACTGACCATCTTTGCCGTCAGCGCGCCGACGCTGGGGCCGGCCATGCAGCGCGTCTACCGCTCCATCTTCACTTACTGGGAAAGCGTGCTGCGCTGATGGCGGAACAGGATAGCGACCGTTCGGAACAGGCCACGCCGCACCGGCTGGAGGAAGCGCGCAAGAAGGGCCAGGTGGCCAAGAGCGTGGACTTCCTGTCGTGTGCCGCCATTGCCGTGTTGACGGTGGTGGTGCAGGCCAGCGGCTGGGATGGCCTGGGCAAGCTGCTCAGCATGGCGCAGCGCACCCTGGCGCGTGCGCCGGGGTTGGAATGGAGCGTGGCCAACCTGGCAGCCTGGTGCGGCCAGCTGCTGCTGGCGGTGCTGCTGTTGCTGGCGCCTTTGCTGATGGCGCTGGTGATTGCCGCGCTGCTGGCCAACCTGGCGCAGACCGGCCCGATCTTCAGCGTGCATCCGGTCAAGCCGGACTTCAAGCGCCTCAATCCGGTCGATGGCTTCAAGCGCATCTTTTCGATGCGCACGCTGTTCGAGGCGGGCAAGAGCATCGTCAAGCTGGTGGTGCTGGCCGGAGTGGCGTGGGCCGCCGTGAGCGCCGCGCTGCCGGGCCTGATGGCCTTGCCGACGGCAGCGCCGGCCGCCTATCCGCGCATCCTGCTCGAGCTGATGGGCAGCCTGCTGGGCAAGCTGGCGCTGGCGCTGCTGCTGATTGCGCTGGCCGACATGGGCTTTGTGCGCTGGGATTACGCCAAGCGCATGCGCATGAGCAAGCGCGACATCAAGGATGAGCACAAGAACCGCGAAGGCGATCCGCGCATCCGCGCCCGCATCCGCGAGCTGCGCAAGGAAATGCTCAAGCGCAGCCAGTCGATGCGGCGCATGGCCAGCGCCGACGTGCTGGTCACCAACCCGACCCGGCTGGCCATCGCCCTGCGCTACGAGCATGGCAGCGCAGCTGCGCCCAGGGTGGTGGCCAAGGGCGCCGGCGACCTGGCGGCGCGCATGCGCGCGCTGGCCGGGCGCAAGAATATCCCGATCGTGCAGAACAAGCCGCTGGCGCGCACCTTGTTTCGCGAAGTCGATTACGACGGCTACGTGCCGGAAAAGCTGTATCCGCAGCTTGCAAAAATCATGGTCTGGGTCTACGCGATGCGCGAGGCCCGCCGTCAGTCTGGAAGGAAGAATTGATGTTGCGTCGTTATTTTGGCGAAAACGCCGACCTGGTCATGGTGCTGCTGGTGGTCGGCATCCTGTGCGTGCTGTTCGTGCCGATCCCGTCGGCCATGCTGGATTTCCTGATCCTGTGCAATATCAGCTTCGCCCTGACCATCCTGCTGCTGACCTTCTATATCCCGCGGCCGGTGGAGTTTTCCACCTTTCCCTCGCTGCTGCTGATTGCCACCCTGTTCCGCCTCTCGCTCAACGTGGCGGCCACCCGCCTGATCCTGAGCGATGCCGACGCCGGCCGCGTGATCGGCGCCATCGGCTCCTACGTTGTGGGCGGCAACTACGTGATCGGCATGATCGTGTTCCTGATCCTAGTGGTGGTGCAGTACGTGGTGGTCACCAGCGGCGCCCAGCGGGTGTCGGAGGTGGCGGCCCGCTTCACGCTGGACAGCATGCCGGGCCAGCAGATGAGCATTGATGCCGACCTGAACATGGGCTTCATCGACCAGGAGGAGGCCAAGCGCCGCCGCAAGCTGCTGGAAAAGGAATCGGGTTTCTACGGCGCGATGGACGGCGCCAGCAAGTTCGTCAAGGGCGACGCCATTGCCGGCATCCTGATCATGCTGATCAACATCGTCGGCGGCCTGGTGATCGGCATCATGCAGATGGGCATGCGCTGGGACCAGGCGCTGCACACCTTCACCCTGCTGACCGTGGGCGACGGCATCGTGACCCAGGTGCCGGCGCTGGTGATTTCGGTGGGTACCGGCATCATCGTGACGCGCTCGGCCTCGGACGGCAACCTGAGCAGCGAGGTGCTGCGCCAGCTGACTTCCTTCCCCAAGACCCTGTTCATCGTGGCCGGCGCCATGGCGGCGCTGTTCTTCCTGCCGGGCATCCCGCCGCTGCCGGTGCTGGTGGTGGGCGGCACGCTGTTCGGCGTCGGCCTGCTGCTGCGCCGCAAGGGCAACGCGGGCAAGCCGGAAGGCGACAAGGACGCCGACGCCAAGGATGGCGAGGAAGACACCTACGACCTGCTGAAAGTGGAACCGATCGAAGTGCTGATGGGCGCGACCCTGCTGCCGCTGGTGAATGGCGAGCAGAGCCTGCTGACCGAACGCATTGCCGCGCTGCGCAAGCAGTTCGCGCTCGAGTCCGGCATGGTGCTGCCACGCGTGCGCTTCCGCGATGCGCCGCAGCTGGCTGCCACCGCCTACGAGCTGCGGGTGTTCGGTGCGCTGGCCGGCAAGGGCGACCTCATGCTCGACCACACGCTGGCCATCCACAGCGGCGGCGAACAGCGGGCGCTGAAAGGCATCGAAACGCGCGAGCCGACCTACGGCTTGCCGGCGATCTGGATCGCCGACAGCGAAAAGGAACTGGCGCGCTCGGCGCGCTACACCCTGGTCGACCCGGGCACGGTGTTCATCACCCACCTGTCGGAAGTGCTGAAACAGCAGTCGGCCATGCTGCTCACGCGCGGCGAGACCGACAAGCTGCTGCAGCGCATCCGCGACGGCCAGCCGGGGCTGGTGGAAGAACTGGTGCCGACCGTGGTCTCGGTCAGCGACATCCAGAAGATCCTGCAAAACCTGCTGCGCGAAAAAGTCTCGGTGCGCCACCTGGAAGCGATCCTGGAAACCCTGGCCGATGCCGGCCGCAACAGCAAGGACCTGGGCTACCTGACCGAAGTGGTGCGCCAGAAGCTGGGCACGGCCATCTGCCAGGACCTGCTGGGCGAGCACAGCGCCCTGCACGTGCTGACCCTGGACCCGGCCATCGAACAGGTCTTGATGCAAAGCGTGCGCCAGGCCGACGGCGGCGGCATCGTGGTCGAGCCCAAGTTCGCCGACCAGCTGCTGGCCCGCCTGGCCAGCCAGGCCGACCGCATGATGAAGGCGAATATGCTGCCGGTGCTGCTGTGCGCACCGGACCTGCGGCGCCATGTGCGCGCCCTGAGCGAGCGCGTATTGCCGCACCTGCGCGTGCTGTCGATGGCGGAAGTACCCAACAGTGTCAACCTGAAGGCGTACACTACGGTCAGTCTGTAACTTCTGGAGAAAAAAATATGACAACGATGAATCGTATCGCCGCCACGCTGGCCGGCCTGGCGCTTGCCGCCAGCGCCCTGGCCAACCCGCTGGATGCCTTGACCGAGAAGGAAGCCGGCGGCGGCCTGAAAGCCGCGCTGGAAGCCGGCTCGGTGGCTGCCGTGGGCAAGCTGGGCGTCGAGGGCGGCTTCATGAACAACGATGCGGTGCGCATCAAGCTGCCGCGCGTGCTGGAAAAAGCCCGCCCGATCCTGGAAATGACCGGCCATGGCGAACAGCTCGAAGAACTGGAAACTGCCATGAACCGCGCTGCCGAGCAGGCAGTTCCGCTGGCAAAGCCGCTGCTGGTGAATGCGGTCAAATCGATGACGCTGAGCGATGCGAAGGCAATCCTGACCGGCGGCGAAACCTCGGTAACCGATTTCTTCAAGGAGAAAACCGCGGCGCCGCTGGCGGTGAAATTCAAGCCGATCGTGAAAGGCGTGACGGATCGGTCCAAGCTGTCCGGCCAGTTCAACAACGCGATGGCGCAAGCGACCAAGTTCGGCCTGGCCAGCGAAGAGCAGGCGAGCGTGGAAAGCTATGTCACCCAGCGCGCGCTGGATGGCCTGTTCCTGATGATCGGGGAAGAAGAGAAGAAGATCCGCGAGAATCCGATTTCCTACGGCAGCAAGGCGATTTCCAAAGTCTTCGGCCTGCTCAAAT
>Ga0209257_1001863_pt1 | contig 22875 bp, 21 predicted proteins | sample AraplaCvi_mCL_r2_FD_184277 | JGI IMG/M metagenome (GOLD analysis project Ga0209257, IMG submission 184277) | Arabidopsis root microbial communities from North Carolina, USA - plate scrape MF_Cvi_mCL_r2 (SPAdes) (version 2) | ecosystem: Host-associated > Plants > Roots > Endosphere | place: USA...
TGGCCGCGATCATGATGACCTACCCCTCCACGCACGGCGTGTTCGAGGAAGAGGTGGTCGAGATCTGCGAGATCATCCACAAGCACGGCGGCCAGGTGTACACCGACGGCGCGAACATGAACGCCCTCGTCGGCCTCGCCAAGCCGGGCAAGTGGGGTTCGGACGTGTCGCACCTCAACCTCCACAAGACCTTCTGCATTCCGCACGGCGGCGGTGGCCCGGGCGTCGGCCCGTGCGCGGTGAAGTCGCACCTGGCGCCGTTCCTGCCGCGCGCGCTCGGTAACGAGGGCGTGACCACGCAGGGAGTCGGCAAGGGCGACGTGGGCATGGTGTCGGCGGCGAGCTTCGGTTCGGCGTCGATCCTGCCGATCAGCTGGATGTACGTGACGATGATGGGTGCCGCCGGCCTGCGCCGTGCGACTCAGGTCGCGCTGCTCAACGCAAATTACATCGCAAAGCGTCTGGCCCCGCACTACGAGACGCTCTACACCGGCCGCAACGACCTGGTCGCACACGAGTGCATCCTCGACCTGCGTCCGCTGAAGGATTCCACCGGCGTGTCGGCCGAGGACGTCGCCAAGCGCCTGATCGACTTCGGCTTCCACGCGCCGACGCTGAGCTTCCCGGTCGCCGGTACGCTGATGGTGGAACCGACCGAGTCCGAGTCGATGCACGAGCTGGATCGTTTCATCGACGCGATGATCCAGATCCGCGATGAGATTCGCGCCGTCGAGGAGGGCAAGCTCGATCGCGAGGACAACCCGCTCAAGAACGCCCCGCACACCGCAACGGCCGTTTCGGCGAGCGAATGGACGCACGCGTATCCGCGTGAGCTGGCGGCGTTCCCGCTGCCGTCGCTGAGGCTGCAGAAGTACTGGCCGCCGGTGGCGCGCGTGGACAACGTCTACGGCGACAAGAACGTCATGTGCGCGTGCATCCCGGTGGATGCGTACAAGGACGATGAGCCGGTTGACGCTTAAGAGATACCTCATGAAAGCCCCGCGCAAGCGGGGCTTTTTCTTTAGCCGGTTCGCTCTGTTCTGACAGCGAGTCTTAAGGCAAAAGGAATGCCCAACTGCAATGTCGTTGCTCGAGTCCTCTCTCACACATGTCTGGATGAGTTGGTCTCAGCCCATGCGACGTGCGCTCGTACGATGGCGCCATGCTTCCCGACGGCTTCCACTTCGAGCACTACATCGGCGGCCCCGGCCTCTACCTGGGCGATCAGGTAGTCGCGACGGCTACCCCAGCTAACTACGATCCGAATCCGCCGTGGCGCGTCTGCATCAACCCATCGGGTCTGCCGCGCTACGAGTTTCTGGACACGGAGGAGCAGGCAGTGCGCTACATGACCGCATGGGTCGTGAAGTGGGAGGCGCGCATTCGCGAGACCGTCAGGGACATGGGAGATCCGTTCGCCCACCTCATGGTGAGCAGAGGGCAGACGATCTCCACCACCCATCCCCGCAGGCGCCGCTCGCGCCGCTGACCAGGAGCCGCAGATGATGACCAAATTCCCGTGGCCGGAGATCGAGCTTCGGCTGCACCAGCGCCGCCTGTGTGCGGACGACCTGAAAGAGCGTTTCCCGGAGGAAGGGGAGTTCTTCCCCCGTTTCGCTGATATGGCTGATGAGGTGCTGGAGGCGGCGAACGACGACTGCATCGAGGACGCGAGCATCCGGATCACGGACATTCTGATTGATCTGGGGTGTGTGCCTGCGGAGCATCGCCAGAATTGACTGTTTAAGGTGCGCCGCCGCATTGATAGCTAGCCACCTGCAAGCAACTCGATAACCTTCACGATCGCCTCTCGCCTGCGCCCATTGAAGCGCCTTAACCCAATTAGCGCTCGGCTTTCAAGGTCATCTCGAGCATAGTCGTCAAGCACAATTGCGATCTCAAATGCGGCATTAGGAGGGGAGCGTTCGCCACGTCCGGTCGCGAGCCACTCGAAGTGCACTTGGGTTTCGCAGGCAATATGTGCCAAGTGGGAGATGTTCGGATGCGTGCCGCTATCACGCTCCCATTGTGTTACCGCGCTGCGTTGCACGCCAAGCCTGCGCGCGAGTTCGGCCTGTGAAAGCCGCGCAGCAACTCTGGCCTGGCGAATCCTCATCGACATGGAAAACATGCCTACCTCTTCTGAGCGTCCTTCTCGGGGTGAGGATCTCCGGTGGGAACGGCAAGGTGCAGGCGAGAAGTGCCGCCCATCTGATGCCAAACCCGAACTGACCGAACGGCTAGCGATTCCGAATACGGCCATCGGCGGGGGGACGAAGGTGCAATGCAGTACTACAACAGCTTCGGACGCTTCGCGAGCTAGGCGACTAGTCCGGTCCAAGGCTTCCGGCGGAGCGCCTTATCACCTTGGTTCGAGTTGGCCGTAACCGCAGAGCCTTGATGCCTGCGCTCACCGCCGGATGCCGGGCCTCGGTGCAGGAAGAATTGCTTCCGCGGCAGCGATACTTCCAAGCGGATGCGCAGAATTGCTGCCTCGAGTCTCTGGGCGCCGGCAGAAATGCAGTGGCTCCACGCCAGTCAGCGAGCCTAACGGGCGAACGGGCAACCCTGCCCTAGCGCTTCACTGTGAAAATGGCTGAGATCGCCAGGTCGGTTTGCAGCTTTGGACGGAGACCGATGTGACGTTCGATCGAGTTGCATGGTCTAACCCTCAGGAGAGGTTCCGACAGCGAAGGAACCGACGAACCGACGAACCGCCCGAACACGGCCGCCCCTAGCGCTGAAAGGTGAAGACAATGGACACAAGATTTACGCCAAAACACATCCCATTCAAAGACGGCGTTGAACGAATCCACGAGGCAATGAGTAGCGCAGGCCTCAAGCACAATTCTAGGGTTATGACGTCGCGAGATGCGGATGTAGTGAAGATGTGCAATCTCCTCAGTGCAAATGATTCGGTCCCGGAAGGTTTCCAGAAATGGCAATTACCCTTCTATCTCGAAGGTGGCCAGTTCTTCATCACAACCGCCGGGCCGAATTTGGAAGTTGGCGAGCATGCGCATGATGACGATGGCGTCCGGTTCATTATTTCCGGAAGTATCTTCTACGATGGAATCGAGCTTGGCCAAGGGGATTGGATGTACTTGCCAAAAGGGCAGCGCTACGGATTCAGGACGGGTCCCGCGGGAGCGCTTATGTGGTATTGCTATAGGTGCTGTTGCGCTGGACGCGAGCTTGTGCCAGGCGCCGAGGTTATCAATCCAGCGTACATTCGTCAGCGAATTTCAATGAGATGAAAGTGCGGCTGTTGGTCGACAGCGAACTCCGTGGACGTCCGTTCACGGAGTCTTCTGCCGGGAATGCGCCAACCAGGGATGCCATCGACAGCCGTTATGGCGTGCCGAATTAGCTATGCCGCAATTCTGTTCTCGTAATACGGATGCCGCTTGTCCTCAAGAATCTCGTCCATGGCCGCGAGGTTCTTCGGGTCCGGGCTCAGCCACGCATCCACATGCTCCGGCTTGATGTTGATGATCGTCCGATCGTGACCAGTCATCGCCACCTCCGGCTCGGGGTTGTCCGTGATGGCCGCACAGGACAGTAGTTCCTCTACGCCATCGGTCCATGCGTACCAGAGCACCGGGATGTAGAGCGGTTCGCCCGTTTGCGGCGTGAACTCCAGTTCCATGCTCTTCGGGCGTTCGCCATCAGCCAGCGCGCGCTGCTCGTAGTCATGGCGCGCCACGCTCTCGTAGAAGTGCGTTGCGACCATGATTCCGTGGTTGTAACCGTAGAGACGCTTCCAGACGCTCCGCAGGCTGTCCCGCCGGGCGTTATAGGTGCCGGGCTTGGCCTTCTCGTCGGCGACCGTCCAGCCGGGTAGGCGGCACTGGTAGCGCATGGGCTTGATGACCTTACGGCCATCCTCGACGACCATAACCAGCGTGTAATCGCCGGGCCAGATGCGGTCATCGTCTTCCGCGGGCTCGGTGCGCTGGAGTTTGTCGGCCTTGAGGCGTTCCGCGGAAATCCGGTTGTTCGCGACGCGGATAATCTCTTGGGACTTCTTGGTCACCCGTTTCTGGAGAGCCGCCTCAGCCTCGGCGATCTTTTCCTGCTGGATGGCAACGCGCTCCTCGATGCGGCCAAGCTCGGCCTCGCGCGCTTCGTCGATCATCTGCTTTACCTGGGCCTCGAACTCGTCCCGCGGCTCGGCAAAGGCCAGCTCAATGGCCTTTGGAATCTTGGGGCTCCCGCCCTCCCGACGCTCCCAGAAGATCCGGGTGAACTCGCCGACGCTCAGGATGGCCCCGAACTGGCGGGTAAACTTCTTGTAGTCGGCCCAGATCTGGGCGGAATAGCACATGGCCGACCTCATGATATGCGGCTCCCAAATATAGCCCCGTGTGTCCGCGCGCCGGTAAACGCAGTGAGAGGTGCATACTCACGGAATATGGGGCGCACGACGCGACCATGAACCCTGGGCAAAAGTACTTTCTGCAGGCGCTGGGCCGAAACGGTAGGGAGGGCTTCCCAAATCACTCATGGGATCGGGTGGAGCCGCTTTTGCGCATCTGCTGGGAACATAGTCAGTTTTCTGCCGGCCTTCCGTGGGAAGGCGCTGCGGAAGTCGCAAAGCAAAGCTGGTCGGCAGGTTCGCGGGTGCCTCGTGAGTTTGCCCGCGATCTCGGGCGTAATGCGCGCTGGACATCGCCCGAACTCGACTGGGATCACGTCGAGCCAATGCTCTCAGTCGCTTGGCACAACTGCTGCTACTCTGAAACTGTGGGCTAGTTGGCCGTGAGCGGGTTTGCCCATGCGGGGTGGCGTGAAGGGTGGGAGTGAGGCCGCGCCAATGGCTAAGTCTGTTTCCGCCCGTATACCTTCCGCACGTACCGCCCGCGACCGTCCCCATGCCCCAGGTCGATCGAGGTAAGGGCCTCCGATTCCTTCTGGCTGAACCCCTCAGCCTGATACAGATCCAGCATGTCGCAGGCATAGGCGTACCGCAGGGCGTGCGCCTGGATGCCGAGCTGCTCCGTGATCTTTCGGTGCATGGTGTTCGTGTACCACTTCATCGCGGACTTCAAAGTCGGCCGATCGATCATCCTGTCCCTTCGCTTGGCGACTACCGCCAACGCTTCCCTGATGGCGTCCAGCGCCATCTCCTGGTCTGCCGGATTGGTCTGCCTAGAGCGGCCTCCCTTCGTCCCGTAAATCACGACAACCTGCTTCTTGGCGATCAGATCCTTTTCCCACGTCCGTAGGCTGGCGCCTGCGCAAACCGATTCCTCGCCTCGGAGCCCTAGCCACCGCTGGAGCTTCAATGCCGCAGCAAGGCCTTCGTCGATCTGCTCGGCGATTGCGAGCGCCTCAAGAAACTCCTCATTGGTAGCAGCCACCTTGGTGCCATCGCGACAGCTGCCGCCGATCTTCAGCGCCTTGTTGCTGATCGTGGGGGATTCGGCTGCCTGGTGGCGCCCCACGGCACGCATTGCTTCCCGGACATGGGACATCTCGTTCTGTAGCGTCCTAACTGAAAGGCCGTCCTTTTTCCGCGCCTCGATGTAGACCGCGATGTGCTTCTCCCGAAGCCCGCCGACGCCACTGACCTGATAGCCATGGTCATGTAGCAGCACAATCACGCGTTCCATGGTGCTCATCCGGGCCTGCTTAGTCAGGTGAGAACCGCTGCCCTTTGCCGCCCCGCGCGCTGCCGATACGGCTTCCGTTTTCTTGCTCAATGCCTGGTCCTCGATGAAGCCGGTCTGCCGACTGGAGCGCCCCCAAACAGCCGCCGAAGCGGCCTAAAAAAGAGATGACGAAGGAAATCACCCGGGGGCGGACCCAATCACGCTGACCGGCTCACCAGAGGGTGAGTGCCGAGCCCCTCAGCACGTCAGGTGGTCCTGCGAGCTGCCGCGGATGCGGTAGTGGGGCGTCCCGCATAGGTACGGGAATGATTGGGTTCATGGGTGTCTGCTCCGGACGCTGAGCGCGTCGATGTGGGCCGAACGAGGTGGTATGCCTCGGGCAGCAATGTGGGCGTATGTGGACAGGCGTGTTCGCGCGCTGGGCCGCAGGGACCCATTGCCAACAAGGCGTATCAATCGCGCCTGGATCTCGCCATCTGGCGTCGGCACGTTGAATCAAATCAATGAATCAGAAGCGGGCGAGCCGCTCTGAGAACAGTCATATCAGTGACGGCGTCCAAGGCCGTGCTGGGCGCTTGGTACGCAGCTTCACAATCTCAGCCGTCTACGCCTCAGCGGCTCTGCGCCAGGCGTAGCGGGCGAAACGACGGGCAGGGATGGCCCCTATTAAGTCGCGTCACTTTCTCTGTCGGCAAACGGGCCGTCCGTTCAATGTGCGATCAGACTACAGGGCGCCTTGGCGCGCGCAAGGCCGGAACCCGCCTCAATACATGGCGGGTTAGAACTCATGGTCAACGACGCAGCCAATCTTGCGGAGTGCGTGGCATCCACATGGATGCCACGCGGATGCCATATGGATGCCACGTGCAGCCACACGGCGACCTAAGGCGATTCGATGCCATCTGGCTGCGATAGGAACACACGTACGCCGTGCTACCCCCGTGCTACCCACGCTTCCAGTGCTAGACCCAAACAAAAAGCCCAGTAGGGCCGGAGAGCCTTACTGGGCTTAGTTTTGATCATGGTGGCCGGGGAGGGAATCGAACCCCCGACACGGGGATTTTCAATCCCCTGCTCTACCAACTGAGCTACCCGGCCATTCCGCAACGGGCTGGCCGTGCGAGAAGCGGAATCATACGGATCGGCGCCGGACATCGCAAGCCGGATGTGTGCTGAACGGGTCGGGGCGGGGGATCTGGCGGGCGATGCCGGCGGGTGCATGATGGGCCGACGGTCCACGCCGCAGCCGCGACGGCTGCAAGGAAATCCCCATGAAAGCGCTTGTTTTCGCGGTCCTGTCGACCCTGAGTTTCACCGCCTGCGCCGCCGATGCACGCGTCAGCGATGCCGATCGCCTCGCGCTCTATCGCGCCAACGCCGGGCAGCCGGTCGCCAACTTCCAGTACTTCGGCCGGCTCGACGGCTGGACGCCACTGGGCGACGCCGCACTCGCCATCTGGACGAAACCGAACACCGCCTACCTGCTCGAACTCAAGGGCAAGTGCCTGGACCTGGACTTCGCCCAGGCCATCACCGTGACCAACCAGTCCGGTCGCGTGTATTCGAACTTCGACAAGGTCGTCGTGCTCGGTCGTGGGACGAACCAGATGCCGTGCTGGATCAAGGAAATGCGCCCGATCGACGTCAAGGCGCTCAAGGCCGCCGAGCAGGAAAAACGCCAGGCGCAGACGGCCGAGCGCGAGAAGTCGACTTAGCTTTCGCCTTTGGGCACGTAACCGGCGGGCTTTTCCGCGTCGCCGCCGAAGAGGAACTTCTCCATCTCGCCTTCGAGGAAGGCGCGATGCTGCGGGTTCATGGGCGAGAGGCGGTTCTCGTTGATCAGCATCGTCTGGTGCGCCAGCCACGCGGCCCACGCGGCCTTGCCGATGTGCGCGAACACGCGCTTGCCCAGCTCGCCGGGCCAGGGCACGAAATCGAGCCCTTCGGTTTCGCGTTTCTCATATTCGCAATAGACGGTGCGGGGCATGTCAGGCGCCTTGGTTCGTGAGCAGTTTGCGGATGGGCGCGGGAATGCCGAGCGATGTCAGCTCCTCGCGCGCGACCCAGCGCAGGTCGTCATTGTCGCCGATCCGGCCGCGCGCTTCGGCGCGGATGCGCAGCGGCTGCAACTGCAGCTTGTAATGACTGAAGGCGTGGTCGATGGGCGGCAGCGACTGCGCCTTCGCGTAATCGCCGGAGAGATGCTCGTCGAACCAGCCGCGTGCGGCGTCGGCGTCGTCAGCCTGCGGCAGCGTCCACAGCGACGCCCAGATGCCGGTCGGCGGGCGGCGCAGCATCAGGATGCGGCCCTGCGCATCTTCGGCCCACAGCACGTGCGCGTACTTCTGCGGCGGCGTCTTGCCGGGCTTGGGCGTCGGCAGTTCGGCGATGCGGCCTTCGCGACGCGCGACGCAATCGTCCTGCAACGGACACAGCACGCACGCGGGATCGGCGCGCGTGCACAGCGTCGCGCCGAGGTCCATCTGCGCCTGCGTGTAGTCGGCCAGTCGCGTGTCGGGAAGTTGATCGCTGGCGACGTGCGCGTCGACCAGCGCCCACAGTTTCTTCTCGACGGCGGGCAAACCTGGATATCCGTCGATGCCGTGATAGCGCGCCATCACGCGCTTCACGTTGCCGTCCAGGATCGCGTGCCGGTCGTTCCACGCCTGCGACGAGATCGCCGCCGCCGTGCTGCGGCCCACGCCGGGCAGCGCGGTCAGCGATTCGAGATCGCGCGGCAGATCGCCGCCATGCAATTCCACGCACTGCTTCGCCGCCGCGTGCAGGTTGCGCGCGCGGGCGTAGTAGCCCAGACCCGACCAAAGCGCGAGCACGTCGTCGAGTGGCGCAGCGGCGAGATCGCGCAGCGTCGGCAATGCATCGACGAATCGCTGGAAGTAGGGCGCGGCGGTTTTCACCTGCGTCTGCTGCAGCATGATTTCCGACAGCCACACGCGATAAGGAGTGCGCGGATGTTGCCAGGGAAGATCGTGGCGGCCGCTGACGTCGAACCAGGCGAGCAGTCGTGCGGCGAAATCGGGTGTGTTGCGTACGGTCATGGTGTCGCGTCTTCGCCGAATTCGACTTCCACGCCTTCGAGCGTGGCGCCGGCGATGTCGATTCTGGGGCTGGTGAGGTGGCCGCTCAACGGCGGCAGCGGCGATGCGGTATCGAGATGGTCGATCCATTGCAGGATCGACGGGAGCCGGAGCGCACCGTCGAATCGCGTCGTGTCGCGTCGCAGGCGCAGTACGGTGGTCGAGGAAAGATCCGCGCGGCCGCGATAGTCGAGCGTGAAGGGCAGGGGGGAAGTCGATTCGCCCAGCGGCGATGGCAACACCGGCCACGCGCGTGGCCACGAGGACAACGTGCCGTCCAACTGCATGCTGAGCGAATCGCCGAACGTCAGCGCGCCGGTGCCCTGCAGGCTCGGCACGGCGCCGGTGCCGTAGACGACCAGGCCGAGCGGCGCGACGTGCAGCGTGCCTTCGCGCACGCGCATCGGTCCGGCGAGTCCATACGTGAACGCAAGATCGGTGTCGCCGTTGCGATACGTCGCGTTAGCGCCAAGGCGCATGGCGTCCAGGCCAATGCCGTCGTCGCCGTTGTGCAGGCGGCCGGAAAGCTGCGCGCGCATCGGCATCGTCCACGGCGGCGACAGCACGGTGACATTGCCGACCACGCCGAGCCCCGCGCCTGCGGCAAGGCGCGTCAATGCGGCGCGCACGTCGAAGGGAACGCGCAGGTCGCCGGTCGCGAAACGACCGAGCAGTCGCGCGCGAACCATGCGATCCGGATGGAACGACGGCGCATCGACGTCGATGGCCTCCACGCGCCAGCCATCGCCCATCACGCGGCCGCGCACGATGCGCAGGCCGTCGGTGAGCGTCGGGATGCGCGGTTCCTTCGTGGGCGGCCGCGTCGCGAGCCAGCGCTGCAATGCGGGCAGGTCGAGATCCGGCGCGTCCAGTTCGAGGCGGCGCACGGTGAGGTCGGCGCCGCGTGCGCGGATCGTCCGCCACGGCAGTTCGAGGCGGATGCGGTCGGCGCGCAGCAGCGGCGTTGCGTCGCCGGGCTTGCGTGCGACGACGCCGCGGATCGTGAGCATCGGCGTGCCGCGCAGGCGGTATTCGCTGGCGCCGCTGGAGGTGATCTCCAGATCCAGCGCATTGCCGACCTGCGACAGGATCAACCGCGCGACGCGATCCGGCCGCGATACCCAATGCAGCGCGAACGCCAGCAGCGCCAGCGCGATCAACAGCGCCAGCAGTCCGATGCGGCGCGGGCCTAGCGGTGGAGTCTGCGGTTCCGGCGCGGCCATGCGGTGCCGGCGCCGCGTCAGGCGCCGAGGGCTTCGGGCAGCAGCGCGTCGACGAAGGCTTCGGCGTCGAACACGCGCAGGTCTTCCGGACGCTCGCCGATGCCGGCGAAACGGATCGGGATTCCGAACTCGCGCGCCAGCGCGAACACCACGCCGCCCTTCGCCGTGCCGTCGAGCTTGGTCACCACCAGGCCCGTCACGCCGACGGCGGCATGGAACTGGCGCAGCTGCGACAACGCGTTCTGGCCGGTCGTGCCGTCGATCACCATCAGCACTTCATGCGGCGCGGTGGTGTCGATCTTCTGCAGCACGCGTTTGATCTTGCCCAGTTCGGCCATCAGGCCCTGTTGCGTGTGCAGGCGGCCGGCGGTGTCGGCGATCAGCACCTGCGTGCCGCGTGCCTTCGCGGCCTGCAATGCATCGAACGCGACGGACGCGGCATCGGCGTTCTGTCCCTGCGCGACGACCGGCACGCCGTTGCGATCACCCCACGCCTGCAACTGCGCGACGGCAGCGGCGCGGAAGGTGTCGCCGGCGGCGAGCATCAGCGGACGGTTCTCGTCCTTGAAGCGCTTGGCGAGCTTGCCGATGGTCGTGGTCTTGCCGACGCCGTTCACGCCGACGGTCAGCAGCACGAAGGGCTTGGCGTTCGTATCGATGACCAGCGGCTGCGCGACGGGCTTGAGCATCGCGATGAGGTCGGCGCGCAGCGCGGTCAGCAATGCGTTGGCGTCGGCGAACTCGCGCGCCTTCATGCGCTTGCGCAGCGATTCGACCAGCGTCGTGGTCGCGCCCACGCCGACGTCGGCGGTGATCAGCGCGGTTTCGATTTCATCGAGGAGGTCGTCGTCCAGGCGCGGATGACGCGAGAACAAACCGCTGAAGCTGCGCGCGAAGGCCGAGCCGCGCAGGCGTTCGCGCCAGCCCGGCTTGCCGGGGGCGGCGGGTTCGGGAACGGGATGTCCGGGAACGAACGGTGCGATGTCCGGCTCGGTCGCGATGGTTGCCGGCTCGACGGCGACCGGCTCGACTTCGAGCGCGGCGGCGATCACTTCGGCGGGGACGGGTTCGGGCTCTGCGCGTTCGGCGACGACGGGCTCGGCTGCGATCGGCGTCTGGGCTTCCGGTGCGGCTACGGGAGCCGCTTCGGCAACCTCGGCTTCGGGTTCGCGCGACGGAAACGCCGCGGCCAGTTCCTCGATGCTGTAACGCTCCTGCGCGCCCTCGGGCTTTGCGGCATCGGTCGGGGTCTGGTCTTTCTTGCGACGGAAAAAGTCGAACATCGAGGCGGCGTGGGGGAATGCGCGAGAATGCGCACATGCTAGCACCGGCCTTCGCCCGCCCCTGGTGAACACCCTCCGATGAACAAAGTGCCCCGACGCCCCGTCCCGGCCACCACATCCGCAAATGCCGGCAAGGTCCGCATCATCGGCGGCCGCTGGCGCGGTACGAAGCTGGGCGTGCCCGAGGTCGCCGGCCTGCGGCCGACCTCCGACCGCGTTCGCGAAACCTTGTTCAACTGGCTGATGCCGATGCTCCCCGGCGCACGCGTGCTGGACCTGTTCGCCGGCAGCGGGGCGCTGGGGCTGGAGGCGTTGTCGCGCGGCGCGGTGGCGGCGGTGCTGGTCGAACGCGATCCGGCGCTGGCTTCCGCCTTGCGTGCCACCGCCGCGCGATTGCAGGGCGGGGAAGCGGCCACCGTCGCGCAGGCCGATGCGCAGACGTGGCTGGGCTCGCAGACGGAGGGCGCGTTCGACCTGGCCTTCCTCGATCCGCCGTTCGCGGCCGGCTTGTGGGATGCGGTGCTGCCGGGCGTCGCGCGGGTGGTGAAACCCGACGGCTGGCTGTACGTCGAAGCCCCGCACGAGGCCGTATTCGCGCTGCCCGCGAACTGGCGCCTGCATCGCGAAGGGAGCACCCGCGAGGTCCGTTACGCGCTCTATCGGCGGGTCGCGGAAGACGGGCGCCCGCCCGGCGCGGCCACTGTTACACTGCCGGCCGCGCCGGCCAGCCCGGATTCCGGCGCCCATGCCTGACCTTCGAATGACCGCGGCCCGAAACCGAATCGCCGTCTACCCCGGCACCTTCGATCCGATCACCAACGGCCACATCGACCTGGTCGACCGCGCCGCTCCGTTGTTCGAACGCCTGATCATCGGCGTCGCCGAAAGCCCGGCCAAGGGCCCGGCGCTGCCGCTGGCGTTGCGGGTGGAGCTGGCCGAGAAGGCCGTCGCGCACCACGACAACGTCGAAGTGCGCGGTTTCGACTGCCTGCTGGCGCATTTCGTCGCCCAGGTCGGCGCCGGCGTGCTGCTGCGCGGCTTGCGCGCGGTGTCGGACTTCGAATACGAATTCCAGCTGGCGAGCATGAATCGCCATCTGATCCCTGACGTGGAGACGTTGTTCCTGACCCCCGCGGAACAGTACGGCTTCATTTCATCCTCGCTTGTGCGCGAGATCTCCCGCCTCGGCGGCGATGTCTCCGGCTTCGTGCCGCCGGCGGTCGACGCCGCGCTGCAGGCGCAGTGGCAACGCGCTCCACGCTGATCCGGCGCCGCCGGATCGGACGCTTTATCACCACCAACACCCGGAACAAACCGAGGGGAACCCGATGAAGACCACCACCCGTTTGCTGTTGATCGCCTGCCTGTCGATGCCGTTGCTGGCCGCCTGCAACAAGCAGGCAGAAAAGACCGAAGCCGTTGCCGAAGCCGCGCCGACCGCGCCGACCACGAACGACAGCACGGCGTGGGACACGTACCTGACCAAGGTCGTGACGCAGAAGATCGAAGGCGCGACCAACGTCTACCTGTACACGCTGCCCGATCCGGCCGGCGCCAACTTCCAGGGCGAGTACGACCGCCAGCTGGAGAAGGCGCAGGGCGACGTCGCCCGCGGCGGCGTGGAAGGCACGCTGCTGGCGTTCGGCTCGCAGAACTCGGCCAAGTCGGCCGACCTGGCCATCGCCTCGTTCGCCCAGGCCCAGCCGGGCACGATGAAGGGCGTGCGCGTGATGTTCATCGGCGCGCAGGCTGACGCCGACCGCGTCAAGGCGGCTGTCGAGCCGTCGGGCGCGAAGTTCGAGTTCGTCGAAGCCAAGTGACGTTCCGCCGCGTGGCCGCATAGCGGCCACGCCTTTGGCGGAACGTCATCCCGGCGAAAGCCGGGATCCAGAGCGGGCCCGCGAAAGCGGGCCCGTGCTTTTCCGGGGCATTCGTAGCCCGGGTAAGCGAAGCGCACCCGGGGAGGACAAGGCCCCACGCGCGCCCCCACAGGACACAGCGTGCCCCACCGCGAAAAGCCCGCCGCGCGCCCGCATGCGACAATGACCGCATGTCCCTGAAGATCAACGAGCTCTGCGTCAATTGCGACGTCTGCGAACCGGCCTGCCCGAACCAGGCCATCGCGCAGGGCGAGACGATCTACGTGATCGATCCGGCGCGCTGCACCGAATGCGTCGGCCACTTCGACGAACCGCAATGCGTGGTCGTCTGTCCGGTGGAATGCATCGATCCCGACCCGGACCATCCCGAAACCGAAGAGCAGCTGCTGGCCAAGCTGGCCGGGCTGCAACAGGAGAGCCCCTGATGCGAAAGACGTTGCGTGTGCTGGCCAGCCGGACCTTCCTGACCGCCAGCCTGTTGTTCCTCGCGACGTCTCCGCTCCAGGCCGCGCCCAAGAGCCCGCCCGTGCCGGCGAAGACCGCCGCGCATCCGCCCGGCGCCGCCATCGCCAGCGCGCACGCGCTCGCCACCGAAGCTGGCATGGACATGATCCGCCAGGGCGGCAACGCGTTCGACGCGGCCGTCGCGGTGTCGGCGATGCTGTCGGTGGTCGAGCCGATCAGCTCCGGCATCGGCGGCGGCGGTTTCTTCCTGCTGCATGATGCGAAGACCGGCAAGGACGTTTTCGTCGACGCGCGCGAAACCTCGCCCGAATCGGCCACGCCGCAGGCCTTCCTCACGCCCGACGGCCAGCTCGACAACGACCGCGCCACCAACGGTCCGTGGTCGGCCGGCATTCCCGGCCTTCCTGCCGCGCTCGTGCACGTCTCGCAGAAGTACGGCCGCCTGCCGCTGAAGACCGCGCTGGCGCCGGCGATCCGCGTCGCGCGCGAAGGTTTCGAGATCTATCCGCGACTGGAACGCGGCTACGCCAGCCGTCGCGAAGTGATGGAGCGCTATCGCGGCACGCGCGAGGTGTTCCTCGCCGACGGCACGCCGCCGAAGGCCGGCGAGATCCTGAAGCAGCCCGATCTTGCGAACACGCTGCAACTGCTGGCCGACAAGGGTTTCGACGGGTTCTACAAGGGCGAGGTGGCGAGCAAGCTGCTCGCTGCGGTGAAGGAAGAAGGCGGTCACTGGCGTGCCGAGGAACTGAGCGGCTACCGCGTAAAGGAACGCGAGCCGCTGCACCTGAAGTATCGCGGCTGGGACATCACCACCGCGCCGCCGCCGTCGTCGGGCGGCGTGGCGATCGCGCAGATGCTGCAGATCCTCGCCGGCTGGGACCTGAAGTCGCTCGATGAAGCCACGCGCACGCACCTGATCGTCGAATCCATGCGCCGTGCGTTCCGCGATCGCACGATCTACCTGGGCGATCCGGACTTCGTGAAGATGCCGGTCGCGCGCCTGACCAGCGCCGATTACGCCGCCGGCCAGCGCGCCAGCATCCATCCGTCGAAGGCGACGCCCAGCGAATTGCTGTCGGGCCAGCCCGCCCCGCTGGAAGACGACGAGACGACCCACTATTCGATCATCGACGCGCAGGGCAATCGCGTCTCGACCACGCAGACGGTGAACCTGCTGTACGGCTCGGGCCTGGTCGCGCCCGGCACCGGCGTGCTGCTGAACGACGAGATGGACGATTTCGCGCTGCGTCCGGGCACGCCGAATGCGTTCGGCGTGATGGGCTTCGAAGCCAATGCGCCCAAGCCTGGCAAGCGCATGCTCAGCTCGATGACGCCGAGTTTCATGGAGTCGAAGGACCGCCTCGCCGTGCTGGGCGCGCCGGGTGGCAGCCGCATCATCACCGAGGTGCTGATCGGCATCCTCGCCTACGACGACGGGCTGGACGCGCAGCACGTCGCCGCGAAGCCGCGCATCCACCACCAGTGGATGCCCGACGCGATTTCCGCCGAACAGGGCGCGTTGTCGCCGGAAACGGTGAAGGCGCTGGAAGCGATGGGCCACAAGGTCAACGCGGGCGAGAAGCCGTGGGGCAACCTGCAGACGGTGTCGTGGGACAAGCGGGCCAACACGCTGGAAGGCGGCACGGATCCGCGTAATCCGGTAGGCAAGGCGGATGTGCTGGTGAAGTGACGATCTGGCCCGCGTCCGCAACGCGGAGGCGGTTTTGCCAGATGGTCATCCAGTACATGCGTAGTTGCCGCGACAACACCTTCACCCGTCATCCCGGCGAAGGCCGGGACCCAGGCCAAAGGCGTATCCGTTCGCCGGTCCACGCTCTCCGTCATTCCAGCGAAAGCTGGAACCCCTCGTGATTCTGCGAAGACCATGCGCTACGGGTCTGGGTCGCCGGGATGACGGGTAGGAGGGCGGGATGCGGAGAAGGGGATCGGGATGCGCCACCCACCCCCAAAGTTCCATTCGAATTCAACGTCGCTGGCGCTAAAATCGGACGCGTAACGACGTAACGGTGATGCCATGAAACTCTGGTCCATCCTCGGCAACAGCCAGAAGCTCGACGGCGGTGCGATGTTCGGCAACGCGCCGCGCGCGATGTGGGCCCGCTGGGCCTCGCCGGACGACGAGAACCGGATCGACCTCGCCTGCCGCGCGCTGCTCGCCTCGCCGCTGAACGGCAAGACGGTGCTGTTCGAAACCGGCATCGGCGCGTTCTTCGAGCCCAAGCTGCGCGAACGCTACGGCGTGGTGGAAGACCGCCATGTCCTCGTCGAATCGCTCGCGGCCGCCGGCTTCAAGCCGGAAGACATCGACGTCGTCGTCCTGTCGCACCTGCATTTCGACCACGCCGGCGGCCTGCTCGCACCGTGGAGCGAAGGCGCCGCGCCGACGCTGCTGTTCCCCAACGCGACCTACATCGTCGGGCGCCGCCATTACGAGCGGGCGCTGGAACCGCATGCGCGCGACCGCGCAAGCTTCATTCCCGAACTGCCGGCGCTGCTGGAAGGCACCGGCCGTCTTGAGCTGGTCGATGGCGAATATTCGAAGGCGCTGGGCGACACCGTGCGTTTCCACTACAGCGACGGCCACACGCCGGGGCTGATGCTGGCGGAAATCGTCGGGCCCGATCGCGTCGACGGCGAGACGCACGGCGGCGTGGTGTTCTGCGCCGATCTCATTCCGGGTCGTCCGTGGGTGCACGTGCCGATCACGATGGGCTACGACCGCAATGCCGAGCTGCTGATCGACGAGAAGAAGGCGTTCCTCGCCGACAAGCTGCGTCGTAACGTGCATCTGTTCTTCACCCACGATCCGCAATGCGCGCTCGCGCAGGTCGTTCGCGACGAGAAGGGCAAGTTCGGCACCGCGCACGAAGTGCCGGCGCTGCACGCGAGGGCGCTGGCGGCATGAGGTTGCTCCGCGCGGCGTTCGCGCTGTCGCTGTCTTGCGCGCTGGTGGCCGGCGCCGCGACATTCTGGCCAAGCGATGCCCGGGCCGACGCCGGCGAGGAACCGATCGGCGTGCCGCAGTCCGGCCATGGATTGCGCGATCGCGATTTCGGCGTGGTGACGCATCAGTTCGGCCTGGATCGACAGGTCGAGATGTACCAGTGGCGCGCCAGCGGCGACGGCTACACGCAGGTGTGGAACTCCGCTCCGATCGATTCCAGCCATTTCACGCCGGGCCATGAAAACCCGCCGGAACTGCCGCTGGAAAGCCGCCGCTGGTGGGCGCAGGACGCGACGCTGGACGGTCACCCCATCGACCGCAGCGTGCTGCAGACGCTTGGGCAGTGGCGCGTGTTCCGGCCGAATTTCTCGCGCTTGCCAGCGAACCTTGCGGCGTCGTTCCAGCCCGAAGGCGATGGCCTGGGCAGTGCGGAGAATCCGCTGGAACCGCGCGTGGGCGACCTGCGTATCCACTGGCGCGAACTGCAGTTGCCGCCGCTGGAAGGCAAGGTCGAACTGCGCGACGGCGTGTGGCATCTGGCGCCCGGCGCGGCGCAGGCGGCGCTTACCGCGGCGGGCAAATCCAACGTGGTGGAACTGCCCGACGACCAGGATCGCGCGCTGTTGCCGTGGTTGCTGGGCGGCGCCACTTTCGTCGTGATCGCGGGGTTGATCTGGCGTCGGGTGCGGCGTCGTCGTGAGGCGAAACCGCTTCATTAGCGCGTCGTAGCCCGGGTAAGGCCGTAGGCCGCACCCGGGGACGCAGCGACGTTTCACCAAAAGCCTCACGTGTTTACGGTGCAACGCGCTGCGGCGCGTTTATCGCCACTGGGACTGAGTTTCCCGGCGGCGCGGTGCGGCCTCCGGCCTTACCCGGGCTACGAAAAACCTACGAAGTGCGAAGCCTCAACGCGTCCCGGTCTTCGCCGGTTCGCCATGCAGGTGCATGAGCGATTCCATCAACTGCTCGTCCGCGCTGGAGCACACGCCCAGCAGCACCACTTCCTCGCAGCCGTCGGCGGCGATGTAGGCGTGGCCCATGTTCGAATCGATGTACACCGACTGCCCGGCTTCCAGCACGATCGGGTCGTAGAACTCGGTGTGCACCTCGGCGCGCCCTTCGAGCACGTGGATGTATTCCTCGCCCGAGTGATGCACCAGTTCGCCGAACTCCTCGATGGTCTTCGCACGCACGCGCGTGATCACCGGGATCATGCGCTTGCGGCGCAGTTCGGGGCACAGATAGAAGTAATCGTAGTTGGGCGTGGTGACGCGTACGGCGTCCTCGATGCGCCCGATGCTGCGACGCGCGGTGACCGGCGGTTCCGGCGCGTTGTCGTCCTCGGCGAACAGCTCCGACATGCGGATGTTCAAGCGCTGGCTGATCTGCTGCAGCTTGTCGTAGGTAAGCGTGAGGCGGTCGTTCTCGACCTTCGACAGCGTAGACAGCGGAATGCCGCAGCGCTGGCTCATTTCCTTGAGCGTCCAGTCGTTGCGGGCGCGCAGTGCGCGCAGGAGGCTGCCGATGGTCGGGTGCTGCTGTGTCATGCCGATGCGTGCTCCTGCAGGGCCGGCGAGGGGGCGGACCGGCGTCCGGGGCGGGCCAACAGGCCGCCAATGTCGGCAATTCTAGGGGGTGTCCGGACTTGGTTGACAATTTTCCAATCAGGATCATTATCTCCAACGGGGTCAGTTGGTGTCAGGCCGTGCCTGCCGCACGGGGCTGTTTCGCTGGGTGGGGAGTGTTTCCTTGAAGAAGAGTCCGATCAGTGCCGCGCTGCTGTCGCTGGCCATGTCGATGTCCGCGTTCGCGGCGCAGCCCGCCGGCCAGGCGCCGGTGCCGCCGCCGAAGACGGAACCCGCCCTGCCGCTGCCGGCAGGCGATGCCACCGCGGTCGCGGTACCGGTTCCGGCCAGCAACGAGCGGCTGACCGCCGCGGACCTGGAAGCCTGGGTCGACGGCTTCATGCCGTACGCGCTGGAGCAGACCGACGTCGCAGGTTCTGTCGTCGTCGTCGTGAAGGACGGCAAGGTGCTGTTCCAGAAGGGCTACGGCTATTCGGACCTCGCCACGCGCAAGCCGGTCGATCCGGCACAGACGCTGTTCCGTCCTGGCTCGGTGTCCAAGCTGTTCACCTGGACGGCGGTGATGCAGCTGGTGGAGCAGGGCAAGCTCGACCTCGACAAGGACATCAACACCTACCTCGACTTCAAGGTGCCGCCGTACGACGGCAAGCCGGTCACGCTGCGCAACATCATGACCCACACCTCGGGCATGGAAGAGGTGATCCGCGGGCTCATCGCGAACAACGAAAGCGAGCTCGCGCCGCTGGATGCCACGCTCAAGCACTGGATCCCCGAGCGCATCTACGAGCCGGGCAGCACGCCGGCCTATTCGAACTACGCCACCGCGCTGGCCGGTTACATCGTGCAGCGCGTGTCGGGCGAACCGTTCGAGAAGTACATCGCCAACCACATCTTCGCGCCGCTGCAGATGCAGCACTCCAGCTTCTCGCAGCCGCTGGAGAAGAGCCTGCAGCCGATGGTGTCCAAGGGCTACAAGACCGCGTCCGACGGCAAGGCGCAGCCGTACGAGTACATCAACCTCGCACCGGCCGGCAGCCTCGCCTCGACGGGCGCGGACATGGGCAACTTCATGATCGCGCACCTGAACAATGGCGCGTTCGGTGAAGGGCGCATTCTCAGCGAAGCCACCGCGAAGCAGATGCACGAGACCGGCCAGGATTCGATCAAGCCGCTCAACCGCATGATGCTCGGCTTCTACGAGACGACCACGAACGGCCATCGCGCCATCGCGCACGGCGGCGACACGCAGTGGTTCCACAGCGACCTGCAGCTGTTCCCGGACGATGGCATCGGCATCTTCGTGTCGACCAACAGCGCCGGCAAGGACGGCAGCGCACGCCTGATCCGCGACGGCCTGGTCACCGGTTTCGCCAACCGCTACCTGCCGGGTCCGTCGAATGTCGCCAAGGGCATCGACGAAGCCACCGCGAAGGAACACGCGCAGCTGATGGCCGGTTCGTACAACAGCAGCCGCCGCGCCGATTCCAACTTCATGAACCTGGTCTACATGCTGGGCCAGACCAAGGTCACCGCGAACGAGGACGGCACCATCAGCGTGCCGATGCTCGCCGGCTACAGCGGCGCGCCGAAGAAGTGGCGCGAGATCTCGCCGTTCGTGTGGCAGGACACCGGCAGCGGCGACCGCCTTGCCGCGGATGTCGTCGATGGCCAAGTGGTGCGCTTCAGCGCGGAACCCATCGCCGCGATCATGGTCTTCCAGCGCGCCGCATGGTGGCAGACGCCGGGCGTGTTCCTGACGATGCTGTTCGGCAGCCTCATCGCGCTGCTGTTCACCGTGCTCGCATGGCCGGTGTCGGCGATGGTGCGTCGCCATTACGGCGCGCGTTATCCGCTGGCGGGCGACGACGCGCGTGCGCATCGCTGGGTCCGCATCGCCTCGCTCGCGGTGCTGGTGTCGATGGGCGCGATGATCGGCATGGTCTTCGCGATGATGTCCGACCTGTCGATGATGTCGCCGGCCAGCGACGTGTACGTCATCGCACTGCGCCTGCTGCTGACGGTCGTGTTGCCGCTGGGCGCACTGATCGCCCTGTGGAACGCGTGGACCGTGCTGCGCAGCCGCCGCTCGTGGTGGGCGAAGCTGTGGAGCGTGGTGCTTGCGGCCTCCTGCCTGGCGCTGCTGTGGATCGGCTTCGCCACGCACCTGATCGGCTTCGGCGCCAACTACTGATCGAACCCACTGCGCGGCGGCAACGCATCGTCCAGATGCAGGCCGCCGCGCACACCAGGGAGCATTGCCGTGAACAAGATCGACCGCATCCAGCTTGGACTGCGGAACGAGGACCTGCGCCTGTCCGCTCCGTTCCGTATCTCCGGACACGTCTTCGAAGTATCGCCGGTGACGCTGGTCACCCTGCGCAAGGGCGAGTGCACCGGTCGCGGGGAAGCGGCCGGCGTGTACTACACGCAGGACACACCGGCGAAGATGCTGCCGGCCATCGAGTACCTGCGCGACGTGTTGCAGGGGGGCATCAGCCGGCACGAACTGCGCGCGCTGCTGCCCGCCGGCGGCGCACGCAATGCGGTGGATTGCGCGTTGTGGGAACTGGAAGCGGCCATCGAAGGCGTACCTGCCTGGCAACTCGCGGGGATGCAGCCACCGAAGCCGCTGCTGACCACGTTCACCGTGGGCGCCGACGATCCTGACGTGATGGCGCAACGCGCCCGCGCCTACACGCACGCACGCGCGATCAAGCTCAAGCTCACCGGCGAGGCCGACCTCGACATCGCGCGCCTGCGTGCGGTGCGCGCGGCGCGGCCGGATGCATGGATCGGCGTGGATGCGAACCAGGGCTACGTGCCCGACACGCTGTCGCGATTGCTGCCGGCGCTGGTCGATGAAGGCGTATCGCTGCTCGAACAGCCGTGCCGTCGCGGTTTCGAAACCGAGCTCGATGGCGTCGATCGCACCGTGCCGATCGCCGCCGACGAAAGCATCCTCGACCTGGACGAACTCGAAGAACGCGCGCATCTGTTCGACGTGGTCAACATCAAGCTCGACAAATGCGGCGGCCTTACCGAGGGCCTGATGATGGCCGAACGCGCGCGCCAACTCGGCAAACGCGTGATGGTCGGCAACATGGTCGGCACGAGTCTGGCGATGGCACCCGCGTTCCTGCTCGGGCAGTTCTGCGACATCGTCGATCTGGATGGTCCGCTGTTCCTCGATCACGACCGCAAGCCCGGTGTCGTCTATGCAGATGGACACGTTGATTGCCCCGCCAGCGTGTGGGGCACGCCGGACGCGGTGACCGCATGAACACCGCCACCGCGCCGCGCCACCCCGCGGGAGCGCGGTGGTTCTTCAACCAGCCGCCGGGGCTGGCGATCCTGTTCCTGACGCAGATGTGGGAGACCTTCTCCTACTTCGGCATGCGCGCGCTGCTGGTCTATTACATGACCAAGCAGCTGCTGATCGGCCAGCAGCAGGCGTCGATGATCTACGGCGTGTACACCGCGACGGTGTACTTCACGCCGATCATCGGCGGCGTCATCGCCGACCGATGGCTGGGGCGGCGACGCGCGGTGATCATCGGCGGCACGATCATGGCGTTCGGCCATTTCCTGATGGCGTCCGAATCGCTGTTCTACTTCGCGCTTGCCGCCATCGCGCTGGGCAACGGCTTGTTCCTGCCGAGCCTGCCGAGCCAGATCGACGGGCTCTACGCGAAGGACGATCCGCGGCGCGGTTCGGCCTACAACTTCTATTACGTCGGATTGAACCTGGGCGGCCTGCTCGCGCCGCTGGTGTGCGGCACGCTCGGCGAGGTGTACGGCTGGCACTGGGGCTTCGGCGCGGCCGGCATCGGCATGCTGGGCGGATTGCTGCTGTACGTGTTCGGCCAGCGCTGGCTGCCCGCGGAAGCGCCGCTGCGGGCGACGCGCGACGTCGTTGGCAACGGCGACGCGACACCACGCCATGCATTGCGTCAGCGTGTGATGGCACTGGTCGCGGTGGCGCTGTGCGTGATGCTCTTCCGCGGCGCGTACGAACAGACCGGCAACACGATCGCGTTGTGGGCCGATGCGGGTATCGACCGGCACTTCTTCGGCCTTGTGATTCCGATGACCTGGTTCCAGGCATTGAATCCATTGCTCGTGATCGCCCTGACGCCGCTGCTGGTGGCGCATTGGGTCCGACAGGCACGCCGCGGTCGCGAGCCCACGCCGGCCCGGAAGATGTCGCTGGGTGCGTTCGGCGTGGGCGTGGCGTTCGCGATGCTCGCCTTCGTCGATGCGTCCGCGCACGGGCAGGCGAGCTGGATCTGGCTCGCGCTGTTCTTCCTGGTGCTCACCACCGGCGAGCTGTTCATCCTGCCGATCGGGTTGGGCCTGTTCGCGCGCCTAGCGCCGAAGGGACATGGCGCGACGACCATCGCCGGCTGGTTCTTCACCTCCTTCGGCGGAAACCTGCTGGCCGGCGCGCTGGGGATGTTGTGGACCTCGATCGGGCCGTCGGCGTTCTTCGGCGCGATGGCGTTGGTCGCGGCGGCCGCGGGGACGCTGCTGAGGTTGCTGGACGGCGCCGTCGGGCGCGCGGAAGCGGGAAATGCCCCGCCGGCGACCGCCGATCAGGCGCAGGCCCAATTCGATTGACATGTTTCCAATTAGGATGTTTATATCCTTGTAAGGCGTGAAGGAGCCCGTTATGACTGGTTTTCCCTTCGGTGACAGGCGGCAACGGCCCACGGTGATGGGCGCAGCGGCCGCGCCTTCGCATCCGGTCGCGGGCATCG
>Ga0209257_1001871_pt1 | contig 22785 bp, 14 predicted proteins | sample AraplaCvi_mCL_r2_FD_184277 | JGI IMG/M metagenome (GOLD analysis project Ga0209257, IMG submission 184277) | Arabidopsis root microbial communities from North Carolina, USA - plate scrape MF_Cvi_mCL_r2 (SPAdes) (version 2) | ecosystem: Host-associated > Plants > Roots > Endosphere | place: USA...
ACGACACAGCCGACCTGCTGATCGACGGCCTGAAGGGCGCCATGCAGACCCTGGAGGTGGACGACCCCGCCGATCCGCGCACTGACATCGGCCCGGTGATCGACGCCGAGGCCCAGACCGCGCTGGAGGCCCACGTCGCGACGCTGTCGAAGGACGCCAAGGTCCTGGGGCGCCTCGACGTCCCGGCCGGGGGCCACTTCTTCGCCCCCACCCTGGCCGAGATCCCCGACGCGTCCTTCCTGCAGAAGGAGGTGTTCGGCCCGATCCTGCACGTGGTCCGCTACGACCCCGCCGAGCTGGAGAAAGCCGCCGCGCCCCTGGTCCAGGCTCGCTACGGCCTGACCCTGGGCGTCCACAGCCGGATCGAGGCCTTCGCCGAGGAAGTGCAGCGCGCGGTCCCGGCCGGCAACGCCTACGTCAACCGCTCGATGATCGGCGCGGTGGTGGGCGTGCAGCCGTTCGGCGGCGAGGGCCTGTCGGGCACCGGCCCCAAGGCCGGCGGCCCCCACGCCCTGCTGCGCTACGCCGTCGAACGCGCCGTCAGCGTCAACATCACCGCCCAGGGCGGCGACCCCGCGCTGCTGAACCTGGACGCATAGGCGGCCTCACGCGGTCCGCGTGAAGTCCATGTGCCAGTTGAGTTCCCAGGTCTTGCCGCCGTCCAGCGAGAAGGCTTGTTCCCACACGGCAGTCCGCGGCGTGATCTTCGACCATTCGAAGCGGACGATCACCTTGCGGCCGACCTGGACGTCCTCGGTGAGGAAGGTCCCGACCCCTTCCTTGAAGCCGCCCTTGACCGGTGGGTCCACGCGCCCGTGCGGGGTTCGCCCGTCCACCCACCAGATAGCCCACTGGCGCGTCGTCGGGTCGTAGGCGCGCATGCCTATGGCGCGGTAGGGGTCGCCCGGCAGGTCCAGCCAGTTGTCATCGACATTGCCGAACCCGCCCATCATCGGCTGGCAGACGCAGGTCCCGTCGAACTCCTGCCAGTCGTGATTGTTCGCCAGCCGCACCTTCAGCCGCCGGTGCCGCACGCGCCAGGACCCGTGCAGGAAGTCGAAGTCACGCGGCGCCTCGGCGGCGGTCGCGGCGGCGGGGAGGGCGCCGGCCGCGGCGGCGATGAGGCCCAGCTGGATCAGGCCGCGGCGGTTAGGGTGGGACGTCATTTGGGAACCTCGCTTGCGAATTCGCGAGGTCTTGTACGGGGCTAAGGCTGACATCTGGCGTCAGCTTTTCCGCGACGGCACCACTTATTGCGCAGGCTGGCGTTCTAGCTCCCTGGGCGACGGTCGAGGGACTTCATGACGCTGCAGCAGTCCCTGGCCTTCGGGCTGATGGGCGTGACCATCATCGGTTTCATCTGGGGCCGGTGGCGCTATGATGTGATCGCCGTCCTCGCCCTGCTGATCGGGGTCACGCTCAACATCGTTCCGGCCAAGTCGGCGTTTGACGGCTTCAAGAACGACATCACCGTCATCATCGCCTGCGCCCTGATCGTCAGCGCGGCCTTCGCCAAGTCCGGCGTCGTCGAAATGGCGCTCCGACCGCTGCTGCCGCACCTGAAGGGCCCGGCCTCGCAGGTGATGCTGTTCGCCGGCGCGGTGACCCTGCTCTCCATGGTGACCAAGAACGTAGGGGCGCTCGCGATCATGATGCCGATCGCCCTGACGGTGGCCAAGCGCACCGGGACCTCGCCGTCGCGGCTCCTGATGCCGATGTCGTTCGGCGCCTTGCTGGGCGGCACGGTGACCCTGGTCGGCACCTCGCCCAACATCATCGTCTCCCAGGTGCGCCAGGACATGCTGGGCAAGCCGTTCGAGATGTATGACTACGCCCCGGTCGGCCTGGGGGTGACGGCCGTGGGCCTGTTGTTCCTGGCCTTCGGCTACCGCCTGTTGCCGTCGCACCGACCGACGCCCGCGGCGATGGACGCGGCCCTGTCCGCAAATCCCTATGTCACCGAGGTGGAGGTCCCGGGCTCTTGGGACCCGGGCCGAACCACCGTGGCCAAGCTGGGCCGGCTGGCCCACGGCGAGGTGAGCGTCATGGCGCTGCTCCGGGAGGGGACCCGCCAGACCTCGCCGCATCCCAACACCCGGCTGCGCCCCGGCGACGTGCTGCTGCTGGAGGGCGACCACCAGGCGCTGGACGACCTGATCGCGCGGCTGAAGCTGCGTCTCACCCGTTCGGACCGCCCCATCGCCATGGAGGAGCCCACCGAGGAGGTTCGCATCGTCGAGGCCGTGGTGGCGGCGGACTCGGCCTTGGTCGGTCGCTCCGCCAAGCAGGAGGATCTCCACACCACGCACGGCGTGAACCTGCTGGCCGTCAGCCGCAGCGGTTACCGCGTCGCCAGCGCACTGCGGACACTCCGGCTGCGCTCGGGGGACGTGGTCGTGCTCCAGGGCGCCGAGCGGGCGCTGCCGGGGGTGCTGAAAACGTTGGGCCTGCTGCCCCTGGCCGAGCGCGAGGTGCGGCTGGGCGGCATCCGCCACGCCGTCGCGCCGGCGCTGATCCTGGCGGCCGCCATGGTGCTGGTGGCGCTGAAGCTCGCCCCGGTCGCCATCGCCTTCTTCGGGGCGGCGGCCCTGATGATCGCGGTCGGGGCGATCCGGATGCGCGAGGCCTATGCGGCGCTGGATGGCCCGCTGCTCGTGCTGATCGCCTGCCTGATCCCGGTGAGCGACGCGATCCGCGCCACCGGCGGCGCGGACCTGATCGCCACCACCCTGGCGGACGTCTTCCGCGGCCAACCGCCGGTCCTGGCGCTTGCGGCGGTGATGGCGGTCGCCATGGCGGCCACGCCGTTCCTGAACAACGCCGCCACGGTGCTCATCGTGGCGCCCATCGGGGCCAGCCTGGCCAAGCTGCTGGGTCTGCAGCCCGACCCGTTCCTGATGGCGGTGGCCATGGGCGCAGCCTGCGACTTCCTCACCCCCATCGGCCACCAGTGCAATACGCTGGTGATGGCGCCCGGCGGCTATCGCTTCGCCGATTACCCCAGGTTGGGAGCCCCGCTGACCTTGATCGTCCTGGTGGTGGGAACGGCCTTGATCGCGGTTGTTTGGCCACTGACCCGGTAGGTGTTCACACTGTCGTGACCGTGCGAGTCGGGTAAGGGTTTCCGCCGAGAGCGGCCGCCCGGGCGTTAAGGTCTCATTAGCGAAAAAGTCTGTGTGCGGAGACCCCGCCTCATTGACGACTCCGGGCGCCCTATGTCCCCATATGTGGGCTGGTTCGGGGGTTGGACCACTATATATAGGTGTCGAAGGCGGGTACGCCTTCTTCGAGGGGCGAAGGCAGGGACATGAGTGAAGCGGCGCAAGTTGGGATTGCGGAGACTTCTGAACGGGTTGCATCGGTTCCGGCGCGCCCGCAGCTGCAACTGGTCCGCAAGGTCGAGGTCGACCGGTCGCGCGACGAGCTGCTGACCGACTTCGGCAAGACCACGCTGGAAGACCGCTATCTCCTGCCGGGCGAGAGCTATCAGGACATGTTCGCCCGCGTGGCCACGGCCTACGCCGACGACGCCGACCACGCCCAGCGCATCTACGACTACATCTCCCGCCTCTGGTTCATGCCGGCCACCCCGGTCCTGTCGAACGGCGGCGCGGGCCGCGGCCTGCCCATCTCCTGCTTCCTCAACGCCGTGCCGGACAGCCTGGAAGGCATCCAGGGCGTCTGGAACGAGAACGTGGCCCTGGCCTCGAACGGCGGCGGCATCGGCACCTACTGGGGCGGCGTCCGCTCCATCGGCGAGAAGGTGAAGGGCGCCGGCCAGACCAGCGGCATCATCCCCTTCATCCGCGTGATGGACTCGCTGACGCTGGCCATCAGCCAGGGCTCGCTGCGCCGCGGCTCGGCCGCCGTCTACCTGGACATCCACCACCCGGAGATCGAGGAGTTCCTGGAGATCCGGAAGCCGTCGGGCGACTTCAACCGCAAGTCCCTGAATCTCCACCATGGCATCTCGATCACCGACGAGTTCATGGAAGCCGTCCGCGACGGCACGCCGTTCGGTCTGCGTTCCCCGAAGAACAACGAGGTGATCCGCGAGGTCGACGCCCGCTCGCTGTGGCAGAAGATCCTCGAGATCCGCCTGCAGACCGGCGAGCCCTACCTGATCTTCTCCGACACGGTGAACCGCGCCATGCCGCAGCACCAGCGTGAGCTGGGCCTGTCAGTGCGCCAGTCGAACCTGTGCTCCGAGATCATGCTGCACACCGGCAAGGACCATCAGGGCCTGGAGCGGACCGCGGTCTGCTGCCTGTCCTCGGTCAACGCCGAGACCTTCCTGGAATGGCGCGACCATCCGACGTTCATCGAGGACGTCATGCGCTTCCTCGACAACGTGCTGGAAGACTTCATCACCCGCGCGCCGCCCGAGATGAAGCACGCTGTTTACGCCGCCCGTAGGGAACGGTCCGTCGGCCTGGGCCTCATGGGCTTCCACTCGTTCCTGCAGGCGCAGAACGTCCCGTTCGAGAGCGCCATGGCCAAGAGCTGGAACATGCGGCTCTTCAAGACCCTGCGCCGCCAGTGCGACGCGGCCTCCCGCAAGCTGGCCGCCGAGCGCGGTCCGTGCCCGGACGCCGCCGAACGCAATGTGATGGAGCGCTTCAGCCACAAGCTGGCGATCGCGCCCACCGCCTCGATCTCGATCATCTGCGGCGGCACGTCGGCCGGCATCGAGCCGATCCCTGCCAACATCTACAGCCACAAGACCCTGTCCGGCACGTTCGCCGTGAAGAACCCCTATCTGGAGCGCCTGCTCGACCAGACGGGCCACAACACCGCCGAGGTCTGGGACTCGATCCTGCAGAACGAAGGCTCGGTCCAGCATCTCGACTTCCTCAGCCAGGACGACAAGGACGTCTACAAGACGGCGTTCGAGATCGATCAGCGCTGGGTGGTGGAACTGGCCGCGGACCGCACGCCCGACATCTGCCAGTCGCAGTCGGTGAACCTGTTCCTGCCGGGCGACGTGGATAAGTGGGACCTCCACATGCTCCACTGGCAAGCCTGGGAGCGGGGGTGCAAGTCGCTCTATTACCTGCGCTCGAAGTCGGTGCAGCGGGCCAGCCATGCGGGCGGCGAGGAGCTGGCGGCGATCGTCCATGCTGAGGGCAAGACCGACTACGAGGAATGCCTCGCCTGCCAGTAGGCGGGCGTTAAGCATGCCCCAATTCGCCTGCGACGCTTTTGCGCTTGCGGGCGCCGTCGGCCCGACGAACTATGCCTGCGGGGACCACGTTGCACGGACGTGGGTCGGGAGATGCGAGTGCGTATGTGGGCGCATTTTGCCATCGCGTTGGGACTGGCGGCCGCGGCCGCCGGGGGCGCCGTCGCGCAGAGCGTCGCGCCGAACATCACCCCCGAGATCTCGTCGCACGCGGCGCTGAAGGACGCCGCCTTCGCGCCGACCAGCGCGGTGGTGCTGTGGCAGTCGGACGAGATCCGGCTGGCGGGGCGTGACGACGGCCCGGTCGATTCCCTGCGCATCAATGTCGGCAGCCGGCTGCAGCTGCCGGGCCTGGCGCCCGAGAACGACCGCTTCGACGTCATCCTGATCCGCAGCTGGCCCCGGGCGGTCAGCTTCAAGTCGGAAGGCCTGGCCTTCGACATCGCCCCGCACGCCGGCTTCGGCGTCTCCAACTTCGGCACCCAGGCCGAGGGCGGTGCGACCCTCACCGTCTCCAAGTCCCGGGGCGAGCGCGCGCTGGAACAGCTCCGCGACCTGGGCGTCAAGGACGGCTCCGCGTTCGGCGACAAGGGCCGCTGGTACCTGTTCGCCGCCGCCAGCGGCCGGGCCGTGGGCCTCAACATGCTGCGCGGCGAGAACGGCTGGGACCGCGCGGGCTGGAGCACGGACGCGTCCGGCGCCCTGGTCGGCGACGCCCAGGTGGGCGTGGGCTGGCGCAAGGGCGACGTGCAGTCCTCGTTCGGCGTCATCCACCGCGAGGTGAAGGGCCGCCACATGGTCTTCGGCCAGCAGACCCGCGACGACACCGTCGCCGCCTTCACCTTCTCGCTGAAACCCAGCCGCTGACCTCCTCGCCCCCGCGAAGCGAGAGGGGAGAGGGTAGGGAGAGGGGCGGCTCGGTCTTCCAGGTGCGAAAGAGGTTGGGCGAGGGCCCGCCGGCAGATCCTCGCGGAACCCGAAGTGCTCGTTACGGCGTCCTGCGCCGCCCCTCTCCCTACCCTCTCCCCTCGCGCTCCGCGTCGGGGGAGAGGAGCTCACAGCCGATCCCACCCCTCGAAGAACGGATACCGCTCCGGCCAGAACGCGGCGAGGCGCGGGTCGGCGTCGACGCGGCGGACCACCTCGCCCATGCGCGGAGCCACGGCATAGAACCGCTGCCGGCGCGGGCGGAAGCGGGAGACGACGGTGACGTAGAGGTCGAGCACGCACAGCCGGTCGCCCAGCAGGTAGCGGCCGGGCGCGAGGCCGGCCTCCATCACCGCCCAGCAGTGCGAGATGCGGTCCTGGATCTTCGCGTCCACATCGGCATGGAGGGCGGGGTCGGCGACCAGGCGCGAGGGATCGTCCTTCAGCCAGTAGTGGGCATAGATCGCCGAGGAGACGAAGGTCATCCAGCGTAGGAAGGCGCCGCGGTCCGGAGCGCCGCCGCCCGGCGCCAGGCCCGCCTCGGCGTGCTGCTCGGCCAGCCAGATCAGGATCGCCGCGCTCTCGGTGAGGGTCCGGCCGTCGGGGGTCACCAGGGCCGGCACCTGGCGCAGCCGGTTGGCCGCCAGCACCTTGTCGCCGTCCTTCCGCTGGCCGGCATCGAAGGTCGGAGCCTCGATCAGCTCGAACGGCGTCCCGATGAGGGTCAGGGCCGCCTCGACGGCCACGCCCCCGGAGCCCCGGGCGGAATACAAGATGTAGTGGCCTGCCATCGTCTATCCACAATCCATGGGAAAATATCCCCCGCGAACCCGAAACTCCCCGATGCGCCGCGCCGTCAAGAGGCTTACCTTTCCATTAACGGGAAGCGCGTGCTCCTGATTCGTTGCAGGGCCCAGTTCATGACCACGTCCAACGTCCGCAGCCTGCCGGGGCTCCTCACGCCCTCCCACGCCTACAAGCCGTTCCGCTATCCGTGGGCCTACGACTTCTGGAAGAAGCAGCAGCAGGTCCACTGGATGCCCGAAGAGATCCCGCTGGGCGAGGACCTCAAGGACTGGGCGACCAACCTCAACGACCGCGAGCGGAACCTGCTGACGCAGATCTTCCGCTTCTTCACCCAGTCGGACGTCGAGGTGAACGACAACTACATGGAGCGGTACGCCCGCGTCTTCAAACCCACCGAGGTGAAGATGATGCTGGCGGCGTTCTCCAACATGGAGACGATCCACATCGCCGCCTACGCCCTGCTGCTCGAGACGATCGGCATGCCCGACGCCGAATTCACGGCCTTCCTCGACTACCAGGCGATGCGCGACAAGCACGACTACATGCAGCAGTTCGGCGTCGAAACGAACGCCGATATCGCCAGAACGCTGGCCATGTTCGGCGGATTCACCGAGGGGCTTCAGCTCTTCGCCAGCTTCGCCATGCTGATGAACTTCCCGCGCCACAACAAGATGAAGGGCATGGGGCAGATCGTCAGCTGGTCGGTGCGCGACGAGAGCCTGCACTGCGAAGGCGTGATCAAGCTGTACCACGCGTTCAACAAGGAGACCGGCTGCGTCACCAAGAGCGTCGCCGACGACATCGTCGACTGCTGCAAGACGGTGGTGGGCCTGGAGGACAAGTTCATCGACCTGGCCTTCGAGGCCGGCGAGATCCAGGGCATGACCCCGGATGACATCAAGAAATACATCCGCTTCATCGCCGACTGGCGCCTGCGCCAGCTACAGCTGCCGGAAGTCTACGGCGCGAAGGAAAACCCGCTGCCCTGGCTGCAGTCGATGCTCTCGGGCGTCGAGCACGCCAACTTCTTCGAGGCGCGCAGCACGGAATATTCCAAGGCCGCGACCCGCGGGCAGTGGCACGGCGACGCCGGCGTCTGGGCCGAGTTCGACCGGATGCAGGTCAAGCGGGCGGAGAACCAGCTGCCGGCGGAATAGCGCCGAGGCGGACGGGAAGAGGGGGAGCCCTGCCGAACATTGCCTTCATCAGCCCCAAGGGCGGGGCGGGCAAGACCACGGCCGCGCTGCTCCTGGCCCTGGGCCTAGCCGACCGCGGCGCCCGCGTGGCGCTGATCGATTCCGACCCTAACAAGCCGCTGGTGCGGTGGGCCGACCTGCCCGGCCGGACGGCCGCGATCACCGTCCACGCCGCGCCCACGGTGCAGGACATCCGCGACGCGGCCCAGGAGGCGCGCCGCCGCGACCCCGACTGGATCATCGTGGATACGGAAGGGTCCGTCCGCGGCGCCATGGTGTTCGCCGCCATGCGCTTCGACCTGGTGGTCACCCCACTCACCGGCTCGACGATGGACGCCGTCGAGGCGATCAAGGCCGCCGAGCTGGTGGCCTCGTTCGGCAAGCGCGCGGGCAATCACCTGCTGCACCAGTGCCTGCTGTCGCGGGTGCCGGCGGCGCTGAAGCCCCGCTCGCTGGGTGCGGTGGTGAACCAGCTGCGCGCGCATGGGATCGACATCCTGCCGGCGGCGCTGATCGAGAAGGAGGCGTTCCGCGCCCTGTTCGAGACCGGCGGCGGCCTGGACGCCCTGGAGGCCCACGGCGTCGCCGGCGTGGCCGCGGCGCGGCGCAACATCGAGGCCTATGTGGACGCGGTGACCGAGCTGGTCGGGCCGGTGCAGGCGTTCCGGCGGGCGGGGTAGGGGCTCGCGCTCCGCCGTCCTGTTCAGCGCGCGCCGCAGGCGCTGACGTCCGTGGTTGAATCAAGCGGCGCTGACGCGCCGCGGAGCGAGCGACCTAGAGGGCGCGGAGCAGGAACGGGCCGAGGGTGGGGATCGCCATCACGACGGCGAAACCGAAGCTCATCAGGCCAAGGGCGAGGTTCATGGCGGTCTCCTTTCGATGTCGGGAAGGTAGGGATCGGGCCGCGGGCGCGCACTGCCCGATTTCGCAGAACAGTTCTGCCGGAATGGAGGGAGTGGAGTTCCTCCCCTAGCGCGCAGCGAGGTCAGGGAGGGTGGCTCGGCGCAACCTGCGCCGAGACGGACGGGGCGTGAGCTTGGGTTTATGGGCGCGGTGGTCGCTGGCGCGTGGCGGGGTAGGCCTGATGAAGGACCGCCTCTGACTCTCAGGGGACGTTCGCGGCGTCTGCTTTCGGGCGAGACGGCACGTTCCGCCGTTGAGCGGACCATGCCTTCGTTAGGGAGTAGGGGAGTCGGTGTCGGCCAATATCTCTCCAACGCGGTCCAGGATCGACCGTCGATCCATTGCCGCCTCCAAGCCTGTGAGAACGGAGGCGGCATCTCCCGCTTCGGCATTGAGCGCCCGGCCCACCTGGTCGAGCGCCGCCCAGACGGGCAAGAGCGTTTCAACCAGCGTCTGTCCCTCTGCGGTGAGATACAGAGCTCGGCGCCGGCCGTCGGCTGGATCGGGGTGTTCGGCAACCAGACCCGCGGCGAGAAGCGAACTTCGGGTCTGGCTGACGGAAGGGTGGCTTATCCTCAGGTTACGGGCCAGGTCCTTCACGGACAGGGGGCCTTGCCGCGCCAGGAGGTCAAGCACACCCATCCAGCGCTGCTCGAAGGTGACGCCCAATCGCGCGTAGACCTGATTGGCGTCCCGGTCGATCCGTTCGGAAATCCGCCTGAGCACCGCTCCGATGGCGGCTCCGCCCAAGCCGTCGTTGTGATCTGGCATCAATGGGCCTCCGTCCGCCGAAAGAGTGTCCGGAATTTCATTTGACCCCAGAAAGTCCGTAGGCGCCTACATATCATATTGCCCCGGGGCGCGGTGGAAATCCCACACTCCGCCCCCGTTCGAACCAGTGATGGAGCCTATGAACAGCGAGGGCCAAACCAAAGGGGCCAGCCGGCGCGGCCTGCTCGCTTCCGTCGGCGCCGCGCTTTGTCTTCCACTCCTGCCGAAGCGAGTCGTCGCCGCGGCGGCCACGCCGGAGATCGGCGCTTGGGGTTTCGACGTCGAGGGCATGGACCCGACGGTCAGGCCGGGCGACGACTTCTTTCGCTATGGTGGCGGTTCGTGGCTGAAGAACACCCGGATTCCACCGGATCGGGCGTCCTGGGGCCCGTTCTTTGCTCTGCGCGCAAGGGCCGAGGCCGATGTGAAGGCGATCATCGACGATCTGATCCGGCGGCCCCAAGCGCCGGGCTCTCCGGAGGAGAAGATTGCCGACTTCTATGCCGCCTATCTTGATACGGCTGCGATCGAAAAAGCCGGCCTCGGGCCGATCCAAGCAAGCCTCGCCGCGATCGCCCGAGCCGGGTCGCACGAGGAGATCGCTCGGCTGACGGCGCGCGTCGACCTCAGCGCCGGCGGGCCCTTCTCGATCGACATCTGGGCCGACGACAAGGATCCCGACCGCTACACCGTGAACGTCAGTCAGGCCGGCCTGGGCATGCCAGGTCGCGACTACTATCTGAACGCCGAGGCGAGCTTCAGCGGCGCACGGGACAAATATCGGACCTACATCGAAGGGATGCTGTCGCTGGCCGGCTATCCCGAGCCGGGCGAGGCTGCGGCTGGGATCCTGTTGCTCGAGACCGCGATCGCCGCCGTGCACTGGACGGCCGAGAAGCGGAGCGACCGCGACCTCACGTACAATCCGAAGACGCGCGCCAGCCTGAAAGCGTTGGCGCCCGAGTTCCCCTGGGAAGACGTCTTCGCGACGCTGGAGATCCCGGACGATCACGACCTGTTCGGCGCCAAGGAGCCCGACGCGATCCAAGCGCTGGCGAAGCTGTTTCGCACGACGTCCGTCCAGACATGGCGTGGCTATCTGACGTTCCACCACCTGAACGCGACCGCGGACCTGCTGCCGCTGGCCATCGACGACCTGGCGTTCGACTTCAACGGCCGCACTCTGTCCGGGCAGCCCCAGAAGCGGGAACGCTGGAGACGCGCGACCGGGGCGCTCAACGCGGCGCTGGGGGAGGCAGTCGGCGCGCTGTATGTGCGCCGCCATTTCAGCGCTGACGCCAAGGCGCAGATGGTCGCCTTGGTCGGGACGCTCGGCGCGGCCTACCGGACGCGTATCGCTCAGGCCGATTGGATGGCGCCCGCGACCCGGCAGGCGGCGCTGCGCAAGCTCGACAAGCTTCGGGTGAAGATCGGCTATCCCGATACCTGGCGCGACTACACGACCCTGGAGGTCCGGGCCGGCGACCCGGTCGGCAACCGCGCCCGCGCCAGGCTGTGGGCGTGGCGGCGCAAGGCTGGCCGCCTCGGCAAGCCCACGGACCGCGACGAGTGGGGCATGACGCCCCAGACGGTCAATGCCTACTACAACGCCTTCTTCAACGAGATCGTATTCCCGGCCGCGATCCTGCAGCCACCCTATTTCGACCCGGCCGCGGACGCCGCGGTCAACTATGGCGGCATCGGCGGCGTGATCGGTCACGAGATGGGCCACGGCTTCGACGACCAGGGTTCGAAATCAGATGAGAACGGCGTGTTGCACGCCTGGTGGACCGACGAGGATATCGCCCGCTTCAGAGGGCGGGTGGACGCCCTGGCGGCGCAGTACTCGCGCTACGAGCCCTTGCCCGGCTTGCGCCTCAACGGCGTCATGACCCTCGGCGAGAACATCGGCGACAACAGCGGGCTCAGCATCGCGCTCGACGCCTATCGGATTTCGCTGGGGGGCCGGCCGGCGCCCGTGATCGACGGCTTCACGGCCGAACAGCGCTTCTTCCTGTCTTGGTCGCAGACCTATCGCGGGAAGGTTCGCGAGGCCCAGTTGCGGCAGGACGTGATGACCGACCCGCACAGCCCGGCCGAGTTCCGCGTCAACGGCGTCGTGCGCAATCTAGGCGCCTGGTACGACGCGTTCGCGGTGAAGCCCGGTGACAGGCTCTATCTCGACCCGAGGGAGCGGGTTCAGGTCTGGTGACCCGGGTCTGGTGAGCCAGGGGCTGCGGACGGATCGGCTCGCGGGGCCGGGTGGCCGGAGCCCGGTCGGCGAACATCATGCCAGCCCATGCGCCTCGGCGACGACCGGTTCCTACGCGAGATCGCCCAGGGGAATGCCCGGTTCTGGAACCGGCGCCAATGTCCGCATGTGGCGCGACTGAGGACTCTGCCGATCGGAGGGGCGGGGGCAAAGTGGGCGAACGGATCGTCGCTTGGCCGCGGCGAGTCGCAGCCGACGGGATGACATCGCGGGCCCCAGCGCCGCATCGACGCTGGCGACTCAAGTCAACTCGCGGGCGGGAGATGTCATTCCAGGGGCAGGGGCCAGAGTGCGAGATTGCCGCCCGAGGCTTGGCGGACCTCGGATCGCCGGCATCGCCATCCACGCAAGCGACGGAGGAGGCGATCCCTCGGATCGCCCCCTCCGTGGCGAGTCGACACTCTCGAGTAGGGACATCCGAATGGCCGACACGATGCGCGCGGCATTGCTCGAACGCGCGGGCAGCATAAGCGTTAGGGACGTGCCTCGCCCTACGATCGGTCGGGGCGACGTCCTGATCCGCGTCGGCCGCTGCGGCATCTGCGGCTCGGACATGCATAGCTACACGACCGGAATGTACGTCGAGCCCGGCCAGATCATGGGGCACGAATTCATGGGGCGGGTGGCCGACCTCGGCGGCGACGTCAAAGGACTTTCGGTCGGCGACCGGGTGACGGGATTTTCGGCCTCGGTGTGCGGCGAGTGCGACGCCTGCGCCCGCGGAGATTTCCAGCTCTGCTCCAAGCTCTTCACCGGCTCCACCGGCTATGGCGTTCCCGGCGCCTTCGCCGAGTACGTGAAGATCGAGAACGCCGAACTCGGCCTCAATGTCCACAAGCTGCCGGACAGGATCAGCGACGTATCGGCCGCCATGGTCGAACCGTTCTCGATCGGCGTGTCGGCGGTTCAGCGGGCCGGCGTGAAGCCCGGCGACCGGGTCGTCGTCCTGGGCGTCGGCATGATCGGCAACGCCTGTCTGCAGGCGGCGCGGGCGGTGGGCGCCACGGTGCTCGCGGTCGACGTCAGCTCCGTTCGGCTGGCGGTCGCAGGGACGAGCGGAGCCGACGACGTCTTCGACGCGCGGGACGGCGGCGCGCTGGATTGGGTCAAGGCGAAATTCGGCGTGACGAAGCACCACTATGGCGAGGGTGGAAGCGCCGACGTCGTGTTCGAGGCCGCCGGCGTCCCCACGACGATCCGGCAGTCCCTCGACATGATCCGGCCGGGGGGGACGATCTGCATCGTCGGATTGCCCGAGCACGAGACCCCGATCGACACCACTCGGATCGTCCACAAGATGCCGCTGATCATCGGCTCCCTGGGCGGCGACTTCGCCGCGACCATCAGCCAGATGGAGGCGGGGCTGTTGGACGGGGACCGCCTCTGCACCCACCGTTTCCCGCTCGAACAAGCCGCCGAGGCGTTCGAGGCGCAGAGGAACGCCGACAAGACGATCAAGGTGATGATCGAGATGCCGCCCACGCCGACGGTACCCTGACGCCGCTTCACCCAGGACCGGCGCGGCCGGTCCCGCCACCCAACGCAATCAGGACCCCAGAAGAATGAGCTCCGAGGCCGCGAAAGCCCTCTCGCCGAGACCGGAAACGCCCGCCCAGCCCGCGACGGTGGCGGCGTGGGTGTCGGATTTCGCCTCCGCGCTCCGGGACGGCGACTTCGCGGCCGCCGCGGAGCTGTTCACGCCGGAGTGCTACTGGCGCGATCTCCTGGCGTTCTGCTGGACGATCAGGACGGTCGAAGGCCCGGACGGCGTGCGGGACCAACTGGCAGGAACCGTCGCCCAGGCAACGCCGTCCAACTGGGCGCCGCGCGGTGAGGAGGCGGAGGTCGACGGAGCCCTCGAAGGCTGGTTCACCTTCGAGACCGCGGCGGCGCGATGCCGCGGACATGTCCGCCTGCGGGAAGGCCGCTGCTGGACCCTCTTCACCGCCATGACCGAGTTGAAGGGCTTCGAGGAAAAGCGCGGTCGCAAGCGCGCCCTGGGGACCGAGCATCGCGCCGCCCCCGGCCGGGAGACCTGGCTCGAGGCGCGGCGCGCCCGCGCCGAGACGATCGGGCGGCAGTGGCAACCCCAATGCGTCATCATCGGCGGCGGACAGTCCGGAATCATGCTCGCCGCCCGCCTGCGCCGGCTGGGCGTCAGCGCGCTCGTGATCGACAGGAACCCGCGCCCGGGGGACGTGTGGCGCAACCGCTACAAGACCCTCTGCCTGCACGATCCCGTCTGGTACGACCATCTGCCCTATCTGCCGTTCCCCGACGACTGGCCGGTCTTCACGCCGAAGGACAAGATGGCCGACTGGCTGGAGTCCTACGTGGGGCTCATGGAGCTCGACTACTGGTCGGCAGCCGAGTGCCGGAGCGCCAGGCGGGATGAGGCCGCCGGCGAATGGGTGGTCGAGGTCGTGCGCGATGGCGAGGCCGTGACGCTCAGGACCCAGCATGTGGTCGTCTCGATCGGCCAGCACGGGTCGCCCTTCACGCCGGAAATCTCCGGCCAAGCGATCTTCGAAGGTGCTCAGCACCACTCGAGCGACCATCAGTGCGGCCCGCACTACCGGGGCCAGAGGTGTCTTGTCCTGGGCGGCAACAACTCGGCCCACGACATCTGCCAGTCCCTCTGGGAGAACGGCGCCGAGGTGACCATGCTGCAGCGATCGCCCACTACGGTCGTGCCGTCGGAGGCGCTGCTGAAGAATTCGCCGCTCTACTGCGAGGAGGCCGTCGAGCAGGGCATCGACGTCGAGACGGCGGACGACATCGCCGCGACCGTGCCGTTCCGCCTGCTCGCGCAGATGCACGCGGCGGTCTACGGCTCCATCCGCCAGGAATATGCCAACTATTACGAGCGCCTCGAGCGGGCGGGACTCCAGATCGACTTCGGGATGGATGACTCCGGCCTATACCTGAAGGCGTTGCGCGACGGCGGCGGCTACTACATCGACGTGGGAGCCGCGGACCTGATCGCGGACGGACGGGTCGCCGTGCGGAACTGCGGCATCGCGCAGATTAAGCCACGGTCCGCGATCCTCACCGACGGCAGCGAAGTGCCGGCCGACGTGATTGTCTATGCGACGGGCTACGCGTCGCTCAGCGGGCCCATCGCCAGGATCTTCGGCCAGGAGGTGGCGGACCGCCTGGGCCCCACGTGGGGCATGGGGTCGGGCACGCGCAAGGACCCAGGACCCTGGGAAGGAGAGTTGCGCAACCAGTGGAAGCCGACCGCCTTCCCCAACCTTTGGATCAACGGGGGGAACCTGGCGATCGTTCGGTACTACTCTCGCTACCTGGCTATGCAGATCAAGGCGCGCCTGGAGGGCGTCCCGACGCCGGTCTTCCCCGAAGGCTGACGTCGGCCAGCGTGTGGCCGCCGGCGCCTCTTGCGTGTGGCGAGGTCCCCGCGGCGGCCTCCGACCATCGCCAACTGTCGCACGAGGTTAAGTTTTTGGTCCGCCACGGCAAGGCGGGGCCGTTTCCCCAGCGGTAGGTTCAGCAGGGCTGGGAGGTTTCCCGGCTCGCACGTTGGACGCCGGGCGCAAGACCCGGGGCGTGGCAAGGGGGGACTGCCTGTCAGAGGGCTTTTGGTGATCGGTCAGGCGAGATCGGGCTAGGGGACGAGCCCTGGTCGCGATCCTGCGGGCCCACGAGGTCCTGTGGTCATCCCCCTTCGCGCATCGACGTCGCCGGCGGACGCCTCGCCACGGCGCCCGCCCTCGGCAATCGGCACGGGAGGGATCGAATTGAGCGTACATGAGGATTTCCGAGGCGTGGGCGCCGTCGACTTCGGTTGGACCATCCGGCGCGGCCGCCGGGCCGTCAGCCGGGCCGCGTTGGCCGGCGGGGCGGCGTTCCTGTTCCAGGCGCTGCCCGAAGCGGCTGCGGCGCAGGGCGACGCGGCCAACACCATCCAGGAACTCGTAGTCACCGCCGAGAAGCGGGCGCAGAGCCTGCAGGACGTCCCGGTGGCGATCTCCGCCTACACGGACGAGACCCGCGAGATCATCGGCATCACGTCCACGCAGGACATGACCAACTTTACGCCGGGGCTGAGCTACAGCTCCGCGACCGACCGGGTGTCGCTGCGCGGCGTGGGCCGCCTCACCAACGTGCTGACCGGCGACGCCGCGGTCGCCAACTACAACGACGGCATCTACGAGACCTTCGCCGTGCGCGCCGGCCGCTCGACGCTCTACCTGGACCGCACCGAGATCCTGCGCGGTCCGCAGGGCACGCTCTATGGCCGCAACTCCATCGGCGGGGCGATCAACCAGATTTCCAAGCGGCCGACCGAGGACTGGTACGGCGAGGTCCGCGCCAGCTACGGCAACTACGATTATGGCACGCTCGAGGGCGCCATATCCGGACCGACGTTCATCCCGAACGTGCAGTTCCGGCTGGCCGCGGACTGGATCCGCCAGACCAAGGGCTGGGTCGACAACATCGTGCCGGGCATGCCCGGCGAGGGCGGCGTCCGCAACGAGTGGTTCGGCGAGCTCCAGCTCCAGGGGACGTTCTTCGACGACAGGCTGGAAGTCTGGGCCAAGTACTCGAAGGGCGTCTGGCACAACGGCGCGGGCGGCCCGGGCAGCCAGTCGGGGGGATGGACGAACGGGCCCTATCCCGCCTTCGAATACGGCTTCCCGGGGATCCAGCTGAACTCCGGCTACGGGTGCTCGACGGGCTTCGGCGTCACCAACGTCGTCAACGTCTCGCCGCAGGGCTGTACGAACCCGGCCTACGACCCGAACGGCCGCTCAAAGGACGCCGCCCGGACGATCGCCCGCGCCGTCCCCTACGAGGTGCGCCTGCCGATCTACAACACCGAGGCGATCCACGTGACCTGGCACGCCAAGGACTTCGACATCAAGTACATCACCGGCGGCGTGAACTATCACTACCAGCTGCGGGGCCCGGTCGAGACCGGCGGCGGCAATCCCAACAACAGCGCCGCCACGCCGATCACCTTCTACCAGCTGGCGTCCGGCGCCCGCGTCTTCCCGCAGGAAGCGTTCTACTACCGGGAGTACAACCAGTTCTGGAGCCACGAGCTCAACCTGGTGTCCACCTCGGAAGGTCCGCTCCAGTACCTGGCGGGCGCCTACTACTTCAACCAGCACATCAACCAGCCCGTCTATACCGAGCTCCGCCAGCAGCCCGAATGGAACGGCCCCTTCCTGGCGCCGGAGATCTACTGCAGCACAACCGGCGGCGTCTGCGCGCCCGCGACCGCAAACCGCCGCTATGACAACCAGCCGCGTTCGGAGGCCACGTCCTACGCGTTCTTCGGTCAGCTGGACTGGCAGGTCACGTCGGCGTTCAAGGCGACCCTGGGCCTGCGCTACAGCCACGACCGCAAGGAGGGCGAAGAGCGGGTGCGGGTCCTCTGCTGGGCCGCGGCCACCTGCTACGGCGTGCCCGGCGAGGTGTTCGGCCCGAACATCCCTGTCGCCGACATCACCCAGTTCGCCGTCGCCAACTCCCCCGCCAACGCTCTGCCCCCCGGGATCGCCACCCCCACGACCTACGACCGGGCCACGGGCTTCGCCGTGCGGGGCTACGACGCCAGCTGGCACGCCACCACCGGGACGGCCGGGCTCGAGTGGCAGCCCGACGAGGACACCAACGCCTATCTCAAATACAGCCGCGGCTATAAGGCGGGCGGCTTCTACGTGGGGATCTTCACGACCCTTTCGCCCAACGCCTACGCCAAGCAGGAGACGGTCGACTCGTTCGAGGTCGGCCTGAAGAAGAACTTTGGCCCGCGGCTCCAGGCGAACCTGGCTGCCTACTACTACAAGTACGGCGACCTGCAGGTGCCGCTGCGCACGTTCGGGACGCTGGCGGCGGACATCTTCTACAACGTGCCGAAATCCGTTTCGAAGGGCTTCGAGGCCGAGATCACTTGGCTGCCGATCGACGACCTGCAGCTGCTGCTGACCTACTCCTACAACGACGCCTACGTGACGAGGGGCCAAGCCATCGACCTGAACGATCCGGTGGGTCTCCAGCCCGAAGCCAAGCCCATCGGCCCGCTGCAGACCTGCACATCAGGGGATGTGGCCGCGCCGCCCTGCGATCCGTTCTACCTGGCCGGGGGCCAGGGGCTCCTGATGCGGAACCAAGACCTTCGGGGCCAGCGGTTGCCGAATGCCCCCAAGCACAAGATCGCGCTGAACGCCAACTACAGATGGCATGAGGTGTTCGGCGGGACCCTGGTGAGCTCGGTCAGCGCCTTCTACCGCGACACCCAGTACGGGACACTGTTCACCCGCACCTACAACAAGGCGCCCGACTGGACCCAGGTCGATGCGCGGCTGGTGTGGTCGGCGCCGAACGATAGGGACAAGGTGATACTCTTCGCGCGGAACCTGACCAACGCGGTCACGTACGAGACCGGAGGCCAGGGCGGTCGCTTCGTCGGCACGAACATCAACCCGACGACCGGGGCCAGCGTGCGGGTCAACCAGGGCGTCTTCACCAGCTACGAGGTCGGGCCGCCGCGGACATATGGCGTCGAGATCCAGCACAAGTTCTTCTGACGGCTGGCGGGGGCGGCTGCGACCGCCCCCGGTCCTCGCACGGTTGGTCCGCGGAGCGCGTCCTGTTGGAAGGCTCCGAGGGGCGGCCGGCTACCGCACCCGCGGCCGGCCTGCTATCCTGCATAGGTGCGCGACTAACGAGATGAAAGAAGAGCGCAAGGGGAGATCTCATGGGATTGCCGATCCTCCGCTCGGCTGCACTTTTTGGGAACACTCAACTCTATGCGTCACTCGGTGGACGCTTGAGCGATATTGGCGCCTGCTCCGCGTTTCACCTCGACCACCACAATCCAGGCGAGACCTACATCGCCTATCACGACGCCATGGAGCTCTTGGAATGCGCCGCGGACCGCCTTGGGCGTCCGGACTACGGGTTGCAACTGTCCACGCTACAGGATCTCGAGGTGCTCGGCGCCCTCGGGGTGGCGGGGCAGGCGACCCAGACCCTGCGCGACAGCTATCGGCTGGCCGAGCGGTTCATGGGCTATCACAGCCCCCTCATCCGGGTGAGGCTCGAGCCTCTCCCGGACGACCGCTACGAGCTGATCTCATTCGACGTCGACCTGGATTCGAAGGCCGGTGCGACCCAGGCGTTCGAGCTGAGCGTCGGTTTGACCCATCGGTGCTACCGCCTGCTCACGAACAACGCCTCGGAGCCGCTCGAAGTCTGGATGAGGCACAAGCCCATCAGCCCGATGGCCACGTACCGGGCGGTTTTCGGCGTCACGCCCAAGTTCGATCAGCCCACCTGCGGTATCGTGGTGCACAAGGCGCAGCTGCTTCGTCGCCCGCCGCACCAGAACCAGACCATCTCCATGATGGCCGAGTACTTCCTGGCCAGCGTCTGCCCGCGGCCGAACGTGCGGGTGACCGATGACGTGCGTCATCTCGTGCAGCGGTTCATGCGGACGTGGGACTGCAGCCAGGCGGACGTCGCCCGACACCTGGGGATTTCCAGCCGCGCCTTGCAGCGGCGATTGCAGGACGAGGGGACCTCTTTCGCGGCCATCCACGATGAGGTCCGCCGGGCGTTGGCAGAGGAGTACATGCGGGACCCCGGCCTCTCACTGGCCGAGATCTCCCGGCGGCTGCACTACAGCGAGGCCTCGGCGTTCACCCGCAGTTGCCGGCGTTGGTTCGGCAAAGCTCCGCGTTCCTACCGGCAGCGGCAATATGGCGCCGCGGCCGTAGCGACAGCATAAGGCGGGTCCAGCGTGACTAGACGCGGCGGTGCCTTGAATGCGGCGCCGCAGGTGCATATCCCAACGTCGCCGGTGGCCACTGGGCAGTACGCCTCATGCAATGGCATCGGGCCTGCTTTCGGCGGCGAGTACGGGGGCTGACACCGACACCGGCGTGCGTCGGCCGACCCGGAACCACAGGGCGTAGAGGGCAGGCAGGAAGAAGAGCGTCAGGGCGGTGCCCACCAGCGTCCCGCCGATCAGCACGATCGCCAGCGGTCCCCAAAAGCTGGAGAGGGTGAGCGGCAGGAACGCCAGAACGGCGGCTAAGGCGGTCAGCAGCACGGGCCGAGCCCGCCGGACGGTCGCCTCGACGACGGCCGCGCTCTCGTCGAGTCCGCGGGCGCGCTCCGCCTCGATCTGGTCGACCAGGATCAGCGTGTTGCGCATCAGGATACCAGCAAGGCCGATCAGTCCGAGGATAGCGTTGAAGCCGAACGAGGTTCCGGTGAGCAGCAGCGCCGGCACGGCGCCGATCAGGCCGAGCGGCCCCGTGGCGAAGACCAGGCCAGTCATCCGGAAAGAGCGCGTCTGGAGCATGATCACCGTCAGCATCAGGACGATCATGATCGGGAAGATCGGGGCGAGGGCGGCGTTGGCCTTGCCGGACTCCTCCACCGAACCTGCAGCCGTGATCGCATAGCCGACCGGGAGCCGGGACTGCAGCTTGCTCAGATCGCGCAGGATTTCGGCCGTGACGTCCGGCGGCTGGACGCCCTTCACGATGTCGGCCCGAACGGTGATGGTCGGCGTGCGGTCGCGCCGGACCAGGATCGGGTCCTCGAACTCCGGCACGAGCCGCGCGACGCCGGCCAGCGGCACGGATCGCCCTTCCGCCGTGGTGATCGAGAGGTTGTCCAGATCGCCGAGTCCGCGGCGCTCGGCCTCGGGTGCGCGGATCACCACGTCGACCGTGCGATCGCCCACCCGCACCTGCGAGACGGTGACACCCGAGACGAGCGCGCCGACCTGGCGGGCGACGCTTCCCGGATCGAGCCCCAGCAGCCAGAGCCGCTCCTGGTCGAACCGCAACCGCATGGCGGGCGCGCGCTCGCTCCAGTCGAGGTTGACGTCGCGCGTCTTCGGGTTGGCGCGGACGATGCTCGCCGTCTCGGCCGCCAGGGCGCGGAGGCGGTTCACGTCCGGCCCCGACACCCGGAAGGCGACCGGATAGGGCACCGGGGGGCCAAACAGCAGGCCGGTGACGCGCACCCGCGCCTGCGGATAGGCGCCCTCGGCGATCCTCGCCTTCAGCGCCTCGCGCAGGGCGTCACGCTCGCGATGGCCTGCGGTCAGGACGACGAGCTTGGCGAACGAGGGGTCCGGCAGCTCGGGGTTGAGCGAGAGGAAGAAGCGGGGCGCCCCGGCGCCGACATAGGCGTCGACGAAGCGGGTCTGCGGGAAGCGCCGGACGTCGTCCTCGAGGCGCCGGACGACCGCTTCCGTGGCCTCGATGCTCGATCCCTTGGGCATGTAGACCTCGACCAGCACCTCGGGGCGGTCGGAGGACGGGAAGAACTGCTTGGGCACGAACAGAGCCAGGAGGGCGCCGGCCACGAGAAGCGCCGCCACGACGACGAGCGTCACGCGTCCGCGACGGGCTACGCAGCGGGCGACCCAGGAGCGGAGGCGCATGTAACGCGGGGTCGCGTAGATCTCGTCGTGACCGCCGGGAACCGGCTTGATCGGGGGCAGCAGCTTCACGCCGAGGTAGGGGGTGAAATAGACGGCGACCACCCAGGAGACGAGCAGGGCGAAAGCGACGATCCAGAAGATGTTGCCGGCGTATTCCCCCGCGGTTGACTGCGCGAAGCCGACCGGCAGGAAGCCGATCACGGTCACGAGCGTGCCCGTTAGCATCGGAGCCGCCGTCGCGCCCCAGGCGAAGGTTGCGGCGGCGACGCGATCGAGGCCTTCCTCCATCTTCACCACCATCATCTCGATCGCGATGATCGCGTCGTCCACCAGCAGCCCGAGCGAGAGGATCAGCGCGCCCAGGGTGATGCGGTCGAAGTCGCGGCCTGTGGCCAGCATGATCACGAAGACCGCCGCAAGAGTGAGCGGCACGGCGGCAGCGACCACTAGGCCGACGCGGAAGCCGAGGGCCACGAGGCTCACCACCATCACCACGGCGAGCGCGACGGCGAACTTCACCATGAACTCGCCGTAGGCCTCCTCGATGTTCTTCGACTGGTCCGCCACCTGGGTGAGGGTGATCCCGAGCGGGAGCTGCGCGCGGATGTCCGACGTCTCCTTTGCCAGGGCTTCGCCGAGGACCGTCCCGTTCCAGCGCTCGCGCATGACCACGCCGAGGACGAGCGCGGGCGCGCCATCGTGGCGGACGAGGTAGGGCGGCGGATCCTCGTAGCCGCGGCGGACGTCGGCGATGTCGCCCAGCCGGAAGCTGCGGCCGCCGGCGGCGATCGGGGTCGCGCGCACCGCATCGAGATCGTCAAATGCGCCGTCCACGCGCAGATTCACCGACTGGGCGCCGGTCTGCACCTCGCCGGCGGAGGTCAGGAGGTTCTGCTGGGTGAGCGCGCCGATGAGCTGGTCCGGCGTCAGTCCGAGCGTCGCCAGCCGGCGGTAGGACAACTCCACGAAGATGCGCTGCCGTCGCTCGCCGATGATGTTCACCTTCTTGACGCCCGGCACGTGCAGCAGCCGCTCGCGTAGCGCTTCGGCCTCGGGGACGAGCTGGCGCTGCGGCATCCCTTTGGCCTGCAGGGCGAAGAGGGCGAAGTAGACGTCCGAGTACTCGTCGTTGACGACGGGGCCGATCACGCCGCGGGGCAGGTTGACCGCCTCGTCGGCCAGCTTCTTGCGGGCCTGATAGAACTCCTCCGGGACGGCGGCGGGCGGCGTCGTGTCCTTGAGGGTGAGGGTCATCGAGACTACGCCGGGCCGGGCCTGGGTCTCCACGCGGTCG
>Ga0209257_1001875_pt1 | contig 22766 bp, 14 predicted proteins | sample AraplaCvi_mCL_r2_FD_184277 | JGI IMG/M metagenome (GOLD analysis project Ga0209257, IMG submission 184277) | Arabidopsis root microbial communities from North Carolina, USA - plate scrape MF_Cvi_mCL_r2 (SPAdes) (version 2) | ecosystem: Host-associated > Plants > Roots > Endosphere | place: USA...
ACTATGTCGCCGGCTATTGCGTGATCAACGACGTGTCCGAGCGCCACTGGCAGGTCGAGCGCGGCCTGACCTGGGACAAGGGCAAGGGCTTCCCCACCTTCGGCCCGATCGGCCCGTGGATGGTGACGAAGGACGAAGTCGGCGATCCGCAGAATCTCGGCATGTGGCTCTCGGTCAACGGCCGCAAGATGCAGAACGGCAACAGCAAGACGATGATCTTCACCGTCGCGCAGATCGTCGCCTATTGCTCGCAGTTCATGACCCTGCTGCCCGGCGACGTCATCACTACCGGCACCCCGCCGGGCGTCGGCCTCGGCCAGAAGCCCGAGCCCTGGTATCTGAAGGCCGGCGACGTGGTCGAGCTCGGCATCGAGAAGCTCGGCGAGCAGCGCCAGGAATTCGTCGCATGGCAGGCCGCCAAGTGAGCGTGTTCGCGGGACGCTATGCCGGCCGCAGCGCCGTCGTCACCGGCGGCGCCTCGGGCCTCGGCAAGGCCGTGGCGAAGCGGATCACCGAAGAGGGCGGCCAGGTCGTCCTCTGGGACCTGAACCCCGACGCGCTTGCCGCCGCCCAGGCCGAAACCGGCGCCGCCGGCGTCCAGGCGCTCGACGTGTCCGACCTCGCCGCGGTCGAGGCTGCCGCGAAAGCCAGCGCCGAAATCCTCGGTCAGATCGATGTGCTGGTCTGCTCGGCCGGGATCACCGGTGCGACCGTGCCGGCACACGAATTCCCGGTCGACAGCTGGCTGCGAGTGATGGACATCAACCTCAACGGCCTGTTCTACTGCAACCGCGCGATCGTGCCGCTGATGCTCGCGAACGGCTATGGCCGCATCGTCAACATCGCCTCCGTCGCCGGCAAGGAAGGCAACCCCAACGCCAGTGCCTATTCCGCCTCGAAGGCAGGCGTGATCGGCTTCACCAAGTCGATCGGCAAGGAGCTGGCCGGCAAGGGCGTGATCGTCAACGCGCTCACCCCCGCCACCTTCGAGAGCCCGATCCTCGCCCAGCTGCCGCCGAGCCAGGTCGATTACATGCGCTCGAAGATTCCGATGGGCCGGCTCGGCCAGATCGAGGAATCGGCGGCGATGGTATGCTTCATGGCCTCGGAGGAATGCAGCTTCACCACCGCCTCGACCTTCGACACCTCGGGCGGCCGAACGACCTTCTGATGCCCCAGCGCCCGCCCTTCATCGATCCGCACGTCCATCTCTGGAACCTGTCGCACATCCGCTATCCGTGGCTGATGCCGCCGTTCAGCGAGGACGGGCCCAATGGCAGCGTCGAGCCCATCGCCAGCGATTACGGGCTCGACGACTATCTGGCCGATGCGGGCGATTGGGACGTGCGCGGGATCGTCCATATCGATGCGGGCGCCCATCCCGACGATGCGCTGCGCGAGACCGAATGGCTCCAGGCGATGGCGGACCGGAGCGGCATGCCCAACGGCATTATCGCCTTCGCCGCGCTCGAAAGCCCGACGCTGGAGGGCCTGCTCGGCGCCCATGTCGCGCATCCCAATGTCCGCGGCATCCGCCATATCGTGAATTGGCACCCCGATCCGCAGCGCAGCTATTCCCCGGCGGACATCACCACCTCGGACGCATGGATGCGCGGCTTCGGCCTGCTCGCCAAATACGGCCTGAGCTTCGATCTCCAGGCCTATCCCGGCCAGCTCGCGCATCTCGCCGGACTGATCGCGAAGCATCCGGACATCCAGGTCATCATCGATCATACCGGCATGGCGATCCCCGGCGACGCGCATGGCTGGGCGGTCTGGCGGAACGGCATGGCGGCGCTTGCCGCGCTGCCCAATGTCGCGGTCAAGATCTCCGGCATGGGCTTTACCTGGCGTCCCTGGAACATCGACCAGGCGCGGCCCTATGTGCTGGAGACGATCGATCTGTTCGGCGCCGACCGCGCGATGTTCGCCAGCAACTTCCCCACCGACAAACTGTTCGGCAGCTTCGACCGGCATCTCGGCGCCTATGACGCGATCACCTTCGATTTCTCGGCGGACGAGCGCGCCGCGCTGTTCGCCGGCAATGCCAACCGCCTCTATCGTCTGGGCCTGACCCTATGACCCTGCGCGTCGTCGATCTGCGTACCGAGAACACCGTCGACCTGCTCGGCACCGAGGCCGCGCGGCCCCGCCTGTCCTGGCGCATCGAGAGCGACATGCCGGGCACGGTGCAGGCGCGCTACCGCATCCGTGCCACTTCCGGCGGCAAAATGCTGTGGGACAGCGGCGACGTCGCGAGCGATGCCAGCTTCGATATCGCCTATGAGGGCCCCGCGTTCACCTCGATGCAGCGCGTCGATTGGACAGTCGAAGTCACCGATGGCGAAGGCAATATCGCCCAATCCGCCCCCGCCTGGTTCGAGACCGGCCTGCTCGCCCCCACCGACTGGCGGGCCGACTGGATCGAAGCCGAGGACGCATTCGCCGCCGCCGAGCGCGCCGCGGGCGTAACCTGGGTGTGGAGCGAAACCGCGCTCGATGATCGCCCCCACGCTTTCCGCCTCCATTTCGACGCACCCGCCGACCTGGTCCGCGCCGAGGTGCTGGTCGCCGGCAAGGACCACCTCCGCGGCGTATGGGTCAATGGCGCCAAGTCGCCGCTCGACTGGCATTTCGACTGGGATACCTATCTCCCCTTCTGGGGCACGCTCGCGCCCTATGCCGGCGAAGTGAAGCCGGGCCGCAACAGCGTCTGCGCACTGGTCGAGGCCGACACCAGCGGCTTCTTCCCGGTCGATGGCGGCGCCTTCGCAGCGCTGATCCGCCTGTACCGCGCCGACGGCAGCGTCGATCGCATCGTCAGCAAGGCGTTCCGGCTGATGCCGAACCCGCCCGAAGGCTGGACCGCCCCGGGATTCGACGCGAGCGGCTGGGCCGCGCCCGTGCCGAGCGGTGCCAATGTCCATAACGATCCGCGTCCCAGCGAACCCGCGATGCTGCTGCGCACCGAGTTCACTGCCGACCAGCCGGTCGTCGCGGCCCGGCTCTATGCCACCGCGCTCGGCGCCTATGACGCGCGGATCAATGGCCAGCCCGTCTCCGGCGCGATCCTCGCCCCCGAGATCAGCGTCGCGGCCGACCATGTCCTCTACCAGACCTACGACGTCACCGACCTGGTCCAGCCCGGCGCCAACGCCTTCGGCGCCACCGTCGGCGACGGCTTCTATGCCAGCCCGTTCGGCTGGCGGATCGAGCGCTATGGCTTCGGCCCCGCCCCGCGCCGCTTCCGCGCCCAGCTCCGCCTCGATTACGCCGATGGCTCCAGCCAATGGGTCGAGACTGGCCCAGACTGGCGCCTCGCCCCCTCGGCAATCTCCAAGTCCGAAATCTATGACGGCGAGACCCGCGACGCGCGCGACGAGCAGCCCGGCTGGGACCTGCCCGGTTTCGACGCCTCGGCATGGACGCAAGCCAAGCGCGGCCAGAACCCCGACACCCGCCTGATCGCCCAGACCTCGCCCCTGCTCGAGCGCACCGGCAGCCTGAAGGCGCGTAGCGTCAGCGAACCGCTGCCCGGCCGCTATGTTTTCGATTTCGGCCAGAACTTCCCCGGCTGGGTCCGCATCCGCGCGACCGGCCCGGCCGGCACGACGATCACCGCCAAGTTCGCCGAGCTGCTCAACCCGGACGGCACCGCCGATCTCGCCAATCTCCGCCTCGCCAGGGCGACCGACAACTTCACCCTCGCCGGCACGGGAGAAGAGGTCTTCGAGCCGAGCTTCACCTATCACGGCTTCCGCTATGTCGAGATCGCCGGCTACCCCGGCGTACCGAGCCTTGACGACATCACCGGCGTGGTCGTCCACAGCGCCTGCCGCGAGACCGGCGGCGTGACCTTCCACGATGCGCCGTTGCTCCAGACGATCTTCGACAACGCGATGTGGAGCCAGCGCTCGAACTTCTTCGCGGTACCCACCGATTGCCCGCAGCGCGACGAGCGCATGGGCTGGATGGGCGACATCCAGGTCTTCATGGACACCGCCGCGTTCAACATGGAGGTCGATCCCTTCATCCGCCGCTTCCTGCTCGAAGCGCGCGCGGCGCAGCGGCCCGATGGCGCCTATCCGATCGTGGTGCCGCAGCCGCTCTCCTTCCCCGATGTGGTGACCGCGGGCTGGAGCGAGGCCGGGATCATCCTGCCCTGGCAGCTGTGGCAGCGTTACGGCGACACCGCGGTGATCGACGAGAATTGGGACGCGATGCAGGACTGGATGGTCTTTGTCGGGCAGACCAATCCCGACGGCATCTGGCGCAACGATCGCGGGCTCGATCTTGGCGACTGGCTCTCGGTCGACGCGATCAAGCCCGATGACGAGACCACCCCGCGCGTGCTGTGCGCGACTGCCTATTGGGCCTGGTGCGCCGAGCTGATGGCCGAGATGGCCGAGGCGACCGGCCGCGATGCCGGGGCGTGGCGCGATCTCCGCACCAAGATCGGCGCCGCCTTCGCCGCCGAGTTCGTCGCGGCAGACGGCACCGCCGGCAATGGCAGCCAGGCCAGCCAGGTGCTCGCGCTGTTCATGGGCCTGGTGCCCGAGAACCGCCGCGCCGCTGCCGCCGAAGTGTTGGCCAAGGACATCCGCGCGCGCGGCATGAAGCTGTCCACCGGCTTCCTCGGCACGCCCTATATCCTCGACGTGCTCGCCGACGCGGGCCGGCACGACGAAGTCGCGGGGCTGCTGCTCCAGACCGGCTATCCGAGCTGGGGCTATATGCCCAGCCAAGGCGCGACCACGATGTGGGAACGCTGGAACGGCGACACCGGCGACCTCTCGATGAACAGCTACAACCATTATGCGTTCGGCGCGATCGTCGGCTTCTTCTACCGCCGCCTTGCCGGCATCGCCCCCGCCGCACCCGGCTTCCGCCGCATCGCCGCGCGGCCGCTCTGGTATCCGGCGATCGGCCGGGTCTCGGCGCGCTATGAGTCCATGGTCGGCCTGATCGCCGCCGAAACCGATGGCGATGCGGGCGGCCTCACTCGCTTCACGCTCACCATCCCCGCCAACACCATCGCCGAAATCGACCTGCCCGGAAGCGGCTGGCGCCTCGGCGGCACGCCGGTCGACAGCCGCACGGAAGTCGGCGCCGGCACCCATGCATTCCTAAAATCCGGAGAGTGACGATGCCTACCCTCGGTCTGATCCATAATTCGGCAACGCTGGTGCCGATCTTCACCGAGATCGCGGCGCGGGTGATGCCCGCCGACGTCAAGCTGCTCCACTTCGTCGACGAGAGCACGATCAAGAACACCATCGCCGCCGGCCATCTCCAGAAGTCGACGATGCGTCAGGTCGTCCGGCTGGTCGGCTCGGCCTTCGATGCCGGCTGCGATGTCGCGATGGTCACCTGCTCGTCGATCGGCAAGGCCGTCGAGATGGCGGCAGAACTCTATGACCAGCCCGTGCTTCGCGTCGATCGCGCCATGGCGGAGAAGGCCGTCGCCAGCGGCACCCGCATTGGTGTGGTCGCCACGCTCTCCACCACCCTCCAGCCGACCGCTGATCTCGTCCGCCGCGTCGCCGCCGAGCAGGGCAAGCAGATCGAGATCGTCGAGCATCTCTGCGAAGGCGCATTCCAGGCCGTGATGGCCGGCGACGGCGCCACGCATGACCGGATCGTGAGCGAAGGCCTGACCGAGGGCATGAAGGGCGTCGACGCGATCGTCCTCGCCCAGGCATCGATGGCGCGCGTCGTCGCCAGCCTGCCCGAGGGTGCGGTCTCGGCGCCGGTCTATGCCAGCCCCGAGCTCGGCATGGAGCACGCCCGCGTCGTGCTGGCAGGCCTCTCGAAGTGAAGAAGCGGCGGCTGGTCCTCGGCTTCCTCGCCACCCTTTCGATCATCACCTTTATCGACCGGCTGGCGATCGCGGTCACCGGCCCGTCGATCCAGAAGGATCTCGGCATCACCCCCGCCGAATGGGGCTGGGTGCTGAGCGCCTATGTCATCGCCTATGCGGTGTTCGAGATTCCCTCGGGCGCGATGGGCGACAAGCATGGCTATCGCAAGGAACTGACCCGGATCACGGTCTGGTGGTCGTTCTTCACCGCGATCACCGCGGTGTGCCGCAACTTCTGGCAGCTCGCCGCCGCGCGCTTCCTGTTCGGCCTCGGCGCGGCCGGCGCCTATCCCAACATGACCGGCGTGCTCTATCGCTGGCTGCCGGCGCGCGAGCGTGCGCGCGGCCAGGGCGTGATCTGGGCCGCCAGCCGCTTCGGCGGCGCCCTCGCCCCACTGCTGCTGGTCCCGGCCAACAAGCATCTCGGCTGGCAGGCGGTGTTCGTCCTGCTCGGCGTGATCGGCGCGGTCTGGGCGCTCGCCTGGTGGAAATGGTTCCACGACAAGCCCGCCGAGCAGCCCGGCATCACCGCTGCCGAAGTCGCCGAGATCGGCAGCGACGCGCATGCCGGCCATAGCGGCACGCCGTGGAAGCAGCTGTTCGGCCTGCCCCAGCTCTGGCTGATTTCGATCGCCTATCTGTTCTATGCGTTCGGCAGCTGGTTCTTCTTCGGCTGGTTCCCCACCTGGATGGTCAAGGGCGCCGGCTTCACCGTCGATGAGATGGGCCTGTACGGCTCGATCCCGTTCCTGCTCGGCGTGGTCGGCAACCTCGCCGGCGGCGTGCTGTGCGACCGGCTCGCCGCGCGCATCGGCAGCCGCAACGCCTATCGCCTGATCGCCTCGACCTGCCTGGTCGGCACCGCCGCGCTGCTCGTGGCGATGAGCCTCGCCACCAGCAAGCTCGCGATCGTGCTGCTCGCCGGCGCCGCCTTCATGGTGATGGACCTGATGCTCCCCGCCGCCTGGGCGATGTGCATGTCGATCGGCGGGCGCTACGGCGGCACCGCATCGGGCGTGATGAACACCGCCGGCAATCTCGGCGGCTTCGTCTGCTCGGTGGCGTTCGGCTATGTCGTCGCCGCCACCGGCAACTACAATTTGCCGCTGCAGGGCATCGCGCTGATGGTGGTGCTGGCGGCTATTATCTTCGCGACCATCGATTGCACCAAGGGCTTCGACCACAAGAAGTCGATCTGAGGAGGGAAAACATGCGCTGGCTGATCGCCGCCGCTGCCGCCGGATGCGCGCTCGCCGCATCCGCCGCGTCCGCACAGGACCGCACGCCGCCGCTCAAGGTCTCGGCCAATGGCCGCTATCTGGAATCGAACGGCAAGCCCTTCTTCTGGCTCGGCGACACCGGCTGGCTGCTGCTCGGCAAGCTCAACCGCGAGGAGACCGAGGCCTATTTCGCCAGGCGCGAGGCCCAGGGCTACAACGTCATCCAGGTAATGATGCTGCACGGGCCGAAGATGGAGAACCCCGTCGCCGGCCCCGCTTTGATCGACGGCGATCTCACCCGCCCCCGCATCACCCCCGGCAACGATCCCGCCAAGCCCGGCGAATATGATTATTGGGACCATCTCGACTGGGTGTTCGACCGCGCCGCCGCGCACGGCCTCTACATCGCGCTGGTGCCGGTCTGGGGCGACTTCGCCGATTTCCGCCTGCTCAACGCCGATACCGCCCCGGTGATCGGCCGCTTCGCCGCGGAGCGCTACAAGGACAAGCCCAACCTGATCTGGGTGAATGGCGGCGATCGCTATCCCGAGCTCTCCCCGCTCGCCTGGGACATCCTTGGCAAGACGATCCGCGCGATCGATCCCGACCATCTGATGACCTATCACCCGGCCGGCCGCGCCAGCTCGTCCTGGATGTTCCACGACGCGCCCTGGCTCGACTTCAACATGTACCAGTCGGGCCACCAGAGCTACGCGCAGGACCACCAGCTCAACGCGCGCGGCGAGGATAACTGGGTCTACACCACCGACGACCTCTCGCGCAGCCCGGCCAAGCCGACGATCGACGCCGAGCCGAGCTATGAGAACATCCCCCACGGCCTGGATCGCGCACCCGAGCCGCGCTGGGGCGCCGCCGATGTCCGCCGCTATGCCTGGTGGTCGGTCCTCGCCGGCGCCTTCGGCCACACCTATGGCGAGAACAGCGTCATGCAGTTCTTCACGCCGGGCAAGAAGGCCAATGCCTATTGGCCCAAGCTCTCCTGGCAGGAAGGGCTCGACGCCCCCGGCGGCACCCAGATGCACCACCTCAAGGACCTGATCCTCTCGCGCCCGTTCTTCGAGCGCGTCCCCGATCAGTCGCTCATCCCCGACAGCGGTCCGCGCTACGATCGCGTCGCCGCCACCCGCGGCAAGAGCTACGCGATCGCCTATACCTATACCGGCCGCCCCTTCCATGTCCGGATGGGCAAGATCAGCGGCACCCGCGTCCGCGCCGCCTGGTTCGATCCGCGCACCGGGCAAAGCACGCCGATCGGCACTTTCGCCAACACGGGCGTCCGCCTGTTCACGCCGCCCGGCAAGACCGCACCGGGCAATGACTGGGCGCTCGTGCTCGACGACGCCAAGGGGAACAACCAGTGAAGACCTTCGCCCTCGCCACCGCCCTCCTGCTCGCCGGCGCCGCCGCGCCGTTGCCCGCGCTCGCACAGCAGGGCGAGGCCCAGAAAGCCTCCCCCACCGCCGCCAAGGTCGCCCACGAGCGCCTGTACATCGGCTCGGCCTGGTATCCCGAGCAGTGGCCCGAAAGCGCCTGGGCCGAGGATCTCCGCCTGATGCAGGGTCACGGCGCCAATGTCGTCCGCATCGGCGAATATGCCTGGAGCAGGATGGAGCCCGAGGAAGGCAAGTACGACATGGACTGGCTGGTCCGCGCCGTACGGCTCGCCAACAAATACGGCATGAAGGTCGTGGTCGGCACACCGACCGACACGCCCCCGGCCTGGATGACGCAGAAGTATCCGGACACGCTCCAGATCGACGGCACCGGCAAGCGGATCGGCCATGGCGGCCGCCGCCAATTCTCGATCTCGTCGAGCCGCTACCGCGCCTTCGCCCGCGACATCGTCACCCGCATGGCCCAGGCGCTCAAGGACGAGCCCAATGTCATCGGCTGGCAGATCGGCAACGAGCCGACCGACGAGAGCTATGATCCCGAAGCCCGCGCCGCCTGGGTGGCCTGGCTCAAGCAGCGCTACGGCACGCTCGACAAGCTCAACGCCGCCTGGACCACCGAATATTGGTCGCAGACCTATACCGCCTGGGATCAGGTGCCGTTCAACAGCGACAAGGCCAATCCCGGCTGGATGCTCGAGCTCAAGCGCTTCATCACCGCGCAGTGGCGCGCCTTCCACCGCAACCAGATCGACGCGGTTCGCGCCGTGGTCGGCGACAGGCAGTTCATCACGATCAACTTCGGCGGGCTCGGCTGGGCCAATCGCTTCGATCGCTACGAGATGAACCGCGACCTCGATTTCGCCTCGTGGGACGAATATGTCGGCATGGGCCATGTGAAGCCCTATCGCATGGGCGCCACCCATGATCTCGTCCGCGGCTGGAAGCGCAAGAATTTCTGGGTGATGGAAACCCAGCCCGGCTTCGTGAACTGGGCCCCGGTCAGCAACATGCTCTATCCCGGCGAGACCCGCGCGGTCGCCTGGCAGGCCGTCGGCCACGGCGCCGATGCGGTGCTCTACTGGCAGTGGCGCAACGCGCTGAACGGCCAGGAGACGATGCACGGCTCGATCGTCGGCCCCGACGGCAAGCCGCTGCCGGTCTATCCCGAGATCCAGCAGATCGGCCGCGAGATGAAGGCAGCCTCGCCCGCGCTGGCGGGCACCACCCCGGTCTCCCCGGTCGCGATCCTCCAGGACTATCCGAGCCGCTGGGCGATCGACTTCCAGCTCCACCACAAGGATTACGACCAGATCGAGACGCTGCTCGACTATTACGAGCCGCTCAAAAACGCGCTGGGCGCAGTCGATGTGGTCGAGGCCGCCGAGGCCCCGCTCGCCGGCTACAAGCTGGTCGTCGCCCCCAGCCTCAACGTCATCCCCTCTGCGATGGCCCAGCGCTTGGCCGACTATGTCCGCGCCGGCGGCCACCTGATCCTCGGCCCGCGCTCGGGCATGAAGGACGAATACAACCGCCTCGACACCGTCCGCCAGCCCGGCCCGCTCGCCGAACTGCTCGGCGGCCAGGTCGAGCAATTCTATGCGCTCGATGAACCGATCGAGGTCGGCACCGGCAAGGCGACGATCTGGGCCGAAATGCTCTCCACGAGCGCGCCGGACACCCAGGTGCTGCTGCGCTACGGCAAGGCAAACGGCTGGCTCGACGGCAAGCCCGCCGCGATCTCGCGCAAGGTTGGCAAGGGCAACATCACCTATGTCGGCGCGCTGGTCGATGACGGTGTGATGAAGGGACTGATCGACACCGCCCTCACCGACGCCAAGGTCGCCCGCGACTTCGCCGTGCCCGAGGATGTCGAGCTGATGACCCGCGAGGGCCAGGGCAAGCGCATCGTCATCCTGGTCAACCACAGCCGCGAGACCCGCGAGGTCGTGCTGCCGGCGGCGATGACCGACCTGCTGGGGGGCGGAAAGGTCAGCAAGGTGACGCTGGGCAGTGAGGGCGTGGCGGTGTTGCAGCGCTAAAAAATCCCTCTCCCTTTGGGTGCATCGGGTCGGCCATGCCCCCGGCATGGCCTAAACAGCGTGGGGCGCTGTTTACCCGTTGCAGGAGGGAGCCGACGAAGTCGGCGGAAGGGTGAGGGTCGAGCGGCAAGGCCACACAAGCGGCGCGTCTCAAAATTTCAGTTCCGGATGATCGACACCACATTAGTTGAATCCGGCCCCGACCCTTCCGGCAAACCAAGACCGGCAATGCTTTCAAACATGTCGTCCTCAAAGCCGGCATCGGCGGCGATCCGACGCACGGCGCCAGGATATGCTTGCTCCAGCGCCGCCATCGCCGATGGTAACAGCTCGGGTTCCTCTGCGACGATAACATCGTCATATCGTTCGAACTTGCGCTGACCAGTCTTGCTCAGGTGAATGTAGCCGGTCCGATACTGATCCGCGGACAACATCTTCAGATCGTAGGCACGCCGAAGGATCGCTGATGCCGACACTTTCCAGCGAAGTTTCATTTCGAAGATAGCGTTCCAGTTCAGCATGCGGCTGCGGGGGAATTCGTGGATGAACGCCGAGCGCGGCAAGAGAAAAGCGCTCGCAAAGCGGTTGGCTTGATCTTCGGTGACCTTGTCACCAGTCACGATACCCTTATGCATCACCAGGTGCCCGCATTCGTGGGCCAAATCGAAGCGCAGTCGACATGCGGCTGGCTTGGCCTCACTCCGAATGATCATGGGTCGCGGCCGATCGATCGACAGCGCGTCGACACGCTCCGACACACCGCCGAAGAAGCTCACCACGGCCCCGGCATTTTCGACAACGCGCATCATATTCGATATCGGGCCAGTACCCAGCATCCACTGCTCGCGCGCTTGTTCGGCGGCGTCTTCGATATCGGCCGTGGACGTCACCGGAATGTCGGGGAATGATACTTTAGGCAGTTCCAGCGCCCGATCCAGACGGTCAACGAATCCATCAAGGAGCGTTCCACGCGCCAGTACCTGACTGACGACAGATACCGGCGTCGTCCTTTGCTTCCGGAAATGACATTGCTCGGCAGAGACGCCGCCCCGCGCCGACAACGTGAAGAAACGGACAGTCACTCCCAACGCGGCAGCAAGCGCCTGAATCATCTCCTCGGTCGGCAGTTTCGTACCCTGCTCAAGCTGGTTGAGATATTGCCGCGTCGCGCTGACACGGCTGCCCAGCTCGTCGAGTGTGAACCCCTTGGCCACACGCGCGAGTCGCAGGCGCTCGCCATCGAAGACTTGCGTTCCGACCATGATCTCTTCCGATCAAACGTTCCCGCGTCAGGCGCTCGCGCTGCCTTCCGCGATGTCGTCGTCGGTGCGCAGACCAACGCTCGGGGGCGCCAGCTCGACACTCTCCGTGGCCGCACGGCCGACCGATCCCGCGAAAGCAGGCACGCCATCTAGGGGCACATCCCAGATGAGCACAGCGGACTCGCCACGCAGGCCGACAAACTTCACCGCGAGCACGCTACCGTCGATGTCGGTCTCAACCGCAAACCGATAGGCCAAGTCGCGGCCTTCATCATGCTCGGGAAACAGGATTTCGAGTTGGCGCAGTTCGCCGAAACTCTGCCTCAGCGTCCGGTCAGTCGGCTCTTCGGCATCGCCCTTGTAGATCCGCACGGGCACATCGCCGATCTTGAAGATGAGTTGGAGAGTCCGATCGATAGCGGTCAGCCAGACAAGCTCGCCGCTGTCCACCGCCTGCAGCACACGATGCCGACAAAACTGGAAGGCACGGCAACCATGAGTCCAGCCATTGTCCCCGGCCTCTTCATCGTACCGCTCAAGCGCGGCGTGACGCCCATCGACCAGCATCGCAGCGACAATCTTAAGCCGCTCCTCAGTGAGGTCCTGATGATACTCCCACGGATAAATCTTTGCCACTAACGTACCCCAATCCAGCTCGCGCTGGCGACACAATGGGCTTTTTGTTATTTTTGTCAACCGTTGGAATTTTTGTAAACCGGATCATCTCCCCAGCCGAACCGTCTCGAAAAACCCATCCCCGCCCATCTGGCCGCCCTTGAGCACCAGCTCGAGCCCATCCACGGCGGGATCGGCGGCATGCGCCCGCACCAGCGGCGCGCCGCGCTCGATCGGGGCGGCCCAGGTCAGCGCGTCGATACCCAACTGCGCGACGCCGTGGCTCGACGTGTCGCCGCCCGCGAACAGCAGCCGCTGCAAACCGGCCCGGCGCACCACCTGCCCGGCAACCCGGCCCAGCGCCTGCCCAAGCTTCTCGCCCGCCGCCGGCGCCGTGGCATCCAGCGGCCCCTCGGCCGAATGGATCAGCGCCCTGCCCTGCCCGGCCAGCGCCGCCACCGCCGCATCGGCCAGCCGCGCCTCTTCCGCCGAGGAACCCTCGAGCAGCGCGCCGACATCGGTCAGCGTCGCCGCAAACCCGTCCGCCGCACTCCACGCGATCTGCCGCGCCGTCACCGGCGAGCAGCTTCCGCTCACCACCAGCAACCGGTCGACCGCCCCGGCGCGTACCTCGGCAGGCCGCCCGTCGATCAATCCAGCCGCCTGCCAGGCAAGCACCAGCGCCCGGGTCACGCCCGAGCTGCCTGCCGCAAAGCGCACGCCGCGCGACAGCAGCACGTCGCCTGCCGCCGCCAGATCCTCCATCGCGACGCCGTCGAACAACACCGCATCGGCTTCGGCCGCATCGAACTCCGCCCCCGCCTGCCCGGCCCGGATCGCCTCCAGCGACACCAGCGCAACGCGCGCGTCGCTCTGCCCGGCCAGATGGCGGATCAGGTCGGCCTCGTGCATCGGCGTGACCGGGTGGCGCGCCATGGTCGGGTGGCGGTCGATGCGGAACACTTCCGCCCCCGCCGCCGCGAACAGGTTGCCGAAGGCGACATAGCGGCGCAGGTGCGGCGCGCCGACCAGGATAGCCGCCTTGCCCGGAAACGCCGCCCGGCCCAGCTCGATCGCGCGACCGATCGAGCCGGTGGTCGGGCTGGAATCGAAGGTCGAGCAGGTCTTGTAATGGACGGTCGCCCCCTCCCCCAGCGCCGCGAAGGCGGGGGGAAGATGCGCGTCCATCCAGTCGGGCGACTGGCTGCGGCTGTCCCCGGCAATGCCGATCGCCCGCGCCTCGGCAAAGCGCGCCCGCAGCGCCGCATCGGGCGCGCGCAGGAACAGCACCGCCGGCACCCCGCCCTCGGCAAGCTGCTCGAGCACGTCGGTGGAGCCGGTGAAATCGTCGCCGTAAAAGCCGTAGAGAAGGGATTGAGCCATCTGCGCCATTTCTTCGTCATCCCCGCGAAAGCGGGGACCCATCTCCTATGCGTGCCCCAATCTCGCCGGTGCGTTTGCCGCGCGTGCGGGAGATGGGTCCCCGCTTTCGCGGGGATGACGGGGGTTATGCCCCAAAAGCCCCCAGCGCCGCCGCCAGCTCCGGGGCATCCTTCGCCGCCTGCTCCGGCGCAATCCCGGCAACCGCCGCGTCCCAGGCCTGGCGCAGCGCGCGCACGCCTGCCGCCGGGCCGCCCGGATGCGCCATGATCCCGCCGCCCGCGGCGAACATGCAGTCCACCGATCCCAGCGCGGCATAGGTCGGCGCCGCCTGCCTGGCCGACTGGCCCGAGGAGAAGACCGGCATGATCTCGCAGCCCTTGTTGGGCGGGTCAAACATCGGCGTCAGGCATTCGCGGGCCGAAGCGATCACGCTCTCATTGGTTTCGCAGAACTTGTTGTCGATGCCGTTGACGTGCGTGTGGTCGATGCCCGCCAGCCGCCACAGCTTCTGGAAGGCGATATAGCTCATCCCGATCGCCGGCGAGCGGCCGAGCATGCCCCAGCCGTTGCGGTGGCCGTGGATCGGCAGCTGGCTATGCGCGCGTAGCACCTTCATCGCCGGCAGGCCGATCGAGTTCATGCTCGCCATGATGCAGGTGCCGCCCTCGGCCAGCACATGATCGTGCCGCGCCAGCATCTCGTCGATCTCGCCGGTCAGGTTGGCGGCGTACATCACCTTCTTGCCGGTGCGCTGGGCATGGTCGTTGATCACGCGCATCACTGCGCTGACGCGTTCGTTGAACGGGCAATGCGGCCCGTCGGCCTGGAGCTCGTCATCCTTGATGAAGTCGATCCCGGCCTCGACCAGCCCGCGCACCTGCTCGGCGGTCGCCTCGGGGGAGAGCCCGACACTCGGCTTGATGATCGTGCCGATGATCGGCCGGCCATGGACGCCGGCGAGCTTGCGCGTGCCCTCCACGCCGAATTGCGGCCCCTGATAGCGGGTCAGGAATTCGGGCGGCAGCTTCAGGTCGATCAGCCGCAGGCCGGAAAAGGCCTTGAGCTCGCTGAGGTTGCCGTTGACCGTCGCCAGCAGGTTCGGGAGCGACAGCCCCATGTTCGACACCGGCCAGGACAGCACCACGCGTGCCGCCCGCCTTGTCGCGTCGCCCGACTTGGGCAACCCCGATCCTGGCAGCGACGGCACCGCGACTTCGCCCAGCTCGGTCAGTTCCTCAACACGGGCGGCATGCGCCTCGCGCAGTTCGTCGGTCTCGCCCGGCACGCGGACGAAGGTGCCGGTCGATTGCTCGCCGGCCATCGTCGCCGCCGCCTGCGACAGCGGGAAAGCGGTTTCGATCCAGTAGGTGGCGTAGATCCGCGGTTCCATCCGATCAGGCCGTCTTGAAGTACGTGGTCGAACGCTCGGTATCGACGTTGAAGTACGGGATGAACACCAGGTTCCGGCCGCCAACCTTCACGCGGTAGGCCTGGTCCTGGTCGGGCATCGCTTCCAGCGCGCCCGGCAGGGCGATCGCCTGGCTGTCGATGCCCTCCCAGGGATTGATGCCTGCGTACATCACCGCACCGCGCATCACGGCGGCAAGGTTCGGGTTCTGATCGTCGATCGGCAGGGTGCGCAGCGGCTGCGGGATCGTCAGCTCGACCACGTCGCCCGCCTTCCAGGTCCGCTTGACCACTGCGAGCTGGCCCGGCGTCGTGGCCTGCGCCACGCCATTGACCTTGAGCGTCGCGCCCTTGGTCCAGGCCGGGATGCGCAGCTTCATCGCGAAGCGGCCATTGCCGGCCTTGCGCACCTTGAGCTTCACGGTGTCGCGCGCCGGATACTCGGTCTCCTGCACCACCTCGACCGTGCCGCCGGCACGATCCCAGCTGACTTCGGACGGCGCATACATGTTGACCAGCAGGCTGTCGTCGTCATGGAAATAGAGGTTGAGGACATAGTCGGCGACGCCCTGCACCAGCGTGCCCGAGCAGCACGGCCATTTCTGGTGGTAATAGCGCTTCTCGCCGGCCGCGCCGTAATCCGAATAATAGGGATAGCCGCCGTCGCTGTCGGGCAGCCGCACCGCCAGCATCGTGTTGTACAGCGTCCGCTCCAGCCCGTCGCCATAGCGCGCATCGCCGGTGAAGCGCATCAGGTAGCGCGCGAGTTTGAGGTCGGCAAAGGCGCCGCACGGCGTCTCGAAATGCGCCTTGGAGCTCCTCAGGCTCGCCGCCAGCTTGCCCTGATGGAGGTGCACGAACTGCTCCTCCGGACCCCAGCCGCCCGAGGCGAAGCGCTGCGGCTCCATGAACTTCCAGGCATTTTCCAGCGCCTTGCGATACTTGTCGTCGCCGAGGTGCAGATAGGCCTGCGCGCCCGAGCTCAGTGCGATCGTATGGCTATAGGCATGTTTCTCCGGCAGCACGTCCTGCCCGGCCGCGAGCGGATCGAACCATTCCTTGTCGAGCAGATAGTGCACCGCCATGTCGCGATACTTCTGGTCGCCGGTGATGTCGGCGACGTGGAACAGGTTCTCCGACATGATATAGGTTTCGTCATACGGCGGGTTCACCTTGCCGATGCGATCGCGCGAGACCGGCGAGATATAGGGCCGGCACTTCTCGATGATGATCGGCAGCAGCTTCTTGGCCTGCTCGACGCCCGACAGCCGGTATGCGTCGATCATGCCGACGACATATTTGTCCATCACATAGGCCGCCCACTGGTCCTGCGCCTTGGGACCGGCATAGGGGTTGCTGCCCTTGACGAACGCTTCGCCGAAGCCCTGGACGAGGGCGGCAACCTTCGCGTGGATGTCCTTGTCGCCGGTGGTGGCGCCAAGCCGGGCGAGACCCGAGATGTACTGGCCGATGGTCAGCCCGGGGACGAAGCCGTCCTTGTCGTACCAGCCGCCCATGTTCGGGCCCGGCGCCGGCAGCCCGGCATTCTCGCGGAACACCTTGAGCACCCGGTCATTGTCGAGCGCCAGGTAATGCGACTGGATATGGTCGTACTGCTGCTTGATCCGCCCGCCGGTCAGCCGGACCTTGCCATAGGCGAACTCGTGCACGGCTTCCTTGCCGCCCGCCACCGCGGCGGCAGCCGCCAGCGCTGCGGGGCTCGCGATCGTCGTGCCGGCAGCGGCAGTCGCGCACGCAGCGCAATGGACGAATTCGCGACGCGAAATTCCGGCCTTTTCGAAGCCCTTCATAGCGATCCTCTCACATGGAATCGGCGACCGTCGAGCGGCACGCCAACCGTTATCGCTAGGCTTATAATAATACTAATCAGGGGCGCAAGGCCGGACAAACTTTGTAACATTTAATCCTCCCCCGCCAGGGGGAGGTGTCGCTGAAAGCGACGGAGGGGGAGGAATCACTGAGCGCAGTGAGTCCTCCCCCTCCGTCAGGCTTCGCCTGCCACCTCCCCCTGGCGGGGGAGGATCAATGCCAGCTCAGTCCTTCCGCTTCTTCTTCGCCCCACCGCTGCCCGCGCGCTCGAGCCGAGCAAAGCCGTGCCCGATAATATCCCGCATCGCCTGCGCCGCGCCTTCGCCGTCGCGCGCCTCGATCGCGTCGACGATCCGGCTGTGCCCGGCAACGCTCTCCTCGTGCACTTCCGCCTCGCGCACCGGCGAGCTCATCCGGAACGAGGCGAGCAGCGCGGTCTCGATCACCGCGGAGAGCGAGCGCATCAGCACATTGCCCGAAGCCTGGCCAACCGCCTTGTGGAACTCGAGGTCGGCGGTGGCGAACTCGCCCGCATCGCCCGGCGCATCGCCCATCCGCACCACGCAGTCCCGCATCAGCGCGATGTCCGCCTCGCTCGCCTGCTCGGCCGCCGCCTGTGCCGCCGCCGGCTCGATCGCCAGCCGGATCGCGGCGAGGTCGCGCACGAACGCCATGTCGAAGCCCTGCGACACCTTCCAGGTCAGCACATCGGCATCGAAGAAATTCCAGTGCGCGCTGTCGAGCACCGTGGTGCCCACGCGCGTCCGCGACACGATCAGCCCCTTGGCGGTCAGCGTCTTGAACGCCTCGCGCAGCACGGTGCGCGACACGCCGAAGCGCGCCAGCATATCGGCCTCGGACGGCAGCTTGCCGCCGGGCGGATAGACGCCCGCGAGGATCTCGCCCCCCAGCGTCCGCGCCACCTGGTCGTGGCTCGACAGCGCTGTCTCTGCAAAACGGCTGAAGTTCGGGCGGGCCAGCATTGTCAAGGTTCTCCAGGGGGCCGAAAAGGCCGGCCGACACAGTTCCTTACAATTATAATAGTATTTGTGGCCAGCCCCTCGTCGCGGTTCCGGTGCTATCTCCCCTGCCCCGCAAGCGCCGCCTCCAGCGGACCGTCGGCGGCATTGCGCCAGTGCCAGTGCGGATAGAGCTCCGCCGGCGCGGTCAGCGCATCGAGCCGGGCCACCACGTCGTCCGGCAGCACCAGCGCCGCGGCACCCAGATTGTCGGCCAGCTGCTCGGGCCGCGACGCCCCCAGGATCACGCTGTCCACCGACTTCGCGAGCAGCCAGGCCAGCGACACCTGCGCCACGCTCACCCCCAGCTCGCCCGCGATCGTGCGCAGTTCGTCGAGCAGCGCGAAACCCAGCTCCCGGTCGAACGGCATATGCCCCGTCGCCGCCAGCCGATCACCCTCCGCCCCCGGCCGATCGCGATCATATTTGCCCGACAGGAAGCCGCCCGCCAGCGGGCTCCATGCCGTCACCCCGATCCCGTAGCGCCCCTGCATCCTCATCAGGTCGCGCTCGATGTCGCGGCCGAGCAGCGAGTAATACATCTGCCCATGGGTGAATTGCGCCCAGCCATTGGCCCGCTGCAACTCAAGCGCGGCGGCGACCTTCCAGGCCGACCAGTTGGAGAAGGCGAGATAGCGCGCCTTGCCCGCCCGCACCACGGCATCGAGCGCCTCCAGCGTCTCTTCCAGCGGCGTCCGCGCATCCTCGTTATGCGCGATATAGACGTCCACCCAGTCCGTCCCGAGCCGCCTCAGGCTCTGGTCGATCGCCCAGCCGATATGCCGCCGGGTCAGCCCCGCCTGCACCAGCGGCGCGCCCATCCGCTCCATCACCTTGGTCGCGATCACCACCCCGTCGCGGTGCGGCGCCAGCGCCTTGCCCAGCACTTCTTCGGACTGGCCGCCCGCATAGATGTCGGCGGTGTCGAAGAAGTTGATCCCGGCATCGAGCGCCTGGCCGACCAGCGCATCGGCATCGGCGCCGCGCACCTTGGCGAGACCGTGCATCGGATCGTCCCGGGTCAGCGTCAGCGCACCGAACGCCAGCCGCGAGACGACCAGCCCGCTATTGCCGAGCAAGGCATATTGCATCGCCTAGCGCTCCCGCTTCACCGAAACTTCCTGCGCGAACACCAGCCGCACCGGCCCAAGCAGCCCGGAATCGAGCAACGGCTCGTCCGCCGAATAGAAGGTCCAGGGCGTGAAACTCACCCGCCCGCCCGCCGGCTTCGCCTCGCCGGCCTTGTACCAGTCGGGCAGCGCAGTGATCTTGCGCGCCATCACCGGTACCTTCCTGCCGTCCGCCGCCAGTTTCTCACCGATCTGCCATTCCGCATCGACGAACCTGCCTTCCTCGGGCAACGCCGCATCGGCGATCATCCGGTTGGCCCAGAGGTTGGTCACGGCCAGCGAGACGCTGTTCGCCCCCGGCTTCACCACATCGGTGATGTCGACGCGGTACGGCTCCTTCCACACCACGCCGAGATCCTTGCCGTTGACGGTCACGCCCGACAGCACTTCGACCCGGCCGAGATCGAGATAGACCCGCCGCCCCTTGCCCAGAGCAGCGGCCGGCACGTCGATATTGCGCTGATAGGTCGCGGTGCCCGAGAAGTGGCGCACCCCGTCATCCTTATGATGGCTGAGCGATTCCAGCTTCGGCAGCACCACGCTCTCCGGCGCCCCGCGCCCGGGCTGGAAGCGCACCGTCCACGGCCCCGCCACCGTCACCGGCTCGGGCACCTTGGCGGTAAACCCGCCGCCACCCTCCAGCGTATAGCGCCCGCTCGCCCAGGCGAGGCCACGCAGCCCGCCCGCCTCGTCGCGTTCCACCGTCACCGGCGTCGCGGCAACCGGCGCGACCGGCGGCGCACCCGCCGCTTCGGCAGCGATCTCGTCCGCGCTGAGCGCCCGCGCCACCGTCTTGAGCGGCGTCGAATTGCCCTCGAAGAAATAGCTCACGCCCAGCGGCTGGGGCGCATCGCTGCCCCCGGCGAACACTCGCCGCCCGCTGCGCAGCCCGGTCCGCACCAGCTTGCCGTTCAGATATAGGCTCGGCGTCCCCTGGTCATAAACCAGCGCGACATGCGTCCAGCCCGAAACAGGCGTGCGGCTCACCAGCACCGCCGGCACACTGTCCGGGCTCGCCCGCTCGATCACCATCGCGCCGTTGCGGCCGATCGCCAGCCCGGCGATCGCACTGCCCTCGCCATGCAGGTCGCGCCCCGAACGCGCATTGATCAGATAGTTCTTGCCGGTCTCGTTGATCCGCCCCTCGGTCTTCTCGTCGGGCAGCACGCGCAGATCGATGTCCGGCTTGGCCCAGAGCGACAGCGTGAAGCTGCCCTCCGGCGCCGCCGCCCGCACCGCGACCGGCGCATCAAGCTCGGCCACCCGCTTGCCATCGCGCGCGATCCAGCCGGTGCGCTTCTCGCCCTTGTCCGGATCGAGCATCACAAAGGTCGAACCCGCCGGCGACAGGTCGAACGTCACCTTCGTCTCCCCCGCGTCGCTCGCGAACAACACCGGACGCGAAACCGCCCCCGTCTCGGCATCCCATAGCGACGGCGCGGCACTGCCCACGCGGAAGCTGCACGTCACCGTCTCGGCGCGGCGCTGGCGATTGGCGACGAAATACATGTCGCTGCCGGCCAGCTTGCGGTGCAGCCACACCACCTGCCCGTCGGGCGTCCGCGTATCGCACCGCGCATCCGGACCGACCTTGAGCGCGTCCATCGCCTCGAGCACGCTGCCCTTGGGAAACACCATTCCCGCGCCGACCTTGCGCGGCGCATCGCCTGCACCCCACAGTGCCTCGGTCGCCGCACGGAAATCCGCGTCGCCCGTCATCGTCATCGAATGGACCGGCCGCGGCCCCAGGATCACCGCACCCTGCTCGACCAGCGCATGCAGCTTGCTCGCCAGCTGCGGCGTCATGCTCGACAGCGTCGCGGGCAGCACCAGCAGCCGATACTCCGCGCCGTTCGCCAGCACGATCCGCCCGTTCTTCACGCTCGCCCGGGTCAGCAGCACCTCGGCATTGACCAGGTCATATTGATAGCCCGGCGGGATATGCGGCTCGAAATATTGCCCGATCTTCGGGTTGCTGTCCGGCGACACATCGGGCCGCGCATATTCGGCCTGATAGGGAGTCTCCTCCCCGGTGAAGAAAAGCACATCGGCTACATAGGTGCCCTGGCGCAGCAGATACTGGCTGCGCGCCAGATACTGCATCCACGGCTTCGCCTGGGCGAACCAGGTGCTCGATCGGTCGAGGTTGATCCCCCACGGCCCCATCACCATCCCCGGCGCCGCCTTGGGATTGGGCTGGTGGGCATAGCGGTGGAAGATGATCTGGTTGAGCCCCAGCGCGAACATCTGGTCGCCCAGCGCCTTCATCGCATAGGGATAGTCCTGCCAGCGGCTGGTCTGGGCCTCGCCGGTGAAGCTCTCCGCCGCAATGACGGGCTTGCCATATACGTGGGCCGCCGACGTCACCATCTTCATCGATCGGTTGTCGGTCCAGGGCGTCCGCGTCCAGAATTCGCTGCTCGGCACTTCGGTCCGCCCCGAAACCTGAAGCGTGTCGAACGCGCCTGGCCCGTACGGCTCGGCATAGAAGTGCAGGCCGATCGCGTTGGCGTGGCTCTGCATCCGGCCATAATAATTGTCCGCCATCAGGTCCGAGAGCGTGTCGCGGAAATCGAACAGGAAGCGGTCCGACTGGTCGACATCGCCGACGATCCGCCCGGTCAGCGCCGGCAGCCAGGGCGTGATCGCATAGCCCTTCTGCTTCGCGAAGAACTGCGGCAGCTTCGCCGTCCAGTTCTGCAGCCCGGCCTCATAGCTGTCGATCATCAGCATATCGAAGGTCTTGCCGAGATAGCCGCCCGACGCCTCGGCCAGCTTGCCGACGCTGCTCTGGAACTGGAAGTCCACCGCATCGGGATCGAGCTTGTCGACCTCGAGGCCGCGCCCGGCATCCGATGCCGCGACGTTCAGGTGCGCGGTGCTGGTGTGCCCCAGCCGCAGCACCGTCCAGCGCCCCGCCGGCGGCGTCCAGCGTAGCGTGCCGCCGGCATCGAGCTTGCCGCTCAGGTCGATCACCCTGGCCGGATCGATCGCATCGGCCTTGCGCAAATCGCTAGGATGCGGCTCCACCGCGGGCGAGGCGCGGAACAGATGCTCGCCCTTCAAATCCCAGCCATCGATCCGCGGCGTGGCGTGGAACAGCGCCTCGGTAAGCTTCAGCTTGCCCTTGGGCGTGACGCGGAACCAGCTGGCGGTAACCGGTGCGAAGTTGATCGTGCCGGGCGCCTCGATCCCGCGCTCATGCTGCGCCGGGGCGTTGACCTGGCCGATCCGCGTCCAGTTCTTGCCATCGCTCGAGGCTTCGATGTTTGCACTGAACGGTCCGGCATGCGCGTCGCTGTACAAGGTCACCGCCTGCGCGGTGAAGGGCGACTTCATCCTTATGATCAGTGGCGCGTCGGGGGTTGCATCCGTGCCGGTGTTCAAGTCCCGGTCGGTCAGCGTCGCCGAGGGGATTGCGTCCGCCGTCCGCATCTCGGCGACCGCATCGCGGTACGTGCTGTCGTCGCCCGCGCCCGCCGGGAAGGCGATCAGCGCGGCGTCGCGATAATAGCCAAGCTTCGTATAGGGTTGGGCGAGCTTCACCGTGATCGGCTTGCCACCCGCCACCGTCGTCTCGGTCCAG
>Ga0209257_1001885_pt1 | contig 22673 bp, 20 predicted proteins | sample AraplaCvi_mCL_r2_FD_184277 | JGI IMG/M metagenome (GOLD analysis project Ga0209257, IMG submission 184277) | Arabidopsis root microbial communities from North Carolina, USA - plate scrape MF_Cvi_mCL_r2 (SPAdes) (version 2) | ecosystem: Host-associated > Plants > Roots > Endosphere | place: USA...
CGGCACCACTATCGACCTCATCGAAGGGCTGACCGCGCGCACCCAGAATGCCTGGCCCTCGGTCGAGCTCGACGTGATGGCGGTCAACCAACTCGCCGCGCCGTTCTTCCAGTCGGGCTTCTATTACAAGACCTTCATGGGCCCGACCCAGGGCGCCTGGATGTTCTACGAGCCCTTCATCCGCCGCGCCGCCGGCCTCGGCGCCGCCACCGAAGCGGCCGATCCGGATCGCTACGAGACGCGCTTCGATTTCTGCGAAGTGCTGGTGATCGGCTCGGGCGCTGCCGGCCTCGCCGCCGCCTTGAGCGCGGCACGCGACGGCGCGCGCGTCGTTCTCGCGGAACAGGATTCGGCCTTGGGCGGTGGACTGCTGTCCGATCCCCGGCAGGCGGATTGGCTGCAAGCGCGGCTTGGCGAAATCGAAGCCGCAGCGAACATCCGCGCGCTGACGCACACCTCCGCCATCGGCCTCTACGACGACAATATGGTCGTGCTGGTCGAGCGCCGCGACCACCGGCAGCCTGATCCAACGAAGGGCCAGGCGCGGCAGGTGCTCACCATGCTGCAGGCGAAGGCGATCGTCTTTGCGACCGGCGCGATCGAGCGCCCGCTGGTTTTTGCCAACAACGACCGGCCGGGCGTGATGCTGGCTTCGGCGATCGGCACCTATCTCAATCGGTTCGGCGTCGCGCCGGCCGGCCGCGCGGTGATCGCAACCAACAACGACACCGCCTATGCCACCGCCTTCGATCTCGCGGCCCAGGGCATCGAGGTCATCGTCGCCGACAGCCGCGCGACCATTGCCGCGGATTTGAAGGGCCGCAACAGCATCGAGATCCTGACCGGCACGTCCATTGTCGATGTGAAGGGCAAGGGGACCTTGCACGCCGTGCTGCAGGGCGCGGAAGAACGCAGTGTCACCTGCGATGCCGTGGGCGTCTCCGGCGGCTGGTCGCCGGTCGTGCATCTGACCAGCCATGGCGGGATCAAGCCGCGCTATGACGCGCGAATCGCCGGCTTCGTGCCGGGCGGTTTCGCGCCCAGCCATTTCGGCGCCGGCGCGATCCTGGGTACGTTCGGCCTCAACGCCGCGATCCGCGAAGGTGCGGAAGCCGGCGCGAAAGCGGCCGGCATCGCGCCACCAACGCTGCCCGCCGCATCGGGCGAGGACCGCGCCTATGCGATCGTGCCCAGCTGGATGCCGCCGGAGCGCCCCCTCGGAAAGCCCCGGGGCAAGGCCTTCGTCGATTTCCAGAACGACGTCACCGCCAAGGACATCAAGAACGCCCATCAAGAGGGCTACCACTCGGTCGAGCATCTGAAACGCTACACCACGCTCGGCATGGGCACCGACCAGGGCAAGACTTCCAACATCATTGCCATCGGCGAGATGGCGGAGCTCCGCGGCCTGCCGCTGGAACAGGCCGGCACCACGACATTCCGGCCGCCCTATACCGGCGTCTCGCTCGGCGCCATTGCCGGCCGCACGATCGGCGGGCATTTCCGCCCGACCCGCCGCTCGCCGCTGCACGACTGGCATGCGGCCAATGGCGGCGTCTTCATCGAGGCCGGCCTCTGGATGCGCGCCTGGTACTACACCTGGGCGGGCGAGACGCCGGAAACCGCCTACGTCAAGGAGATGGAGCTGGTGCGGCGCGGCGTCGGCATCTCCGACGTCTCCACCCTCGGCAAGATCGACGTCCAGGGGCCGGATGCCGCCGAGTTCCTGAACCGCGTCTATGTGAACGGCTTCGCCAAGCTGCCGGTCGGCAAGGCGCGCTACGGCGTGATGCTGAACGACGACGGCATCGTGCTCGACGACGGCACGACCACGCGCATTTCCGAGACCCAGTTCTACATGACCACGACCACGGCCCAGGCCGGCGAGGTCATGTCCTGGCTCGAATATCTGCTGCAGACCCAGTGGACCGATTTGAAGGTCCATGTCGCCTCGTTGAGCGACGAATGGGCCGGCATGGCGGTTTCCGGACCGAAGTCGCGCCAGGCCTTGGAACTGGCCTTCCCCGGCGTCGATGTCTCCGATGCGAAGCTCCCCTATATGGGCTGTCTCGACTTCAGCTTCGAAGGCGCGCCGATCCGGCTGCTGCGCCTCAGCTTCTCCGGCGAGCTCGCCTATGAAGTCCATTTGCCGGCCGACTATGCGATCGCGCTCTGGGAGCATTTCCTGAAGACCGGCGCCCCGCTCGGCATCAAGCCCTATGGGCTCGAGGCTCTGGCGAGCCTGCGCATCGAGAAGGGCCATGTCGCCGGCCTCGAGCTCGACCATCGCAACACGCTCGACGATCTCGGCCTCGGCAAGATGGCGGCCAAGGAGAAGCCCTATATCGGCAAGGAGCTGCGGCAACGCCCGCTCTACCAGGCGCCGGAGCGTTGGAGCCTGGTCGGCCTGGAGCTGCTGGAGCCGGAGAAGCGTTTGCGCGGCGGCGCGATCCTCTTCGCCAAGGACGATGAGATCAAGGGCCATGGCCGCGGCTACATCACCTCGGTCACCTGGTCGGTGGAGTTGCAGAAGACCATCGCCCTCGCCCTCTACAACGGCGGCCAGAAACACATCGGCGAGGAGATCGTCTGCGCCTTCCCGCTGAAGAACGAGCTCACCCGGGCGAAGATCGTCAGCCCGCATTTCATCGATCCCGAAGGGAAGCGCCTCCATGCTTGAGCGCCGCTCCGCACTCGCGACTGCGCATCCCTTCTCCTGGGCGGCCTTGACCCTCGGCGAGGTCCGCGATTTCACCCTGACCCAGGTCGCCGGGTTCGGCGCTTTCGAGGCCGATCTCGCCGCGATCGCCGGCCCCCTGCCGCAAGCGAACGACCAGGCGATCGAGAGCAACGGCCGCACCGTCTTCCGCACCGGACCGCAGAGCTTCTGGTTCGTCGGCCCGGACAACGACGTTCTCGCGTCAATGCTTGCGGGCAAGGCGATCGTCACCCCGCTCTCCTCCAGCCGCACCCGGATCTCGATCGAAGGCCGCGCCGCCCGCGACGTGCTCCGAAAGGGCATCCCGATCGATCTCCACGAAAGCGTCTTCACGCCGGGCAAGTTCGCCATGACCGGCCTGCACCACACCCCCGTCCTGCTGCACTGCACCGCGCCGCAGCGCTTCGAGCTCTACGCGATGCGGACCTTCGCGATGAACGTCTGGGAATGGCTCGAGGACGCGGCGCTGGAGTTCAAGTGAGGCGCTGAGTCGCCCGCGTCGCAGCCTTGGCTTTCCGGCCAAATGCTATATGATAGTGTGTGCCAAATGTCTCCTCGCCGGGGTCGCTCCGGCGGCATTCCTTTGGGCTGCATTGCAGACAGGACGGGAGGCGGAATCAGTCAACCCGGACAGGACCCGGACGGCGTCGGCAACCCGGACAGGACCCGGACGGAATCAGCAATCCAAGGCAGGACCCGGATGGATCCGATCAACCCGGACAGGACCCGGACGGAATCAGTCAACCCGGACAGGACCCGGACGGCGTCGGCAACCCGGACAGGACCCGGACGGAAACCGCCAACGCAGACCGGACGCAGACGAAACGCAGTTCCAATCGACGCAGACGACCGCTCATTTTATTCGAGGAGTCAGATGCTTACGGCGAATGGACGAGGTCTCGGGAAGGTGCAGGCGTCTGTGTCGGCGACCCTCCGGTCAAAGCACCCGCGTGAGCTTCGCCTGGTATTTGCCCGGCGTGCCGATGGTCATCCGGTCGCCCGCGACGTCGAAGGTCCGCTCCTGCACGGTGCCGAGATAGTCGGCCATGTTGCTGGATTCGACCGTCACGCTGACCTTATCGCCGCTGACTGAGTAAGGACCGAAATAGCACATCAGCGATTTCGCGATTTCATCGGGAAATCCGCCGTCGTTCGGGCTGCGGCCCAGCTGGATGAAGGCGTGCCCGGTCGCGTCGAACACCGCATAGCCCATGGGCTCAGGCCCCAGCGGCTGGCTCGCAGCGCCCTCCTTGTTCCAGCGTGTGAAGGAAAGGACACGCCAGGTGCCGATCAGATTCTTCTCGCTCATGATTTCGCCTCGCGCCGCAATGTGGCCTGGATCTTTCCGGGAATGCCGATGGTCAGCGTGTCGCCATCGAGCGTGATCGTGCGGGTTTGCGTGGTGCCGATGTCTTCCCGATTGTTGCCCGATTCGACCGCGGTGCTCAATTGATCGCCGTTGACCGTCACCTTGCCGAAGTATGCCATGAACGACTTCGCGACCTCATCCGCCGACGCGCCTTCGGCGACGCTTTTGCTGATCTGGAAGAACACGCGGCCGGTCGTGTCGAAGACCGCGAAGCCGATGGGCTTGTCGCCGATCGGCCGACGCTCGGTGCCGTCCGGGCTCCAGGCTCGCATGGCGATGAGACGCCAGGTGCCGAGGAGATCGCTTGCTGTTGCCATGTTCAGCTCCTCACCACAGTCGTCATGCCCGGGCTTGACCCGGGCATCTCGTGCCAGTCGGAGAAAGATCCCCGGGTCAAGCCCGGGGACGACGATGTATTACGACCGCATCCGCTTGCCTTCCGGATCGAACGGCGGATCGATGATGATCGTGGCCTTGCGGTTCTCGCCGATGATCTCGATCTCGAACGCGCCGTTCGCGGTATCGCCGGCGAGTTCCTTCGGCACATAGCCTTGCGCCATCGACTTGTCGACATAATGCGCATAGCCGCCGGAGGTCACCCAGCCGACCACCTTGCCCTTGTGCCAGATCGGCTCGTCGCCGAGCACGTCGCAATCGGCGGCATCGACGATCATCGAGACGCGGCGCAAGGTGCCGCCGCTCCGCTTCTCCTCCATCGCCGCCTCCCGGCCGATGAAGTCGTTCTTGCCGAGATCGATGAACCGGTCGAGGCCGGCTTCGAACCCGCCATAGATCGGTCGCAGCTCACGGAACCAGGTCGGGAAGTTCTTCTCCAGACGCATCGAGAGCAGCGCGCGCATGCCGAAGTTGACGATGCCATGCGCCTTACCCGCCTGCATGATCGCCTGGTAGAGCTTGCGCTGGTATTCCGGCGCCACCCAGATCTCGTAGCCGAGATCGCCGGTATAGGTCACGCGGTTGATCAGCGCCGGGACATTGGCGATGTCCATCGAGCGGTGGTCCATGAACTTGAAGGCGGCGTTGGAGACGTCCTCGTCGGTCAGCGCCTGCAGGACATCGCGCGACTTCGGTCCGGCGATCGAGAGACCGACCAGCCCCATATCATAGCGGTGGATCCGGACCGAGCCATCGCTCGGCAGATGCTGCTCGAACCAGCGCATGTGATATTTCTGCGCCTGACTGGAGCCCCACATATAGAAGCGCTCCTCCGCCGCTTTGGCGATGGTGAAGTCGCCGATCAGCTTGCCGCCCGGGTTCAGCATGGGGGTGAGGATGATGCGGCCGACGCGCGGCATCTTGTTGGTCATGAGGCGCGAGAGGAAGGCCTCGGCACCCGGGCCTTCGAAACGGTACTTCGCGAAGTTGGCGATCTCGGTCACGCCGACGCCGTTCCGCGTGCCCAAGACCTCAGCTTTCACATGCTTGAAGTCGTTCGAGCGGTGGAAGGAGACGATGTCCTTCGGCTCGACGCCCTTCGGCGCGAACCAGAGCGGGGTTTCCAGGCCCCAGCTGTCGCCCATGACCGCGCCCTGCGCGATCATCGTGTCATAGAGCGCGGTGGTCTGCTGCGGGCGTGCCGCGGGCAGCTCCTCGTTCGGGAAGCGGATCGAGAAGCGGCGGGCATAGTTCTCGCGCACCTTCTCGTTGGTGTAGGAGCGCGTCGCCCATTCGCCGAAACGCGCGACGTCCATCGCCCAGACGTCGAAGCCGGGATCGCCGTTCACCATCCATTGCGACAGCGCGAGACCCACGCCGCCGCCCTGGCTGAAGCCTGCCATGACCGCGCAGGCGCACCAGAAATTCCTGAGGCCTTGCACCGGGCCGACCAGCGGGTTGCCGTCGGGCGAGAAAGTGAAGGGGCCGTTGATGACCCGCTTGATGCCGGCCTTCTCCAGCGCCGGGAAGTGCTTGTAGCCGAGTTCGAGGTTGGGCGCGATCCGGTCGAGGTCGGGCTGCAGCAGCTCCTGGCCGAAATCCCAGGGCGTGTTCTTCGGCTGCCAGGGCACGCAGGCTTGCTCATAGGTCCCGAGCACGATGCCCTGGCGCTCCTGGCGCATGTAGATCTCGGACTTGAAGTCGATGATATGCGGCAGCTCGTGGCCGCGCTCCTTGTTGAAATCGATGACCTCCTTCATGTCCTCGGTCACGAGGTACATGTGCTCCATCGCGAGAACGGGGAGCTCGAGGCCGACCATGCGCCCGACCTCGCGGGCCCAGAGGCCGCCGCAATTGACGACATGCTCGGCGTGGATGTTGCCCTTGTCGGTGATGACGTCCCAGCTCCCGTCCTTACGGGCCTTGAGATCGGTGACGCGGGTGCTCTGGTAGATCTCGGCGCCGGCGATCTTTGCCGACTTGGCATAGGCGTTGGTGGTGCCGTTGGGATCGAGGTTGCCGTCGGCGGCGTCCAGCATGGCGCCGACGAAATACTGCTCCTCCAGCATCGGATGCAGCTTCTTCGCCTCGGCCATGGTCAACATCTCGGTCTCGAGGCCGAGATAGCGGGCGCGGGCATGGGCCATCTTCAGCCATTCCAGCCGCTCCGGGCTGTCGGCGAGTATGAGGCCGCCGGACCGGTGGAGGCCGCAGCTCTCGCCCGAGATCTTTTCCAGCTCGTTGTAGAGCCCGATCGTATAGCCCTGCAGCTTGGCGACATTGGGATCGCCGTTGAGGGTGTGGAAACCGCCCGCCGCATGCCAGGTCGAGCCCGAGGTCAGCCGGTCGCGCTCGACCAGCACCACGTCTTTCCACCCGGCCTTGGTCAGGTGGTAAAGCACGGAACAGCCGACGACACCGCCGCCGATGACGACTACACGGGCTTGAGATTTCATGAACGCGATCCCTAGGGAATTGAAGAAAACGGCCTTTTCGGTCCTTGGCGGCAGAGGCTAATGGGCCGAAAACGCCCGCGCCAATGCGTTTTTTGTTACCGAATAAGGGCTTTTCCTGAATTTCCGGTTTCTTAGGAATCACCCTATAAGTTCGCCCCATGCACGACTTCCGCCACCATTTCCGCCTCTGGGCCCTGGGCACCCTGGTCATCATGGTCACCCTGGGATCGCTGACCGGCGTCCTGCTGCGCCAATGGCGCGACGGCATCGAGACCGGCCCCTCCGGCAGCAGCCTCGGCTTCCTCGCCTCGATCCTGCTGCTCGGCCTGATCGCCGTCTGGTTCCGCAACGGGCACCGGCTCTGGCTCGCCGCCCGGGCGCGCTGAGTGCTACAACTGCCGGAGTCTTAACCTCCTCCGGCGGAATTTCATGTATCGCGAAAACGTCCTGAAGCAGCGGTTGGCCGAGGGCCAATCCGTGTTCGGCTGCTGGGTCGATACCGGCAGCCCCACCGTCGTCGAAATCCTCGGCCATGCCGGCTTCGATTTCGTCGTGATCGACCTGGAGCACGGCCAGGGCGACATCGGCTTGGCCACGGAAATGATCCGCGCCGCCCAGCTCACCGGCATGGCTGCCGTCGTCCGCGTACCCTCCAACGATCCGATCTTCCTGAAGCGGATCCTGGAAGTCGGCGCCGACAGCCTGATGATCCCGCAGATCGAAACCGCCGCGGAAGCACGCGCAGCCGTCCGTGCCTGCCGCTATCCGCCGCAAGGTGCGCGGGGTTACGCGGCGCCGGTGGTGCGCGCCTCCTCCTACGGCAAGGTCAAGGACTACATCCACCGCGCCAACGACAACCTGCTCCTGATCCTGCAGATCGAATCCGCCGCCGCGGTGAAGCATGCAGCCGAGATCGCTGCGGTCGAGGGCGTCGATGTCGCCTTCATCGGCGTCAACGACCTCGGCGGCTCGATCGGCCGGCTGGAGCAGCTCGACCATCCCGACGTCCGCAAACTGGTCGCCGAAGCGGAGGCGGCGCTGAAGAAGACCGGCAAGATCATGGGCACCGTCCCCAGCGCCGGCGCCACGCCCAAGGAGCTCTTCGCCGCCGGCTATCAGCTTGTGCCGCTCGCCGTCGATGTCAGCCTGCTGCGCGATGCCGCGCTCGCTTGCGTGCGGGAATACGGCAAGAACGCCGGCGAGGCGAAGCGCTACTAGGGCAGCGGCGGCGTCTGAAAGAGGCGCACGCGGATGCCGCCATGCGACACCGGATCGCCCGGTGCCTTGAACGGCAGCCCGGTCGCTTCCGCCAGCGGGGCTTCGTTGGTAATAATGCCGACGCGCCAGCCGCTGAACCGGGCCAGTAAGGTCTGTCCCAGCGCCCGATAGAGCGCATTCAACTGCTTGCGGTCGCCGATCCGGCCGCCATAGGGCGGATTGACGATGACCAGGCCGGGCTTGCCCTCGGGCGGGGCGAGGTCGCTGATCGGCTGCTGGCGGAACGCAGTGAGCGATGCAATGCCCGCCCGTTCGGCATTGGCGCGGCTCATCGCGACGGCGCCGGCGTCGCGATCGCTGCCATGGAATTTCAGGCCTTCGGGAAGCGTTCCGGCTTTGCCCGTGCGCAGGCGATTCCAGGCGCCGGCATCGAAAGTGGCAAGCTGCTCGAAGGCGAAGCGCCGCGAGCGGCCGGGCTGCAATCCGGCGGCGATCTCCGCCGCTTCGATGACGAAGGTCCCAGAGCCGCACATCGGATCGACCACCGGCTCGCGCCCATCGAAGCCGCATTGGCGCAGGAACATCGCCGCCAGGTTTTCCCGCATCGGCGCCTTGGCGACGGCCTCCTTGTGGCCGCGCTTGTGCAGTGAGTCGCCGGACGTGTCGACGCTGATGGTGCAGAGATCGTCGTCGATCCGTGCCTTGATCACCACTGCGGCGTCTTCCGCCACGGGCGCGCCGAGCGTGTCCTTGATCGCCTTGGTGATGCGCTGGGCGGCGGCGCCCTGGTGGTAGATGCGCGATGCCTTGCACGACGCCTCGACCCAGAACGGCTGATCGGCGCGTAGCACCTCGCTCCAGGCGACCTTGCGCGCCCGCTTGTCGAGCTGCGCCAGGTGCATCGCCCGGAACTCGGCGATCCGCGCCAGCACGCGGGCGGCACCACGGAGCTCCAGGTTCGCGCGCCAGACCTCCGGCCAATCGCCCTGCACCAGGACGCCGCCTTTGACGATCTTCGGATCGCGAAAGCGCTTCTCGCGCGCCTCGGCGGCGAGTGCAGATTCCAGGCCCGGCGCCGTCACCAGAAAGACCTCGAACGCACCCGTGCTGGTCATGGATGCGGTCAGCTGCCAGCCGAGACGGTGCGCGCCGTCGCCGTTCTTGCCGCCTCCACTTTCTTCAGATAGTCGCCGCGTGGATCCGGCAAGCGCGGCTCGACCACCTCCGCGGCGCTCGCGCGCGTGAGATCCCCGATGATGCGGCCAGCGGCGTCCTGCCGGCGCGCGATGCTGCGGGTCAGCGCGATCCGTTCCGCCGTGCTCTTGCCCTCCCCCAGCGCACGCACAGCGGCCAGGGTCTCCGCTTCCAGCTCGGACAGGACCGCCCGCGGCGCCGCCGCAAGGCGGCCGTAATCCTGCTCGATCAGGCGCTGCATCGATTCCCAGCGCCACCAGGCATCGGGCTCGTTCGAGCTCGGCTGCTCCCAACCATCGGGCAGAGCCGAATCCTGCCAGAACGGCACGAAGGTCGAGAGACAAGGCGATCCCAGCGAAAGCCAGAGCCGATAAGGCCCGTCGACATGCGCAGCACCGGGCAGCTCCGCCACCATGCTGGCCGCCGTCTCAGAGCTCTCAGGCGAGGTGGCGTGCATGCAGATCAGGCTCTCGCCGTCCGCATCGGGACGCCAGTCGTGCCGGTGGTCGCCGGCATCGTGGCTGCGCAGCACGGAGAACACGTCCTCCAGCGCGATCTTGCCCTGCCGCTCCAGCTGCGCCGCGAGGCGGGATTCGGCGCAGACCAGGCGCGCGGTGCAGCCGGGCAGGAAATCCACCGTGCGATCGGCATAGGCCGCGGCGAAGTCGAACGGTGCGTCCGCCGCCGGATCGAACCAGCCCGCCGCCACGGCATGGGCGATCGCGCCGTCGGAGATCCGGTCGTAGTCCGCGCCGATCGAATAGACGTTGGAGATCGCAGCCCAGCCGTCGAGCTTCTTCGCCACCCAATGGCGACCGGCGGTCTGCAGGATCCAGGCGCCGTCGGCGTCGGCCAGGATGAAGGCGTTGTGGTAGGACGAAGGCCGGGTCAGCGAGCAGTTGCCGGACTGGCCGTGTTGCTCGAGCAGCGCGGTCATCACCGCCAGGCCTTCATCCGCGGTCGCCGCGCGCTCCAAGGTGAGGCGCAAGAGATCCATGCCGAGCAGGCCCGGTTCCAGCGAGCCCGGGAGGCGCGACCAGACCGCTTCATTGCCGATCGCGAGGCCGTGCTCGTTGACGCCGTGCTCGAAGCCCCACATCCACCACGGCCGCGAGCCGAGCACGGCGTGAGTATGCGGCACCTGGGGCACGTCGATATAGGTGCAGCGTACGGTGCTGCCCGGCGCGTGGTCGGCGGCCGCGCTGCGCGTCAGATATTGCGCCTCATTGGGCTCGCGGTCGGAGTTCTTGGCGAACGTGGTGCGGCCGGATCGGGTCAGCCGCCCATGGATCACGAAGGTATCACACATCGCTGCTGCACCCTCGGAAGACCGGCGCGTGACGGGAAAGATGCTGGCTGGGGCGCCAGGATTCGAACCTGGGATGGCGGGACCAAAACCCGCTGCCTTACCGCTTGGCTACGCCCCAATGCCTGGGTGGCACGAACCGGAACAAGACCGTTCGGCGCGCGGCACCATAGTCAAAGGCCCGCCCCTCCGCAACTCTCCGTTAGGCCCCGCTAAGTCTAGCGCCGGACCCGGAAATTCTCGAACTGCCAGGGATCCTTGCGGTCGAGATTGGACTCCGGGAACAGCACATCCCGGTCCTTCAAGGGTGTCCAGTCGGACCAGCTGCCGACCACCGGGCCGAGATAGGGCCGGCAGATGTTGAGGATGTATTCGTGGTCGAGGTCTTCCGGCTCGACCACGCCGCGGTCGGGATTCTCGATCAGCCACATGGCGCCGGCCAGGACCGGCGCCGCGATCTGCGGCGAGGTCGCGTTGAACTCCGGGCCCATGACCCGGCGGGCCTCGTGGATCGAGAGCTGGGAGCCGAACCAATAGGCGCCGAAATCGCCCATCAGCAACGCGCCCAGCTCGTCGATGCCGTCCTCGATCTCTTCGCCGAGCAGGCGCACGTCGTCCTGCATCTTGAAGTTCTTCATCTGGAACTCCCGGACCGAGAGCACCGCGTCGTTGCAGGGGTGATAGGCGTAATGCACGGTCGGGCGATAGACCGGCTTGCCCTTCTCGGTGACGGTGAAGTAGTCGGCCGTGCTGATCGACTCGCCGTGGGTGATGAGGAAGGCGATCATCGGCCCGCCATGCGGAGTCCAGGAGCGCATCTCGGTGATGCAGCCCGGCTGGCGCAGGAAAATCCCAGCCTTGCAGCCGACTTTGTGCTCGACGCCGTTCTCCGGGAGCTTCTTCTCATGCGTGCCCCAGCCCAACTCAGCCGGCTGGCAGCCTTCGCCGACGAAGCCCGGGATCGACCAGGTGTTGACGAACTCGTTCGGCCGCTTCGGCACGGCCGAGACCTGCAGGTCGTGCTCGGCGACGTGGATGACCTTCACGCCGCAATCGCGCATCAGCTTGGCCCAGCCTTCGCGGTTCGTCGGCTTCTTAGCATCGAGGCCGCGGAACTTCGCGATGTCGAGCACCGCCTGCTTGATGAAATGGGAGATCAGGCCCGGATTGGCGCCATGGGTTACCAGTGCCGAGGGGCTGCCCTTCTTGAACTTCTTGCCTAACTCCAGCATGGAGTGCCGCAGGAAATAGTTGGTCCGCTCCTCCTCCGGGATCTTGGCATTGTCGTAGTACCCGGCCCAGGGCTCGATGCAGGTGTCGAGATAGAGCACGCCGTTCTTGGCGCACCATTCGACAATCGCCAGCGAGGAAACTTCGACCGAGAGATTGAGGATGAGATCGCCCTTGCCGACATACTTCGAAAGCGTCTTTGCGAGATTGTTCTCAACCAGCGGGTTGACCACGTAGTTGAGGCCCTGGGCGATAAAGCGCGCGGCGTCGGCGGAATTGTCGACCGCATCGACGATCGTGATGCGGCTCATCGGCATGTCGAAATGGCGCTCCAGGAGCGGCATGGTGCAACGGCCAACCGAGCCGTAGCCGATCATCAGAATCCGACCCTTGTACGGAAACTTCGCGCTCATTCGAACTTCACCCCCAGCTGGAAGGAAAGGGGTCCCGTTACGGGAAATCGCCCCGTCCCGCAAGAGAATTTTGGGAGAAATCCGCGGCTCTCAACCGACCGCGAGGTTGGAGAGGAAGTTCGCGACCTCGCTCCGGAACCGATCGGTCTCGGCCTGCAGCTGGCCCGACTGGCGCTGGATGCTGGCTGCAACGTCGCGGGTCAGCGCCGCCGAGCCGGTGATGTCGCGCACGCTGTTATAGACCTGCTGCGTGCTGCCGGCGGCACCCTGGGCGCTGCGCGCGATCTCGGCGGTGGCCGCCTGCTGCTCTTCGACCGAGGCGGAGATCGCCGCCGAAAGGCCGTGGATGTCCCGGATCTTGCCGACGATCTCATTCAGCGCCTCGACCGTGCCCGAGGTCGCATCCTGCACGGCGCTGATCTGCTGAGAGATGTCCTCGGTCGCCTTGCCGGTCTGGGTGGCAAGGCTCTTCACCTCCGATGCCACCACGGCGAAACCCTTGCCCGCCTCGCCGGCGCGCGCCGCCTCGATGGTGGCGTTCAGCGCAAGAAGATTGGTCTGGCTGGCGATCTCGCTGATGAGTTGCGCCACTTGGCCGATCTTGGTCACGGCCTCGTTCAAGATCGCGATCCTTTGGTTCGAGCGTTCGGAACCGGCCGCTGCTTTGCTGGCGTATTGCGCGGAATCCGAGACCTGGCGCGTGATCTCGCTGACCGAGGCCGAGAGCTCTTCGGCCGCGGCGGCGACCGTGCCGACGTTCTGGGAAGTGGCTTCGGCGCCGGACACGGCGACGGCGCATTTGGCTTCCGTGTCGTCAGCGGCGGCGGAGAGCTGGTCCGCCGCCTTGCGCATCTCGGAGATGGAGCCGGAAAGCGCTTCGGCAACCGACCCAATGCTCTGTTGGAAATTGTCGGCGAGACGCTGCGCCGTCTGGCGCCGCTCTTCGCCGGCGCGGGCGGCCGCTTCGCCCTGTTCGCGGCGGAGCTGCTCGATCTCGGCGCTGGTGCGCCTGAACTCGACCAGGGCGCGGGCGATGTCGCCGATCTCGTCCTTGCGATGTTCGGTGCCATTCAGCTCGCGCTGCAGCGCTTCGACCGAATGGTCGCCGCCCATCAGCCGCACCAGCCGCAGCAGCGGCCGGCTGACGGTGCCGCGCACCACGAACAGGATGGCCGCGAGCTGCACGATGAGGACGCCGAGCACAATTCCGAGCGTGGTCAGCAATTGGTGGTTGACGGTCGCCTTGATCGGGGTGGTGCTCCAGGCCATCGCCAGCGTGCCCACGCGGCGCGTCTTTTCGCCCTGCCCGTCCATGATTGGCACGAACAGGATCATGGATTCGGGTGTCGATGCCTCGTAGCGGCCGCCGCTTTCAAGCGGCGCTTTCGCTGCCGGCAGCAGCGCCGCGAGATCGACCGGCGCCAGGTCCTTGCCGTCTGCCTTTGACAGCACCGTGTCGTCGGCCCCGAACACCGCGATCGAGGCGAGGGCGGAATCCGGATTGTTGAGATAGCGCTGATAGCCGTTGGCGATGGCTTCGGCCTTCTTGAACTTGACGCCGCCCACCACCTGGGCGCCCACCAGCTCGGCGATGGCGGCGCGGTTGACCCGCGCGTTGTCGAGGATCGCCCGGCTCTGCGCGAAGTACTGCAGCACCAGGATGATCGAGAAGCCGATCACCAGGCCAGCCAGGATGATCGCGCCCAGCTTCCGGCCGACGCTCCACAACCGGCGCTTCTGCGCCGATGTTCCGACTGATGAAGTCGCAGCGATGATTTCCGCCGTCATGCGATCCGCCCTGTTCGATCTTCAGACGATGGCGGGCGGCGGCAGAGCCGCCCGCGCATCCGTGCTACTTGGCCATCAGAGATTCGGCGTCGAGCCCGACGGTCATGGCGCCGATTGCCTTGCCGCTCGCATCGACCACCGTGATGCTGGTTTGCACCTGGAACTTCTGCGTCGATTCATCCTGCTCGACGTCATCGACGAAGACGGCGTTCGGCCCGGCGGCGAAAGTCTTCTGCCACTTCGCCTCGTCGCCTTGCCAATAGTCGCTGGTGGCGTCGCACATGCCGACGTTCAAACCCTTGGCATCCATCACGAAGGCTTCGGTTACGAGTCCGCCCTGCCCGTCGCAGATCGCCTTCAGCTTGGCGGAAGCAGGATTGCCGGCGGTGGCGTCGATCAGCGGATGGGCCGCGGCGCCGACTTCGGCCCGCCACTGCTTATCGAGCTCGTCGATCTTGGTCTGGTCGTAGCCGGCCCGTTCGGTGTTGGCGGCCGTGATGGCGGCGACGATATCGGGATCCGCCGCCCATTTCTTGATCTCGGTCTCGGCGAAACTCTGGGCCTTGGCTTTGATCTCGGCATCGTCCGCAAGCGCCGCGCCGGTCACGGCGACTGCCGCGACGGCAGCCAGCAGCAGGGTCCTAAGCATGTGTGATCCCTTTCATATTCGGAAACGGAGACTGGATCTCCGAAGGATCAGCTTGACCGTTAATCGGTTAAATTGTGGTAAAATTCCTAGTAGATTTTGGCGCGAAGATCCGCGCACCGACGCCCGTGCGGCCCCCGCGCCACAGCCGGATATTCAAGCGCGACGGTCGAAGACCGCAAATTCGTGGGCGATCGAGGCCTCGACCAGGGCGCGATAGGCGGCCTCGACCACGGCCGGGTCGCAGCCGAGGCGGAGCGCCTCCTGCCGGGTCTTCGCCAGGACGTCGGCGATCCGCGCGTCGTCGTGGACCTGATCGCGGCTCGGCTTGATGCGGGCCGCCTCGTCGATGTAGTGCAGCCGCTCGGCGATCAGCGCCACCAGCTTGCGGTCGATCGCATCGATCGCCGCGCGCACTTCCGTCATATCGGCACAGCGCGGGAGATTGGCGGAGTTTTCGGGAGGCGTCGCAGCAAGGGGAGCCGATTTCATGGCCGTCTTCTTCGTTCGATCTCCGGTTGGTGTGGGCGTCGGTCGCGGTCTCAGGCCTGTTTCGCGTCGATGATGCCGCGGCGGATCGCCCGGGTGCGGGTGAAGACCTCTTGCAGCTTCTCGCCCTCGCCCCAGCGGATCGCACGCTGCAGCGCCGTCAGGTCCTCGGTGAAGCGGCCGAGCATTTCCAGCACCGCTTCGCGGTTGTTGAGGAAGATATCGCGCCACATGATCGGGTCGGAGGCGGCGATGCGGGTGAAGTCACGGAAGCCGGAGGCGGAGAATTTCACCACCTCGCGCTTGGTCTCGTCTTCGAGGAAGGTCGCGGTATCGACGATCGTGTAGGCGATCAGATGCGGCAGATGCGAGGTGATCGCCAGCACCTGGTCGTGATGGCCGGCGGTCATGATCTCGACCTGGCTGCCGAGCGCGGTCCAGAGCGCTTTCAGCCGCTCGACCGCGGCCTCGTCGGTGCCCGGCGTCGGCGTCAGCACGCACCAGCGTCCGTCGAACAGCTCGGCAAAACCGGCTTTCGGACCGGAATGCTCGGTGCCCGCGATCGGATGGCCGGGGATGAAATGCACGCCCTCGGGCAGGCTGGACCCGAGATCGCGGATCACCGCCTGTTTCACCGAGCCGACATCGGAGAGGATGGCACCCTTCTTGAGGTTCGGCGCGACCATGGGTGCGAGATCGGCGTAGGCGCCGAGCGGCACCGCCAGGACGACGAGATCGGCATTGGCGACGGCTTCGCCGGCGCTGGCGCAGTAGTGATGACCGAGTTCCAGCGCCTTGGCATCGCGCATCGCCTCGGCGCTGGCATCGTGGATCGCGATCTCGCGGGCGAGTCCCTTCTGCTTCAACCCGCGGGCGAAGGAAGAGCCGATCAGGCCGATGCCGACGATCGCAACCCGGTCGAAAAGCGCTGACGTCATTGGGTGGCCGCCTGGCTGACGAAGTCGGCAAGCGCCGCAGCGCAGGCCCGGATCGCCGGTTCCTCGGCGATGGTGATCCGGAGGCAATCCGGCAAGCCATAAGCGCCCATCTTGCGCGGCAGGATGCGACGCGACTTCAGGAAATCGTTCGCCGCATCGGCCGAAAGCTTCGGATCCTTCGGGAACTGCACCAGGATGAAGTTGCAGACCGAAGGATGCGCGATCAGGCCGACCTCGTTGACGCGGGCGCTGAGCCAGGGCAGCCAGTGATCGTTATGCGCCTTGGCGCGGGCAGCATGCGCGGTATCGGCCAGTGCCGCGATCCCGGCCGCCATGGCCGGCCCGGGCGTGTTGAACGGACCGCGGATCCGGTTGAGCACGTCCGCGACGCCTGGCGGGCAGAAGGCCCAGCCGAGGCGCAGGGCGGCGAGGCCGTGGATCTTCGAGAAGGTGCGGCTCATGACGACATTGTCATAGGCCTTCACCAGATCGGTGCCGTCGGTGTAGTCGGGCCGATCCACATATTCGGCATAGGCCGCATCGACCACCAGCAGCACGTTTTCCGGCAGGCCCTCGCGCAGCCGCTTCAACTCGGCCGCGCCGATATAGGAGCCGGTCGGGTTGTTGGGCTCGGCGACGAAGCAGATCTTGGTCCGCGGCGTCACATGCGCCAGCAGCGCATCGACATCGGTGCGGAGCTCCCTCTCCGGGGCCGCGACAGGCTTCGCGCCCACCGACTGCGCCGCGATCGGATAGACCAGGAAGCCATGTTGCGAATAGAGCACTTCGTCGCCGGGGCCAGCATAGGCGCGGGTCAGCAACTGCAGAATCTCATCGGAACCGGCACCGCAGACGATGCGGGCGGCATCGACATCGATGCTCGCGGCCAGCGCCTCGCGCAGCGCGGTCGCGCCGCCGTCGGGATAGCGGTGCAACTCGTCGCAAAGCCCGCGATAGGCTTCGACCGCCGCGGGGCTCGCCCCCAACGGGCTCTCGTTGGAGGACATCTTGTAGACCGGGCCCTCGCCGGGGAGCGCGTGCTCGCCGGGCACATAGGCCGCGATGTCGAGGATGCCGGGCCGGACCGCGAGGCTCATGCCGCGTCTCCGGAAGTCGCTTCGGGCGCCGGCTCGGGTTTCGGCTTCTCGGCGGCCAAGTCTTCGGCCGTGAGCGGCACCGCATAGCCCCCGATGGCGATGGCGCGGGCATCCGGGCCGAGCGCCTTGGCGAGCGCCGCAAGGCGCGGATCATCCGGTGCCAGGAAGCCTTCGACCTCGACCACCTGCTGCTCCGGCCCGCCCAGTTCCTGGAATGCCTGGATGAAGACCGGCGTCAGCTTGGCGGTGTTGAGCGCGTCGCGGATGGCGCTGCGGCTGACCGGCTCGCGGGTCTCGGCGACCAGCAGGCCGCGGTCGTTGTCGGTGGGCTCATTCGGCGTGGTGCCGATCACCAGCGCCTGCAGCCCGCGGCCGCGCTGGTTGCCGGGATCGCCGAACGGCAAGCGGGCGATCACATGCGGCACCTTGGGCTGCTTCACGGCGATGCGCCGCCACCAGGGATCGCGGTCGCCTTCATGGGGCAGCGGCAGCACCGCGACGGTCGCCTGGCCGTCGAGCACCGCGGAGATCGCGTGGTTCAGCCGGTCGAAGCCGAGGATCGGCACGCGGCAGCCGTAATGGTCGCGCGCGATGTCCCAATAGCCAGGCTCCTCGGGCGGGGTGTAGACCGCGACCACGAAGGGGCCCTCGACTTGGAGCAGCGCCGAGATCATCTCGCGCCACATCCGCACCATCACGGCCTTCGGCAGCTTGCCCTTGTGCCGGGCGATCAGGCGGCGGAGGATCAGCGCCTCGCGGGCCGGGCGAACGAACTTGGAGCCCTCGCTGGGCGTGCGGCCGATCGGCTGCGCCTTGGCCTTGACCTCGCCCACCTTCACGGCGAGCTCGGTCCGACGCATCAGGAGATCGTGCAGCTGGGTGTCGACACTGTCGATGTCACGCCGGAGGGCGGCAAGCTGGTCGTCGTGTTCGGCCATGGTCTCTAGGATACGCTCTGACTTGGGCTCCGGCGGTGCGCGGGCGGCCCACAGATAGCGGCTAAGGGCCGGAAAAGCAAAGAAAACATTGACATAGGGCGTGTGCGCCGGTGCATTCGGCCGATTTGCCAGGGTTTACGCACCGTCTCCGCCGGGCTTCATCCTTGTGGCGCAGGGGCACCGCGCCGCCGGTCGGGGAAGCCCGCACCGACCCAGACGGCGGCCACCCGATCAGGGTGGCCCAAAATCGATCAACCTCTTGATGCTGAACAGCATTGTCGCCTGCGGGAGGCAAAAGGACCCCTTGATTCCGTCTGGGTCCCGTCTGGGTTGGGACGTCTGCCGATCCGTTCAGGCCGAACGACGCTCAGGTCGGCGCACCGCCCTGCAAAACGCCGATCTGTAAACGCCCGGTCAACGTTGCATAGCCGCAAGCATGGTGCGCACGGGCGTCCAATCTTGGTCGCCATCCTGGATGCAGATTCACGATCTCAAACAGCGTGGCGACTATACCACGATCGACGGTGTTTGTCGTCGCTGCGCTGCAATCTGCCTGAATTCGGGAGTATGCAGCTGGGCTTGGCGCTCCCCGCTACGCACCCTCTCCCTTGCTGGGAGAGGGGACTCTATCTGGCGTCGATGTCGGCGGCGAAGCGCTTCAGCACGTCTTGCAGGCCGGTGTTAAGGGCCGCGACGGCGGCGTCGATCGAATGATCGGCGGCCGGGGTCTCCGCGTGATAGACCTTGCTCATCACCAGCTGGTCGGTGTTTTCGTCGATCACCGAGAGCTCGAGCTCGAGGATGCCGGTGTCGTTCTTTTTCCCCGCCGACTGTTCCAGCCGCTTGATCTCGCCTTGGAGGCGGTAGGCGGCGCCGATCCGAAGCTCGGAGGGGACCACCTGCTCGGCAGCACCGGCGGCGCGCAGATAGGCGACCAGCTGGTCGCGGATCATCGCGGTCGGGAGCTCGGTCCAATAGGCGTAGTTGCGCTGCTCGAGCTTGACCCCGCCATTGGCGGTGTAGAGCAGCGGCCGCTCGCCGGTAACGCCATCGGCGCTCAAGGGCGCCGCTTCGAGGATGCCGGCGAAGGGATGCGCCAGCTTCTCCGGCGCCGGGCTCGCCACCAGGCGGAAATACTGCTCCTTCGGCACGGTGGGCGCGGCGCAGGCGGCGACGGCCGCGAAGAGCACCAGGGGCAGAAGGAATGAGCCGCGCATCTCACTGGCCTCCGTTCGGGACCGGGGTCAGGCCCTTGTCGGCCTCTGGGTTGGCACCGCCGAGCAACAGGCCGGGATTCTGCCGGATGAGGCGGCTGAACTCGTTCATGTTGCGCGTGGTCCCTTCGAGGTTGTTGGTGATCGCGTCGATATTCTGCGACACGGCGCGCAGGATGTACTCGAGATCGGCGGTCGATTTGTCGACGTTCTTGCTGTTGCGGTTGATCATCGCCTGAACCGACTGGGCGACGCCGTTGACCTCGATCGCGAGCGCGTTCAGCTCCGCCAGAGTCTTGTCGGCGTTGACGCTCGCCTTGTCCATGTTGTCGAGGATGTGGTCGATCGCCTTCACATTGCCGTCGGAAAGCATCTTATGGAGCTGCTCGACGTTCGTCTGCATGCCGGCGGTCAGATCGGTGATGCTGGCTGAGATGGTGTCGAGATGGTTGCTGGCATTGGCGATCAGGCCACGGACATCGCCGCCGACGCCGCCGATCGTGGTGTCGGCGGTCGTGGTCAGTTGCTTGATCGAGGTCTTCAATTGCTCGATCAGCGGCACGACGCCGGTGTCGAGCAGCGCGCCGACCCGGCCGGCGAGGCCCGACATCAGCGCGAACATGTCGCCCGCGCCCGTACCGGGGATATCGCCGCCGACCGCGATCAGGTCCTGCGCCTTCCCGCCGGATATGTCGATGGTCTTCGCCGCGAGGAAGCTCGAAGCACGGATGCCGGCCTTGGAATCCGCCGGAAACTTCCAGTCCTTCTGCACGCTGATCATGACGCCGAACTTGTACTTCCCGTTCTCGTAGCTGGGGACGATCTTGTCCACCTGGCCGATCGGGAAACCTTCATAACGCACCACGGTGCCGTATTTGAGATCGGTGACGTTGTCGAACAGGACGCGATACTGATCGCGCGGACCGGTGCGCCCCGCGATGAGAGTCAAGGTCACGATCAATGCCGCGATCATCGCCGTCACGAAGACGCCGACCGTCACGTAGCTGATGGAATAATTCCGCATCGATCCCCTGTTCCCCTGGTCTTCGGTACTCAGTCGCCGGTAAGGCGCCGCAGATATTCCGCCGGATCGACTTCGGCCTCGACCGAGCGGCGGTTGAGCAGGTTCTGCACCCGCTCGTTGGTCGAACTCCGGATCTCTTCGACCCGCGCGCTCGCCAGTATATGGCCCTGGTCGAGCACGGTGATCCGGTCGGCGATCTTGAACGCGCTGTCGATGTCGTGGCTGACCACGACGACCGAGATGTCCATCGCCTCGCGCAGTTTGAGGATGAGATCGTCGAGCGCCGAGGACACGACCGGATCGAGTCCGGATGAAGGCTCGTCCAGGAACAGCAGCTTCGGGTCCATGACGATCGCCCGCGCGATCGAGGCGCGCTTCACCATGCCGCCGGAAAGCGCCGAGGGCATCAAATCGCCGAAGCCGGACAGGTTCACCACCTCGAGCTTCAGGTTGGCCATGATGTCCATGGTCTTCTCTTCGAGATTGGTCAGCTCGCGCAAAGGGAGCTTCACGTTCTCGGCCACGGTCATGGAGCTGAAGAGCGCGCCGAACTGGAAGGCGACGCCGATCTTGCGTTTCAGGTCCATAAGCTGGTTCGGCTTCAGCGAACCCATGTCCTTGTCGAGCAGCTTCACCTTGCCCGGCTGCGGCGGCATCAGGCCGACCAGATGGCGGAGCAGCGTGGTCTTGCCCGAGCCGGAGCCGCCCATGATCACCATGATCTCGCCGGCGCGGACGTCGAGATTGATGTCGAACAGCACCTGCCGCGCTCCGAAGGAAAAATCGAGATGATCGACCTCGATCACTTTCGGCCGTGCCATCAGCTCCGCTTCGGTCGGGCGCTGCGCCGTCGATTCCGCGCGGAGCGCCGCGATGTGATGCTGGGCTTCGAGCTGGGCTTCGGTCGATTCCATCCGCTCACCGTGTCGCGATATAGGCGAACAGCATGTCGGCCACGACGATCATGCAAATGGATTGCACCACCGACCAGGTCGTGACCCGGCCGACACCCTCGGCGCCGCCGGAGACGCTGGAGCCGTTGACGGCGGCGACCAGGGCGATGAGCACGCCGAACAGCGTGGCCTTGCCGATGCCGTGCCAGATGTCGCCGGTCTTCAAAACGGTCAACGAATCGTTCACGAAGGCGCCGAGCGAGGAATTGAGCGAGGCCGAGACATAGAGGCCGGCGGTGAGCTCGGAGACCAGGTTCGCCCACATGGCGAGGCAGGGCAGCATGAGCGCCAGCGCGACCACGACCGGCGTCACCAGATAGCGGACCGGATTGATGCCCATGACCTGGAGCGCATCAACCTCCTGGTTGATGGTCATGGTGGCGAGCCTGGCTGCAATCGCCGAGCCAGAGCGACCCGCAACCAGGATCGCCATGATGAGCGGCGAGAACTCGCGCGCCACCGAGAGCGCGATGCCGATATAGGCATAGGCCTCCGCGCCGAAGAGGCCCAACGAATAGAGCGACTGGATCGCCAGCATCAAGCCGATCGTACCGGAGAGCAGGGTCGCGATCGGCAGTGCGGCGACACCGATCTGCTGCATCTCGTGGAAGATCATGCGGATCCGAACCGGTTGGCGGCGGCGCCAGCCGATCAGCAGCCAGTAGATCGACGCCGCGAACAAGGCCGAGCCGTAGCCCACCTGATCGAAAAAGCCGGCGGAACGCCGGCCGATCCCTTCGAAGCCCCGAATGGCAGCGTTCATCAGCTTCAACTGCCGGAGGTGCCGGCGCCGGCGCCCGTGGCCGCGGCGAGATCGGCATGGATCTGGAAGACCTTGTCGAGCCGCGCCAACTCAAGCACCCGGCGCACGCGCTGGCTGACCGCGACCAGGGCGAGATCGCTCTTCTGCTTCTTCGCGACCTGCAGGCCTTCGACCAGGCTGGCGATGCCGGAGGAATCGATATAGGTCACCTGGGAGAGGTCCACGAGGACGTTCCGGCCCTTCTTCAAGGCGTCCAGCAGGGCGCGGCGCACGGCACCCGCCTGTTCGAGATCAATTTCGCCCTCCAGGGCAACGATCAGACGTCCTTCGCTCTCGGTGATGCCCGCGACTGCCATCTCAATCCTTCTTCCGGCGCTTGACCAATTCCAACAGATTCCCCTCGCCGTCCGGCAGGGGAATGAAATTGGCGTCGTCCATCACCGCGCGGATGAAATGCGTGCCAAGGCCCCCCGGCCGGACCTCGTCCAGCGGCCGCGGCCTTATTTTAGCCTGATCGACCTT
>Ga0209257_1001887_pt1 | contig 22660 bp, 19 predicted proteins | sample AraplaCvi_mCL_r2_FD_184277 | JGI IMG/M metagenome (GOLD analysis project Ga0209257, IMG submission 184277) | Arabidopsis root microbial communities from North Carolina, USA - plate scrape MF_Cvi_mCL_r2 (SPAdes) (version 2) | ecosystem: Host-associated > Plants > Roots > Endosphere | place: USA...
CTTGAGGGCTGTTCGGCCGGCTGGCCGGCGGGCGCTGCGAAGTGGATCGGCGACGACACGGCGCGCGCGAAGGCGATGGCCGATTATTATGGCGAGCTGATACGCTCGAAGAAGCTGGATGGATATTGCAGGGCATGAACGACGGGATCGAGGAGCCGAAACGGCGCGAGAATTTCAGTGGGGAGGAACTCGCCGACGGCTGGGTTAGCTGGAACCTCAAGGATCCGAGCCGTTTCAACGCCTTCATCGAGCCGCTCTCGGTCCGCGTCGAACCGAACACGCCCGATGGTCGCCCTCAAGCGCGCGTGCGGATGGTGCCCGAACGCAAGCACAGCAATCTCGGCGACAATGTCCATGGTGCGGTGACCCTTGCGCTCGTCGACATCGCGCTCTTTGCCGCGTCGCACCAGTTCGGATCGCTCGATGCCGGTCATTCGGTGACGCTCGACCTGTCGACGCAGTTCGTCGGCGCGGGCCGCGTCGGCGAGCCTCTGGATGCCATTGTCGAACTGGTGCGCGAGACCGGCCGCCTCATCTTCCTGCGCGGCCTCGTGGTGCAGGGTGAGGGCGACAGCCATATCGTGCTGACCTTTGCCGGGACGATCCGCAAGGCGAGCCGGAAATGACGAGCGTGCTCGCCGCCTACGACGCGCTCGTCGCGGCGGGCGAGCTAAAACCCGATGTCGAGCAGCGTGCAGCGGCCGAACGGCTGAACCGGTTGCAGGAGGAACTGGAGGCCGCACCGCCGCGGGGCAGCCTGTTATGGCGTATCGCCGGGCGCAAGCCTGAGGCGCCGCGCGGCGTCTATCTGTGGGGTGCTGTCGGCCGCGGCAAGTCGATGCTGATGGACCTGTTCTACGACCAGCTTCATATCCAGCGGAAGCGGCGCGTCCATTTTCATGCCTTCATGCTCGAGGTGCATGCGCAGATGCGCGAGGTCCGCAAGGCCGAGAGCGGCGATCCGATCCCGCAGGTTGCTGCAGCGCTCGTCGAGAATGTCCGCTGCCTCGCGTTCGACGAGATGGTGGTGAACAACAGCGCCGACGCGATGATCCTGTCGCGCCTGTTCACCGCGCTGATCAACAAGGGCGTGACGGTCGTCGCGACGTCGAACCGGCCGCCGAAGGACCTTTACAAGGACGGGCTCAATCGCGAGCATTTCCTGCCCTTTATCGCGCTGGTCGAACAAAAGCTCGACGTGATGAGCCTGAATGGCCCGACCGATTATCGCCGCGACCGGCTCGGCGACGGCGCGCGCTGGTTCGTGCCCGCCGACGATAGCGCAAGCGCTGCGTTGTCGGCCGCCTTCTTCCGTCTGACCGACTATCCGCCCGAGGACCGCGCCAATGTGCCGGCGCTCGATCTCGACGTCGGCGGCGGACGGACTCTGCATGTCCCGAAGGCGCTGAAGGGCGTCGCGGTCTTTTCGTTCAAGCGGCTGTGCGGCGAAGCACGCGGGGCGTCGGACTATCTCGCGGTCGCGCGCCATTTCCATACGGTGATCATCGTCGGTATTCCGCGCATGGGACCCGAGAACCGCAACGAGGCGGCGCGCTTCGTGACGCTGATCGACGCGCTCTACGAATATAAGGTCAAGCTTCTGGCGAGTGCCGCCGCGATGCCCGACGATCTCTATGTCGCCGGAGACGGCGCGTTCGAGTTCGAGCGGACGGCAAGCCGGTTGTCGGAAATGCAGTCCGACGATTATCTCGCGCTAGGCCATGGCCAGGAAGACGCCGCCTAGCACCTTGCCCCAGCGCGACGAGTTGATCGTGACCGCGATGAGATCGCGGACATAGCGAACCTCGTGCGCCAGATGGCCGACTCCCTGCTCGATCATGCGGCGGGCTGTGCGGAGCGGCTTTGGCGCGGCGACGTGGATGCGGCGCGGGCGGGCAGGAGGCGCAGGAAGCGTCGCGAAACCGCCGGTTGAAACCCGTGCGTCCTCCGCGACCGCACGGCACAGCGCTTCCATGCGTGCGATGGCGAGACGGTTCGGTACCCGGCGATCGCGGCTGAGCAGTTCGAAACTGTGGCTGAAGGCCGAGAACTGGATCGCGCCGCTCGCCGCCGAATGGTCGAGCGCGTCGCGCATTTCCTCCTCGGACATTGCGCACAGCTGAGCGGGACGAAAGCGGCCCACACGGTCCATCAGGCCGCTGACCGGCACCTCGCACACGCCTTGATGATCGCGCATGCCGAGGTTGCCCGCATCGAGCGAAATGTCGCAACCGTGCCCCAGGTACGCGCCGTTGAAGCTGCTGTCGAAGCGGAAGCCGAGAGCGGCGAGCGCGCGGAGTGTATCGTCGTTGGCACCGAAATTGCCGGCGCGAAATGCGGTCGGCTTGGGTGCGCCGGCACCGACGAGAATGTCGCGGGCAAGCCCGATCAGCTTCTTCTGCGCCGCCAGCGGAAAGTCGCCGATGTTGCGGCCGAAGAGGCGGCCGGCCGGATTGAACGGTGCAAACGCCAGCCATTCGGTGTGGATATGCAATTGCACTTCGTGACCGCGCGTGACGATCGGCTGGACGATCGCGTCGATGATTGCGGGGCCATAGACGAGTGCAGGCATCGGATCGACGAACCAGACCCCGGTCAGGCCGTGGCGCTCGAGGACATCCATCTGGAAATGGATTCCGAAATCCCCCTCGCGGCATCGGCCGAGGATCGAGCTCTCGTAATTGGCAAGTGCATCGGCGCCGCGCTGGTAGAGCCCGGCGGAGAGTTCGGTGTCGAAGCTGATGATCGCCCGCGTCACCGGGGGCGCATAGCAGGCACGGGGATAAGGGAGGGTTAAGAAGGCGTTGCGGTCAGAAACGCAGCGTCACGTCGACCCCTGCGCTCTTCGTATCGCCCCACGGGAAGATGTGGATGCGGTCATTTGCTTTCGTCGTCACAAGATGCCCCGTCGCGGTGCCGATTGCCGCACCCACCAGCACGTCGCCGACCCGGTGCTTTCGCGCCTCGACCCGGCTGAGGCCGACGAAGGACGCGACGACATAGGCGGGGAGGCCGGCTTCCCAGCCATAGCGGTTGTGCAGCGTTGCTGCCGCCGCAAAGCTGGTCGAGGTGTGGCCCGACGGGAAACTCTTGTTGTCGCTGCCGTCGGGGCGGCGCGACGGGAAGGCTTCCTTCAGTCCCTGTGTGATCAGCATCGTGCCGCCGATACTGCCGCCGGCCTCGAGCACACCCTCCCAGTCGCCCTGCACGGCAGGAACGCCGAAGGCCGCGACGACGAGTGCGTTCTTCGCGACGGTGCCGGCGTCGTTCCAGCCATCCTCGCTTGCGCCGGCAGGCGCGGCGAGGCCGAGCAAGATGATCGCGACGAAGGCGCCCGCAGTGAATCTGAACATGCCTGTCTCCCTAAAAAGGCTCCCCCCTTTCCCGGGCTGACCATGGCATATCGCGCGCCGGTGTGCAGGCCAAGCGAATGTGGCGATCTTGTCACGAAAGTGTGCAAGGGATATGAATTGTATCAAGCAAAACCACCTTTATCGCTATTGCGAACTATTTGCAAAAAATCCCGCTTTTTCGTCCTTTTCGCAGTTGTTTCGTTAAGGGAATCGGCGTAGGGGCGACCCCAGTCTTGGGATCGACACTGCGGTTTTAGCCCGTGACCGCGCCGATCCGTGAACCACTGCCGGGCTTGCCACGAAGGGAGTGCCGCGCGCCATGGGACGCAAGAAAATCGCATTGATCGGCGCCGGAAATATCGGCGGAACGCTGGCGCTGCTCGCCGCGCAGAAGGAACTGGGCGATGTCGTCCTGTTCGACGTCGTCGAAGGCGTGCCGCAGGGCAAGGCGCTCGACCTGTCGCAGGTCGGTCCGATCGCGGGCTTCGACGCGAAGATCACCGGCTCGAACGACTATAAGGATATCGCGGGCGCCGACGTCATCATCGTCACCGCCGGTGTCGCCCGCAAGCCGGGCATGAGCCGCGACGATCTGCTCGGCATCAACCTGAAGGTCATGAAGGCCGTTGGCGAAGGCATCAAGGCCAACGCTCCCGATGCCTTCGTCATCTGCATCACCAATCCGCTCGACGCGATGGTCTGGGCGCTGCGCGAATTCTCGGGGCTCCCGCACAACAAGGTCGTCGGCATGGCCGGCGTGCTCGACTCGGCGCGCTTCAGCCACTTCATCGCCGACGAATTCGACGTCTCGGTGAAGGATGTGAACACGTTCGTGCTCGGCGGCCATGGCGACACGATGGTTCCCGTCGTCCGTTACTCGACCGTCAACGGCATCCCCGTTCCCGATCTGGTCAAGATGGGCCTGTCGTCGCAGGACAAGATCGACGCGATCGTCAAGCGCACCCGCGGCGGCGGCGGCGAGATCGTCGCGCTGCTCGGTACCGGCTCGGCCTTCTATGCGCCGGCCGCGAGCGGCATCGCGATGGCCGAAGCCTATCTGGGCGACCAGAAGCGCATCCTGCCCTGCGCCGCATTCGTTGACGGCCAGTACGGCCTCGACGGCCTGTACGTCGGCGTGCCGGTGCTGATCGGCGCCGGCGGCGTCGAAAAGATCGTCGAGATCGAACTCGACGATGCCGACAAGGCGGGCCTGCAGGTCTCGGTCGACGCGGTCAAGGAACTGCTCGACGCGTGCAAGGGGCTCGACCCGAGCCTCGCATAAGTTGCTGTGCCCCCGCGAAGGCGGGGGCCCATCACCGGCGCTCTCCCAAATGGGGTCGCCGGTGAACCAATATCTGGAGATGGGCCTCTGCCTTCGCAGGGGCGCAGAAAATGGAACGAAACGTATGAGCATCCTCATCGACAAGAATACCAAGGTCATCACGCAAGGGATGACCGGCGCGACCGGCACCTTCCACACCGAACAGGCGCTCGCCTATGGCACGAAGATGGTCGGCGGCGTGACGCCGGGCAAGGGCGGCACGACGCATATCGGCCTGCCGAACTTCAACACCGTTGAAGAGGCCAAGCACGCCACCGGCGCGACCGCGAGCTGCATCTATGTCCCGCCGCCGTTCGCCGCGGACTCGATCCTCGAGGCGATCGATGCCGAGATGGAGCTGATCGTCTGCATCACCGAAGGCATTCCGGTGCTCGACATGGTCAAGGTGAAGCGCGCGCTTTCGGGTTCGAAATCGCGCCTGATCGGCCCGAACTGCCCCGGCGTTCTGACCCCGGACGAATGCAAGATCGGCATCATGCCCGGCAGCATCTTCAAGAAGGGCAGCGTGGGCGTCGTCTCGCGCTCGGGCACGCTGACCTATGAAGCCGTATTCCAGACCTCGAACGTCGGGCTCGGCCAGACCACCGCGGTCGGTATCGGCGGCGACCCGGTGAACGGCACCAACTTCATCGACGTGCTCGAACTGTTCCTCGCCGACGAAGCGACCAAGTCGATCATCATGATCGGCGAAATCGGCGGCGACGCCGAGGAGCAGGCGGCGCAGTTCCTGATCGACGAAGCGAAGCGCGGCCGCAAGAAGCCGATGGCCGGCTTCATCGCGGGCCGCACGGCGCCTCCGGGCCGCCGCATGGGCCACGCCGGCGCGATCGTGTCGGGCGGCAAGGGCGACGCCGAAAGCAAGATCGCGGCGATGGAAGCCGCCGGCATCGCGGTGTCGGCGAGCCCCTCGGAACTCGGCACCACGCTCGCCGAAGTGCTGAAGGAACGCGTCTGACCGGATGGCCCGCCGGCACCCTTTGTCGGCGGGCCTCCGCTCCCCATATAACACCCACCCCCTCCTCCCCGTGGAAAAGCAGATGAACCTCGAACGACAAAGCTTCGACGTCGATGAAGTCCAGGCCGGCCCCAGCTGGGCGCCGAAGAACTGGCCGCTGATCGATAGCGACGACCTGACCGCCGCGCTCGACCCGCAGCAGATGCAGGTCGCGGTGAAGGCCGCTGCCGCGAAGGCCGGCGCGCCCTTGTCGAACGCCGAGGTCGAGCGTGCGGCGAATGATTCGATCCGCGCGATGATGCTGATCCGTACCTATCGCGTCCGCGGGCATCTGGCGGCGAATCTCGACCCGCTCGGTCTCAGCACGCGCGAACTGCCCGCCGACCTGACGCCGGAATATCATGGTTTCACCGGCGCCGATCAGGATCGTCCGGTCTGGCTTGGCGGCGCGCTCGGCCTTGAAAAGGCGACGGTGCGCGAAGTCGTGGCGATCCTGCGCGCGAACTACTGCGGCAATGTCGGCCTCGAATATATGCACATCGCCGACATCGAGGAGCGCCAGTTCCTGCAGGAACGGATGGAAGGCGCCGACAAGATCATCGAGTTTTCGGTCGAGGGCAAACGCGCCATCCTGAACAAGGTGATCCAGGCCGAGGAATGGGAGAAGTTCCTCGCGCGCAAATATGTCGGGACGAAGCGCTTCGGCCTCGACGGAGGCGAATCGATGATCCCCGCGATGGAAGCCATCATCAAATATGGCGGCCAGTATGGCGTGAAGGAAATCGTATACGGCATGGCGCACCGAGGGCGCCTCAACATGCTCGCGAACGTCATGGCGAAGCCGTACAAGGTGATCTTCCACGAATTTTCGGGCGGCAGCGCCAACCCCGACGACGTCGGCGGTTCGGGCGACGTCAAATATCACCTCGGTACCTCGACCGACCGCGAGTTCGGCGGCGCGTCGGTGCATATGTCGCTCGTCCCCAACCCGTCGCACCTCGAGGCGGCCGACCCGGTCGTGCTCGGCAAGGTGCGCGCGCAACAGGTCGTGCGCGACGACCTCGACAAGCATGAGCAGGTGCTGCCCGTGCTGATCCACGGCGACGCGGCGTTCGCGGGACAGGGGATCGTCTGGGAATGCCTCGGATTCTCGGGCATCCGCGGTTACAACACCGGCGGCTGCATCCACTTCATCGTCAACAACCAGATCGGCTTCACGACCAGCCCGCAATATGCGCGCTCGTCGCCCTATCCGTCGGACGTCGCGAAGGGCGTGATGGCGCCGATCCTGCATGTCAACGGCGACGATCCCGAAGCGGTGACCTTTGCGTGCAAGCTCGCGATCGACTTCCGCCAGAAGTTCAAGCGCGACGTCGTGATCGACATGTGGTGCTATCGCCGCTTCGGCCACAACGAAGGCGACGAGCCTTCGTTCACCCAGCCGCTGATGTACGCGGTCATCCGCCAGCATCCGCCGGTGTCGCAGCTCTGCGCCGCGAAGCTGGAAGCCGAAGGCGTGATCGACGCCGGCTGGGCCGATGCGCGCCGCGCCGAATTCGTCGCGCAGCTCGAAGGCGATTTCGAGGCCGCGAAAAGCTACAAGCCGAACAAGGCTGATTGGTTCGCCGGTCGCTGGTCGGGGCTGCACACCCCTGCCGATGCCGAGAATGCACGCCGTAACATCGCGACGGGCGTGTCGGACAAATTGTTCGACTCGATCGGCCGCACGATGACGACGATTCCCGCCGATCTGGAAGTGCACAAGACGCTCCGCCGCGTGATCGACGCGCGTGCTGCGATGTTCGCCGACAAGAGCGACAATGAAGTGTTCGACTGGGCGACCGCCGAGAGCCTTGCCTTCGGCACGCTGCTCAGCGAAGGCTATCAGGTGCGTCTGTCGGGCCAGGATTCGGGCCGCGGCACCTTCAGCCAGCGCCACGCGGTCTGGGTCGACCAGACCGACGAGCATAAATATATCCCGCTGACGACCGTCCCGCACGGCCGGTTCGAAGTGCTCGACAGCCCGCTCTCCGAATATGGCGTGCTCGGCTTCGAATATGGCTATGCGATGGCCGATCCGAAGAGCCTCGTGCTCTGGGAAGCGCAGTTCGGCGACTTCGCCAACGGCGCGCAGATCATGATCGACCAGTTCATCGCCGCGGGCGAGGCCAAGTGGCTGCGCGCCAACGGCCTCGTGCTGCTGCTGCCGCACGGTTACGAAGGACAGGGACCCGAGCACAGCTCGGCGCGCCTCGAGCGCTTCCTGCAGCTGTGTGCCGGCGACAATATCCAGGTGTGCAATATTTCGACCCCGTCGAACTATTTCCACGTCCTGCGCCGCCAGATGCTGCGCCCGTTCCGCAAGCCGCTGATCATCATGACGCCGAAATCGCTGCTCCGGCACAAGCTGGCGGTTTCGCAGCGCAGCGACTTCATCGGCGATGCGCATTTCCGCCGCATCATGTCGGACCGCACCCCGCCCGCCGATGCCGACATCAAGCGTGTCGTGCTCTGTTCGGGCAAGGTCGGCTACGACCTGATGGAGGCGCGCGATGCCGCAGGCCAGACCGATACGACGGTGATCCGCATCGAGCAGATCTATCCCTTCCCGGGCGAACCGCTGGCGGTGCGCCTGAAGCGGATGAAGAATCTCGAAGAGGTGGTCTGGGCGCAGGAAGAGCCGCGCAACAACGGCAGCTGGTTCTTCGTCGAGCCGCTGATCGAGGAAGCGCTGAACGAAGCGGGCCACAAGGGCATGCGCCCGCGTTATGCCGGCCGTGCCGCCGCTGCGTCGCCCGCGACCGGCCTGATGAGCCGCCACCAGACCGAACAGTCGGCGCTCGTCGCCGATGCGCTCGGGCTTTCGGTCCGCGCCGAAATCCGCCGCGCCAAGAACAAAGCCTGAGCTTAAGCCCCAAGGAACTGCACCAATGAGCACCGAAGTCAAAGTCCCCACCCTGGGCGAAAGCGTCACCGAAGCGACGATCGGCGAATGGTTGAAGAAGCCCGGTGAAGCGGTCGCGCTCGACGAGCCGATCGCCAGCCTCGAAACCGACAAGGTTGCAGTCGAGGTTCCCTCGCCCGTCGCGGGCGTAATGGGCCAGCAACTCGCAGCGGTCGGCGATACGGTGAATGTCGGCGCGGCGATCGCGACGATCGAGGCCGGTGGCGCTGCCGCGGCTCCGGCGCCCGCCGTAACCCCGGCGCCTGCACCTGCCGCTAAGGCCGAAGCGGCTGCTCCGGCGCCTGCTGCGACGAGCGAAGACGGCGTGACGACGCTGTCGCCCGCCGTGCGCCGCCTCGTCCTCGAGCATGGCGTCGATCCGACGAAGATCCAAGGCACTGGCAAGGACGGCCGCCTGACGAAGGAAGATGTGCTCGCCGCCGCCAGCGCGGCACCTGCCGCCGAAGCCGCTCCGGCACCTGCCGTCGCCGCAGTCGCCGTCGCGAGCGGCGCCCCCGGCCGTCAGGAAGAGCGCGTCAAGATGACGCGTCTGCGCCAGACGATCGCCAAGCGCCTGAAGTCGGCGCAGGACACCGCGGCGATGCTGACGACGTTCAACGACGTCGACATGTCGGCGGTGATGGCGACGCGCGACCGTTATCGCGAAAGTTTCGAGAAGAAGCACGGCGTTCGCCTCGGCTTCATGAGCTTCTTCACCAAGGCGGTTGCGCTCGCCGCCCACGACATTCCGGCGGTCAACGCCCGCATCGAGGGCGACGAGATCGTCTATCACAATTATCTCGACGTCTCGGTCGCGGTCAGCGCGCCGAACGGCCTTGTCGTGCCCGTCGTCCGTAACGCCGACAGCATGAGCTTTGCCGAGATCGAGAAAGCGATCGCCGACCTCGGCAAGCGCGCCAAGGAAGGCACGCTGACGATCGACGACATGACCGGCGGCACCTTCACCATTTCGAACGGCGGCGTGTTCGGCGGCCTGATGTCGACCCCGATCATCAACCCGCCGCAGTCGGCGGTGCTCGGCCTTCACCGCATCGAGGACCGGCCGGTGGTCCGCAATGGCGAGATCGTGATCCGTCCGATGATGTATCTCGCGATGAGCTACGACCACCGCCTGGTCGACGGCCGCGAGGCGGTGACCTTCCTGAAGACGATCAAGGAAGCGATCGAGGATCCGACGCGTTTGCTGATCGATCTCTAGGACCGGTTCGGTTTGACAGGGGAGTGATGGATATGACGAAACTGGTGTTCGGACTTTCGATGGCCCTGATGCTGGCTGGCTGCGGCGATGCCGGAAACAGCATGCAAAAGGGATTCGAGGACGGGTTCAAGACCCAGTTCACCGACAATTTCACCAAATCCTGTCAGGCGAGCGCGGGCAGCAGCGGACTTGCGGCGGACAAGATCGCCGAGGTCTGCAAATGCACTGCCGACGCGCTCATTGAAAAATACAAGCCGGACGAACTGATGGGCATGAAGCCTGAAGAAGCGATGCCGGTGATGAAGGAATGCGCCGCAAAGTCGGGGCTCCCCGTTTAAGGCATCGGGCAACGCCCGTTGCAGCATGTTGAGGTAAGACGAAATGGCTGATTACGACTACGACGTCCTTGTCATCGGTGCCGGCCCCGGCGGTTATGTCGCGGCGATCCGCGCGGCGCAGCTGGGCCTGAAGACCGCGTGCGCCGAAGGGCGCGAGACGCTGGGCGGGACGTGCCTCAACGTCGGCTGCATTCCCTCGAAAGCAATGCTGCATGCTTCGGAATATTTCGAGGCGGCCGCGGGCGGCGCAATGGCCAAGATGGGCATCAAGGTGAAGCCCGAACTCGATCTGCCGACGATGCACGGCCAGCGTATCGACGCGGTGAAGGGCCTGACCGGCGGCATCGAATTCCTGTTCAAGAAGAACAAGGTCGACTGGCTGAAGGGCTATGCGCAGTTCACGTCTGCCGACACGGTCGAGGTCGCGGGCAAGAGCGTCCGCGCGAAGAATATCATCATCGCAACCGGCTCGTCGGTGACCCCGCTTCCGGGCGTCGCGGTCGATAACGACAAGCAGATCATCGTCGATTCGACCGGCGCGCTCGAACTCGCGAAGGTGCCGGACCATATGGTCGTGATCGGCGGCGGCGTGATCGGGCTCGAACTCGGCAGCGTGTGGCGCCGCCTCGGTGCGAAGGTCACCGTCGTCGAATATCTCGACCAAATCCTGCCCGGTATGGACGGCGACGTCCGCAAGGAAGCGAACAGGATCCTCAAGAAGCAGGGCATGGAATTCAAGCTCAAGACCAAGGTCACCAAGGCCGAGGTGAAGGGCAAGAAGGCCGTGCTGACGCTCGAACCCGCGGCCGGCGGCGAGGCCGAAACGCTCGAGGCCGACGTCGTGCTGGTGTCGATCGGGCGTCGCCCGAACACCGAGGGCCTCGGCCTCGACAAGGCGGGCCTGACACTCAATCAGCGCAGCCAGATCGAGACCGACCATGATTTCCGTACGAGCGTTCCGGGTATATGGGCGATCGGCGACGTCATTCCGGGTCCGATGCTCGCGCACAAGGCCGAGGACGAAGGCATCGCCTGTGCCGAGAATATCGCCGGGCTGACCGGCATCGTGAATCACGACGTCATCCCGTCGGTCGTCTACACTTGGCCCGAAATCGCCGGCGTCGGTCTGACGGAAGAGCAGGCGAAGGAACGCGGCGAGGTCAAGGTCGGCAAATTCCCGATGCTCGCGAACAGCCGCGCCAAGACCAACCACGAACCCGACGGCTTCGTGAAGGTGATCGCCGACGCGAAGAGCGACCGCGTCCTTGGTGTGTGGTGCATCGCAAGCGTCGCGGGCACAATGATCGCGCAGGCGGCGCAGGCGATGGAATTCGGCGCGACGTCCGAAGACATCGCCTATACCTGTCACGCACACCCGACGCACAGCGAGGCGATCAAGGAAGCCGCGATGGCGGTGACCGGCAAGCCGATACACGTCTGACGAAACAGGACAGGGGAGAGACACATGGCGAAGCACTGGCTCGCGGGAGCGGCTTCGCTGGCGCTCTCGCTTGTGGCGACGAGCGCCGAGGCCGCACCTGACCTGTCGGCGGCGAACGCGCGGCTGACCGCGATTCTCGACAGCAACTATCCCGCGCTCGAGGCGATCTACAAGGATCTGCACCTGCATCCCGAACTCGGGATGCAGGAGGTCCGCACCGCCGGTATCCTCGCGCAGCAGCTGCGCAAGGCGGGGTTCACCGTCACCGAGAAGGTCGGAGGCACCGGCGTCGTCGCCGTGCTGAAAAATGGCGAGGGTCCGACGATCCTCGTCCGCGCCGACATGGACGCGCTTCCGCTGGAGGAGAAGACCGGGCTTCCGTGGTCGAGCAAGGTGCGCGCCACCTATGAGGGCAAGGACGTGCCCGTGATGCACGCGTGCGGGCACGACACGCATGTCGCCTATCTGATCGGCGTTGCGCAGGCGCTTTCCGCGATGCGTGACAGCTGGTCGGGCACAGTCGTGCTGATCGGCCAGCCGGCCGAGGAGCCGTTGAAGGGCGCCCGTGCGATGCTCGATGACGGGCTGCTGACGCGTTTTCCGAAGCCCGACTTCGGCTTTGCGGCACACGTTACCAACCTTCCGGCCGGGGCCGTCGCGATCAAGGCGGGGGCTTCCTCGTCGGCGTCGGACAGCTATTCGGTCACCTTCCACGGCCGTGGCGGTCATGGCTCGATGCCCGCGGCAACGATCGACCCGATCCCGATCGCGGCGCGTTTCGTCACCGATGCGCAGACGGTGATCAGCCGCGAGAAGGATCCGGCGGCATTCGGCGTCCTGACGATCGGCGCGATCAACGCGGGCAGCGCGCCGAACATCATTCCCGACAGCGCCGAGGTAAAGGTCAACCTGCGTTCGCAGTCGCCCGAGGTACGGGAGTTGCTGCGCGGCGGCACGGCTCGCTCGGCAAAGGCAGCAGCGATGATGGGCAATGCGCCCGACCCGACGATCACCTATCTCGGCGGTACCGGCGTTCTGATGAACGACGAAGCGATGGCCTCCGCTGCGGCGAAGGCGCTGGCCCCTGTGTTCGGCAAGGGCCTGCTCTTCGCTCCCGTCACTGCCCAGCCGATGTCAGGCAGCGAGGATTTCTCGGAGTTCGTCGACGCCGGGGTTCCGTCGCTCTTCTTCGGGATCGGGGGCTATGATCCCGCAAAGCTCGCCGAACTCAAGGCGAAGGGCGAGCCCGCCCCGACGAACCATTCGCCGTTCTTCGCGCCGCAGGCGGAGCCCGCGATCCGCAATGCGGTGACCGCGATCGTCCTGTCGATCGTCGCGGGCGTGCGTCCGGCGGCGAAGTAACGCATCGTGCCCGACGTCGACAATGCGCTGATTGTCCGTCTGCTCGATCTTGCGGGCATCGGCGTCTTTGCGTTGTCGGGTGCCCTGATGGCGGTGCGGCTGCGCCAGACCCTGATCACCGCCTGCTTCTTCGCGCTCGTCACCGGCGTCGGCGGCGGCAGCGTGCGCGACCTGCTGATCGGCGCGCCGGTCTTCTGGGTACAGGATGGTGCGATCGCCGCGGTATGTATCGCGATCGCCTTTATCGTATGGGTTACACCCGAACGCTGGTGGCAGGGGCAATTGCTCGAATGGGCCGACGCGGTCGGGCTTGCCGCCTATGCCGTCTTCGGCACTGCCAAGGCGCTCGCTTGGGGCGTTCCGCCTGTCCCGGCGCTGCTGATGGGCGTGATCACCGGCTGTGTCGGCGGCACGATCCGCGACATATTGGCGGGGGTGCCCTCGATCATCGTACGGCCCGAAATCTATGTCACCGCCGCGGCTTTGGCTTCCGGTCTTTTTCTTGTCCTGCTGTGGCTCGGGACAGGGACACCGGTGGCGGCGGTGGTCGGCGCAGGCGCCGGGTTTATTTTGCGCGGTGCAGCAATTCGCTGGTCATTGGCGCTGCCAGCGTATAGGGGCCCCCGCGAATCGCGGTAAACAGCGGCCTAATCGAGCCGCAACGCTCCGTTTAACATTGATCCGATAGGATCGCGGCAGGCGCGCAGGGGAGCGCGCCGTGGGGACTTGCCGGACTTTGTCGTCATTGCTGATCCTTTTCGGCGCCGGTGTCGAGGCGCCCGAGTGCGCGAGCGCGTGCGCCGACCCCGCATCGACGGGCCGCTGGATCGTCGGCCTGTCGCTGATCATTTTCCTCTTGCCGCTTCTGGCATCGCCATCGGCGCTGCTCTTTTTTCGCTGGTTTCTGACACCGTTGACAGAGCGTAAACCACGTCCTGCACCCCGGCGCTCGATCCTGTCGCGATTGATGGGCTGACATTCAGGTCAATAATATGGCACTCTGCATGCCATGACCGCTGCGCTCGACACTATCGCCCGCCAGGTCCGCGACCAGGCCACCACATTACCCGACCTTTTCGGCCGTTTCGATTTCGATCGCGCCCCCGAACGCTGGGCGCCCGATATCGAGGCGACGACCGAACTCGGGCGGGTGCGCGGGATCGACCGCGAAGCCTATCTGGCCGACCCCGATCTCGTCGCGCGCATACGCGAATATACGATGCTCGGCGACCGGACGGGTGACGCCTATGCGGCGCTGATGCCAAAGCTGGGCTTCCAGCGCACCGTCGCGATGCTGGTCGAGGCATGCGACAAGGGCGTCGAGGCTGTCGAGGACGCGCCGCCCGAGCTGGTCGCACTGATCCGCGAGATGGAGGCGAGGCCCGACTGGGTCGACATGGAACTGGTCGAGGAGGGTGCGGCCTATGAGCGGAATGCGACCGCGAACCTTGCGCCTTTCCTGATCCGCGGCGCGTTCATCGCCACCTTCCTCAACAAATATTCGGCGCTGCCGATGGCGCTGACCGGAACGCTCGGCCACGCGACGGCGGCGCGGCGGGTCAAGGAAACCGCGACCTTCTTTGCCACGACCGCGCTGCCCGGCGCGCTCGATCGTTTCGGGCCGGGGTTCAAGGCGGCGGCGATGGTGCGGCTGATGCACTCGATGGTGCGCGTCAATGTGTTGTCGCGGCCGGGCATGTGGGACGCCGACACCTATGGGGTGCCGATCCCGCAGCTCGACCAGATGCCCGCAGGGCTGATCCCGATCTATTTCTTGTCGCAGGACGTACTCAAGAGCGGGCGCAAGAGTTTCAACCGGCTCGAGCGCGGGCGCGTCGAGCTGGCGCGCTATCGCTGCTTCCTGCTCGGACTGCCCGAGGATCTGCTCGCCGATACGCCCGAGGAGATCGTCCGGATCTGGCGCACGCGGAGCGCGACACTCCGCTACGAATATGACGATCCGGTCTGCGGCGGGCTGCTCCGGGCGACGATGGAGGCCGAGCTGTCGAACGACCCGTCGCCCGCGGGCCGCGTCAAGCGCCGGCTCGAGCGCTCGGTGAGCCGCGTCTTTTTCGTGAAGGCGTTTCTCAATGGCGATGCCGAGCGCGCCGACAGCGTGGGCGTACCCGTCGGACGCCGCGATCATCTGATCTATGGCGCAACGATGCTGGCGCTCGCGGGGCGGATGGCAGCGTACCGCGTCGCCTCGCGCCTGCCGGTGCTGCGCCATCTTGCCGATCGCCGGCTCGTTCGACGCATCAACCGGCAGCTCGCAGGCTATGGCCGCGCCGAATTCCAGTCCGACGCCGCGCATTATCGCCCCGCAACGGCTTGACCGCGCCGCGCGACGCGGCATGTTGGCCCGATTGTGACGGAGGCATGACGCGATATGACGACCCAGCAGACGACGGCAAATGGCATCAGCATCACCTATGAGGACAAGGGGCCGAAGGACGCGCCTGCGATCCTGCTCGTCATGGGTCTCGGCGGGCAGCTAACCCTGTGGCCCGACGAGTTCGTCGATGCGCTCGTCGCGCACGGATTTCGTGTGATCCGCTACGACAATCGCGACGTCGGCCTGTCGACGCGCTTCGACGCGGCGGGGGTTCCCAACCTCAAATGGATGTTCGTGAAGGCGGCGCTCAAACTGCCCGTGCGCAGTGCCTATACGCTCGCCGACATGGCAGCCGACGGCATGGCGCTGCTCGATCATCTCGGTATCCGGCGCGCGCATATCGTCGGCGCGTCGATGGGTGGGATGATCTCGCAGCATATCGCGGCGCGCTATCCCGAGCGGGTGCTGTCGCTGACCTCGGTAATGTCGACGACGGGCAATCCGCGCCTGCCGCGCGCGCAGAAGGAGGCGATGCGGGTACTCGCCAATCGGCCGATGAGCGGCGATACCGAAGCGCTGATCGCCTATTCGGTCAACGCCGCGCGCGTGATCGGCAGCCCCGATTATCCCGCGGCCGAGGAGCGGCTGCAGCGCCGGGTGCGCAGCGATTTCGAACGCGGCTGGTATCCGCAGGGTGTCGCCCGGCAGATGGCGGCGATCGTCGCCGATGGCGACCGGCGCGCCATGCTGAAGTCGATCAAAGCGCCGACGCTGGTGATCCACGGCGAGGCCGATCCGCTGGTCCCGATCGCGGGCGGGCGCGACACCGCCGAGAATATTCCCGGCGCACAGCTGCTGACGATCCCCGGCATGGGGCACGACCTGCCGCTTGCGCTGGTCGATACCCTCGCCGATGCAATCGCCGGGCATGCGAAGGGCGTCGCGGTCGCGGCCTGATGCCGATCACGCCCGCATGCGGGAGGGGAGCCTATTTCAGCAGCAGCGCTATCGTCCCCAGGAAACCCTTCGCCTCGGCATCGCCCGCCCGCGGGATCGCCGGCAGATAGGCGCGGCAGTCTAGGCAGCTTGCCTGCACCGAACCCGATTTCGTGAGCATCGTCATATCCTGAGCCAGCCGACGTTCGACGAGCTGGCGGTTCATCGCGGCGATGCCGAACCATCCGCGCGGCAGGCTTGCTTCCTGTTCCTGCTCCGCGCCCGTCAGGCTCGCGACCATCTTCGAGAATTCGCTCGGCTCTTCCTCATAATATCGGGCGTGGTAAGCACCGTCGATCTTCGCCAGTTTCGCTGCAGCCGACATCGCATCGGACAGGCCGCCGAACTGGTCGACGAGGCCGATCTGGCGCGCGGTGCCGCCGGCCCAGACCCGGCCCTCGGCGATCGTGCGAATCTTCTCGATCGGTTGCTTGCGGCTCTTGGCGACAAGTCCGGTGAAGCGGCCGTAGATGTCCTCGACGCTCGCTTGGGCGAGCGCGTTGAATTCATCGTTCACCCCGCCGAACACGTCGGGCTGGCCCGACAGCGGCGTCGTCGCGATGCCGTCGGCATTGACGCCGATCTTGGCCAGCGCCTGATCGAAGCTCGGCAGGATGCCGAAAACGCCGATCGAACCGGTGATCGTCTCGGGCTCGGCAAAGATGCGGTCCGCAGGCGTCGAGATCCAGTAGCCGCCCGAGGCCGCGACATTCGCCATCGACACCACCACCGGCAATTTCTTCGCCTTGGCCTGCAGCAGCGCCTGCCGGATTTCTTCCGACGCCAGCACCGATCCGCCGGGGGAGTCGACGCGCAGGACGACCGCCTTGGTGCTGCTGTCGGCCACGGCGTCGAGGATATGTTCGGCCACGGTCGCACCGCCCGCGCTGCCGTTCGGCGCTTCGCCGTCGACAATCTCGCCCACGACCGGAATGACGGCGATCGCCGCGCCATCGGTCTTCGGCGGATTGGCTGCGACCCAGTTTTCGAGCGGGATCGCGGCATAGTCCCACGGCCGGCTGTCGTCATAGGTGCCGCTGATTTCCGCGACGCGCGCGTTGAAGGCCATGCGGCTGCCGATCTTGTCGATCAGCCCGGCGTCAAGCCCGGCCTTCGACAAGTCGTTGCCCGCCGCCTTCACGGCGCCGGCGGTGTCGGCGATAAAGGGATCGATCTTTGCCTTGGGGCGGGCCTTCTTCACCTCGGTCAGCCAGCTGTCCCACAGCGCGCCGGCATAGGCCATGTCGGCCTCCTTCGCCTCGGGCGACTGGTCGCTCCGCAGAAAGGGCTCGACGGCGCTCTTGAAGGTCCCGACGCGATAAATGTGTGCGGTGATGCCAAGCTTGTCCATCAGCCCCTTGTAATAGAGACGCGATCCGCCCGGCCCGGCGATCGCAACTCCGCCGATGCCGTCGGACCAGATCTCGCTGGCGTGCGCCGCGACCTGATAGCTGTCGGTGGTATAGGCGGTGGCAAAGGCGAGGACGGGCTTCTTGGCCGCGCGCACCTTGTCGACGGCCGCGCCGATTTCGGCGAGCGACACCTGCCCGCCGCCGAGGAAGCGGTCGAAGTCGAGCACCACCGACGTGACGCGCTTGTCCGTCGCCGCGGTCTCGATCGCGTGGACGACGTCGCGGGTCCGGATTTCGCGGAGCTGGTCGCGGCCCGACAGGGCGGCGAACGGATCGACGTCGGACGGCTGTTCGGTGACGACGCCGTCGAAGTCGATCTGCAGCGCGCCTTCGGTCACCGGCAGCGCGGCGTTGGGACGCGCGGAGAGCAGGCCGAACAGGACCGCGAAGAACAGCAGCAGGAAGATCAGCGCGAGACCATCCTTGATCGCAACGAGCAAATTCCAGACCTTGCGCGGAAAGCTGGTACCGCCTTTCGGCTTGTCATCGCCGGGCAGCGGGCGACGGACAGGGATGGCCCAGGGGCCGGCGGGATCGTTCTGCGGGGTCGTGGTATCGGTCATGCGCGCGAACCTAGGGATGCGTCCGGTCCTTGGCAATGCACGCTTCGACCGAAGCGGAGTGGCGGGGCACCAGCGACGTCAGAGCCAGCCTTGCTCGCGATACCACCGAACCGTCGCGGCCAGCGCGTCGCCGGTTGCGAGCTCGGGTTTCCAGAGCCCGGACGGCGGTGCGGCGCCGCCGGTCGCGACCCAATCGGGATGCGCGATATAACGTGCACGGTCGGGCGTCAGCTTGGCGTTGTCGCGGCGGACAAGCCTGTCGAGTTGTCCTGCGGTCTTGAGCACCAACGGCGGAACAGGGATCGCCGAGACACGGGTGCGATCGACGGCGCGGCCGACGGCTTGCGCGAAGCTCCGGTACGACCAACCGGCGGGCGTTCCGTCGTCGGGTTCGTATGTCCGGCCAAGGCTTGCGTCTCGGTCAGCCGCGACGGCGAGCAGCAGCCGCGCGAGTTCTTCGACATAGATCGCCGACATCCGGCCCGGCGGCACCAGCGCGAGGCCGCGCTTTGCCATGCGGAACAGGTCGAGCATCTCGGTATCGCCGGGACCGAACACTGCGGGCGGGCGGATGATCGTCCAGTCGAGCCCGCTTTGCCCGACGATCTTCTCGGCTTGCGCTTTCGACCAGCCGTAGTTCGAAAGGTCGGGTTCGCGCGCGGCGAGCGACGAGACATGGACGAAGCGGCGGACGCCTGCGCCTCGCGCGGCGTCGACGACATTTGCGGTCGCGGTCGCATTGCCCGCCTCGAAATCGGCGCGGGTCGGGACGTTCACGACGCCGGCGATATGCAGGACGACATCGCTTCCCGCCGCCAGTTCGGCAAGGCTGCCTTGGTTGTCGAGCGCGCCCGTGATCCAGGTCACGCCGTCCCGTTCGTCCTGCACGCGGCGGGTGAGGGCGCGGACGTGCCAGCCGGCGGCAGCCGCCTGCCGCAAGGTCGCACCGCCGACGAAGCCGGTCGCGCCGGTCATCGCCAGGACACGGGTCACAGTAGCACCATATGGTCGCGGTGGACCATCGCAGCGCGCGGGGCATAGCCGAGCGCGGCTTCCTGCGCGTCGCGTCCGAGCCCAAGGATCTTCGCCGCATCGTCTGAGGTATATTCGGACAGGCCGCGCGCGATGACGCGGCCGTCGGGGCTGGCAATGTCGAGGATGTCGCCGCGTGCGAAACTGCCGCTTGCGCCGGTCACCCCTGCAGCGAGCAGGCTCGCGCCGCCATGCAGCGCCTTCGCGGCGCCCGCATCGATCATCAGCCGGCCCTTGGCGGTCAGCCCGCCCGCGAGCCACGCCTTGCGCGCACTCGCGCCCTTTTCGGCGACGAAGATCGTGTGGCGGGCCTCGGCCGATAGCGGCCGGTCGATATGACCCGAGGTGATCGCGAGATGCGCGCCCGCGGCATTGGCGATGCGCGCGGCCGAAATCTTCGACACCATGCCGCCCGATCCCATGCCCGACGCCGATCCGGTGTCGGCCATCGCCTCGATCGCACCGTCGATGCGCTCGACACGTTCAATGTGGGTCGCGCCGGGCAGCGCGGGGTTTCTGTCGTAGAGCCCGTCGATATCGGAGAGCAGGATCACGCCGCCCGCGCCTGCTGCCTGCGCGACGCGTGCCGCCAGCCGGTCGTTGTCGCCGAAGCGGATTTCCTCGGTCGCGACGCTGTCATTCTCATTGATGACCGGCACGACGCCGAGGTTCAGCAGTCGGTCGAGCGTTGCCGAGGCGTTGAGATAGCGGCGACGATGTTCGAGATCGTCGAGCGTGACGAGGATCTGGGCGGCGGTCAGCCCTTCGGCGCCGAGCACTTCGGCCCAGACATGGCTGAGCGCGATCTGGCCGGTCGCCGCGGCGGCTTGCGCATCCTCGAGACTCGCGCGGCCGCCCTTGGCAAGCTTGAGGCGTCGGGCGCCGAGCGCGATCGCGCCAGAGGATACGACCGCGACCTGCTGCCCGGCTTTCACCCGCGCCGCGATATCGGCGGCGACTCCGGCGAGCCACTCGCGCCGCACGGCGCCGTCCGGGTCGACGAGCAATGCCGACCCGATCTTGACGATCAGCCTGGAGCAGGAGGCGGGCGCGAACAACATGAGAGGCGCTTAGCCGCCCCAGCGTTCGCGTCAAACTGCAATCACGCCGAAACCGCGGTCAGATAGGCGACCAGTCGCTCGATGCCGCGTCGCCGTCTTCATCGTCCGCGCCCGGCTCGGGCTGGCCCACCGCTTCGAGCAGCGTGTCGAGCACGGCTTCGATCCCCGCGCCGCTCGCGCCCGAGAGCGCCATCACCGGATGGCCGCTTTCGGCTTCGAGTTCGGCCGAGAGCGCGGCGATCAGCTCGTCGTCGAGCGTGTCGATCTTGTTGAGGGCGACGATCACCGGCTTGTCGATCAGGTCGGCGCCATAGGCTTCGAGCTCGTCGCGGACGATCCGATAGCTCGTGGCGACATCCTCGTCGTTCGCGTCGACCAGATGCAGCAGCACGCGGCAACGTTCGATATGGCCAAGGAAACGGTCGCCGACCCCGGCACCTTCGGCGGCACCCTGAATCAGCCCGGGGATGTCGGCGACGACGAACTCGTGCCCCTTGTGGCTGACGACCCCGAGCTGGGGGCGCAGCGTGGTGAAGGCATAGGCGCCGACCTTGGCCTGCGCGTTGGTCACCGCGTTGATGAAGGTCGACTTGCCCGCATTGGGCAGGCCGACGAGGCCCGCGTCGGCGAGCAGCTTGAGCCGCAGCCACACCCACGCTTCCTCGCCCGGCCAGCCGGGGCCGTGCTGGCGCGGAGCGCGGTTGGTCGAGGTCTTGTAGCTGGCATTGCCGCGCCCGCCGTCGCCGCCGCGCAGGAAATGGATCCGTTCGCCCTCTTTCGTAAGGTCGGCGAGCAGGCTGCGGTCCTCGTCATCATCGAGGATCTGCGTGCCGATCGGCACCTGGATGATCAGGTCGGGACCGCCCGCGCCGGTGCGGTCGCGGCCGGCGCCGGGCGTACCGCGCTTGGCCTTGAAATGCTGCGTGTAGCGAAAATCGATCAGCGTGTTGAGGCCGGCGACGGCTTCGAAGATGATGTCGCCGCCCTTGCCGCCATTGCCGCCGTCGGGGCCGCCATATTCGACATATTTCTCGCGCCGGAACGACACGGCGCCGGGGCCGCCGTCGCCGGACTTGATGAAAATCTTTGCTTGGTCGAGGAAATGCATCGGGCGCCTTTAGTGGGAAGGCGCCGAAAAGGCCAGCTTTGCGTCAGCTGCGCCGGCCGATCCCGTGCGACAGCATCGATTCGAGCGCGATTTCGCGTGCGCGGCTGCGTGGTACGCCGAGCGCGCGCGACAGCGGGCCCCCGAACAAGGCATCGCCGAGCGCCATCAGCACGAGCTGCATCGTCTCGTCCTCGATCGGCGCTTCGTCTTCGCTATGATCTTCGCGCAGCTCCTCGACGAGGTCGTGGATCGCCTTCAAAATCGGGTCGAGCGCATTCTCGTTGCCCGACAGGATCATCCAGCTGGCGAGTGCGCCCGCGCCGCCGGTGTCGAACGCGTCGAAGGCCAGATCGACGACTTCACGGGGATTCTGGTCGCCCGCGCGCTGGCGGAACACCGTCTCGCGGATCGTTGTGGTGATGAAGGCGGCCATTTTCTCGATCAGCGCCTGCTGCAATCCCGCCGCGCTGCCGAAATGGTGGAGCAGGTTGGCGTGCGTGCGGTCGACGCGCGCCGCGACGGCTTTCAGCGTCACTGCCTGCGGACCGCTTTCGATCAGGATTTCGCGGGCCGCCTCGAGCGCGGCTGCGCGGCTCTCCTCGGGGCTCAGCCGCTTTTTGACTGCTATTGACACCACTGTAAGTAACCTTTAACTTCTACCCCATAGGACGTCCCCACGTCCTGAACCCCTTTCCGACGGTGAGGAACATATGTCCAGCCTTTCTCCGACGCCGAATGACCTTACGATAACGCCGCGTGACGTCCGCTTCGGACGCGAAGACAGGCAGGGCCGCTGGTGGCTGAACGGCGATCCGATCGCCTCGGCCTTCCACACCGCGCTGTCGGTGACCTTCCCGAAGGGTGAGGCGATGTTCATCGAGGCGGTGAAGGCGCACCGCGAGGGCGTGCCTGACAAGCTGGCGCGAGAGATCCGTGCCTTTACCCAGCAGGAAGTGATCCACAGCCGCGAGCATGTCGTTTTCAACCGCAAGGCGGCCGAGGCCGGATACGACCTCAGTGAACTTGAGGGCGACGTCGACGAGGTGATGGGGCTGATCAAGGCGCGTCCGCCGATCGTCAACCTGATGGCGACAATCGCGCTCGAACATTACACCGCGATGATGGCGGCGGTGATGCTGAAGGACCCCGGGATGTATGTGGGGGCCGAAGAGGAATGGGCGGCGCTGTGGAAATGGCAC
>Ga0209257_1001888_pt1 | contig 22659 bp, 29 predicted proteins | sample AraplaCvi_mCL_r2_FD_184277 | JGI IMG/M metagenome (GOLD analysis project Ga0209257, IMG submission 184277) | Arabidopsis root microbial communities from North Carolina, USA - plate scrape MF_Cvi_mCL_r2 (SPAdes) (version 2) | ecosystem: Host-associated > Plants > Roots > Endosphere | place: USA...
CCACCCGGACGTAGCCCTCGGCGCTTGCAGTCGCCACCGCCAACGGGCGACCGCCAAGCTCGTCATTCTCGGCGTTGAGAAAGGAAACCGCCGGATCGCGGCCACCGAGCAGCAAGAAGGCGAGCTGACTGATATTCCCTTGCCGGCGCGCGGCATCGGGCGCCATAGCAACGCGGCGTGGACGGAAGACAAGTTTCGACCGTCGTTTGGCTGCTGCTGTCTCGGCCAGGCATGAATCCTGAACCTCGTGAATTTCGGATTTCATGCTGCGCCTCCTTCGTAAGCGGGAGCGCGCTGTCTCTCAGCCGCGGCGGCCTACAATGTCCGTGCCGCGATGACCCCTATATGGGTCCTGAAAGCCGGGATGTAAGAGGTCGGCGGTCGGCATGACCGCTTTCTCGATCCATCGCGAAAAAGGAATGATTGCGATCGGCTATTCCTGAATAGGCGAAAGGCGGCGGCTATTCGCTGCCGCCTTCGGTCACCAGATTCAGAATCGGCGCTGGCCGTTGCCCCAGTTGCCGACGTCGCATCGCCCGGAGAAGTCGGTCATCGCCTTGACCGTGATGAGCCCCGTCCGGCGGTCGACGGTAATTTTTGGCTTGTTCATTCCGTTGAGGCGATAGCTGGCGGTGATCTGGTCGCGCCCGACCACGAGATTGTCGAGGTCCCACCAGCCATGATCGCCGCCCGAGTGAATCGGCGGAACCAGCTTGGGACCGAGGTGGATGCGGCCATGATCGCCGTAGAGTTCGATCTGGATGTCGCTGTTGAAGCCCTCGGTGCCGCTCGTTACCTGATTGCTCCACTCCCATTTGTGGCTTGAATGGTTCCAGTTGTAGGTGGGTTCGGTGCTCACTGTAGGGCGGTTGCCCGAACCATAGCAGATCAGCACCAACGATTGCGGATCGCGCGTTTCCGAAGCAGGGAGCGTGGTACCATGATCGGCCGGTTCGGCGCTGGGCGGGCCGTCTGAACAATTGGCTGGCGGAACGCCACGGATCGCGGCGTAGCGGCCATCGACGGTCGAGACCGAGATGCAGCGCCCTGTGCGCTCGTTCCACCAGAAGGTAAAGCGCTGGTCGCGAACGATATTGGACTGGCGCGACACATAGCCTCTTGAGAGAAGTTGGGTTTCTCCGCCCGCGGCGCGGGCGCCGACGAGGTCCTCGACATCGGGTGCGCTCTGCGCGACCGCTGAACTGCTGGCGAACGCCGCGGCGAGGGCGGCAGGGATGAGAGCATGACGCATGTTCGGTTCCTCCTCTTGCGGCGCGACGCTACCATCGCCCGGAGCGCCCGCAAGGTTAAACTATGGTCAACCAGGCCTTTCACCTGACGGCGGTATCGGTGACGAAACCGCTTCGTCGAGCAGGCTCTCGGGCTGAAAGGTTAAGCGAATTGCATCGGTCAGATGTCATGAGCGGTGCGGATCGTTAAAGGTGCATCGAACATGCCTTGTAAAAGCTGATGCGACGGCCCATTTAACGAACATCGCTGGCTTCCTTTGGCATGCAGGCGACTGAGAGACCAACGCGCTCCCGCTGAACGGGAGCTGTCCATGGATCTCAATCAACTTCTCTATCATCACCAGATGGCGCTGATCGCCGCGAACCGGGCTCACCGGGACGGGCGCCCCGCCTCCAATTTCGATCTTCCGCGCTATTATGCGAAACGGATTGACGAGTATCGCGCGCGGCGCGGCCTCGGCGTCGGTTCGACACCCATGGCCGATCGAGAGGGCGGCCCGCGGGCGGATCCCCCGACCTCGGGACAGCGCGACGCCTATCCGGTCTTTCTTGGCGACACGCTGGTCGCCGAACTTCTCGTCATCCGGGCGTTGGCCATGACCGAGGCCGAGCGCGCCGCATGCGCGCTGGACGGCATCGTCGAGCGCTTGACCGATCTCCACGAAGCGCTGTGGGTCATCGGGCACGACATCTATCAGGCTCTCGATCTCGATGAGGAAAAACTCGCGAAGCTGGCTGACGACCTGCCTCCTCCCGCCTCCGATGACCGGCAGGCCGCGCATTTGCGGCCGTTCCGCTCGCAGTCGGACGAGGGCATCACGCAGAGCTATGTCGAGCAGTTCAGCGTTGGTGGCTTCTATTATAACAATATCGAGGATGCCCGCGCCGCACTTCGTCGTCAGCGCGGGAGCACCACGACTGTCGGCAGGCAGGCCAATGATGTCTGACAGCAAAGATATGCCGGGACGTGCAAGTACCAATCCGTTCAGACGGCGACGATCCTTCGCGCCGCTTCCCCCGCAAGAAGCGAGGCGTCAGGGTGCGATCAGCACGCTCGCATTTCAGTTGCTCGGCGGGCGCGATCCGGCGTTGGCGTTCCTCAACGGCGAGTGCGCGGAACTGCTCGGGAGGCCGATCGCCGTCGCGACGCTTAGCGACGCTGGCTTTGCAATCGTCGAACGCGAGATCCGTTCGCGCGCGATGATCGGGGGAGACCGACATGCCGGCTGACCACGAAGCCGAACGGCATATCATCCGCACCTGGTTCGAATGGGAGATCGACGGGCTGGCGCGCAAGGTCATCCTCGTTGTCGAAACCGATCTGGCCATGCAGCCCGACGAGCAGGGGTATGACCTGTTGACGCTCGATACGTTGCGGGCCGCTGCGATCGCCCGGTCGCGGGCCTCGCCGGGCGCGATCGACCGGATCCGTATCGTGCCGGTGCGTTACTGAAGTCCGGAGGGGGCAGGAGAAGCGACGATGGCCGATTATGAAATCACCGGCATCCGGCAAGGCGGCGTCGATGGCCGACTCCACCACATCGAGGCGGTAAAAGTCGGTGAAAGCCTGTTTCTCGTCGATCAGATTGTCGACTGGATAGAGGGCGGCGTCCATCGCTTCTGGATATGGTTCCAGGAAGAGAAGATCGGTATTGTGGCGCTATCGCATGGCTCGTCGCGGCGCTTCTATCTCACCGTCGATGGTGGAGGATTCCCGCCGATAGCCTTGCTGTCGCTCCCGCGCGTTTGAAGAGGGCGCGGGAATTCCAACTTTCGTACCGCGCCGGATATCGTGAGGGCTGCTCCGGAGGATCATGAAGTTCCGTCGCAAAAGGGCCTCGCATCTGCATGCGAAGCCCTTTCATCCTCTGCGGTCGTGACCAAAGGAAGCCCATTGGCTTCCCGGGTCGCGAGGAAAGCCTTTGTTATCTGACGATAGGCCGATGCTGGGCGATGTCGAGCGCTATCGCACCTGATCCGGCCTTTATCATCGGGACGGGGCGCCGTGCATGTGCGCTGCTATACCCGACAAAATCAGGTTCGAGTCCGCGTTTTGCACGAAACTGGTTGATCCGCCGCGCATAATGGTTCGGCAGATCGAAGCGGGCGGGCGCTTCGCCTTTGCGATGTGTCCGATCGGCGGCAATCACCGCCATCTGGTGATGATAAAAGAGCTGGTTCATATCCATTGAAATTATCCGGAGTTTCGAGTTCGACAGCAACGCGGACGCGGTCGGCCGACCGCGATTCAGCGCATTGTTTGCGACGTCAGGCAAGACATTGCGCGCGGACCGCTTCGGCAAGCCGATCCTTGTCGGCCCGGGCCTGCTCGGATTTGAACTGTCGGTTGGCCAGCGCGTGCCATGCGGCCGCCGAACGGAGATTGCGATCGCGAACCTCCGTCAGGTCTGCCGCGGCTGCGTCGGCCTCGCATCGCTCGGCGTGTTCGCGATAATTGATGCTGGTTGCTGCCACGGCGCTTTCCTTTCGTTCAGTCGATCATGTCGGCGATCAGCCGCTTGAGTTCGCGGCGCGAGAGCGTTGGCGAACGGCGCGGCGTGCGGCCTATCACGATCGGATTGCCTGCCAGCGGGAGGCCGGCGAGCGCGGGTAGAATGGTGTTGGTCTGAAACATATCGGTCTTCTTGGAATGCAGGCGTCAGCGGCGCTTGCGCGCGCCGCCGGCTGGACCGCCGGGTCCGCGATCGCGATAGACGATCCGGCCCTTGGTCAGGTCATAGGGCGTCATCTCGACGCGGACGGCGTCGCCGACCACCGAACGGATGCGAAAGCGTCGCATCCGGCCGGCGGTATAGGCGATCAGCCGATGGCCATTTTCTAGGGTGACCCGGAACCGCCCGTCGGGCAGAATTTCCTCGATCGAGCCCTCGAAGCTGAGGACATCTTCCTTGGCCATCGCCGAAAGGCCGGTCAGGCCGTTTCGAGATTAACCGCGGAGATTTTGCCGTCGCGACCGGTTTCCAGTTCGTACGAGACGCGCTGGTCCTTGCCCAGCGTCGCCATTCCGGCGCGCTCGACGGCGGTCACATGGACGAAGCTGTCGCCCGAGCCGTCTTCATTCGAGATGAAGCCATAGCCCTTGTCGCTGTTGAAGAATTTGACTGTGCCGATCGGCATTGGATGTTTCCTTTCACGAAAACAGGGTGTCCGCCGGCAAAAGCACCGACAGAGCTGGAAGCGTGAGAAGGGAAGAATCGCCCCGATCGGGGTATCAAAATTCCGTCGCAGGCGACGTTAGCAAATGGCATATGGAGCATCATTTTTGAAAAGTCAAGGATTTTCAATATATTTCGACATTGTTTCTCATAATATCCGGGAGTATCCTGACTTTCGAAATAGCGGTAAAGACTTATCGCGTTGGGGTTAATCAAGCATTTTATTGGTAGCCGTGTCCGCGTCTCAGGAGTTTTTCTGTCGGCCATTTCGGCCGCAGGAGAAGGATCATGGGAAGATCAGAGTATGATTATTCATCGCCGCGTCCCGCTTGGAACGCCGGCAGAAAGGTCGGAGCAAAACGCCCCCTGAAGCCCCGGCAAATATGGGCAATTCGCTTCCACCTCGATCGCGAGCACCGGCTTCGGGACCGCGCGCTCTTCGACCTCGCAATCGATAGCAAGCTTCGAGGGTGCGATCTGGTGAAGATCAAGATCGGCGATCTCGTCGCGGGCGGGGAAATGCGCACTCGAGCGATCGTAATTCAGCAAAAGACCGGTCGGCCCGTGCAGTTCGAATTGATGTCGGATGCTCGTGGAAGCCTGCTTGCATGGCTGGAGAGGCGAGGAGGATCGATTGAGGATTACGCCTTTCCGAGCAGGGTGGATCATTCGACGCACATGAGCACACGCCAGTATTCGCGACTTGTCGACGAATGGGTGACTGCCGTGGGCCTCAGAAGTGAGGATTATGGCACACACTCGCTGCGAAGAACGAAAGCGTCGATCATCTATAAGGCGACCGGCAACTTGCGCGCCGTGCAAATCCTTCTCGGGCATACAAAGATAGAGAATACCGTTCGGTATCTTGGCGTGGATGTTGAGGATGCGCTGACATTGGCCGAAGGCGTAGAAATTTAGTTGATGCCATATGACACTTGAGAGCGAACATACGACACATCTCGAATGTCCGCTCTCTCTGTTTCTCCCCTGCCCTGCGTCTTGCCAGTGCTGTCGATCAAGGCTCTGAGTTTGGCACAAGGCGCGAGCGGCGATGCGCGGCGCGACGCCCTACATTACGCCGCCGGCGTGATGGCGACCTTTGCGCTTGTTGGCGGGATAATGTTGATCCTGCGCGCGACGATGGGCGGCATCGGCTGGGGTTTCCAGCTTCAGAACCCCTATGTCGTACTCGCGCTCGCGCTGCTGATGGCCGGGATCGGGTTCAACCTCGCAGGGCTGTTCGAGATCGGCATGGGCGCGGGAGGTTTGGGGCAGGGATTGCTCAATCGTGCGGCGCGCGCAAAGTCGTTCCTCACCGGCGCGCTAGCCGTGATCGTGGCTACGCCTTGCACCGCACCGTTTATGGCCGCTGCTTTGGGTGCGGCGCTCCTCGCGAGCGCTCCCGTTGCGGCGGCTATCTTTGTCGTGATGGGGCTCGGGATGGCCGCACCATTTCTGTTGCTGGCTTTCTGGCCAAAAGCGCGTCGCGTTCTGCCAAAATCCGGTGCGTGGATGGTGACCTTCCGGACGCTCTTGGCGTTCCCGATGTTCGCGACAGCGATCTGGCTTCTCTGGGTGCTTGGCACCCAGCGCGGGCTCGACGCGATGGCAATCGGACTGATCGCGGTGGTTGCGCTCGCTCTAGCCTTCTTTTCGCTCCACAAGGCGCGCGACCGGTATGCCATGCGCTGGCGGTCCGTTGCGCTGCTCGCCGTGGGGCTGATCGCTGCTTGCGGATGGCAAATGCCGCCGGCGTCGTTGACGGCTGCGAAAAGGGGGGGCTCGGCTGTGCTATATCCAGAGCAGCCGTTCGCGCCGGCGACGCTCGACGAAGCGCTGGCGTCGGGGCAACCCGTGTTTGCTTATTTCACGGCGGACTGGTGCGTGACCTGCAAGCTCAATGAGCGGGTCGCCCTGCATACCGCTGAGACCGCCGCCCTGTTCGAGAAGAAGAAGGTGCGGGTGCTCGTCGGCGACTGGACGAGCCAGAATCCCGACATCACGGCGGTACTTGCCCAATATGGTCGGGCAGGGGTGCCACTCTATCTCTATTTCCCCGCCGGCGCGGGCAAGGACGGTGCCAAGGTGCTGCCGCAACTGCTTACCAACGCCGTCGTCGCGCGAGAAATCGGCTGAGCGTTCGTCGAGGCTGATCGACCGCTCGTCGAGACTGCCAGAACTCCAGTCCTGATTTGAGCGGCTGGCGCGTCAAAGTCTCCGAAAGTCAAATTGGAAGGACATTCATGCGTTTTTCGAAGATTATTGCCGCCGGGCTGCTGGCCTCGGCGTCTGTCGTGGCATTCCCGGTTGCCGCGAAGCCTGTCGCGACCGCCTCCGCCGATCCGCTCGCCGGCCTCGAGGTTGATGTGCCGGCGAAGAAGTTCGTGCTGAAGAACGGCCTCACGCTGATTGTCCACGAGGACAAGTCAGCGCCGCTCGTCGCGGTGAACATCTGGTATCATGTCGGCTCGAAGAACGAACCAAAGGGCAAGTCGGGCTTCGCTCATCTCTTTGAGCATCTTATGTTCAACGGATCGGAGCACTATAACGACGATTTTTTCAAGGCGACCCAGAAGCTCGGCGCGTCCGACCAGAATGGTACGACCAACGTCGATCGGACAAACTATTTTCAGACGGTGCCGAAAGCGGCGCTCGACTCGATCCTCTGGCTCGAGAGCGACCGCATGGGGCACCTCGTGGGCGCGATCGATCAAGCGAAGCTCGACGAGCAGCGCGCGGTGGTGAAGAATGAGAAGCGTCAGGGGCAGAACAATCCCTATTCGAAGGCGCAGGATCTCATCATCGCGGGGACCGTGCCGTCCGAGCATCCCTATGGCCATTCAACGATCGGCTCAATGGACGACCTCGATGCCGCCTCGCTCGACGATGTGAAACAATGGTTCCGCGATTATTATGGCCCATCGAACGCGGTGATCGTGCTCGCTGGCGACATCACGCCCGAAGAAGCGCTCGCGAAGGTCGAGAAATATTTCGGCGACATCGGACCGGGCTCGCCCGTGTCGCAGCCGACGAGCTATGTCGTACGCAAGACCGGCACTGTGCGCGAGACCGCCTATGTGCGGGCCGCGCAGCCATTATTCATCCGGGTGTGGAATATTTCGGATTATGCCTCGGCCGACACCGACTATCTGCAGTTCCTCGCGCAGACTCTCGCCGGTAGCCGCACGAGCCCTCTCGTCAAGCGTCTCGTCATCGACGAGCAAATCGCCACGTCCGCCGAGGCGGGCGTCGATAATCGCGAAATCGGGGGACAATTCTCGATCGAGGTGATGGCGAAGCCGGGCGTCGATCTCGCGCACGTCGAGAGAATCGTGGATGAAGAACTGAAGAAGGTTATCGCGAACGGTCCGAGCATCGCCGAAATGAAGAAGGCGCGCACGCAAAGTATGGCGGGAATCGTCCGTAATCTGGAGGCGATCGGGGGCTTCTCGGGCAAAACAAACCTCCTCGCTGAAAGCGAGACCTATCTCGGCTCTCCCGATGGCTGGAAGGTGGGATGGAAACGCTATCGCTCCGCCACTCCCGCCGATATGCAGGGTGCCGCGAAGCGCTGGCTCACCGACGGCGACTATGTCCTTTACATGCTGCCATTCGGGCAGCTGAGTGCTGCGGCGACAGGCGCCGACCGCTCGAAAATGCCCAAACCTGGCGAGGCTGTACCGGCCGTGTTCCCCGCTCTGGAGCGCGCCGAGTTGGCGAATGGTCTGAAACTTGTGGTTGCACGGCGTCCGGGCGTGCCGATCGTCAACATGACGATGCTTCTGAACACCGGTATTGGCAAGGACTGGGAACATGAGACAGTCGGCACGAGCGCCTTCGCAGCAGGGCTTCTGGATCAAGGTACGAAAAGCCGTACTGGTGAGCAGCTCTCCGACGAACTCGGCGCGCTGGGCGCGAACGTGAGTTCGGGCGGCGGTGGCGAGACCTCGATCGTTTCGTTGTCGGCGGTCAAGCCGACGCTTCGGAAAGCTCTGGATATCTACGCCGACGTGGTATTGAATCCCGGCTACCGATCAACGGATGTCGAGCGCATCAAGGCCAGTACTCTTGCGTGGCTTTCGGCAGCGAAAGAGGACGGCGCCAAGGCGGCAGGGCGATTGGCTCCTCAATTGCTGTACGGCAGAGACTCTCCTTACGGCCGCTTGCAGACCGAAGCTGACATCAAAGCCCTCGAACCCGCGAAACTTATCGCCTTCCATGATAGCTGGTTCAAGCCGAACAATGCGACGCTCGTCGTCTCGGGCGACACGAGCCTTGAGGAAATCCGGCCGCTTGTCGAAGCGGCGTTCGGAAAATGGGCGCGCGGCGCAGTCCCCGAACGGCTCGTTCCAATTACGCCGCCTGCGGAAAAGACGGTTGTTTATCTCGTCGATCGTCCGGGGGCGCCACAATCGGCAATCACGGCGAGCGTCATCGCGCCGCGGCGGGTCGAGGGCGACAATGCCGCGCGAGGTGCCTTTACGACCGCGATCGGGGGCAGTTTCACTTCGCGCCTCAATATGAAGCTCCGTGAGGAAAAAGGCTGGGCCTATGGCGCTAGCGCAGGGATCGCCGGCGGCCGGGGGAGTCGTGCCTATTCGGCATCGGCATCGGTGCAGGTAGACAAAACCGCGGAATCAATGGTCGAGATCGCGAGCCTCCTGAAGAGCTCAACGACTGACAAGAAGCTGACGGCAGCCGAGCTTTCCGACGCAAAGGACAATCTCACCCTTGGTCTGTCGAGCGACTGGTCGAAGTCGAGCGGGGTTGCGGGGGCCGTGATCGACCAAATCGCCTATGATCTTCCGGAAGATTATTATGCGACCTATCCGCAGGCGATCGCGGACGTCACGCTCGCCGCCGCCAATGCCGCGGGCGCCGACTTGCTCGCGAACAAGCCGCTCACCTGGATCGTCGCGGGCGACCTCTCGAAGATCGAGACGCCGATCCGGGCGCTCGGCTTCGGTGAGGTGCGGGTCATCGACGCCGACGGAAACCTGCTGCGTTGACCTTCCCCGGCACGTGGCGGGAGCCGGCGCCGTGTTCCCCTTACACGGCGGCGGTTTTCTTCTATGGCCGCTTGGGCTAGCGGCCTTGGTATCGCCTGAAACTATCTCGGAGCCCTCGTGACCCACCGCGCCGATCTCGTCCGGAACCTCGAAGCGCTCGATGCGCGCCTGCGCTGGCTGTCGGCCTGGACGATCCATAACGCCAACCATCTCCGGGGCAGCCGCGACGGTCTGAAGGTCGGCGGGCATCAGGCGTCCTGCGCGTCGATGTCGACGATCATGGCGGCGCTTTATTTTCACGCGCTCGGACCGAACGACAAGGTCGCGGTCAAGCCGCACGCCGGGCCTTTGCTCCACGCCGCCCATTATCTCCTCTGTGCCCAAACGCGCGACCAGCTCGAACGCTTTCGGGGCTTCGGGGGCATGCAAAGCTATCCCTCGCGCACCAAGGACCACATCCCGGTCGATTTCTCGACGGGCTCGGTCGGGCTCGGGGTGGCGGTCACTGCCTTTGCCTCGCTCGCGCAGGATTATCTGATTGCGCACGGGCGGATGGAGGAGGATCGCGCTGGGCGGATGATCGCGCTGATGGGCGACGCCGAGCTCGACGAAGGCAATATCTACGAATGCCTGATCGAGGGCTACAAGCATGACGTCCGGAATTGCTGGTGGATCGTCGACTATAATCGCCAGTCGCTCGACGCCACCACCGCCGACCGCATGTTCCGCCGCTTCGACGACATCTTCGAAACCTGCGGCTGGCGCGTCCTCACCCTGAAATATGGCAAGCGCCAGCTTGCGGCTTTCGCTGAGCCGGGCGGCGAGGCGCTGCGGGGCTGGATCGATAATTGTCCCAACGCCGAGTTCGCGGCGCTGACCTATCAGGGCGGCGCGGCGTGGCGGGTGCGGCTCGAGGCCGGTCTTGCCGGCGATGCCGCGGCGCTCGCATTGGTCGCGTCCTTCGATGACGCCTCGCTCGCGGCGCTGATGACCAATCTCGGAGGGCATTGCGCCGAGACGCTCGTCGACGCCTTCGAGGCGGCTGCCGACGAGACGCCGACGCTCTTCATCGCCTATACGGTGAAGGGCTACGGCTTGCCGTTCGCGGGGCATAAGGACAATCACTCGGGCCTCATGACCGAAACCCAGATCGCCGGACTGCGCTCGAGCCTCGGGATATCCGAAGGCGCCGAATGGGAGCCGTGGGGCGGGCTAGGGAACAATGAAGCGGCGGTGCTCGAGGCGTTCGCGCGCGCCAGCGCCTTCGCGCGCAAGGCCGCCGAGCCGGTGGCGGCTTCGGTGCCGGTGCCGGCGATCGCGGCGCCGCCCGGCGCCGAACAGTCGACGCAGGCGGCGTTCGGCAAAATCCTCCTCGATCTCGCGAAGTCGGGGCATGAGATCGCCGACCGCATCGTCACCACCTCGCCCGATGTCACCGTCTCGACCAATCTCGGCGCCTGGGTCAACCAGCGCGGTCTCTTCCGGCGCGGCGAGCTCGCCGACGCGTTCCGCGCCGCGAAGATCCCCTCGGCGCAGAAATGGTCGGGGCATGGCGCCGGCCAGCATCTCGAGCTCGGCATCGCCGAAACCAACCTGTTCCTCGCGCTCGCGGCGCTTGGGCTGGCGGCGCCTTTGTTCGGGACGCGGCTGCTGCCGATCGGGACGGTCTATGATCCCTTCATCGCGCGCGGCCTCGATGCCCTCAATTACGGCTGCTACATGGACGCGCGCTTCCTGCTCGTCGCGACGCCCTCCGGCCTGACGCTTGGGCCCGAAGGCGGCGCGCACCAGTCGCTGAACACGCCGCTGATCGGCATGGGACAGCCGGGGCTCGACTATTATGAGCCCGCTTTCGCCGACGAGCTGGCGCTGTTCATGGAACGCGCGTTCGAGTGCATGCAGGCCGCCGACGGCGGCTCGACCTATTTGCGGCTGTCGACCCGGAGCATCGCGCAGGTCGCGCGGGCGGACGACCGCTGGAAGGCCGATGCGCTGGCGGGCGGCTATTGGCTGAAAGCGCCGCGCGGCACCGAGGCGATCGTCACCATGGGCGCCGTCGTGCCCGAAGCGATCGAAGCCTGGGTGCGGCTCGAGGGGGAGCGTCCGGGGCTCGGACTGCTCGCGATCACTTCGCCCGATCTCCTCCACCGCGGCTGGAGTGCGGCGCTGTCGTCGCGCGCGCGCGGCGAGGCGGGCGGCTGTCATGTCGAGGCGCTTCTGGCGCCACTCGGGCGCGACGGGCGTCTCGTGACGATCCTCGACGGCTCGCCGTCGGCGCTGTCCTGGCTCGGCGGCGTGATCGGACAGCGCGTCCATCCGCTCGGGCTCGACCGCTTCGGGCAGACCGGCGATCTCCCCGATCTCTATCGCGACTACGAGCTCGACGCCGACGCGATCGCGCGCGCGGCGGCGCTATTGTTCGCGCGCGGGAGCGGGCGTCCTTAGCGCGGGGCCGGGCCTCGCTCCCCGACTGCCAGATCGCGTCGATCTTTAATTTTGCTGTCCCGGTCCGGATTCTGGCCGAGCGTGCGTCATAGATAGGCGAAACGGAAAAAAGGCGCAGCAATGACCCAGATCGAACCGCATAGTGACGGTTGGTTCGCTATTGTCGATCGCGTCGATCGGGCCTTTGCCAACGGCGTGCGCGCGACGATCAAATGTGAGAGCGCACATGATATCTGCACGATATGCGGCGATCATCCGCTGGGCGATTTCGAGGTGCTGGACAGCTTTGTCAACGAACGGGCGATTCCCTCGCTCCGCCTTTGTGCCTGCTGCCTTGAAATCCGCCGGGGCTTCGGCGACCAATTGCGCTTGCTTTCTCAAGGCGCCGTGACGGCTGTCGGTGACCCGCTTCCCGATCTGCTCGCAGGCTGGCTTGAAAGGCGCAAATAGGTCCGTGGCTGCCGCGCCCTGGCGGCCGCCCTTTGCGCACTTCCCGCGGCGGATTGCTTTCGCGGCTATCGTCTCACCGGGCATTGAGGCGAGCGATGCCCGGATGGGCATCCTGCGCGATTGCGGGCGCGGGCTCCGCGTTCGTCTCGCGAACGAGGGACACGAAAATGCCGCACATGGGGTTAGCGATCCCGGCCGCGAGAGGTGGCAGCCATGCACCGGAGGATCGTGATGGTTTGCCTCTTGATGGTCTTCGGCGTCGGCGGGTGCGAGGAGCGGCTGCACGACCATGGCGAGCGATGGCGCGTCGCTGTCGCCGGACAATCCGCGTGGCCTTCGGTCCGGGCGGTGCGCAGCGGCGAACCGTGGTGACGGTGGAGCCTGAATATTTTTGTCGTCGGCGGTCCCGATTTTGCTTCCGCCTGCGTCTTATAGGTGGGCGCGGTAACGCGCGCCTGCATCAGGAGACGGACGTGTCATGCGTCCGCGCCAACCTCGCGGCTCTTGCGCAAAGGTGGTGGCTCTCTTTTTCGGGAGCGATGCGGCCGGTCGGCAACCGTTTGGGGTTCGTCCTTGTCGCTGTCTTCGATGCTTTGTGCAGATGGAGACATGCTTTGGCCTTGAACGACCAGATACCGACCTTTGACGACGTCGAAGCCGCCGCGGCGCGGATGGCGGGGCAGCTCGTCGCGACGCCGTGCCTGCCGAGCCATACGCTGTCGCGCATCTGCGGCTGCTCGATATACCTGAAGTTCGAGAACCACCAGTTCACCGCAAGTTTCAAGGAGCGGGGGGCGTTGAACAAGCTTTTGGGGCTGTTGCCGCGCGAGCGGGTTGCGGGCGTAGTGGCGATGTCGGCGGGTAATCATGCGCAGGGCGTTGCTTATCACTCGGCGCGGCTCGGCATAAGGTCGATGATCGTCATGCCGGTGGGCACGCCGCTGACCAAGATCGCGCGAACGACCGATCATGGCGCGCGCGTCGTCGTTACAGGCGCCAATCTGGTCGAAGCCTATAAGGTCGCCGAGAATCATTCGCAGAATTTCGGCTACACGATGATCCATCCCTATGACGACGGCGAGGTGATCGCGGGGCAGGGGACGCTCGGTCTCGAGATCATGCGCGCGGTCGAGGGGCTTGATGCGATCGTCGTGCCGGTGGGCGGCGGCGGCCTCGTCTCGGGGATCGCGATCGCGGCCAAGGCGCTCAATCCCCGTATCAAGATCTTCGGCGTGCAGTCGGCGGTCTATCCGTCGATGGCGCGCGCGATGGCGGGCGAGGACGGCGTGCTTCCCGATGGGGTGACGATCGCCGAGGGGATCGCGGTGAAAGCTGCCGGAAATCTCACGCGCCGGATTGTCGCCGATGTCGTCGACGAAATCCTCGTGGTCGAGGAGGCGTCGATCGAGCGCGCCATCGCCTTGCTCCAGTCGGTCGAAAAGACGGTGTGCGAGGGCGCGGGCGCAGCGGGGCTCGCGGCGGTGCTGCAGTTCCGCGAGCGCTTTGCCGGCATGCGGGTCGCGGTGCCGCTCACCGGCGGCAATATCGATGCGCGGATGTTCGCCAATGTCATCCTGCGCGATCTCATCCGCTCGGGCTCGCTCATGCGTATCGACGTGCCGATCTCGGATCAGCCGGGAGCGCTGGCGACCCTGGCGACGGCGCTGGCCGAAGAGGGGGCGAACATCGTCGATGTCTCGCACGAGCGGATGAGCCTCGCTCTCAATCCCAAGCGCGCCGCGCTCGACCTCGTCGTCGAGTGCCGCGACGCCGAACATGGCGAGAAGGTGCTCGCGGCGCTCAGAAAGAACGGCTTCGACGTCACAGCGCGCGCTGTCGCCTGAGCGTCAGACCTTCGCGGCGACAGCGGGCGGGTGGGCCTGATCGGCGGGCAGCAGGAAGCGGGCGAGCCGGACGTTCGAGAGGCGGCGCAGATCCTGAAGGATGACGAGGGCCGGACGCTGCGGGAGCGCGCTCAGTTCCATCTCGATGATCTGGACCCGGTTGTCGCGGCGGGTGGCGATCGTGAAGGGGAGGGCGCCATGCTCGCGGACGACTTCGAGGATGCGGGCAAGGATCAGCGGGCACTTCTCGGTCTCGACGATGAGCTGCGCCATATTCGCGCGGTCGACTTTCGGCAGATCGGGCGGAGGGGGAAAGGAAATCGACGGTCGCCAGTCTTGTTCGATCATTGGTCCCCCTTACTTTCACGCGCAGCCGTTGCGCGGCCATCCTCTCAGGGTAAGACGCAGCCGACCGCGTTATCGGGAACGTCGGTACGAAGAATTAGACGTGACGAGGCCATTTTTCCTACGTTTCAGCTTACCGTCCGATTGCTGTCTGACAGCCTTATGGGGAAGCGCGATTGTGGCGGCCAGCGATGGCCGCGGCAGCGGGCAGCACGCCATTGGCCTGATAGCCAGGCACGAAGCAACCGAGGAGGCGAAGAATGACCAGCATGATTGTGTTTCACACGGCGTGGATGGCCAAATATGACGGGGACCGGGCAAGCTTCAGCGCGGGTGGGTTCAAATATGCGCTGGAGCATGGCTACGGCCATGAAATGTTCAACTTTCGTAGCATCGACGGCAAATATTACGGCTACGTTCCGCCGACGGGCAATTTGCATCTGGAAAAGCACTTCGACGTCGCGCGCGATGCAGCGGAGCTGGAAGGCGTCACCATCGTTTGGACGGCGCCGCATCCCGAGCAGGGCGGCCGCGCCGTGGTCGGCATCTGGAAAAACGCGACTGTTTTCCGAGCGGATCAAAGTCCGACGGGCAAGGTAGCGCGCCGCCGCGAGGTCAATGCCAATGATATCGCCTGCTATCGGTGCATGGCGAACGCCGACGATTGTGTGCTCCTCGATCCCGATGCGCGTCCAATCTTCATGCGGCCCGGCCAGCCACGTGAGGGTGGCCCATGGCCGGGTCAGCAAAAGGTATTTTATCCGCAGCCCGGATCGTCCGCACTGCGGCGCCTCGAGGCCATTATCGCTGAAATCGATCCGGCGGACCCATCCCGGTCGCCAGCGTCCCGCGGAAAGGGCAAATCCGCTCGATCCGGGTGGCAGGTCGACGTCGAACGGCGAAAGAAGATTGAGCTGGCCGCGATCACGGCCGTAGGATCAAAGCTGGAAGCCTTGGGATACGACGTCGAGTCCGTCGAAACGGATAATCTCGGATATGATCTCATTGCCACCAAGGGCAAAGAGGTTCTGCATTTCGAGGTCAAAGGCCGGTCTGGAAGCGATGTCTGTGCGGACCTCTCCGCCAATGAATTCAGCTGCCTCAAACGCTACCAGCGCGAGCGGATGCCGGACGCACACTACCGGGTCGCAATCGTCACCAACGCGCTCGACAAGCCCGTCATCAATGAGTTTGCGCTGATGAAGGGTCAGACATCGCAATGGTGCACGCTCGACGGGAGTTGGCGTCTGAAATTCGAGGACAGGACGGCGGCGCGATTGACCGCGGTGCCGTTGACCTGAGTGCCATGGTGCAAGATACCGAAGATCCTTCGTTCCTGGCACTTCGCCGAGGCGCGGCAGACGGCTCGCTGGCGGTTCGATTTGCGGGCGGGTGCGGCAGTGCGAGAGGGGCTGACGGTCGTTGACGGCCGCTCGGCATGGGGCGATGAATTGATTGGCGCAAGGGGCCTGGATGTCTGAATATCTTTCTGCACTGACGGGCGCGATTTCGAGCTTCGCGATCGGCGCCGCCGTCTATTTTGGTCAGCTACGCTATGCCCGATGGGGTGCAGCGATGAACATCATCGCCGAATTCAACTCGCTCGCATGGCTGACGCTGCGCAATCAGCTGCAGGAAGATCTGACGCGCCATCACGACCCCGCGGTTCTCGGAAAGCCGGCCTCCGAAGAGTTTCCGTCCGACGCTAGGGATCGCATCTGGGCGCTGCTTGCCTTCTACGCCCGCCTGTCGGTGATGTTCGACGGAAAATTCGTCGCGAGGAAGCCCGTGTTCCTCACCTTCGGCGAGGTGTTTGCCTGGTGGTACGAATTCTCCCTCAAATATCTCCCCGGTCTCGAGGAAACGTCTGAGATGAAACATGCGAGGGCGTTGAATACATTGTTCGAGATCGAAGCGCGCAGGCTGCACAAGGGCGGGGTTTATGCCGGGTGGCGTCAGCGAGGAAAGGACGCCCGCGCGTCGCTCGGGCTTGCCATCCGCGATGGCGACTAGGATTTGCGCCGCGGCGCCGTCACCACGGAGCGATAGCGGCCGACTTGCTTCTGACGCATCTCGAAATCGCTTCAAATTGCAGAATGACTTGGGCTATTGCCGAGCAGCCCCGGATTTCCGGCGATGATTCTCGATTGCGAAATCAGCTCTTTGAGCGCGAGTGGTCGCGGCCCCGAGGCTGTTCAGTCTGTTCTCGATAATGCGTCCGGTTCTGATCACGGCACATGTTCCAGCCCGCGATCGCGCTCTGCCTGAAGCCCGGTCGAGTAATGGTCCTGAGGAACGATCGCGAGCGCTTTGCCGGGACGCGGGTCCACGTCCTGGCGTTGTTTTGCGCTACATCAATGCCTCCGTGATCGCGCGACCAGATAAGCGTGAAGCGCTTGGATCTCGTCGTCCGTGAAGACCTTCAGGTCCTCGCGGGCGGTTTCGGCCATGAGCCCGAGGTCGCGTCCGCCCGGCGGAATGCCGGTTCGCAAGAGGCGCCGGAAGTCCTCAAGATCATAGGCGGCCGCGATGATCAGGTCGGGCCCGCCTTCCGCGGCGTCGCCGCCAAGATCGCTGCCATGGCATTCGGAGCAGACGGTCGCTGCGATGTGCCGCCCCTTTGCGAATTGCTGGCCGAGATCGACGGGCGGGCGCATTCTGGCTGCCGCGATCAGGGTCGGCGCGGAGCGCTGGGCGGCCTCGCCATCGCCGAACGATCCGCGCAGGACGGCGATGCGGGCGCGCAGGCCCGGCGGATCGCCGCGCATCGGCGTGCCTCCGGCGGGCAACGAACGCAGATGCGCAAGCACCGCGGCCAATTCGCGGTCGGTGATCGTGCTGAAGGTCGCGGAGGGCATCCCCCACAAGCCGCGCCCCTCGCGCGCTCTCACGCCCTGCCGGATTGCCGTCGCCAGTTCCTCGTCGGACGTGCTGGCGGCGATGAGCGTCAGGTTCGGCGCATAATTGCGCACCAGCGTCGGGTCGTCGTTGTATCGGAGGCCCCGATAGTCCGCGCCATGACAGCTTGTGCAGCCATAGAGCTTCGCGAGCCGCCGGCCTTCACGGACTTGCGAAGCCGCGCCCGCTTTCACCGTTTTGGGGCGTCATGGGCTGCGCCGCGCGAAGCACATATTCGGAGACGCCGAACAGCAATATGAGACCGGCTGCGGCGGCGGCTGTCAGGAAAAAAAAGACCCGAAGCCAGATGGATCTTTTGCGGCGAAGGCTTGCGGCGGGTTCGGCGGACCGTGCATCGTCATCGAGGTCGCCGGGCGGGGGCATCCTTGGGGTCTGATTAGGCCGCCGATGCTGTATGCGGAGCCGGGCGCATCGGTACCGTGCGCCAGCTCCACCAGAGTGCGGCGGCCGCGATAACGGCTGCTCCGAGCGCGTGGATCGGAGCGGCGACATGGCCGAAGGCGACGAAAGCGGCCTTCCATGCCGCGGTGAATCCGATCGTTTCGAAGGCGAGCGACTGGAGCGCGATGACGGAGGCGACGATGAGCCAGGCTTGTCCGTGACGGCGATGGCGCGACCAGAGCCAGAGCGCGATAGCCGCGCCCGTCAGTCCCCCGAGATGGACGCTCCAGCGGAAGAGCGGAAAGTCCTGCGGTCCGTTGATGATGAGCCCCGGCAAATGCGCGTTGTAGACGCGCCCCAGCGCCGGCCCGGTCAGCAGCAACGGCGTGGCAAGCAGCCAGGCGGCATGGCGCGCGACGTTGCGCCGTTCCTTCAGCGCCATCGCCGCGAACAGCAGAAACGCGGCCGAGCCCATCAAATCGTAAATGCCGAGCGCCGAGCCCCAGAGATTGTAGAAGGGATCCTGGCCCGACCCTGTCGCGATCGCCATGCTGTGCTCGACCCCGGCGGCCCCGACCAGGAACAGGGGCACGACGACGAAGATCGCGAGACCGAGGCTGCGGTGCCGGGCGCGATGCCCGCGGTCGATCGACCAGCTCTGGGCCGCGAGCAGCAGCATCCACGCCGTCGCGGTGACCGCATGGACGTGCCAGGCGATTTTCGCCGCGCCGAGCCGGGAGAAATAACCCGGCCAGAAGGCAAGCACCGTCATCGCGACGATCGCGACACAATAAATCCAGGCATTGCGATACAGCATATTCATCGCCCCCACGATTGTCCGCCCAGGTCAGCGACCGGCGCGTCCGTCCCCGTCGCTAGTCACCACAATAGGGTGCGGGGAGCAAGACCGGTGATGATGGCTATATGTCGCGCGCCGTCCCCAACCGCCGGGACATCGATGGGCGCGTGCATGTGCGTTTGCGCGCCCGGCCTGCAACCCCGTTCCCTTGCGCGCGTTCCAGGCTCACCTATCTAGGAGCTTCGACGATGGCAGACGACAAGGACAAGGTCGGCGGCGCGGACCGCGCCCGGATCAGCCTCAGCGAGGATTATGAAATCCGCGACTGGACGGCCTCGCTCGGTGTGAGCGAGCAGGAACTGCGCGAAGCCGTGGACGCGGTCGGCAACTCGGCCGACAAGGTCCGCGAATATCTGAGCGGCCGCTGATGGCCGAAGATTTCGATCGCGCGATGACCGCTCCGATCGAGCGCGTCGCGCGCGTGCTCGCCGGCCATGCGCTCAGCCGCAATGCCGAAGGCGACATGGTGTCGGCGGGCGAAGCGGTCGATGCCCTGTGGGGCGAATATAGCGACGCAGCGCTCGCCGTGCTGCGCACGCTGCGCGAACCGAGCGCCGCGATGCTTGACGTCGGCGACGCGGACGTCTGGGACCGGATGATCCGTGCCGCGATCGAGGAAGAGACGATAACCGACTGAGTCCGGTCGGCAGACTGGAGATTACAGATGGCTAATGGCTGGGCGCGCGATGGCGCCGTTCAGGATCAGATCGACGACACGGTTGCCGACGCGGTCAAGCTGGCGCGGCTGCGACTCGTCGAAGGGCAGGGCAGCGAATATTGCGACGATTGCGGCGAACGCATAGCCGAAGCGCGGCGCAAGGCGTTGCCGGCAAGCCGCACCTGCGTGAGCTGTCAGTCGATCCGCGACGGCCAGCGCCGCCAAGCCGGAATCAATCGCCGCGGTAGCAAGGACAGCCAGCTTCGCTAGAGGTGACCGGGTGCAGCGCAGGCGAGGAGGGAGGGGCGATGTCGGCCAATTATGAAACGGGCCGGCGCGACGGTCTCCGCCTGGCTTTGGCGATCCTCGCCGCCGAGGAGGAGAAGTGGGCCGTGCTTCTCGGCGAAAGCCGCTCGTGGCGGACCAACAAGGATCGGGAAGTGCGCCACAAGGCGCTTCAGGTCGCGCAGAAGCGCGTTCAGACCGCGCTCAACCGACTTGCGCCGGGCGATCGGCAAGCATCGGACGCCGAGCTGAAGGCGGCGCTGGCCAAGGTCGGATTATAGCGGCGACCGTTTGCCTCGGTTCGCCGCAAAACATGACCTCTTGCTATCGGCACCTGCAACTTCGTCAGCGGCGTGGCCGTTGCTGGGCCAGGTGCCGGCATGGTGACGGCACGCGCTCCCGAAGAGGAATGATCATGTTCGACAACAAGAATATCTCGACCCTGAATTCCCTGATCGCCACGACCCTCGACAGTGTCGATGGCTACCGCAAGGCCGCCGAAGAGGCCGAGGCCGGCCAGTTTCGCGAAATCTTCCTGAGCCGCGCGAATGAGCGGCAGCAAGTGGTCGCCAATTTCCAGGCCAAGGTGCGCGAACTTGGCGGCAACCCCGAAGACGATGGCACCATCCTCGCTTCGGCGCATCGCGCCTTTCTTGGTCTGCGCGACAAACTAACCGGACCGCGCGATGACGACGCGGTGATCGCCGAGGTCGAGCGCGGCGAAGACCATATCAAGTCGAAATTCGAATCGGCGCTTGCAGATGCGGATCTCGATCCGTCGGTGCGCCAGCTTATCGAAACTGGCTACGCATCGGTCCGGCAGGGCCATGACCAGATTTCGGCGCTGAAGCACGGTCTCGGCGCCCACTAAACTTGGCGCGGAGACTATGAGGCGGCCCCGGGCGACCGGGGCCGTTTTCATTTGGTCAGGTCCAGCGTCCGCGCGCGCGACCCCAAGGTTGCTCGGTCGCCTCGCGGTAAAGCGTTCGGTTCGCGTCGCGCCAGATGTTCCAGCCCGGCATTCCTGCCTCCGCTTGCAGCCATGTCGAATAATGCTCCGGCGGGACGATCGCGGGCATGCTCTGGCCTCGACGGGGTCGGCACCGGCGACGAGAATGCCGGCGAAGCCGCGCTTGCGGCCCACCCGCCGCCACACCCCGGCCCAAGCGAATATCGGCATGTCGTCATAGCCATAATATGTGCGAGTCCGCGCGCCAGCGGGCCCCTCGGCATGCGCGAAGCTGTCGAGAATGATGAGACAGCGCTGGGCGGTTCCGAGCAGCGCCGGGTCGTGGCGCCAGATATCTCTGTGCCAGATCGCAGTGATGCGCGGTTCGTCTGATTGCGTGCTCCCCAGCGTGTGCGGCAGACCCCAGTGCATCGGATCGCAAAAGCGCCCCATGCCATATTCGCGAACGACCAGCGCCTTTCTGCCGGGCCAGACTTCGGATGACCATCGCGGAATGAACGAAGGCCATAGGGGGAGCGGCGGCGCCGCGCGCGTCAGCCGCGCGACTTCGCTTTTGCTGGTGCGGCAATGGAAGAGTTTGGGCACGGAAAGCTCCCGACGCATGCGATCATAGCGGTGTTGCCAACTTCTATGACGCAGGAAGCGCTAATTTCGGGCTTTTAATCCCATCCGTTTTGGCAGGATGACAGGCGATGCGGCGCCGCATCACGACGTTCCACAGCAACAGCTAAAGGGTGGCCCAAAGGGTGGGCTGTATTGTGATCTTCAGAAAAAATGGTGATTTTTCAACCGCTTAGCGGGAGAAATGGTGCGGTCGAGAAGACTCGAACTTCCACGGCCTTTCGGCCACAACGACCTCAACGTTGCGCGTCTACCAGTTCCGCCACGACCGCACATCATGATGGTTCCGGACAGTCCGGCACCAGGTAGGAGCGGGCGCCTAGCAAAGCTTTCCGGGTGATGCAAGCGAGCTTCGCCGCTTTTATTTCTTGCACCTGCGAACACGGCGCTGCGCGGCTTTGGCCGATGTCACGGAAACGACTTCCAAGAGTCACCTTACTGTCATTGCTCTGGCGTCAGACCGTCATCGAATCGCCCTAGTGGCGGCGTCACCGGGGGCGAGGTGGCACACCTCTTTCGTTTGCCGGTGGTTTTTCACTGCGCTCGACATGCGCACACCGGGAACGGAGAATTTCATGGCGGCCTTTGCACGCGTTCGTTTGATCATGCTTACCAGCGTGGCCTGTTCCACCCTCGCGGCCTGCGGCGCCGACGACATCGCATCGCCGGGCGAAGGCGGTACGATCATCATCAACCCGACGCCCACCCCGACCCCGACCCCGACCCCCACGCCGACCCCGACTCCGCCGTCGGTGACGCCGGCTGCGGGCTGCCCGACGATCTCGGCCGGCGCGCTCACCGACAGCGGCACGATTGCCAACGCATCGGTCGGTACCTTCCGCGTCTGCACGCTGCCGTCGGTCATCACGGGCAGCATCACGCTGCCGAAGATCGCCGGCCTCGTCTATCGCATGAACGGCCGCGTCGACGTCGGCACCGACAAGGGTCCGACCACGACGGGCACGACGAACGTCGTCCTGACGATCGAGCCCGGCGTCATCCTCTATGGCGAATCGGGTCCGTCGTGGCTCAACGTCACCCGCGGCAACTCGATCCAGGCCGTCGGCACCCCGACCAAGCCGATCATTTTCACCAGCCGCGATAACGTCCAGGGCCTGAACACCGAGAATTCGTCGGGTCAGTGGGGCGGTGTCGTGCTGAGCGGCCGCGCGCAGGTCACCAACTGCGCGACCGGCGGTGCGGCGCCCGGTACGACGGCGTGCGAACGCCAGACCGAAGGTGCGGTCGATCCGGCGCTTTACGGCGGTGCGAACAACACCGAGAGCAGCGGCCGCCTGAGCTATGTCCAGATCCGCTTCTCGGGTTACATCCTGTCGAACAACAGCGAGCTTCAGTCGCTGACGCTGCAGGGTGTCGGTTCGGGCACCCAGATCGACCATATCCAGTCGTACAACAGCTCGGACGATGCGGTCGAAATCTTCGGTGG
>Ga0209257_1001891_pt1 | contig 22638 bp, 19 predicted proteins | sample AraplaCvi_mCL_r2_FD_184277 | JGI IMG/M metagenome (GOLD analysis project Ga0209257, IMG submission 184277) | Arabidopsis root microbial communities from North Carolina, USA - plate scrape MF_Cvi_mCL_r2 (SPAdes) (version 2) | ecosystem: Host-associated > Plants > Roots > Endosphere | place: USA...
AGCCGGTGCGCTAACCGCAAGGAAGCAGCCGACCACGGTAGGGTCAGCGACTGGGGTGAAGTCGTAACAAGGTAGCCGTAGGGGAACCTGCGGCTGGATCACCTCCTTTCTAAGGATGCTTTGGCAGATCGATCGCAAGACGATCTCTGGAGCTTTCCCTTACATTCTATCCCAGACATCGGACCGAAAGGTTCGGGATCCTTGGATCCGCCGTCTGCGCATCCCTTCTCGGGAATCAGAAAATCAGAGACCAGCGGTCAGTTGGTATGCGTGCATGAGCGCGCATGTCGATTGGTCCCTGTTCTCTGAGAGATCGGGGCCGTAGCTCAGTTGGGAGAGCGCTAGCTTTGCAAGCTTGAGGTCGTCGGTTCGATCCCGATCGGCTCCACCAGTTGAATGCTGTGGAGTATCTGGTTCTTAGCGGGCTAGTAGCTCAGTTGGTTAGAGCGCGCGCTTGATAAGCGTGAGGTCGGAAGTTCAAATCTTCCCTGGCCCACCAAGTTTGCGCGAGCCACGGCTTTGCTGCAGCTCGCTGAAAAGTTCAAGGCAAGAGAGCGATCTCTTGGTCTTGCGTTGTTTGACATTGTTGATCGGATGCAATCGACCGACTACGGGGGTCTTTCCGTTCGTTCGGGCTGGGGAGTTATATCCTTGGCGCGGCGGCCGTAAATTCCGGAAGTCTTGGGTGGTCCACACCTTTAAGATTTTTGGACCTGTGGTTGGTCATGAGATTACTGAAATGCTGAGAGTGCCGAGGCGGATGATCGCAAGATTGTCTGCTTTGGATCAAGCGCAAGAAGGGCATTTGGTGGATGCCTTGGCACTGAGAGGCGATGAAGGACGTAGCACGTTGCGATAAGCCGTGGGGAGGCGCGAGCAGCCTTTGATCCGCGGATTTCCGAATGGGGAAACCCGGCCGCAAGGTCATCTCAATCTGAATCCATAGGGTTGAGAAGCAAACCCAGGGAACTGAAACATCTCAGTACCTGGAGGAAAGGACATCAACAGAGACTCCGCTAGTAGTGGCGAGCGAACGCGGACCAGGCCAGTGATCTTTGAGCTTTGAACTGGAACTGTCTGGAAAGGCAGGCCTGAGTGGGTGATAGCCCCGTACAGGTAGGAAGCTTAGAGATCCTTGAGTAAGGCGGGACACGTGTAATCCTGTCTGAACATGGGGGGACCACCCTCCAAGCCTAAGTACTCCTCAGTGACCGATAGTGCACAAGTACCGTGAGGGAAAGGTGAAAAGCACCCCGATGAGGGGAGTGAAATAGTATCTGAAACCGAATGCCTACAAGCAGTCGGAGCTCCGCAAGGAGTGACGGCGTACCTCTTGTATAATGGGTCAGCGACTTAGTCTCACGAGCAAGCTTAAGCCGATAGGTGTAGGCGCAGCGAAAGCGAGTCTGAATAGGGCGAATGAGTTCGTGGGATTAGACCCGAAACCGGGTGATCTAGTCATGGGCAGGTTGAAGGTGAGGTAACACTTACTGGAGGACCGCACGCGTAACCGTTGAAAAGGTTTGCGATGACCTGTGATTAGGGGTGAAAGGCCAATCAAACTCGGAAATAGCTGGTTCTCCGCGAAAGCTATTTAGGTAGCGCGTCGGACGTTCACCGATGGGGGTAGAGCACTGGATGGGCTAGGGGGGAGCGATCCTTACCAAACCTAACCAAACTCCGAATACCATCGGGTTAGAGTTCGACAGACAGACTGCGGGTGCTAAGGTCCGTGGTCGAGAGGGGAAGAGCCCAGACCGTCATCTAAGGTCCCCAAGTTATGGCTAAGTGGGAAAGGATGTAGGAAGGCCAAGACAGCCAGGAGGTTGGCTTAGAAGCAGCCATCCTTTAAAGAAAGCGTAATAGCTCACTGGTCTAGTTAAGCCGTCCCGCGCCGAAAATGTCACGGGGCTAAAGCCATACACCGAAGATACGGGATTGAAGGAACCGCTGGTTCCTTTGATCGGTAGCGGAGCGTTCCGCAAGCCTGTGAAGGTGTGTCGTGAGGCATGCTGGAGGCAACGGAAGCGAGAATGCTGACATGAGTAGCGACAAACAGTGTGAGAGACACTGTCGCCGAAAGCCCAAGGGTTCCTGCGCAAGGTTAATCCGCGCAGGGTGAGCCGGCCCCTAAGACGAGGGCGAAAGCCGTAGTCGATGGGAACAGGGTTAATATTCCCTGGCCTGCTGGTGGTGACGAAGGCTGTAAGTTGTCTTCCCTTATTGGATTGGGGAGGCTTCGAAGGACTTCCAGGAAATAGCCCCAGCGTGAGACCGTACCCGAAACCGACACAGGTGGGCTGGTAGAGTATACCAAGGCGCTTGAGAGAATGGTGTTGAAGGAACTCGGCAAATTGCCCTCGTAACTTCGGAAGAAGAGGGCCTCACTCGTGGGCAACCACGGATGAGGGGCACAGACCAGGGGGTGGCGACTGTTTAACAAAAACACAGGGCTCTGCTAAGTCGATAAGACGACGTATAGGGTCTGACGCCTGCCCGGTGCCGGAAGGTTAAGAGGAGGGGTGCAAGCTCTGAATCGAAGCCCCGGTAAACGGCGGCCGTAACTATAACGGTCCTAAGGTAGCGAAATTCCTTGTCGGGTAAGTTCCGACCTGCACGAATGGCGTAACGACTTCCCCGCTGTCTCCAACACCAACTCAGCGAAATTGAATTCTCCGTGAAGATGCGGAGTACCCGCGGTTAGACGGAAAGACCCCATGCACCTTTACTATAGCTTTGCAGTGGTATTAGGGAACGGATGTGTAGGATAGGTGGGAGCCTATGAAGCGCCGGCGCCAGCCGGAGTGGAGGCAACCTTGAAATACCACCCTTCGGTTCTCTGATATCTAACCGCGTCTGGTGAAACCCGGACCGGGACCCTGCATGGTGGGTAGTTTGACTGGGGCGGTCGCCTCCCAAAGAGTAACGGAGGCGCGCGATGGTGGGCTCAGGCTGGTCGGAAATCAGCCGTCGAGTGCAATGGCATAAGCCCGCCTGACTGCAAGGCTGACGCGCCGAGCAGAGACGAAAGTCGGTCATAGTGATCCGGTGGTTCCACGTGGAAGGGCCATCGCTCAACGGATAAAAGGTACGCTGGGGATAACAGGCTGATCTCCCCCAAGAGTCCACATCGACGGGGAGGTTTGGCACCTCGATGTCGGCTCATCACATCCTGGGGCTGGAGCAGGTCCCAAGGGTATGGCTGTTCGCCATTTAAAGTGGTACGTGAGCTGGGTTCAGAACGTCGTGAGACAGTTCGGTCCCTATCTGCCGTGGGTGTTGGAGTATTGAGAGGATTTGCCCCTAGTACGAGAGGACCGGGGTGAACGTACCTCTGGTGTACCGGTTGTCGCGCCAGCGGCATCGCCGGGTAGCTATGTACGGAAGGGATAACCGCTGAAAGCATCTAAGCGGGAAACCCGCCTCAAAACCAGTACTCCCTATGAGAGCCGTGACAGACCATCACGTCGATAGGCCGGGTGTGGAAGCGCAGCAATGCGTGGAGCTAACCGGTACTAATCGCTCCACTGGCTTGATCCAGGGCATGCCTCGGCACCCTCAGCACGTCAGTAATCTCAACCGATCAACCGATCGGACAAACGAAAGCATCAGCCTGCATTGCGATGACCTGGTGGTCATGGCGAGAGGTAAACACCCGATCCCATCCCGAACTCGGCCGTGAAAACTCTCAGCGCCGATGGTACTCCGTCTCAAGACGTGGGAGAGTAGGTCGCCGCCAGGTCTTCTCAATGCAGCCTCGATGACTAACGCATCCGATCCAACAATGCCCACCGGCGCGCCGATACCGCGGGATGGAGCAGCCCACGTCGGCCTAAGCCGACATCCATAACAACCGGGCCCTTCGCCCGTTCTAACCAATAACGCGGGATGGAGCAGCCCGGTAGCTCGTCAGGCTCATAACCTGAAGGTCGCAGGTTCAAATCCTGCTCCCGCAACCAAACCAAACCACAACGCAAAAACGCCCCGCAAATATCACGGGGCGTTTTGCTTTTTGCGCTTCAATGGCGCAACGCCGCGACGCCTGACGTGGGCCCCAAGCTTGGATAAAGTGACGGGCCGCACCGTGTCGGTGCGGCCCGTCCGATCGCATTCGCTTCTTACTGCGCCGTCACCCAGACGCTGCGGGTACCCTGCGCGCCGTTGGGTGCCGTCGTCACGGATGATGCGCTGCACGCGCCGCCCGTGCACTGGCCGCTGCCGTTGGTCGTCCATACGCCGCCGAGCGGCCCGGCGGTCGTGCTCTGCTTGGTCCACCCGCCGTTGCCGGTCGCCTGCACCGTCGTCGCCGTCGTCTTGCTGAGACCGTTCGGATAGGTCGTGGTCGAGTTGTGGGTGACGCCGTCGGCACCCGTCGCCTGGGTCGAGCCGGTTTTGCTCCAGATCTGGCCATTGGGGCCGGTTCCGGTCAGCGTCTTGCCGCAACCCGCGCCGGCGCTGCAAGTGCCGGTGCCGGTCACCGTCACCGTCTGACCGTTGGGTCCGATGGCGGTCTTATCGACCGTCCAGCCGCCGTTGCCGGTCGCCTGCACGGTCGCGTTGGTGGTCATGGCCTTGCCGTTGGGACCCGTGGTCGTCGATTGCGCGCTGCACGATCCGCCGGAGCACGAGCCGGTCGCCGTGGTCGAGACGCCCTTGCCGTTGGGACCGGTGGTTTCGCTGTTGCGCGACCAGCTGCCGCCGCCACCCTGGACGTCGCTGTCGCGGCTCCAGCTGTGACCCGCAGGGCCGGTGCCGCTCGATGTATGCGAGACGCCCCGGGCCGTCGCCGGATGTGCCAGCGCCGCCAGCACCAGCAGTGCTGCCGAGACGCCCAAAAAACGTTCGATATGCCTGGTCATTGAGTCTCTCTCCTCGTGGTTATTCCGATTGCTGACGAAGGTTGCGGAAGGCCGCACGCACCTCGTCGCGGGCGATCTTCCCGTCGCCGTTTCCGTCCAGCTTGGAAAGTTGGGCGAGCCGCGCATTGACGAACTCGTCCTGGCTGACCGTCCCGTCTTTGTTGGTATCGAGGCGGGTGTATTCCTGCTGGAATGCGGCCGTCGCTTCGGCGACCGAAATCGCGTGATCGCCGTCGGTATCGGCACCGCGCAGAAGTTGCAGGTCCTGGGCGCCGGCCGGCAGCGCCGCACCGAGCACGGCAAGACCGAGCAGCAATACGGCGGGTATGCGCTTCTTAACCATGGAGCTCCTTTCACTCTGTTCCGCCGCCGCACTCGAACGGCCGCGTCGGAAGCAACATGGCATCGTCCGGAAACCGAGGGATTTCCCGCCCGTGACGCGGTGTTACGAAATGTAACGGCGCTTGAGGCGTCCGTGCCGCTCGGGCACAAAGGGACATGCAGACAGCGAAATCCATTCTGCTGGTCGAGGACGATCGCGAGATCGGACGCCTGGTCGGCAGCCTGCTGGTCCGCGAGGGCTTCCTCGCGCGGCATGTCGTGAGCGGCGTCGAGATGGATCGGGTGCTGGCCGAAGGCGCCAAGACCGGGAATCCGGTCGATCTCGTGATCCTGGATCTGATGCTGCCCGGCGAGGATGGGCTATCCATCTGCCGCCGCCTGCGGGTCTCCGGCACCCTGCCGATCCTGATGTTGACAGCAAAGAAGGATGATATCGACCGCATCATCGGGTTGGAGATGGGCGCCGACGATTACCTGCCCAAGCCGTTCAACCCCCGCGAATTGCTGGCGCGCATCCGGGCGATCCTGCGCCGTGCCGCCCCCGCCGTCGCCGCGCGAGCGGAGCCGAGTGCCGCCCTGCCGGCTTCAGAGCGCCTGGCGTTCGCGGATTTCGTGTTCGACCTCGCAGCACATCGCCTGTTCCGCGGCGCGGTCGAGATCGACCTATCGACCGGCGACTATGAGATCCTCGCGGCACTGGTCCGGCATCCACAGCGCGTGCTCAGCCGCGATCAGCTGCTCGACCTCGCCAAGGGGCGGAGCTGGGAGGCATATGACCGCTCGGTCGATGTGGCGCTTTCGCGCCTCCGGCGCAAGATCGAGGACGACCCCGCAGAGCCGGTGCTGATCAAGACCGTCCGCAATGCCGGCTACATGCTGGCCGTGCCGGTGGCGCGGCTCTGACGATGCGCGGCATCGGCCTTCGCATCACCATGATCATGAGCGCCTCGCTGCTGCTGATGATGACGGCTTTGGGCGCGCTCTACTGGGCGCAGCATCGCGGCGACCGCGGCGCCTTCCAGCTGCCTCTGCCACGGCAGGTGGGCGCCATCGCCGATCTGGTCGAGCAGACGCCATCTGCCCAGTTGCCCGCGCTGCTGGAAGCAGTGAGCTCGGAACATCTCTCGGTGTCCGTCCAGGCGGCGGCGCCCTCCTCGGCCGGCACGGTCCCGGCACCCGGCCTTGCCTGGGTGCTGCAGCGCTACATGAACTCAAGCGGCGCACGCAAGATCGTCGCGATGTTCCCTCAGCAGCCGGACCGGCAAACCATCGGGTTCCAGCAGGATGCCGAAACCGGCGAGGCGATCGCCACCACCCTGCCACTCCGCCTGGTGGTCAGCCTGAAGGACGGCCGCATGCTGGTGCTCGAAACCAAGAACGGCGGCATCAGGCGCGTCCGCGGCTTCCGGCTGGTGCTGCTTCTGCTGCTTCTGGCGATCCTGCTCAGCAGCTCCAGCCTCTGGTATCTCCGGCGCCAGATCGGACCGATCGTGCGCCTGGCGGCCGAGGTCGAGCGCGTCGGTCCCGATCTTCCCGCCGGTGGCGACGGCATCGCAAGGTTGGCCGGGCAGGGCGGCAAGGAGACCCGCCAGCTTGCCGCTGCCATCGGGCGGATGCAGGACCGGATTCGTGCATTGCTCGCAGCGCGCACCCGCATGCTGGCGGCGATCGGCCATGACGTGGGCACCTACCTGACCCGGCTGCGCCTGCGGACCGAGTTCATCGCCGATCCAGAGCAACGCGCTGCTGCGATCCGCGATATCGAGAACATGGACGCGCTGATCACCGGCACGCTGACGCTCGCGCAATCGGATCAGAATGCCGAGCCGCGTGCCGCGGTCGATCTCACCGCGCTGGTCCACCGCCACGCCGAAGGTTTCGCCGCGGCCGGCGAGGCGGTGCGGTTCCTGGCGGAAGCCGGCGCGCTCTACGCCGCCGTGCAACCGATCGCGTTTGGTCGCGCGGTGACCAATCTCATCAGCAACGCCGTGCGCTATGGCACGGAAGCTGATGTGGCCGTCCGACGCGAGGGCGCGGAGGCGGTCATCCTGGTCGAGGATCGCGGGCCGGGCATCCCGGAGAGCGAGCGCGAGGCGGTGCTGGAGCCGTTCCACCGCCGCGACGCCGCGCGCAATCACGACCAGGCGGGCTTCGGCCTCGGCCTCGCCATCGTCGCCGACATCCTGCGTCACAACGAGGCGAGCCTGCACCTCGCCGACCGCGAGGGCGGAGGGCTGAGGGTCGTCGTTCGGATGAAGGCGGTTGCCGGCCCGGCCGAGGCGGCGGTCGCCTGACTATTCTATCAGCTCGGTCAGCCGTATGCCTTTTCGATCGAATAGGCGGAGAGCAGCATGTTCACATGCCTGCCGTCATCGGACAGCGGAAGGATGATCTGCTCGTATTGCAGATGGCGGCCATCCTGCTTGGTGAAGGCGGCGCGCAGGTATTGGGGCTGGCATTCCGCCGCCGCGCGTTCGACGAAGCGCATGAGATCGACATGGATGTCGTCGAGATCGATCTCTTCGTCGAACCGGCCGGTGACTTCTTCGCCATAGGCTTCGACCAGCGCGCTGCCGAACAGTCGCGTCCGGAACCGCGGCGGATTGCCGACGACGTCAACCAGCACGATGTGCGGCAGCAGGCTGCGCAGCTCAGAGGGATCGATCGATGCTTTCGTCGGCGCGATCCGGTCGTCTTTCTTCTGAGCCCAATAGGCATACAGCGCCTTGAGGGTTTCGGCTTCCGGCGCCGCCAAAGCTGTGACAAAGGTCGGCTCCATCGCGGACCGGATCCCGGAGGTTTCAGGTTCGGTCAGAATCCGGGATTGATGTCCGCTTTGCTTTGATTCAGGTCAAGGTCGACGGGTTGCCAGCGCGCCGCTTGTCGCGTGAAGCGCTGCTCGGCCACCGCTGCGAATGCGGCGGATGCGGGCTTCCATTCGAGGCGGCGCAAGGTCAGCGCGCCACCGTCGAGCTCCAACACGTTGAATGCATTGGGTTCACCGCCGCGCAGCCGGGTCGAGGTGGCGGTGCCGGCGAGGACGATGAGGGCGCCACTGCCGGGATAGCGGACCGCGCTCGGGCCGCTGCGGCCGAGGTGCAGATGGCCGGAAAGGATGAGATCCACGCGACTGCCGATCTGCGCCATCGCCAGCACGGCGCGGCCGACGATGTCGCCGGCATCGCCCTTCTCCGGCTGGTCGAAGGGGTGGTGGGTCACCAGGATCCGCACGCAATGCGGCGCACCGGCGGAGAAGCGCGTGACGGCGAGCGCGATCTGGCGCTGGTTGATGCGCCCATCCTTGATCGTAAGCGCGCGTGCTGTGTTGAGGCCGAGCACCGCGATCTCGTCATCGGCGAAGAACGGCGAGAGATCGCGGGTTACGATGTGACGGTACTTGCGCAAGGGCGAGAAGCCGCGGGCGAACAGGTTCCAGAGCGGAATGTCGTGATTGCCGGGCACCACGATCTGCGGCTTCGGCAGGCGGTCGAGGAAGGCGCGGGCGGCGCGGAATTGGTGCGAGCGCGCGCGCTGGGTGAGATCGCCGGAGACCACGACCAGATCCGGCTTCAGCCGGTTGACCGCCTCGCAGGCACCGCGCACCACCGCAGGATCGGTGCGGCCGAAATGCAGATCGGAGAGATGGACGATCCGGCGCAATGCCCGGTCAGGCCGCCGCGGCCGCGCGTTGCGGAACGATGACTTTCAACGCCTGCGGCCGGCTCTTGTAGTGGAGGGGACCTTCCATCGCGAGAACCTCGCCGTCCGCCGAGACATGGGCGTGCCGGGAATGGGTTTCGATCCACGCCTCTTTAGCCTCGGTGGCCTCGAGATCCTCGTCTTTCAGCCGGCCGGCGAGTGCCCTGAGTGTCAGGCGCAGCAGGCCGCCGCGGCTGGCGTCGGGCGCCTTGCAGACCCAGAGATGCGCGCCGACCAGGGAATTGCGCTTGCCGATGTCGAGACCGGTCAGTTCATAGCGGTTGTTGCCGATGAAGATGAACGGCGTCTTCCGGAACTCGGAGCCCGCCTGGTCCACCTTCAGGTGCAGGTAGAGCGAAGAGTGGTTGCGTGCGACGTAGAGCAGGGCGCGGAGGAACGCCACCCATTTCGGCAGGCCGCGCCGCTGGCTCGCCTCGCGCTGCCGGACGATGCGCGGATAAAGGCCGAGGCTCGAATTGTTGAGGAAGATTTTGCCGTTGATCTCGGCGACGTCGATCTCGACCGTGGCGCCACGAAACAGCGCGCCGATGGCATCTTCGAGCTTCAAGGGGATGCCGAGATCCTTGGCGAAATGGTTGAGCGTGCCGAGCGGCAGAACCCCCAGCGCCACATCCGTTCCGACCAGAGCCGAAGCCACCGCGCTGATCGTGCCGTCGCCCCCGCCTGCGGCGACAACCTGTGCGCCCTTGTCGACCGCCTCCTTGGCGAGCGCGGCGAGGTCGCTGCCTTCGCCGAATGAGACCACTTCGACGTCCACCCCATGTTCGGCACCGAGCTTCTCGATCAACGTGGTCGCCGTGGCGACGTCGCAGCTGCCGGCCTTGCCGTTGAGCAGGAAGGCGAACGCCTTCGCGTCGGTGGTCGCGGGGGCGGAATCCGGCATCGTGGCTCCGGGCAGCTGGGCGGGGCTCATGCCGGAACAAACCGGTGCATTTCGCTTCGTTCCGTTGTGAAACGGGCTATCCGGCGGATTTCACCGCTTCGGATTCATTTGGGCCAGCAGGATGTGGTCGCAAGCCAGCACCGTCTCGCCGCGCTGGTTGATGACCCGGACCGTCTCCACGATCTTGCCGAAGCCGGCGCGTTTCGGATCAGGCTCGATGGCGGAGACGGTGAGCCGGGTGTGGATCGTATCGCCGATGAAGACCGGTTTCGGAAAGCGCAGGCGCTCGTAGCCGTAGGTGAAGGCATGCGGATTGATCTCGCTGGCGGTCAGGCCGATGCCGATCGCGAAGGTCATGGTGCCGTGGGCGATGCGCTGGCCGAACTCGGTCGTTTTCATGAACTCGGCGTCGAGATGATGCGGGAAGAAGTCGCCGCTATGGCCGGCATGGACCACGAAGTCGGTCTCGGTGATGGTGCGGCCATGGCTGATCCGCTCTTCGCCGATCGCGTAGTCCTCAAAATAGCGCGGGCGGGTGTGCATGGGCCCATCCTCTCCAAACTGATCCTAGCGGAAACTGGCGGCGAAGAGCGCGTTCATCTCCGCGATCACGCGCGGCGCGCGTTCGCGCGCCTTGAGCCCGGCGAGCAGGCGGTCTGAGGCTTGCTGCTGGAAGGCCATATAGCCGCGATGGCGCGGGCGGACCCAGGAACGCTCCAGCGTCGCGCGGGTGTTCGCATAGAATCCATGGACGGTCGCGTTGACCGCGTTCGATTCCCAGGCCGCGGCATGACCCGGCTGACCGCCCGCCGCGGCATAGGGGCCGCTCTGGACGGCGCCGCTGGCGATCCAGTAGGCGAAGTCGATTGCGGCATCGCGCGCGGCCGAGCGGGCGGATACGGCGATGCCGGTGCCGCCCAAAGCCGATCCGGCCGGGCCGTCCTGTCCCGCGACCGGAATATCGGCAAAGGCGAGACGTGCGGAGCGGAAGCCTTCCAGGGCGTAGGGGACATAGCCGTAGATCAGCGGGGCGCAGACGATCTGCGATCCCGGCTGCGCCATCGCCTCGAAGACCCCGATCGGATCCTGCTCGAAGCAGATCGGATCGATGAGGGAAACGAGCGCGGCGAGGCGGTCGTAGGCGGCGACACCGGCCTTGACGTCGATGAGCTCCGGTTCGGTGACGGCGCATGCGTGACCGAGATTGCCGGCCAGGGTGAAGAAGCTCATCAGCACATGCGGCGGGCGCAGCGGCAGAGCGACTTGGCCGCGGCGGGCACGGTCGAGCACCGCGTCCCAGGTCTTCAGCGGCGCGTCGAGCCGATCCGGACGCCAGGCCTGGACTTGAGCCGCCGCGTCGATCGGGAAGGCCCATTGCCGGCCTTGCCAGTGATAGCTGGAATAGGACCGGCCGACGCTGCCGTGCTTCAGCGCGGCCCATTCGGCTTCGCGGCCCGGCAGGTCGAGCGGGGCGAGGCAGTTTTCGGCGGTGATCTGTCCCACATGGGGGTGGTCGATGACGATGAGGTCGTATTCCCGCGCCAAGGTCTCGACCGGGAAGGATTCGAAATCCTGCAGCGAGCGCTGGTCCCAGGTGACAGTGACGCCGGTCTGGTTCCGCCAGAGCTCCGAGCAGGCGACCATCGGGTCATAGCCGCGCGGATGGCTCCAGGTCATGCCTTTCAGCGTGATCGCCATGTTCAGAGTCCGAACTCGGCGCGGATCCTGGCATTGTGCTCGCCGATCCTGGGCGCCGCACGGGAGGCGGGCGGCCTGGCGCCGTTGATGGTCAAGGGCGAGCGCGTGGTCCGGATGCGGACACCATCGTCGCGCTCGACGGTCTGCAGCATGTCGAGCGCGCGGAAGCCCTCGCTCTGGATGAGTTCGCGCCAGTCCAGCACCTTGGCGCACCAGATGTCGGCCGGCTCCAGGATGGCCAGCCAATGCTCGACACCGTGCTGGGCCACACGCTGGGCGATGATGCGCTTGATCGCATCGCGCTCGGTGAACCAGCTTTGCGGGTTGCCGGCATAGGGCGCAAGTTCCTGCACGTGCATCAGCTCCATGAGCTTGGAGATCGGCGTCATGGCGACCGCGAGATAGCCGTCGCTCGCCGCGTAGACGCCATAAGGTGCCGAGAGATAGGCGTGGGCGCTGCGGAAGCCGGCGCGCTTCGGCAGGCGGCCGCCATCGTTGAGATGCGTCGTCAGGACCTCGAATTGGAAATCGATCAGGGCTTCGAGCAGGCTGGTCTGGACATGGGCGCCCTTGCCGGTCACGCCCCGCCGCACCAGCGCAGCGAGGATGCCTTGCGCAATATCGGCGCCGGCCAGCATGTCGGCGACCGCGAGCCCCATCGGTACGGGACCTTGCTCCTCGTCGCCGCTCAGCCACATGACGCCGGAACGCGCCTGGGCCAGCAGATCCTGGCCCGGACGATCGACCCAGGGTCCGCTCTCGCCATAGCCGGTGATGCCGGCATAGACGATGCGTGGATTGATCTTCTGCGCCTGGGCATAGTCGAGGCCGAGGCGCTCGATCACGCCGGGGCGGAAGTTCTGAATGAGGACATCGGCCTTGGCGATGAGCTGCTTCAGCGCGGCGAGGTCCTCGGACTTCTTGAGATCGAGGGCGAGGCTTTCCTTGTTGCGGTTGATCGCGTGGAAGAGGGTGGAATCGCCGCCGATCTCGGTGTCGCTCAAGTAAAGGCGGCGGCAGAGATCGCCGCCATCGGGCCGCTCGATCTTGATCACCCTTGCGCCGAGATCCATCAGGCGCAGCGCGGCGTAAGGGCCGGAGAGGAACTGGCTGAGATCGAGGACGACGAGGCCAGCGAGTGGCGGATCGTAGGACATGATCAGGCTTTCGGGCTTGAAGCGACAGGCGTGGCCGGTGCGGCGCTGGAGGTGAAGCAGGCCTCGACCAGGGCCATGGTGTGCCAGGCATCCTCGACGGAGGAGACGAGGGTCCGATCCTCGCCGGCGACGAAGCGCTGCAGGTTCGACATCTTGCCGACGAAGGCATGCGGGAACCAGCTGCCCTGCAGCGGCACCTGGGTCCAGTCGCCGCCGCGTTGCCCGATCCAGAGCTCGTCCGGCTCGCCCTGCGGATAGTTCAGCAGGATGCCCATCTTCACCACAGCCACGGCTTTGTCGCCTTCGAAGCGGAAGGTGGAATCCTGAAAGCGGCGGCCGAAATCGTGGTCGTGGTTGATCGAAAGCGTGCAGCGCACCTGGTTGCCGAAATCGAGAATGGCCGAGGTGCGGGTCTGCGCCATATCGGACAAAGGATGGCCCATGCTGCGCGCATAGACGCTGGTGGGATTGCCGAGCAGCGCGCGGATGAAATCGAAATAGTGGATCGAATGCACGGCGATCTCGATCCGCGGCAGGCCTTTCAGGAACGGGAAGAGATGCCAGGGGGTGAGGATGTTGAGATGGATCTCGACATCGACCAGCCGGCCGAGCAGGCCGCGCGCCAAGGCATCGGCCAGAGCCAGCATCATCGGTGCGAAGCGGAGCTGGAAATTGACGGCAGCGGTGAGCTTGCGTTCGCGGCAGAGATTGAGGATCCGCGTCGCCTCGTCGAGGTCGCGCCCCATCGGCTTCTGGATCAGCACCGGCGATTCCGGCGGCAGCGCGTTCAGCACGTCGAGATGCGCGGCCGGCGGGGTCGCGAGATCGAACACGGCATCCGCGGTGGCGGCGGCTTCTGCGAGGCTGGCGAAGACCGGCAGGTTCCATTTCGCGGCGAGGGCATCCGCGCGGCTGCGGTCGAGGTCGAAGATGCCGGCCACCGGAAACCCAGCCAGGCGATAGGCGGGGAGATGGGCGTCATTGACGATGCCGCCGGCACCGATGATCACGATCGGGCGCGGCTTCGCGGGCCTCGGCCAGGCCTGACGCAGATCAGAAACAGCCAAGCAGCCTCCCTCAGTTCTTTCTTATTTAAATCATATATTCATTAATGAGAAGTTAGGCAAGCCATGCACCGGCCTAGTCGGTGTGGAAGACATCCTCCATCTCGGCCCACCATTCGCCTTCCTTGCGGGTCGGGAGTGGTGACTGCATGGGTTCGCAGATCCGCCACCATTCCTGGGTCTTCGGGTCGGCCGCCATCTTCGCCATGTCGGCTTTGAAATCGCTGCCGTGGTATTCGAAATAGGCGAAGAGCAGGTTCTCCGGCTCTTTGAGAAAGATCGTGTAGTTCTTGATGTTGCAGCGGGCGATGGTCGCCAGCACTTCGGGCCAGACCTTCTCGTGGATGCGTTTGTATTCGGGAAGATGCTCGGGTTTGATGCCGAGGACGAAGCCCATGCGTTTCATTGGATCCCTCAGTTGAGACGATAGATGCGGCGGGCGTTGCCATTGAGCAGCTTCGCCTGATTGGCCTCGCTCTCGCCGGCGATGATCGCGCGCGTGGCATCGACCCAGCGGCGGAGATCGGCGGTCAAGGTGCAGACCGGCCAGTCGCTGCCCCAGACCACGCGGTCCCAGCCGAAGCTCTCGATTGCATGGGTGACGAAGGGGCGGAGGTCGTCGACGGTCCAGTTCGCATCGGCATAGGCGACCACGCCGGAGACCTTGCAGGCGACGTTGGGCTCGGCGGCGAGTGCCTTGATGTCGGCGCGCCAGGGATCGAGCGCGCGGTCCTTGACGCCGGGGACGCCGCAATGGTCGAGGATGAACTGTACCTCAGGGCAGGCGCGGGCGATGCGCAGAGCCAGAGGCAGCTGTCGTGCCAGCACGCAGAGGTCGAAGCTGAGCTTGGCCGCGGCGAGGCGCTTCAGATTCTCGGTGAAGATCGGCGCTTGGCTGAGCGTATCCGGTGAGGTGTGCAGGATGCGCCGCAAGCCTTTGACCTTCGGGTTGGCGGCAAGGCGTTCGAGTTGGACCGGAAAGTCGCGGCTCTCGGGCCGGCACGAGGCGATCGCGGCGATCACCTTGCCGCCGCGCGATGTTACGAACTCGGTTTCCCGCATTTGGTCCGCTTCGGCGACATCGACTTCCATATGAATCGCCTGCGCGATGCCGGCGGCTTCCGCCTGCGGCAGATAGGTCTCGAGCGTGAAGTCGCGGTCGAGCGGCGGCACATCGCCGAGCCAGGGGTAGGAGAAGCGGTCGCGATAAACAAGATGGAGATGCGTGTCGATGATCGGGATGGGCATGCGGTTCTTATGGCTCGGCGCCGCCGGCGTTGGCGGAGATGGCGGTGCCGGCGGCCATAACTTGCTTCAGCACGGCTTGCTGGTCGGGTGCGGCGGTGTCGAGCCGCTGCACGTAAGGGCAGGTCAAGGCGGCGATGATGCTGCGATGCGGCCCGAGGATCGGGACGGCGAGGTTGACGACGCTCGGCGTCTGGCGGCTTTCCATCTGCTCGAAGCCGCGCATTGCGATCTCCGTCAAGCGGGCCTCGAGATCCGCCGGACTGGATTCCAGCGGCATCAGCTCGTGCTCCTCGGCCATCAGCTTGCGTTCGGCGGGAGACGCATAGGCGAGCAGGATATGGCCGGAGCCGGTGTCGTAGAGGCCGACCCTGGCACCGACGCGGATCGCGATGCCCCAGTAGTTCGGCGAATCCACCTGGGCAACCACGATCACCTCGCCGCGGTCATAGACCGCGACATGGCAGGATTGTCCGGCGGTGCGGGCGAAGTCGCGCAAGATCGGCATCGCCTGCGAGACCAGACGGCGCATCGGTGCGTGGCGATGCGCAAGGGCGAAGAGCTTCAGGGTGAGCTCGTAGCGATCGCTCGGCGTGCGGGCGATGTAGCCGCGGCGCACCAGCCGGTCGAGCATGCGGTAGATCTCGTTGGGCGAGCGGTTGAGCGCCTTGGCGATCTCGGCTTGCGAGAGACCCTCCTCGGTCTCTGCCAGCAATTCGAGAATATCGAGGCCCTTGTCCAGGGCCGGCGCACGATAGCGTTCCTCGACTTCGTCGAAGGCCATCACAGTCTCCCCGCAAAGCCGGACGCATCCCAGCCTTGTTTGATTCTTATTAGAGAAAAGAGACTTCAGGTATGAACGGCCGTCAAGGCCGACTTTTGGCGTAGGGCCGACTTCCGGCGCATGGCTAGTAGATGACGGGCTCCGAGACGGCGGCGCCGAACTTTGTTTCCAGGAAGTCGAAGTCGCAACCTTCGTTCGCCTGGCGAATGTGCTTGGAGAACATCCAGCCATAACCGCGCTCGTAGCGGGGCGGTGGCGGGGTCCAGGCGGCGCGGCGCTGGGTCAGTTCCCCCTCCGAGACTTCCATGCGGATCGAGCGGGCGGGGACATCGACCGAGACGATGTCGCCGGTCTTCAGGAGCGCGAGCGGTCCACCGATATAAGCCTCCGGCGCCACATGCAGGATGCAGGCGCCGTAGCTGGTGCCGCTCATCCTGGCATCGGACAGACGCAGCATGTCCTTGACGCCTTGTTTCAGGAGCTTCTTCGGCATCGGCAACATGCCCCATTCCGGCATGCCCGGGCCGCCGAGCGGCCCGGCATTGCGCAGGACCAGGATATGGTCCGGCGTCACGTCGAGATCGTCGCGGTCGATCGCCGCCTTCATCGACGGATAGTCGTCGAACACCAGAGCCGGGCCGGAATGCTTGCGGAGATGCGGCGCGCAGGCGCTCGGCTTGATGACGCAGCCATCGGGCGCGAGATTGCCTTTGAGGACGGCCAGGGCGCCCTCGTCGTAGATCGGGTTGTCGATCGGGCGGATGACGTCGTCGTTGAAGACGCCGGCGCCCGCGATGTTCTCGCCGAGCGTCTTGCCGGTGACCGTCAATGCGCCGAGGTGCAACTTGTCCTTCAGCCGGTTCAGCAAGCCCGGTAGGCCGCCGGCATAGAAGAAGTCCTCCATCAGATATTTGTCTCCGCTCGGCCGGATATTGGCGAGGACCGGGATGATGCGGCTGGCCTTCTCGAAATCGTCGAGATCGATCGGAATGCCGGCACGGCGGGCCTGGGCGATCACATGGATGATGGCGTTGGTCGAGCAGCCGAGCGCCATGGCGGTGCGGATCGCGTTCTCGAAGGCGTCGCGGGTGAGAATCTTCGCCGGCGTCAGATCTTCCCAGACCATCTCGACGATGCGGCGGCCGGAAGCCGCGCACATGCGGATATGGTTGGCATCCGCGGCCGGAATCGAGGAGGCGCCGGTCAGCGACATGCCGAGCGCCTCGGCAATGGACATCATCGTCGCGGCGGTGCCCATGGTCATGCAGGTGCCGTGGCTGCGCGCGACACCTGCCTCGATGCCTTCCCATTCGGTCTTGCCGATGCGTCCGGCGCGGCGCTCGTCCCAGTATTTCCAGACATCGGAGCCGGAACCGAGGATGGTGCCCTGCCAGTTGCCGCGGAGCATCGGCCCGGCGGGAACATAGATCGCAGGCAGTCCGGCGCTGGTGGCACCCATCAGCAAGGCGGGCGTGGTCTTGTCGCAGCCGCCCATCAGCACCACGCCGTCCACCGGGTGCGAGCGGATCAGCTCCTCGGTGTCCATCGCCAGCATGTTGCGATAAAGCATGGTCGTCGGCTTCACGAAGATCTCGGCGAGGGAAATCGCTGGCAGCTCGATCGGAAAGCCGCCGGCCTGCAGCACGCCGCGCTTCACGTCATCGACCCGGGTCTTGAAATGGGCGTGGCAGGGGTTGATGTCGGACCAGGTGTTGATGATGGCGATGACCGGCTTGCCCGCCCATTCGCTGACGGCATAGCCCATCTGCATCGCCCGCGAGCGATGGGTCGAGGAGCGGAGATCGTCGGGCGCGAACCAGCGCGCGCTGCGGAGTGATTCAGGAGACTTGCGGCTGCTCATGTTCCTGTCCGGTGTGCCATGGATGATCATCCATAGCACGCCCGACGCCGAGGCGGAACGCAAGCAAAGCAGCCAAACCCAAGGCGAGACCGATGCCGACGACGCAAGCGGGCCAGCCGAAACGGTCGAAGACCTGTCCCAGGATCGCGCTGCCGACGAGGCCTCCGAAGAAGTAGCTCGCGAGATAAAGACCGCCCGCGGATCCCCGATCGCCGCTCGCGGCTTTTCCGACGAAGCCGGTGGCGACGGCCTGCGCGAAGAAGGTGCCGACGCCGACCAGCGCGAGACCGGCCAGCACCAGGGGCAGCGCCGCGGCCACAAGCAAGGGAAGTCCCAACCCGGCCAAGACCAGGGCGGACCAGAAGGTCGGCCGGGTGCCGAACGCCTGCACGGCACGGCCGGCGAGCGGCGTGGTCAGGATCGAGGGGAGGAACACGAAATAGACCAGGCCGATCTGCATCGGCCCGATCGCCAGCGGCGGGCGCACCAGCACGAAGTTCACGTAGGTAAAGGTGCCAATGAAGGCGAACAGGATCAGAAAGCCGATCGCAAAGGCCGCACGCAGCGCCGGGTTCTTGAAATGGTCGAGGCGCGCGGACCGCATGCGGTCTGCGGCTTGCACGGGTTGGGCACGATGCAGACTTGCAAAGGCCAGGCCGGCGCCAGCGAGATTGAGTGCGGCGAAGAGGATGAAATTCGCCGAGAGCCCGAAGTGTTCGGCCACGGCCGCCGAGATCAGGCGGCCGAAGAGATTGCTGGCGACATTGCCGGTGATATAGGCGGCGAAGGCGCCGCCGGCGGCCTTGGCGCTGCACTTCTCGGCCAGATAGGCGAGGGTCAGGGTGAAGGCGGTCGACATCAACAGTCCTTGCACCACCCGAAGCGCGGTGAAGCTCGCGAGCCCAGGCGCGACGGCGAGCAGGGCGGTCGGAATCGAGAGCAGCGCCAGGCTGGCGACCACGCCCGTGCGGCGGTCGATGCGGCGGCTGAACAGAGAGACGACAATTCCGGCGATTGCCATGCCGAAGGTGCTGGCATTGACGGCAAGGCCCATGGCGGCCGGGCTGACGCGGTAATGCGCCACCAGCGACGGCAGGATGGCCTGGGTGGCGAAGAGATCGACCAACGTCAGAAAGGCGATCAGGCCGATGACGAGATTGCGATGGCGGTCGAGGGCGTTGTTCATCATCTTGCCTTTTGCTGGAGATGCGGCGTGATGCCGGGTGGGGACGTCGGCATCACGCGCGCACTAGGACGCTCTCGGGGGTGGAGCGGCCTTACATGTTCTGGTCTGAGGCGTCATGCAGGATGTCGGCGGAGATCAGCACGACCGGCTTCTTGCTGGTGTTCTTCCACCAGTGCCGCAAATCGGCGTCGCGCGAGGAGTCGCCGGCCTTGTGCACGATGCCGGTCTTGCAGTTGCTGGCATATTCGGTGATCTCGCCCGAGACGATGTAGATCAGCGCCGGGCGGTCGGCATGGTCGTGCAACGGCACGATGCCGCCCGGCTGAATTTCCAGGCGGCGGATGCGAAGCTTATGGTCATCGAGCTTCACCATCTGCTGCGCGAGGTCGATCTGCTCCAGCACGGTATCCGTGACGCCGACCGGCTTGGTCGGGGCATTGCCGAGCGCATTCTCGCCCATCTGGTTGGCCGGACAGCCGTTGGCGCTGGCCGCACCGGCGGCCAGCATCGAACCGCCGGCCAGCAAAGCGGCGGCAGCGAAGCTCCGCCAGGTCGTCATGATCATCTTCGTTCTCCTTCAACGAGGGTTCGCCGAGGTCCGGAAGCGGCCGCAGCGGTGCAGGGAACATCGCCGAAGCGAGGTGCAAGAACGAATGCCGATGAGGCTTGGAATTGATGCAGAGAGCTATAAGGACCGTCATCGCCGGGCTTGACCTGGCGACCGGGTGGAAAGAGATGCCCGGATCAAGTCCGGACATGATGTGCCGACCGGCCTACTTGCTTTCGGCCATGTCGGTTCCGTCCCAGTCGACTGCGGGGGGCTGCTCGATGAAGCGGCGGCAGCGCAGGATCATGCGGCGCGAAGGTTCATCGCGGCCGCGGATCCGGTCGGCCGCGCGGAAGCGTTCGATGGCACCGTCGAAATCGCGGCGCAAATAGCGCTCGAAACCGTCATCGTATTCTACGATCCAGGAGAGATCGCCGAGTTCTGATTTTGTCTCGGTGAGGCCGAGCAGCTCGTGGACCTGGATGCCGCCGCGCCGGCCGTAGACCGCGACCTTGTCGACACGGCGGGTGACCAGGCCATCGCCGGCTTCCGCAAGTGTGGCCTCGCCGATCAGGATGTCGGTGCCGTAGCGCTTGTTGAGGGCTTCGAGGCGGCTCGCGACGTTCACCACATCGCCGATCGCCGTGTAGTTCAAGCGGTCGCGCGAGCCGATGTTGCCGACCAGCGCCGCGCCGGAATTGACGCCGATCCTGAGGCCCACCTTGCCGAGATCCATGGCCTGCATGCCTTGCGCCGACTGCAGGAAGGCGGCGCGGCAGGCGAGCGCTGCCTTGCAGGCCGAGAGGGCGTGAAGCGGGTTGCTGGCCGGCGCGTTCCAGAAGGCCATCACGGAATCGCCGATGAACTTGTCGACCGTGCCGGCATGGGCGGCGACGATCCGGGACATGAAATCGAGATGATCGCCGAGGATCTCGACGATCTTGTCGGGAGAGGCCTCGGTCAAGCCGGTGAAGCCGGCGAGATCGGTGAACAGCACCGTCAGAGGCTGGGTGCGGCCGCCGGGCTTGGCTTCGATGCCCTCGCGAATCAGGATCTCGACCAGATCCGCGGGCATGTATTTGCGAAAAGAGGAGAGGCCCGCACCCATGCGGCGCAAGGTGCGCGACAGCTCGTCGAGCTCGCGCAGCCGCGACGGACGGTACGTGAGGTTCTCGAGATGGAAGCGCTCGATCTGCCGCATCTGCCCGGCGATGCCGGCGATCGGTCGGCTGATCAGGCGATGCGCCACGAAAGCCCCGATCAGCGAAACGGCGACGACCAGGCCGACGACCAGCATGTAGAGGCGCCGCGTCGCCGCGGGTATGTCGCCAAGGATGTCTTCGGCCGGGATCACCGTGGCGATCGCCCAATGGCGGAAGGGCAGCGGCGTGAAGGTGACGTAATGGTCGACTGTGTTCATGCCGCTCGTAACCGCGATGGTGCGCGGCACGGTCAACCGGCCGAGGTCGACCTTGTCTTCGGCGATGGCGTACCGAATGGCGCCGGCCAGCGGATCCTTGACGTCGGCGAGCTCATGCCAGCCGCCCGCGGTGGCGCCGACCTCGCTTGCGGTCAGAACCCTTGTATCGTTGTCCAGGATGAAGGCACGCCCATGGCTGGTGACCTTGAGCGCCGTCAGGAAGCGCGCCAGGCGATCGAGATCGATGCCGACCATGACCACGCCGAGATACCGGCTGTAGACCGTGAGCCGGCTGGATATGGCGATGCCCGGCTGATTGCCGAGCGGCGTATCGGTGTACTCGGTCCAGACCGGCATCTTCGATTGATCGGCCGCCCGGTACCACTCCTGTGCGTTCGACTGGAACGACGAAGCGCTGAGGGCACGGTCGAGGAAGTGGATGTCGCCGATCACCGGCTGGTAGCTGTCGACGCGCAGCAGGTCAGGCTCGGACCCCGATGCGCCGTGGCGGACCTCGACCATGCGGATGCTTTCATCCGCATCCTTGCGCGCACCGAAGAAGTTGCCGTCGGGCCAGCCGAAGGCGACCCAGGAGATGCTGGGCTGCGACTGCAGCAGAGAGAGGAAGACGAACTCGCGCTTGGCCTCGTTGGTGATCTCGATCACGTCCTGGAAAAAGATCGTCCGCAGTGCCTCCTGGCTGGCGCTGGCATTGGTCAGGATCTGCTGCAGGTTGCCGGCGACGGTGTCGGAGATCCGGTTGTTGATCTCCTTCACCAGGTCGTTGGCGTTCTTGGTCGAGGTCCGCTGCCAGCTCTCATGCACCAGGCCGGCGGTGAGGATGCAGATCGCCGCCAGCAGCAAGGTCAGCGCGGCACCGATCCCGAGGCGCCGGAAGCGCCGCGGCGCCGCGGCCGAGGGGGAAGGATCGGCCATGATGGCTTAGTCCCGCTCCATCAAACCGGCTCGAGCGCTTCGGCGATGCTCTCGGCGCGCTCCGGCCATTGATAGCGGTCGATCGCCTTGATGAAGGTCGCGACCGCCGGCGAGAAGCGGCGCCCGGCGACGGTGGCGAGATGGATGGTGCGGGTGACGGGCGGATCGGTGATCGGGCGCGTGGTCAGGCCGGGCAGCACGGCGGAATATTCCGGCATGAAGCAGATGCCCATCCCGGCCATGACCATGATCTGGATCCAGTCCTCGCGCTCGGAGCGGAATACATCCTCGACCCGCACGCTTTGCTGCTCGAGCACCGTTTCCAGCCGCTCGTAATATTCGCAGTTGGCGCGTGAGAGATAGGATTCGCCAGCGATCTCCTGTATCGGGACGCTCGCCATGGCCTCGTAGCGATGGCCGGGCGGGAAGGCGACCACGAAGCGCTCCTCGTAGAGCGTGCGGAAATCGAGCCGTTCATTCGGCTCATCGGGCGCCGTGGTGATGGCGACGTCGAGCGCGCCTTCCATCAGCATGTTGATCAGCGCATCCGGAATGCTTTCGGTCAGCGAGACCTCGACGCCTGGATGGTCGGCGCCGAAGCGGGAGAGGAAGCTGACGAACCGCACCGGACCGATCGTGCACATGACGCCGAGTCGCAGCGGCGCGTCGCGGAGCTGCAGGAAGCTCAGCGCCGTCGAGCGTGCCTGCTCGCTCTGCTTCAGGATGGTTTCCAGCTGCGGGCGCACCAGGAGGCCGAGGTCGGTCAGATGCGTGAGCTTTCGCTCGCGGCGAAAGAGCAGGCCGCCGAGTTCCTCCTCAAGCTTCTGGATGGCGCGGGTCAGCGCCGGCTGGGTGACGTTGCACTGCTCGGCCGCGCGCGTGAAATTGAGCGTGTTGCAGACCGCCAGGAAGTAGCGGATTTGGTGCATTTCCATT
>Ga0209257_1001892_pt1 | contig 22628 bp, 17 predicted proteins | sample AraplaCvi_mCL_r2_FD_184277 | JGI IMG/M metagenome (GOLD analysis project Ga0209257, IMG submission 184277) | Arabidopsis root microbial communities from North Carolina, USA - plate scrape MF_Cvi_mCL_r2 (SPAdes) (version 2) | ecosystem: Host-associated > Plants > Roots > Endosphere | place: USA...
GAAGTGACCACCGCCGTGGCCAACGGCGACCTTTCCAAGAAAATCACCGTGGACGTGCGTGGCGAGATCCTGGAGCTGAAGAACACCATCAACACCATGGTGGACCAGCTGAACTCGTTCGCCTCGGAAGTGACCCGGGTGGCGCGCGAGGTGGGTACGGAAGGCAAGCTCGGCGGTCAGGCCCAGGTGAAGGGCGTCGCCGGGACCTGGAAGGAGCTGACCGACAACGTGAACCTCATGGCCGGCAACCTGACCGGCCAGGTGCGGAACATCGCCGACGTGACCACCGCCGTGGCCCGGGGCGACCTCTCCAAGAAGATCACCGTGGACGTGCGGGGCGAGATCCTGGAGCTGAAGAACACCATCAACATCATGGTGGACCAGCTGAACGCCTTCGCCAGCGAAGTGACCCGGGTGGCCCGCGAGGTGGGCACCGAAGGCAAGCTGGGCGGCCAGGCGCAGGTGCCCGGCGTGGCCGGGACCTGGAAGGACCTCACCGACAACGTGAACATGATGGCCGGCAACCTGACCGGCCAGGTGCGGAACATCGCCGACGTGGTGACCGCGGTGGCCAACGGCGACCTGAAGCGAAAGCTGACCCTGGACGCCAAGGGCGAGATCGCCGCGCTGGCCGACACCATCAACGGCATGATCGAGACCCTGGCCACGTTCGCCGACCAGGTGACCAACGTGGCCCGCGAAGTGGGGATCGAGGGCAAGCTGGGCGGCCAGGCCCGGGTGCCCGGCGCCGCCGGCCTGTGGCGCGACCTGACCGACAACGTGAACGAACTGGCTGCCAACCTGACCACCCAGGTCCGCGCCATCGCCGAGGTGTCGACGGCCGTGACCAAGGGCGACCTGACCCGCTCGATCACCGTCGAGGCCTCGGGTGAGGTGGAAGAATTGAAGAACAACATCAACGAGATGATCCGGAATCTTCGCGATCAGACGTTGAAGAACACCGAGCAGGACTGGCTGAAGACCAACCTGGCCCGGTTCACCCGGATGCTGCAGGGCGAACGCGACCTGTCCACCGTGTCGAACCTGGTGCTGTCCGAACTGGCGCCGTTGATCAACGCCCAGCACGCCGTGTTCTACGTCTCCGACCGCGACGAGGACGGCAATTCGGTCCTCAACCTGGCGGCCTCCTACGCCTTCAACAACCGCAAGCACCTGGCCAACTCGTTCAAGCTGCGCGAGGGGCTGATCGGGCAGTGCGCATACGAGAAGTCGCGCATCCTGCTCAGCAACGTGCCGAAGGACTATGTGCAGATCTCCTCCGGCCTCGGGGAGGCGGCGCCCGCCAACATCATCGTCCTGCCCGCCCTGTTCGAGGGCGAGGTGAAGGCGGTGATCGAGCTGGCCACCTTCGGCGAGTTCAACGAGACGCAGCAGGCGTTCCTGGACCAGCTGATGGAATCCATCGGCATCGTGCTGAACACCATCGCCGCCAACATGCGGACCGAGGGCCTGCTGAAGCAGTCGCAGCTGCTGACTTCCGAGCTGCAGGCGCAGCAGGAGGAGCTGAAGAAGACCAACGACCGCCTGGAGCAACAGGCCGCGTCGCTGCGTCAGTCCGAGGAACTGCTCCGTACCAAGCAGGAGGAACTGCAGCAGACCAACGCCGAGCTGCAGGAGAAGGCGCACCTCCTCTCGGTCCAGAACCAGCAGGTGGAGGCCAAGAACCGCGAGGTGGAACAGGCCAAGATCGCGCTGGAGGACAAGGCCGAACAGCTCGCGCTGACCTCCAAGTACAAGTCCGAGTTCCTGGCCAACATGAGCCACGAGCTGCGCACGCCGCTGAACTCGCTGCTGATCCTGTCCAAGCTGCTGGCCGACAACACCCAGGGTAACCTGTCGGACAAGCAGGTGGAGTTCGCCCGCAACGTCCACGCGGCCGGTACGGACCTGCTGGGCCTGATCAACGACATCCTGGACCTGGCCAAGATCGAGTCCGGGACGGTCACCGTCGACGTGGGCGAGATGGCCTTCACCAGCCTGCGCGACCAGGTCGACCGCACGTTCAGCCAGATCGCCGCGGACAAGAAGCTGGACTTCCAGATCGAGCTGGACCCGGCGCTGCCGCGGTCGATGTACACCGACGACAAGCGCCTGCAGCAGATCGTCAAGAACCTGCTCTCCAACGCCTTCAAATTCACGGAGAGCGGTTATGTGAAGCTGAAGGTGTCGCGCGCCAGCGGCGGGTGGCATCCCACCAACGACCACCTCAACACCGCCGGCCAAGTGCTTGCTTTCTCGGTGGAAGACTCGGGCATCGGGATCCCCGAGGAGAAGCAGCGGATCATCTTCGAGTCGTTCCAGCAGGCCGACGGCACCACCAGCCGCAAATACGGCGGCACGGGCCTGGGCCTCTCGATCAGCCGCGAGATCACCCGCCTGCTGGGCGGTGAGCTGAAGGTGACGTCCACGCCTGGCAAGGGCTCGACCTTCACCCTCTACCTGCCGCTGAACTTCAGCCCGGCCCAGGCGCCGCCCGCGCGCGCCGCCGGTGCGCCGCAGCTGCCGCGGCCGATGCTGATGCCGTCGTCGTTCTCGGACGAACCGGCCGAAGCGGTGGCCGACGACCGCGACCTGATCACCTCCGAGGACTCGGTGGTGCTGATCGTGGAGGACGATCCGCGGTTCGCCTCGATCCTGCTGAACCTGGTCCACGACAGCGGCTTCAAGGGCGTGGTCACGGGCGAGGGCGGGGCGGCGCCGTCCCTGGCCCGGCGCTTCGGCCCCGACGCCATCATGCTGGACATCGGCCTGCCCGACATGGACGGCCTGGCCCTGCTGGACCTCCTGAAGCGCACGCCCGAGACGCGGCACATCCCGGTGCACGTCATCTCGGCGGACGACCAGAAGGGCCTGGGCCTGTCGATGGGCGCCTTCGGCTTCACCCACAAGCCGGTGGAGCGCGAGGTGGTGGTCTCCACGCTGCAGGGCGTGAAGATCTTCGCCGACAAGTCCGACCGTCGCATCGTGCTGGTGGGCGCGGAAGGCGAGGCGGCCGAAACGCTGCGTCAGTGCTTCCCGAACCTGGAGGTGGCCGAGGACTTCAACGCGGTCATCGCCCGGCCGCCCGCCGACCTGCCCGACGCGGTGGTCATCGAAAGCTCGGCCGTTCCCGTGCCGCAGTTGATCGACCAGCTCAAGCAGGCCGAAGGGCGTTGCACGCCGGTGGTGGTCTACGCCCCCGCCGAGATGGACGCCGACGACGACCGGCGGCTGCGCCTGTCGGTGTTCGGCGGCCTGGTGCGGATGGCGCGCACGCCGGACCAGCTGGTCGACCAGGCCAGCCTGCTGCTGCACACGCCGATGGAGACCCTGTCGGCGCCGGCCAAGGCCAAGCTCAGCCAGAGCCGCCACGAGGACGCCGTCCTCACCGGCCGCAAGGTGCTGGTCATCGATGATGATATCCGCAACATCTTCTCGCTAGCTTCGGCGCTCGAGGAGTACGGCATCGAGCTCAGCTACGCCGAGAGCGGCCGCGCCGGCCTCGACATACTGGACGCGAAGGCGGACATGGACGTTGTGTTGGTGGACATCATGATGCCCGATATGGATGGCTATGAGACCATTCGTGAGATCCGCTCCCGGGCGGAGTCGGCCGACATCCCGATCGTGGCGGTGACCGCCAAGGCGATGAAGGGCGACCGTCAGAAGTGCATCCAGGCCGGAGCCTCCGACTATGTCTCGAAGCCGGTCGACATCGACCACCTCATCTCGGTCCTGCGTGTCTCGATCCAGCGCGCGGACGCGATGAAGCTGGCCAGCGACACGGTGATTTCCCTGATGCCGCAAGCGAGTTGACGTGACCGCAGACGCGAGCGCCCGACCGAAGCCTGTTGGAGCCTGGCGGGCGGAGCCTCCGGCCCCGCCCGACCTGGAGGCTCCGCTGAAGGCGCGGATCCTCATCGTCGACGACGACGAGCGGAACGCCTACGCCGCGGTGGAGGCGCTGGCCGAACTCGGCCACGACCTGATCGTCGCCCGGTCGGGGGAGGAGGCCCTGAAGCGCCTGCTGGGCGAGGAGTTCGCCCTGATCCTCCTCGACCTGCACATGCCGGGGATGGACGGCTACGAGACCGCCGCCCTGGTGCGATCGCGCAAGCGCAACCAGCACACGCCCATCGTCTTCCTGACCGCTATCTTCCGGGACGAAGCGCACATCTTCCAGGCCTACTCCGCCGGCGCGGTCGACGTGGTGTTCAAGCCCATCGACCCCTTCATCCTGAAGGCCAAGGTGCAGGTGTTCGTCGACCTCTTCCTCAAGACCAAGGAGGTCGAGCGCCAGTCGGCCTACCAGCAGTGGCTGCTGGACGAGCACGCCCGGGTGAAGGCCGACAAGGACCGCACGGAACGGGCGCTGCGCCGGACCGAGGCGACGCAGGAGGCGATCCTTCGCTCGCTGCCGATCGTCTTCCATTCGCGCCGCATCGAGCCGCCGTTCGCGCCCACCTTCGTGTCCGACAGCGTCGAGCAGATCACGGGCTTCCCGGCGCACCGCTTCACCGACGAGGCCGACTTCGGCACCAGCCGCATCCATCCCGACGACCTGCCCACCTATATCGAGCGGGTCGGCGGAGCCACGCGCACCGGTCACTACAGCGCCGAGTTCCGCTGGCTCTGCGCCGACGGCCAGTACCGGGTGCTGCAGGACCAGGGCGTCGTCGCGCCCAGCGCCAACGGCGAGGCGCGCGAGATCTTCGGCGTCATCCTGGACGCCACCGACCGCCGCAGCCTGGAGGAGCAGCTCGCCCAGGCCCGCAAGATGGAGGCCGTCGGCCAGCTCACCGGCGGCGTCGCCCACGACTTCAACAACCTGCTGACCGTCGTGCTCGGCAACATCGACATGCTGGCGACGCGCAAGGAGGAGGACGAGCGGCGCATGCGCCGCATCGAGGCCGTCCGCCAGGCGGCCGAGCGCGGCCGCGACCTGACAGGGCAGCTGCTGGCGTTCTCGCGCCGGCAGCACCTGACACCGGTCACCTTGGACGTGAACCGCCTGATCCGCGACTTCGCGCCCCTGATGCGCCAGGCCGTGGGCGAGGCGGTGACGATCGATCTGGACCTGGCGTCGGAGGGACTGAACACCCACGTCGACCCGACACAGCTGGAGACCGCGCTGCTCAATCTGGCGGTGAACGCCCGCGACGCCATGCCCGAAGGCGGCAGCCTGCGCGTGGCCACCCGCCGGGAGGCGGGACGGCCCAAGCTGGGCTATGTCGTGATCGAGGTGCGCGACACCGGCGTCGGCATGACCGAGGAAGTCCGCACCCGGGTCTTCGAGCCGTTCTTCACCACCAAGGATGTCGGCAAGGGGTCGGGCCTGGGCCTCAGCCAGGTCTACGGCTTCGTCAGCCAGTCCGACGGCGAGGTGCGGCTGGAGAGCGCGCCCGGCGAGGGCACCGCCTTCCACCTCCTGCTGCCCGCCAGCGAGAACAAGGCCGAGGCGCCGCGGCGCGAGGTCCGGGCCGCCAAGGTCGTCGGCGGGGCCGAGAAGATCCTGCTGGTGGAGGACGACGCCACCGTGCTGGCCCTGACGCTGGATGTGCTGACCGGCCTCGGCTACCGGGTCACCACCGCCACCAACGCCAGCGAGGCGCTGGCGGCGCTGCACGCCGACCCGGATGTCGACCTGCTGTTCACCGACGTGGTGATGCCGGGCGGGGTCAGCGGCCTCAGCCTGGCGCGCACCGCGCGAGAGCTGCGGCCGACCCTGCGCGTCCTGCTGACCTCAGGCTTCGTCGGCGAGCACCGCGCGATCGACGGGCGTGAATTCCCGCTGCTGGACAAGCCCTACGAGGCCGCGGTGCTCGCCGCGACCCTCCGCAAGCTGCTCGATCGGCCCGAGCGGCGGCCGCGAAGGCGGGCCACCGAAGCGGCGGAATAGGGCCTCACGCGTCCCTGGCCACCCGCTTCAGCGCGGCGGCCAGCCGGCGGGCGTGGGCGCGGTCCATTTCCCGGTCCCGCTCGCCCGCCGAAAGCTGTGCGGCGAGGCGCGCCAGCGCCTTCGCGTCGCCGCCAGGCGCGAACACGCCGGCGAGCAGGCGGGCCTCCATCAGCAGGTCGGCGCGCACGTCTGGCGAGCAGGAGTCGAGCAGAATCTCGTCGAAGTCGACGATCTCGCAGACCTGCCCATGGCGCTCATGTCGGCGTGGATGTCCCATTGGAGGCGACTAACCCGCGATTTCGCCGGCGGTTCCGCCCCCTGCGACGCATGAGCGCTGTTGGCCCCACCGCCCGCTGCGGTTGCTTGCATTCCACCGGTCGATGGTCGAGGTTTCCGCAAAAGAGGGCCACATGATTCAAGACTCGGAGCACGGCAGGCGTCTTGCCCAGAACCTTGTTGAACTGCTGGCTCCGTATGAAGAAGAGCTTATCCAGCTCGAACGCGATGTGCCGGCGTTTGGTCCCTTGCGGCGGGCCTTGGGCATCGTGATTGCCGAGGCGTGTTATTGCATTTCGGATACTTCCTCGCCGCAAGAAAACCTCGTTCCTCCGGCCGATGACGCGGCCAGTCGAGCAAGGTAGAGCTCAAGCCTTCTAGGAGATCCGGGAAAACATGGCCAACAGACCCGAGGCGGTCGCCGATCCTGTGGACGTCGCCGTCGGCGCACGAATCCGGCTGTTGCGCAAGGTGCGGGGGTTGTCGCAACAAGCGCTGGCGGAAGCGGCTGGCGTCACGTTCCAGCAGATCCAGAAATACGAGCGCGGCGCCAACCGCGTCAGCGCCTCGATGCTGACGCGTATCGCCAAGACCCTCGGCGTCCCCGTCGCCGACATGTTCGGCGAAGCGTCCGTGCACAGCGGCGCGGTGGACGAGGTCGCGGCCTTGCTGGCCGAGCCCGGCGCGCTGGAGCTGCTCAAAGCCTACGCCGGCCTGCCGCGCGGAGTCTCCCGCTCGGCGCTGGTGGAATTCGTCCGCAGCCTGCGCAGCCAGCCCGGCTGATCTGCGTGCGCACGACCGTTGTCCTCGCCGCTCTAGCCGCGGTCGCCTTGGCGTCCCCGGCTTTCGGCCTCCCCAAGGACGCGGCCGAACGCAAGATGGTGGCGACGGTCGAGGCCGATCACGCGCGCAACCTGAAGCTCCTCGAAGAGCTGGTGCTGGTGAATTCCGGCACCATGAACCTCGCGGGCGTCGAGCGCGTGGGCCAGATGCTGCGCCCGGAATTCGAGCAGCTGGGCTTCCAGGTGCGCTGGATTCCGATGGCCAAGGTCGGTCGGGCCGGCCACCTGATCGCGACCCACAAGGGGAACGGCAAGGGCAAGCGGATCCTGCTGATCGGCCATCTGGACACCGTCTTCGAGCCCGACAGCCCGTTCCAGGGCTGGAAACGCACTGGCGATATCGTCGAGGGGCCGGGCGTCGGCGACATGAAGGGCGGCGACGTGATCATCGTGGCCGCGCTGCGCGCCATGCACGCGGCTGGAACGCTCAAGGACGCCGACATCACGGTGGTGCTGACGGGCGACGAGGAGAAGCCCGGCGCGCCGCTGGCCGAGGCCCGCGCCGACCTGATCGCCGCCGGCAAGGTGAGCGACGTGGCGCTTGATTTCGAAGGGCTTTCCCAGGCAGGCGGCAAGGATGTGGGCTCCATCGCGCGCCGCTCCTCTACCTCCTGGACGATCCGCGCCAAGGCGAAGTCCGGCCACTCGTCGGGCGTCTGCAAGCCGGCGGCCGGCTGCGGCGCGATCTATGAGCTGGCGCGCATCGTCGACGAATTCCGCCGCGAACTGCCCGAGCCGAACCTGACCTACAACGTGGGGCTGATCGTCGGCGGGACCTCGGCCGAACTGAACGCCGGCGACACGGGTGGCGGCGCGACGGGCAAGCCCAACGTCATCGCCGCCGACGCCATCGCCCGCGGCGACATCCGCACGCTCTCGCCCGGGCAGGAAGAGCGCGTGCGCGCCAGGATGAAGGCCATCGTCGATCGCCACCTCGACAAGACCGAAGCCGCCATCGAGTTCTCGGACGACGGCTATCCGCCCATGGCCCCGACCGAGGGCAACAAGGCGCTGCTGGCGCGGCTCAACGACGTCAACAAGACCCTGGGTCTGCCCGAGATGCCGGCCGGCGATCCCGCCAACCGCGGCGCAGGCGACATCTCGTTTGTGGCCTTCATCGACGGGCTCGTCGGCCTGGGCATGGCCGGCGAGGGCAGCCACGCGCCCGGCGAGACGGCGGACCTGAAGAGCCTCGACCGCCAGGCCAAGCGCGCGGCCCTGCTGATCACCCGGCTCTCGAAGGAACCGCGGCCCAAGCGGTAGACCAACTTCTTTCCCCTCGGGCTGCGCCTCGGGGGAGAGGAGGCCCTCAGTCGAATCGCTTGGTGAGGGTCACGCCATACGTCCGCGGCGCGTTGAACACGCGGTAGCCCATGCCGATGCCGTTGTCGGTGACCTGCGCCACATAGGCCTTGTCGCCGAGGTTCTTGGCCCAGACGGCGAGTTCCCACCCTGACGCCGAGGCCAGCGAGGCGCGGGCGTCGAACAGCCAGTAGTCGTCGGCGCTGAGGTAGGGCGTGTTCAGCGCCTCCTTGAACACCTTGTCCGAATAGTGCGCGCCACCCTGGATCGCAGCGGTCCAGTCGCCCATGACGGTCCACTCGTAGCGGGCCTGGAAGTTCAGCGTCACCTCCGGCGCGTTGGGCAGCTTGTTGCCCTTGGGCACGAGGATCGGGCCGGCGGCTCCGGCGGTGCGGAAGCTGCCCAGCTCGGTGTCCAGCAGGCCGGCGCCGGCGCTGAGCGTCAGCCCATCCGCCGGGAGCCAGACAGCCTGCAGGTCCAGGCCTTTTACGGTCGCCTTGTCGATATTGCCCAGCTTGATCAGCGACACCGCCCCGACATTGGTGAAGGTCTGGGTCTGCAGGTCCTTGTAGTCGTACCAGAAGGCGCTGGCCTCTATGGACAGGCGGCGGTCGAACAGCCGGGCCTTCACGCCGACCTCGTAGTCTGTGAGCGTCTCGGGCTTGTAGGGCGCGAGCGCGAAGCTGGACGTGGTGATCCCGTTGAAGAAGCCGCCGCTCTTCACGCCGCGGGCGACGGCCGCGTACAGCAGCATCTCGTCGGTGGGCTTGAAGTTCAGCCCGGCCCGCCAGGACCAGTTCTTGTCGCTGATGCTGGCGTCGGTGAAGCTGAGCTGCGTCTGGCCGGGCCCCGGCGCGCAGGCGCCGACCGCGAGGCACAGGAACGAAAGGCCAAAGGGGTTCAGGTCGCGCGTGCCGCCGACGTAGTCGCGATCCTCGTCGGTGTAGCGGACGCCGGTCACCAGGGTCAGCCGCTCGGCGAGCTTCCAGTCCACCTGGCCGAACAGCGCCCGGCTCTTCGTCTCCTGGTCGGCGGTGATCAGGACGTTGGTGTTGAAGATGTCGCGCAGGGAGCCGGGGGTGAAGGTCTTCACCTGGTCCCAGGAGTAGTAGGCGCCGACGATCCACGTGGCGGGGCCGGCCTCGCCGGAGAGCCGCACCTCCTGGCTGAACTGCTCGACCTTGTCGTTCTGCTCGAACTCGGCGTCCGTCGTCGGGCCGGCGTCGGCGTCGGTGTAGAAGCCGCGCTTGAAGTTGATGTAGCCGGTCACCGCCGCCAGTTTCGCGAAGCCAAGGTCCGCGTCGATCCGGCCCGTGCCGTTCCACTGGCTCACGCGATAGGGCGCGGCGTGGTTCCAGTCGCCCTCGAACTTGTCCGACGTGGTGTCGGTGTAGAGGTGGCTGTTCACGCAGTGCGCCGGGTTGGCGAAGTCGGGGCAGGGGGCCGCGTTCGTCGAGATGGTCCCGAAGAACTTGCCGACCCCGATCTCGGAACGGTTCTTCTCGGCCTCGAACTTGAGCCGCACCGACAGGCGGTCGTCGGGTCTCCATAGCATCTGCGCCCGGCCCAGCAGGATGTCCTGCTCGCCCAGGTCGCGGCCGGTGGTGCGCGAGTACCAGAAGCCCTCGCCCTGGTTCACGGCCTTGCCGGAGAGCCGGAACGCCAGGCTCTCGCCGGCCGCGATGTTCGCCGCGCCTTCGGCCTCGAACCGGTCGTAGTTGGCGGCGGTCGCGGTGACATAGCCGCTGGTCCCGCTGAGCGACGGCGCCGCCGACAGGATGTTGATCGCCCCCGCCGTCGAGTTGCGGCCGTAGAGGGTGCCCTGCGGCCCCTTCAGCACCTCGATCCGGTCGAGGTCGTAGAAGTTGAAGTCCATCTGGGCGAACGAGGCCAGGAACACCTCGTCGACGTAGAGTCCGACGGTGGAGTTGTTGGTGGACGAGAAGTCGTTCAGGCCGACGCCGCGCACCGTGACGATCGCCTGGGCGCCGGGGATGTTCTCCTTCACGTCGACGTTGGGGACCTGGGTGGCCAGATCCGTCGGATCGCTCACGCGCGCCGTCCGCAGCGCCTCACCGTTCAAGCTGGCGACGGATGCGCCCACGTCGATCAGCCGCTGTTCGCGCTTCTGGGCGGTGACCACCACCTCCTCGAGGGCGGTCTGGCCGAACGCCGGCGCGGCCGTGGCCAGGGCCAGCAGGCTGGCCCCCGAGAACGCCGCGGCGCGGCCGAGTCCCGTGATCCTCATGTCGTCCTCCCCTCGGACGACTCGAGCTTTCGCGCCCGATTTAACGTCCAAGTATGCAATCAGGACGACACGTCAAACATGCCTTGTCAACGAATTTAACATCTGAGTATGTTGGTCGAACCAAGTGTCAGGAGTAGCCGTTGGCGCAGCCGGCGAACATTCGGGAAGGCCAGGGCGGGCGGCGTTCGAAGCGCGACGCGGTGCTGGACGCCGCCGCGCGGCAGCTCAACGCCCGCGGCGTTTCCCAGGCCTCGCTGAGCGAGATCGCCGCCGGCCTCGGGGTGTCCCGGGCGGCGCTGTACTACTACGTGGAGGATCGCGAGGACCTGGTCTTCCAGTGCTACCGCCGCGCCTGCGAGGCCATGGCGCGCGACCTGGACGCCGCGGCCAAGGCGCCGGGCTCCGGCCTCGACCGCGTCGCGGCCTTCATGGATCTGGCCCTGGACGCCGAGCGGCCCGAGCCCGCCGCCCTGGCCGAGGTGGGCGCCCTGGGCTCGCCGCACCGCGAGACGATCGAGGGCCTGCACCACGGCAACGTGGCCCAGCTCGTCGACCTCATCGAGGCCGGGCAGGCCGACGGCTCGATCCGCCCCTGCGATCCGCTGGTGGTCGCCCAGGCGATCGTGGGCGTGATCTCGTGGATCCCCCTGGTCCCGCGCTGGACCGGCGAGCCGGAGGCGGGGTTCCGCGCCCGCGCCCGGGGCGGGGCGTTGACGCTGGTCTGCGACGGCGTCGCCACCGATCCCCAGTCCGCGCTGGGTTTCGCGCCGCTCGACATCTCCTTGCTGCGCAACCCCCGGGGCAACGCCTTCGACCGCGACGCCGCGGCGGCCGAGAAGCTGGAGGAGCTGCTCCGCGCGGCCTCGCGCCTGTTCAACCGCAAGGGGGTGGAGGCCACGTCCATCGAGGAGATCGCCGCGGAGGTCGGGGCCACCAAGGGCGCGGTCTATCACTACCTCGCCGACAAGCCGGACCTCGTGACCCACTGCTTCCGCCGCGCCTTCAGCCTCTCGGACCGGGTGCTCCAGGCGGTGGAGCTGGCGCCCGGCACGGCCATGCAGCGCAACCTCGCGGGCCTCGCCCTGCTGGTGGAGGCCAACCTCAGCGACGAGTTCTGCCCGCTGGCCCCCCTGGCGGGCGTCGAGGCCCTGCCGGCCGAGGCGCGCGACGAGATCGTGGCCCGCGTCCGCGCCCTGGAGCAGGGCTATCCCGAAGTGGCGCGCGAGGGCCTGGCCGATGGGTCGGTGCGCGACGTCGACCTGACCGCCGTCGCCCAGGCCATGGCCGGGGCCTTCGGCTGGCTGCACAAGTGGTGGCGGCCCGAGCTGGCGGCGGCCTCCACCGTCATCAACGAGCACCTGGCCTTGCTGGCCGGCGGCCTGAGGGCGCGCGCATGATCATCCACGGTTCCGTCGCCCCCGGCCTCAAGCCGGTCCGCGAGGCCTTCGCCGCCAACTTCGACCGCACCGGCGACTATGCCGAGGTGGGCGCCGCCCTCTGCGTCTACCGTCACGGAGAGAAGGTGGTCGACCTGTGGGGCGGCCATGCCGACGCCGCGCGCACCCGGCCGTGGCAGGCGGACACCCTGGTCAACGTCTGGTCCACCACCAAGACCGCCGCGGCCGTGGCCGTCGCCCGCTGCGTGCAGGCGGGCCAGGTCGCTTATGACCAGCCCGTGGCCGACGTCTGGCCCGAGTTCGCCCAGGCCGGGAAGGGCGCGATCACCATCGCCCAGGTGATGTCCCACCAGGCCGGACTGCCGGGCTTCGTCGCGCCCACGACCCTGGACGACTTCTATGACTGGGACCTCGTCGCCGCCCGGCTGGCGGGCCAGGCGCCGGTGTTCGAACCGGGGACGCTCAACAGCTACCACGCCGCCACCTACGGCTTCCTGGCGGGCGAGATCGTCCGCCGGGCGTCGGGCAAGACGCTGGGGGCGCTGCTGCGCGACGAGGTGGCGGGGCCGCTCGGCGCCGACTTCCACATCGGCCTGCCCGCGGACCAGGACGGCCGGGTGGCCGAGCTGCTGCCGGCCGACAACCCCGCCGTCGTGCCGCTGGACGAGCTGCCGCTGCCCGTCCGTCTGGGCCTCTCGAACCCGGAGCAGGACCCGGCCCGGGTGAACACCCGCGCCTGGCGCGCCGCCGAACTGCCGGCGCTGAACGGCCACGCCAGCGCCCGCGGCGTCGCCCGCCTCTGCGCTGCGCTGGCGGAGGGGGGAACGCTGGATGGCGTCGAAGTCCTGAAACCCGCGACCCTGGCCGCCATGACCGCCATCGCCGCCGACCGCGACGACCTGCTGCTGGGCTTCAATCCGCAATGGGGGATGGGCGTCGCCCACAACCTGATCGGCGTCTATGGCCCCAACCCGCGGACCTTCGGCCATTCCGGCTGGGGCGGCTCGTACGGCTGCGCCGATCCCGACGCCCGCGTGGCCATCGGCTACGTCCTGAACCACATGGGCCCGGAACTGGTCGGTGACCCGCGCGGCAAGGGCCTCGCCGACGCGGTGTTCGCAGCGCTTGCCTAGGCCGCCGCGGCCAGCCTCGCGAGCGCGAGTTCCTTGATGGCCTTGTAGTCCACCTTGCCGTTGGGGGCGCGGCCGATGCTCTCGACCACCACGAGCTCGCGAGGCGCCTTGTAGCCGGCGAGCTGGGCGCGCACGTGCTCGGCCATGGCCGGCAGCGTCAGCGAGGCGCCAGCCTCGGCCTCCACGACCGCACAGATCCGCTCGCCGAACCGCGCGTCCGGTACGCCCACAACCACGGCGTCGCGCACGTCCGCGTGCCGCTTCAGCGCCTCCTCGACCTCTTCGGGGAAGACCTTCTCGCCGCCGGTGTTGATGCACACCGAGCCGCGGCCCAGCAGCTTCAGCGACCCGTCGGCGTTCACCTCGGCCCAGTCGCCCGGCACGCTCCAGCGCGCGCCCTCCATGACCTTGAAGGTCTTGGCGCTCTTCTCCTTGTCCTTGTAGTAGCCCACGGGCAGGAAGCCGGTGACCGCCACCAGGCCGCGCTCGCCGGAGCCGGGCGCGATCCGCCGCCCGTCCTCGCTGAACACCGCGGTGTTCGGGCCCAGCATAAAGGCGGCCGTCTGGGCCTCCGCGCCCGCCGCGGACGCCGATGCGCCGAGCCCCACCGCCTCCGACGAGCCGAAGCTGTCGGCGATCATGGCGCCGGGGATGTGGCTCAGCAGGCCGCGCTTGTTCTCCTGACTCCACATCGAGCCCGAGGAGCTCATCGCGCGGACACTGGTCAGGTCCCAGCGGCCGGGATTGGCCTCCAGCGCCTCGAGCATGGGCGTGGAGAACGCCAGGCCCACCAGGACGATGTTGGTGGCCTTCAGCCGCTCGGTCTCGTTCCACAGCTCGATGGCGTTGAACTTGCGCGAGGGCAGGGCGCACACCGTACCGCCGCCGTTGAACGCGATGAAGGCCGAGAACTGGCCGGTGCCGTGCATCAGGGGCGCGGCCACGATCATGGTGGCGCGCAGGTGCTCCGGACCCATGATGCGGTCGACGAGCTCCGGGATCGAGGTGGCCGGCGGGATGCCCAGCAGGGCATTGCCGCCGGCGCCGATCACCTGGAACAGGTCGTCCTGCCGCCACATCACGCCCTTGGGCATGCCGGTGGTGCCGCCGGTGTAGAGCAGCAGCAGGTCGTCGCCGGACCGGCCCCAGAGCGCCTTCACGGGCCGCTGGGCCGGGGCCTTGGCGACAATGGCGTCGTAGTCGGCGGCCCAGGCCGGGACGGGATGGCCGGGCTCGGCCACCGCCACCCAGGCCTTCACCTGCGGCAGGCGGTCCCTGATCTGCTCCAGAAGATCGGCGAACCCGGCGTGGAAGACCACGGCCTCGGCGTCGGCGTTGTCGAAGAGGTAGGTCACCTCCTCAGGGCCGTAGCGGTAGTTGGTGTTGACCGGGGCGTAGCCGCCTTTGAAGGCCGCGAAGTAGGTCTCGAGGTATTCCGGCCCGTTGTAGAGGTAGGCCGCCACCTTGGCCTGATGGCCCAGGCCGCTGGCGATGAAGTGGGCGGCGAGCGCGTCGGCGCGGGCGTCCATCTGGCCCCAGGTGACGATCCGTTCGCCCTGCACCAGCGCCGGACGCTCCGGCTGAGCGGCGGCGATCGCCTCCCACACGTCCGCGAAGGTCCACGCCATGCCGTCACGCTCCCACAAGCTTCTTGTTCGTTGCGGGGAAGTTGGCGGCCTGCCGTGGGGTTATGTCAAACGGGGACCGCGGTGGTGGACTTGATCTGTTCCATGGCGAAGGCCGAGCTCACATCGGACAGCGGCACAGCGGCGATCAGGCGCTTGTAGAAGGCGTCGTAGGCGGCGATGTCGCGCACCAGCACCTTGAGCAGATAGTCGGTGTCGCCGGACAGCCGGTAGAACTCCACCACCTCGGGCATGGATGCGGCGGCGCCGGCGAAGGCGTCCAGCCATTCCTGGTCGTGCCGGTTCGTGCGCACCGAGACGAACACCGCCAGCCCCAGATCCAGCTTGCTGCGGTCCAGCAGGGCCACCCGCTTGGTGATGATCCCGGCGTCCGTCAGCCGCTTGATCCGCTTCCAGCACGGCGTCTGCGACAGCCCCACCAACTGCGCCAGGTCGGCGATCGCGATGGTCGCGTCCTTCTGCAGCTCGCGCAGGATGCGACGGTCGATGGCGTCGAGAACGATGTCCATGCGCTTGGCTCTCCCCGGAGAACTAGATTCTACCGTGGGCGCGTATCGGGGGCCAGCCTTGGCCTCAATGATCCGCCGGCGGCGGGCCGCCTGGCAGCGGCGCCGGCTTGGCGAACGGCACGATGGCCAGGGCCGCCACGAAGAGCAGGGCCATCAGCATGTAGGTGTCGGCGAAGGCCAGGGTGGCGGCCTCGCGCCCGACGACGCGGCCCATGATCGCCTGGGCGGTCTCCAGCGCCCTTGCGCTGTCCGGCGTCCACTGCCGCGCCATCTGCGAAAGGCCCCGCATCATCTCCAGCGCTCGGTCCGGCTGTTCGCCCATGGCGGTCGAGAGGCGGGCGGCATGGTCGCGGGTGAAGTCGATCAGCCAGGTGTTCACCACCGCGATGCCGATGGCGCCGCCCAGGTTCCGCATCAGGTTGAACAGGCCCGAGGCGTAGCGGAGCTGGTCCGGCGGCACGCCGTTCAGCGCCATGCCCACCGCCGGAACGATGCACAGCAGCATGGCCAGGCCACGCATCACCTGCGGCCAGAACAGCTCCCAGAAGCCCCACTCCGGGGTCACGTGGCTGAACATCCAGAGCGACAGGGCGAACATCGAGAAGCCCACCGCGATCACGTAGCGGGCGTCCACCAAGGTCGAGAGCCGCGCGGCGATCGGCGCGGTGATGGTCATGGCGATCCCGGTGACGAACACCGTCGTGCCGATCTGCAGGCTGGAGAACTCGCGCACCCGGCCCAGGTAGACCGGCGTCAGGTAGGTCGCCGCATAGAGGCCGAAGCCGATCACCAGGTTGAGCACACAGGCCATGGCGAAGGTCGGCCGCTTGAACGGCGTCAGCTTCACCACGGGCATGGTGGAGAAGAACGTCCGCTCGAAGAACACCGCGGCGCCGACGAACGAGAACCAGGCGGCGGTCAGCACCTTCTCGTCGGTGAACCACTCGTGCCGCGGCCCTTCCTCCAGCACGTACTGCAGACCGCCCAGGAACACCGCCAGCGAGGCCACGTGCAGCCAGTCGATCCGGCGCAGCATGCCGGGATTGGCGCCGTCGACCTTGCCCAGCAGCGGAAAGAGGACGGTGACCGCGATCCCCGGCACGATGTTCATGAAGAACAGCCAGCGCCAGTCCCAGTACTCGGTGATCAGCCCGCCGACGCTGGGGCCGAGGGTGGGGGCCAGGGTCGAGACCATGCCCAGGATCGCCGGGATCATCGCCCGCTTCGGCCCGTCGAACATCGCGAAGCCGGTGGCGAACACCAGCGGCACCATCGCCCCGCCCGTGAAGCCCTGGATCGCCCGGAAGGCGATCATCGAATTGATGTCCCAGGCCAGGCCGCACAGCAGGCTGGAGAGGGTAAAGAGGCCGGCCGACAGCGTGAACAGCCAGCGGGTCGACAGCGCCTGGGACAGGAAGGCCGCCAGCGGGATCATCACGATCTCGGCCATCAGATAGGCGGTCTGCACCCAGGCGATCTCGTCCGGCCCGGCGTTGAGGCCCGCCTGGATCGAGTTCAGCGACGCGGCCACGATCTGGATGTCGAGCAGGGCCATGAACTGGCCGAACGCCATGATCGCGAAGATCAGCAGCTTGCGGCTCTCGGTGAGGCTGGCCGGGCCGGCGGGCGGGGCGCCTGCGGTGGCCGATGCGACAGTCATGGTCCTTGCGCTCCGGCGGACGGCCCTTAATATTATGGGGATCATATAAACGCGGGCAAGGCCATGCGCTATAGCGACACCCACAAGGAAGAGACCCGGAAGAAGGTGGTGATGGCCGCCGCCAAGGCGGTCCGCGCCAAGGGGCCGGAAGGCGTCGGCGTCGCCGAGATCATGGCCGAGGCCGGCCTGACTCATGGCGGCTTCTATGCCCACTTCCCGAACAAGGAGGCCCTGGTGGTCGCCGCCCTCGAGGAGGCCTTCGGGCAGAGTTCCCGACGGTTCGGGAAGATGACCGAGGGCCTGCCGCCCGCCGAGGCGCTGGCTGCCTTCGTCGACCTCTACGTCACGCCCGAACACCGGGCGCATCCTGAGCGCGGTTGCCCGATCGCGGGCCTTTCGAGCGAACTCCCGCGCCAGGGCGCGCCGGTGCGGGAAGCCTACGAACGCGGCGTCCGCGGCCTGGTGGGGCGGATCACGAACTGGCTGCCCGAGAGCGCCGAGGACCGCGAGAGCCTGGCCGCATCGATCCTCGCCGAGATGGCCGGGACGGTGGCGCTGTCGCGCGCCATCTCCGACCACGCGGAGGCCGCGCGCCTGCTCGCCGCCGCGCGGACCCGCATCAAGACCCGCATGGGGATCGTCCAATGAACGCCGTCACGCCGCCCGCCGAACTGTCCGGCCTGGAACAACTGCGCCGGGTGTTCGACCCGAACCATCCCGAACGCGGGCCCGGCATCGGCAAGACTCTGGGCTTCACCGTGGTGGAGATCGAGGAGGGACGGGTGGTCTTCGGCGGCCATCCCGACGAAAGCGTCTACAACCCCATCGGCACGGTCCACGGCGGCTATGCGGCGACCCTGCTGGACAGCGCCGTCGGCTGCGCGGTCCACTCGGTGCTGAAGGCGGGGCAGGGCTACACCACCCTCGAGCTCAAGGTCGCCTACCACCGGGCCCTGACCAAGGACACCGGCCCGGTCCAGGCTGAAGGCAAGGTGATCCAGGCCGGCCGCCGCGCCGCCTTCGCCGAGGGCCGGCTGACCGACGCGCAGGGCCGCCTCTACGCGACCGCCACCTCCACCCTGCTGGTGTTCGACAAATGAAGATGGAAACCGTCACCGAGGGCGTGCCCGTCAAGGCCAGGCGCAAGCTGCCGGCCCGCGGCGTCATGATGCTGGGCGCGGCCCTGGTCGTGGGCGGGGCGGGCTACGCCTACATCCACTCGGCCAAGGGCTCGGCCACCACCGACAACGCCTATGTGAAGACCGACGTCACCATCGTCGCGCCGCGGGTGCGCGGCCACGTGGCCCAGGTGCTGGTGGACGACAACCAGCCGGTGAAGGCCGGCCAGGTGCTGGTGCGCCTGGACCCGGAGGAATACGCCGCCCGCGTGGCCGCCGCCGAGGGTGACGTCGCCCTGGCCGACGCGGCGGTCGCTTCTGCCGAGGCCGCCCTGGTGCGGCTGGGCTCGGAGCAGGCCATGGCGGCGGCCGAGGTCCGCGAGGCCGAGACCGGCATCCGCGCCGCCGACGCCGAGGCGGTCCGCGCCCAGGCCGACTGGGCCCGCTACGACTCCCTGCTGAAGACCGGCTATGCGCCCCGCCGGGACGCCGACCGCATCCAGACCCAGGCCGTGGCCGCCGCGGCCGCTGCCGACAAGATCCGCGCCACCCTGGCGGTGAGCCGCAGCCAGGCCAGCGTCACCTCCAGCCGCCGGGGCGAGCTGGTCGCCGCCATCGCCCAGGCCAGGGCCCAGCGCCAGAAGGCCGCCGCCGCGCTGGAGCTGGCCCGCCAGGACCGGCAGCACGTCGAGGTCCGCGCGCCGATCACCGGGGTGGTGGGCGACCGCCAGGCCAATGTCGGCGACTACGTCCAGCCGGGCTCGCGCCTGCTGGTCGTCAATCCGCTAGACCGGCTCTACATCACGGCCAACTTCAAGGAGACGCAGACGGCCCGGATGCTGAACGGCCAGGCGGCCAAGGTGAAGGTGGACGCCCTGCCGGGCGTCACTCTGAAGGCGCATGTGGAGAGCTTCGCCCCGGGGACGGGCTCGGAGTTCGCCCTGCTGCCGTTCGAGCCCGGCGTCGGCAACTTCACCAAGATCGTCCAGCGGGTGCCCGTGCGGCTGCGCTTCGACGCCGGCCAACCGGGGGTGGCCAAGCTGCGCCCGGGCCTCTCGGCCAAGGTGACCGTCGAGCTGGGCGGCGCTTAGAGGGAAACTGAATCCGGCCGCAGACAAACGGTTTATTCCTATCTATCCGATAGGAATAACATCAGGGCATGCCGGAAGCCCGCATCGAGCTCGAACTGGACGATGGCGCCCTGGACGCCTTCGTCGCCTGTCCCGAAACGCCGGGTCGCAAGCCGCCGATTCTGTTGCTTTCCCGACGCAACGAGGCTCCGAAGGCGGTCGAATCCAGGGCCCGACGGCTATCCGCCCACAATTATTTTGTCCTCGCGCCCGACTTTTCGGGCCTGTCCGCCGACGACCGGCGGGAGGCGGTCTGGGCCTGCCTGGATCACCTCTCTGACGAGCGCAGGGTGGACGATACCCGCGTCGGCGCCCTGGGCTTCGGCTCGGGCGCGGACCTCGCCCTGGCCCTCGCGGCCGGGCGGGCCGAGCGGATCGCGGGGGTGGCGGCCTACGGCGCGCGGGGTTTCGGTCGCCGCGCCGCGCTTGAAATATCACAGAAAATCAACGGGCTGGTCCGCCTGGGCTATTCCATCGACACCGTTCCGGCCCGCGCCGGCCTGCTGGAGGCGGCGCTCAACCTCTCGGGCGTCCTTTTCGACATCGAGGTCTACGACGGCGAGCCGCACTGGCCCGAGTTGCTCGACTTCTTCGCCCGCGCGCTGGAGCCGTCGACGGCCGGCGGGGCGTCGGGAACGGATGGCGCCCGTTGCGCGCTCAACCCCTAGACGACTGATGTGACGCATCTTCTGTAGCGCCCGACGCGGGCCACGCTAGGATGCGTCAAGCGACTCGGTCCCGGCGACCCCCGCCAGGACGTCGCGCCAACATTTTAGCCGGGGGAGCCCATGGCCACGGAAAAGAAGACGAACGCCCTGCAGAAGCCTCTGACGCCCTCCGCTGAACTGGCGGCGGTCGTAGGTGCGGGCCAGCTCTCGCGGGGCGAGACCGTCTCGAAGATCTGGGACTACATCAAGAAGAACAACCTGCAGAATCCCGCGAACAAGCGCGAGATCCTGGCCGACGCCAAGCTGAAGCCGGTCTTCGGCGGCAAGGACAAGGTCAGCATGTTCGAGATGAACAAGCACCTGGCCGCGCACCTCAAGTAGGACGCAAGCGGCGCTCCGGCGCCGTAGCCTTCTCAAGAAAGTGGAGACCTCGCGGGCCGCTCGCCTTGCGAGGTCTCTTCACATTCGGGCCTCGTGCCTACATAAGGGCCGACCTTCGCGGCCCGCGCCGCGGCATCCCTTCTCACGGACGCTTTCGTGACCTCGCCCAACAGAGCCATCATCCTCGCCGCCGGGCAGGGCAAGCGCCTGCTGCCGCTGACCGAGGCCCGGCCGAAGTGTCTCATCGAACTTTCCGGCCGCACGCTGCTGGCGTGGCAGCTCCTGCGCCTGCAGGCCGCCGGCGTGCAGGAGGCGGTGATCGTCACCGGATTCCGCGCCGACGCCGTGGAGGCCGAGGTCGCCGCCTTGAGCCTGTCGATGCCGGTGCGGCTGGCCTTCAACCCGTTCTACACGGTCTCGGACAACACGGCCTCGTGCTGGATCGTGCGCCACGAGTTCGACCGCGAGATGCTGATCCTCAACGGCGACACCCTGTTCGGGCCCGGCGTCGCCGAGAAGCTGCTGGCCGCGCCGCCCGCCGACATCACCGTCACCATCGACCGCAAGCCGGCCTATGACGCCGACGACATGAAGGTGCTGACCGAGCACGGCCGCCTGGTGGCGATCGGCAAGACCATCGAGGCCTATGACGCCGAGTCCATCGGCTTCCTGCGCTTCTCCAAGGACGGCGCCGCCCGGTTCGTGGCCGGCGTCGAACATGTGCTGCAGACCTCCGACGGCCTGCGCCGCTGGTACCTGTCGGTCATCGACGAGCTGGCCCGCGGCGGCGTCGACGTGAAGACCGCCTCCATCGAGGGCCTCGAGTGGGGCGAGATGGACTTCCCGCAGGACGTGGAGAACCTGACGCGCCTGTCGAGCGGCTGGACGCCGCCGTAGCGCCGCGCGCCCAAACGCGAGGCGTGACTGCCTGTGGAATGAGCAGTTTGCCCCGGACGCGGGCAGCACGACCCCTGGTCGCGCCGACGACAACACCTTTGAAAGAATCTCAACCTTAACGCTATCGCCCACAAGCGCCCGCGGAGGGCGGCTGCATGCGGCAGAGGTTGTGTTGTCCGACACCGACGAGGCCCTGGTTCCCGAGCGCATCCTCGAACTGTCCGAGCGACTTTCGACGGGCGCCACCACCAGCATCGGCGAAATCGCCCGCATCAACCGCGAGGCCAAGATGCTGGCCATCAACGCCCTGATCACCGCGGCGCGCGCGGGGGAGGCCGGGCGCGGCTTTTCGGTGGTCGCCGAGGAATTCAAGCAGATCTCGTCGCGCATCGACGAGGTCACGGCCGACCTGCAGAGCCAGGTCGAGGGCGACCTCAAGGAGCTCTCGGCCATCGGCGCGGCGATCCTGGGTCATCTCCGCGGCCAACGGCTGGCCGACCTGGCGCTGAACGCCATCGAGATCATCGATCGGAACCTCTACGAGCGGACCTGCGACGTCCGCTGGTGGGCGACCGACTCGGCCGTGGTGGATTGCGTGAGCTCAGGTAGCGAGGCGGCGGCAAGGCACGCCAGCGAGCGCCTGAAGGTCATCCTCGACGCCTACACCGTCTACCTGGACCTCTGGATCTGCGACGCGCAGGGCCGGGTGGTCGCCATCGGCCGACCGGAGCGCTATCCGCGGGTCACCGGCAGCTCCGTGGCGACGGCCGCCTGGTTCAGGGAGGCCAAGGCCACGGCGTCCGGCCAGGACTTCGTCGCCTGCGACGTGGAACGCTCGGCGCTGCTGAATGACGACCCGGTCGCCACCTATGCCGCCGCCATCCGCCGCGGCGGGGCCGTGAACGGCGAGGTCATCGGCGTGCTCGGCATCCATTTCGACTGGCAGCCCCAGGCGCATGCGGTGGTGGACGGCGTGCGCCTGACCGCAGAGGAGCGGACCCGCTCGCGCGTCCTGCTGCTGGACCGCACCGGCCGGGTGCTGGCCGCCTCGGACCGGCGCGGCGAACTCACCGACACTTTCAAGCTGCCGCCCAACACCGCCGAGATGGGCAGCTACGCCGATCAGGGCGTGACGGTCGGCTACGCCCGGACGCCGGGCTACGAGACCTACGAGGGCCTCGGCTGGTACGGCTGCATCGTGCAGGAAGAACGGCGGGTCGAGACGGCGGCCCCGAAACGGCGCGCCGACGCGGCCTAGCGCTCGACCAGCGTGCGGACAAGGTCGAGGTCGGCCGGCTTGTCCACGTCCACCGAGGCGAGGCCGTAGGGGGTCTCGACGATGGCCGCGCGTACGCCGGCCAGGTTCCCCAGCCGCGCGGCGGCGTCCGTCAGGCTCAGCCGGCGGGCCACGTAGCGCAGCAGCATGCGGGGGCCGAGGATCTGGGCCATCTTCCACGGCCGCTTGCGCTCGGCCTCCACGCGCCGCCAGAGGTCGATGACGCCCAGGGCGCGGGCGTTGGCG
>Ga0209257_1001895_pt1 | contig 22610 bp, 22 predicted proteins | sample AraplaCvi_mCL_r2_FD_184277 | JGI IMG/M metagenome (GOLD analysis project Ga0209257, IMG submission 184277) | Arabidopsis root microbial communities from North Carolina, USA - plate scrape MF_Cvi_mCL_r2 (SPAdes) (version 2) | ecosystem: Host-associated > Plants > Roots > Endosphere | place: USA...
TATTCGGCGGTGTTCGAGATCGAGTAGCGCATGTTCGCGATGCCGCCTTCATAGAGGAGGTCGACGATCAGCTTGGTTTCGTGGAGGCATTCGAAATAGGCCATTTCGGGGGCGTAGCCCGCCTCGACCAGCGTTTCGAAACCCGCCTGGATCAGGTGGGTGATGCCGCCGCAGAGCACCGCCTGTTCGCCGAAGAGGTCGGTTTCGCACTCTTCCTTGAACGTCGTTTCGATGATGCCGCTGCGGCCGCCGCCGACCGCCGAGGCATAGGAGAGGGCGAGCGCCTTGGCAAAGCCGTTGCCCGACGCGCCGGCGCCCTGTGCTTCCTGCGCGACCGCGATCAGGCAGGGGACGCCGCCGCCCTTCTGATATTCGCTGCGCACGGTGTGGCCGGGGCCCTTGGGCGCGACCATGAAGACGTCGATGTCGGGGCGCGCGTCGATCAGGCCGAAGTGGATGTTGAGGCCGTGCGCGAAAGCGAGCGCAGCGCCGGGCTTCATGTTCGGGCCGATATCGTCGGCGTAGATCTTCGCCTGATGCTCGTCGGGGGCGGCGATCATGATCACGTCGGCCCATTCGGCGGCTTCCTTGTTCGAAAGCACCTTGAAGCCCGCGGCTTCGGCCTTTTTGGCGGTTGCCGAACCGGGGCGGAGCGCGATCGCGACTTCCTTGACGCCGCTGTCGCGCATGTTCTGCGCGTGCGCGTGGCCCTGGCTGCCGTAGCCGACGACGGCGACCTTCTTGCCCTTGATCAGATCTTGGTCGGCGTCGCGATCGTAATAGACTTGCATGATATTTCTTTTCCTTGGTGTGAACTGCCCGGAGGCAAAGCTGTGAAGAACCAGAAAGGCTAGAACCGCTCTACCGTCGGCGGATTGCCGTCGGATGCGAATGAAAGCTCGTAAACTTCCCCCGGTCGCGTCGCCTTACACTCGATATGAACGGGGCCGGCACCGGGGTCGGTGAAACGGCATTCGCCTTCTGCTTCGAGAACATCGGCGCCCCTGGCAAAGGGCGGGGTGACGAGGATCCTGGTGACGGCCAGCGTTGCGGTGTCGCCGGTTGCCGCCCCCTCATTGCCGTAAAAACCGATCAAGATGTTGCCGGCCACCGCTATGCGGAAGCTGGAGCGCCCGTCGCGATACGCGATGTGGGCGATCTTGCCGGCGCAGCGCGCGGTGTTGTCGCCGCCGCCCGGCAGGATCAGCTTTTGACAGGTGCCTTGCAGCGTCGTCGTGCTGGCGATCCGGCTCAGATCGGGTCGGTCGGCAGCGGCGGGCGCCATGGCAAGCGCCATCGGGAGCAACATGCCGATCATAGCGCCTCCGACCCGCGGCCGATGGCAACGACGCCGGTGCGGCCGACCTCGACCAGCCCGCATTCGCGCATCAGCGCGATGAAGCGGTCGACCTTGTCGCTCGTTCCGGTGATTTCGAAGATGAAGCTGGTGAGCGTCGTGTCGACGACCTTCGCGCGAAACACGTCGGCCATGCGCAGCGCCTCGATCCGCTTGTCGCCGGTGCCCGCGACCTTCACCAGCGCAATCTCGCGTTCGACATGCGCGCCGCCGTCGGCGAGGTCGGTCACCGAATGGACGGGCACGAGCCGGTCGAGCTGCGCGATGATCTGGTCGATCACCGGCGGCGGGCCGTTGGTGACGATCGTGATGCGCGAGAGCGCATGGTCGGCGCTGATGTCCGCCACGGTCAGGCTTTCGATATTATAGCCGCGCGCCGAGAAGAGCCCGGTGATCTTGGCGAGAATGCCCGCCTCGTTATCGACGGTGATGGCGAGCACGTGGCGCTCGCCGGCTTCGGTCTTGATTTTCATGATGTTACACCAGTGCCTTGGCTTCGTCGTCCATCGTGCCGGTGACGTCGCTCGGCTGGAGGAGCATTTCGGTGTGCGCCGCGCCCGACGGGATCATCGGGAAACAGTTGGCGAGCTTCGCGACGCGGCAATCGACGATCACCGGACCCGGGGTCTCGATCATCGTCCTGATGCCGTCCTCGAGTTCGCCGAGCGTGTCGATGCGGATGCCCGTCCAGCCATAGGCATCGGCGAGCTTCACGAAATCGGGCAGGCTGTCCGAATAGCTGTTCGAATAGCGGCTTTCATAGGTCAGTTCCTGCCACTGGCGGACCATCCCCATCCATTCATTGTTGAGGATGAAGATCTTCACCGGCAGGCGATACTGGCTGACCGTCCCCATTTCCTGGATGTTCATCTGGAGCGAGGCTTCGCCCGCGACGCAGATGACGAGGCGGTTGGGGTGGGCGATCTGCGCGCCGACCGCGGCGGGGAAGCCGTAACCCATCGTCCCGAGCCCGCCGCTGGTGAGCCAGCGATTGGGGGCCGAGAAGCCGAAATGCTGTGCCGCCCACATCTGGTGCTGGCCGACCTCGGTCGTGATGATCGGGTCGCGGCCGCGCGTTGCGTCGAACAGTGCCTTCACCGCACGCTGCGGCATGATTTCGGCGCCCGCGTCGGTCTTTTCGGGGAAGTCGAGGCAGCGCGTCGCGCGCCAGCCGTCGACGCGGCGCCACCATTCGCCAAGGTCGCGCGCCTTGTGGCCCTTGTCCTGCCACGCCGCGATCAGCGCATCGAGCGCGCGGCCGGCGTCGCCGACGATCGCGAGGTCGACGGGGACGATCTTGTTGATCGAGCTGCGGTCGATGTCGATGTGGATCTTCTTCGAATCGGGCGAGAAGGCGTCGAGGCGGCCGGTCACGCGGTCGTCGAAGCGCGCGCCGACCGCGATGATCAGGTCCGCGCGGTTCATTGCCATATTCGATTCATACGTACCGTGCATGCCGAGCATGCCCAGCCACTTCGGATCGTCGGCGGGGAAGGCGCCGAGGCCCATCAAGGTCGAGGTGACCGGCGCGCCGGTGAGGCTGACGAGCTGGCGCAGCGCCGCGCTGGCGTCGGGCCCCGCGTTGATCACGCCGCCGCCGGTGTAGAAGACCGGGCGCTCGGCCGCGGCGATCATGTCGATGGCTTGGCTGATCGCGTCGGCGTCGGGTTCGACCTGCGGGCGATAGCTTTTGTGCTGGATCTTTTCGGGCACGACATATTCGCCCGTCGCAACCTGAACATTCTTCGGAATGTCGATCACCACCGGGCCCGGGCGGCCATGGGTGGCGATATGGAAGGCCTCGTGCAGGATCGGACCGAGGCGGTCGGGGTCCATGACGAGATAATTATGCTTGGTGCAGTGGCGCGTGATGCCGACCGTGTCGCATTCCTGGAACGCGTCGGTGCCGATCAGCGCGGTCGACACCTGACCGGTGAGCACGACCATCGGGATGGAGTCGAGCAGCGCGTCGGTGATGCCGGTGACGGCGTTGGTCGCGCCGGGTCCCGAGGTGACGAGCACGACGCCCGGCTTGCCGGTAGAGCGGGCATAACCTTCCGCTGCGTGGGTCGCCGCCTGTTCGTGGCGCACGAGGATGTGCTTGATCGTCGGATGCTTGAAGAGCGCGTCATAGATAGGAAGGACCGCGCCGCCCGGATAGCCGAACACCGTATCGACCCCGAGGTCGACCAGCGCCTGAACCACCATGTCGGCACCACTCATTTCCGCCACGACGAAACTCCTTTCTTCATACCCGCCGCCATCAGAATTCGCGCGTTGTGCGTTGCAGCAGGTCGGCGGGCAATAGGTGCATGATTCTATCCTGTCAACAGCTTATCACGTAATAATATTGCTAAATCCTTGATTGAATCATTGTTTAATGATTCTTCATGGCGGGGCCAGCTGGCCGGAGGCTGGTGCCGGAACCACGTAAACTGGCGCTTCGCATATTGGCGGGTGGCGGCCTGCGCCTGTTCGAGCGCTTCGGCGCGGGTGAGGTCGCCGCGAAGGAAGGCGGCGATCTGCGGCACGCCGATGGCGCGCATGACGGGGAGGTCGGGGTCGAGATCGCGCGCGAGCAGCGCCTCGACCTCTTCGATGGCGCCTTGGTCGAACATTTCGACGAGCCTCCGGTCGCACCGCTCGCGGAGCCAGTCGCGCGGGGGCAGGAGGATCAGCGGGGCGAGGGCGATCTCGTCGGCAATGCCGCCCTCGCGTGCCTCCTGCCATTGGCCGAGCGTGCGACCGGTTGCGCGGACGACCTCGAGCGCGCGGGCGACGCGGGTGGTGTCGGCAGGGTTGAGCCGCCGTGCCGCTTCGGGGTCGGCTTCCCGCAGCGCGGCATGCGCTTCGGCCACCGGAAGCGCCCGGACCGCCTCGCGGACCTGCGGGTCGATCTCGGGCACCGGCGCGATGCCGAACAGAAGCGTGCGCAGATAAAGCCCGGTGCCGCCGACGAGAACGGGAACCTTCCCCGCCGCATGCGCGTGAGAGATGACGCCGCGTGCCTCGTCGGACCAGCGCGCGGCGTTGTGCGCTTCGGCGCCGTCGATGTGGCCGAAGAGGCGGTGGGGCACCCCTTGCATCTCTTCCCCGGACGGGCGCGCCGACAGCAGGGCGAGGTCGGCATAGACCTGGCTCGCGTCGGCGTTGACGACGACGGCATCGCCCGCCATTTGCGCGAGCGCGACCGCCAAAGCGCTCTTGCCGCTCGCGGTGGGTCCGGCGATAAGTGCGACGGGCGGACGCCCGCGAACGGAAGAGACAGAAGGAGACGCCATGTTCGTAGCGACGCTGATAGCAGCCGGAAAGCTGACCGACGAGGTGGTTCGCGAAGCGATCGACCGGCTCGACGCGACGGGGCATGATGTGGGCGCTCCGCACTGGCTCGACGTCGGCGATGCGGCGGATATCGTCTTTCAGGGCAGTCTGGTCAGCGCGCGCAAGGAACTGGCGCTGATGGACCATGGTGCGCTCGACGTCGTCGTCCAGCCGATGGGCGACCGCACCAAGAAGCTGATCGTCGCCGATATGGATTCGACGATGATCACGGTCGAATGCATCGACGAGCTTGCCGACTATGCCGGCATCAAGGACCAGATCGCCGCGATCACCAAGCGCGCGATGAAGGGCGAACTCGATTTCCGCGCCGCGCTGGTCGAGCGTGTCGCGCTGCTCGGCGGGATGGCCGAGAGCGTGCTCGCCGAATGCCGGATCGAGCGCGTGAAGCTGACGCGCGGGGCGCGGACGCTGGTGCAGACGATGAAGGCGCACGGCGCCTATTCGGTGCTCGTATCGGGAGGCTTCAACGCTTTCGCAGGGCCGGTGGGCGAGGCGATCGGCTTCGACAAGGTCGTGGCGAACGAACTGGGGATCGAGGGCGGCAAGCTGTCGGGCACGGTTTCCGAACCGATCGTCGATGCCGCCGCCAAACTGGAGACGCTGAAGGCCGAAGCGGCGAAGCACGGCCTGCCGCTGGGCGAGACGCTGGCAGTCGGCGACGGCGCGAACGATATTCCGATGCTGACGGCGGCCGGGCTGGGGGTCGGATATCATCCGCACGCCGCGGTCGGCGAGGCCGCCGACGCGGTGATCCGCCATCACGACCTGACCGCGCTGCTGTGGGCGCAGGGCTATCCGCGGCGGAGCTGGGTGCTCGGGTAAGGGCGCTGGCGCCTTCCGTGGTTCGCGCTTGCGGGGCATAAAAATGTTTCATTATCAGCATTTTGCCGCCATCATGCGGGCATGCTGATATTTGCCATGGCGCTTGCCACCTCCTCGCTTCCGGCCTTCGACACCGGATCGGCTATCGCGCGCTGCGTCGACGAAAGCGACGCCGGCGACTTCGATGCGCAGACCGAATGCATGACCGGCCGGATCCGCGACTATCGCGAGCTGTCGGCGGTGTATCGCTATGCGAAGCCGGCGCTGCGCGAGGCGATCGACCGCTGCGTCGCGGAGTATAGCGAGGACGGCGCGCAGGACTGGAACATGATCCAGATCTGCGCGAACGAGGACGAAACGCTGCTGGTCGAAGTGTCGATCGCCGACGGCAAGTTCGATGCCGGACGCGCGCGGGCGCATTGCCAGCGCGAACAGCAGGAGCGGCCGGGCGTCGTCCCCGCCGAATGCTTCAAGGATGCGGTGATCGGCAACCGCAACTTCACGCTGTTCAAGGCAGTTTATCCCGACGCGCGGATGCGCGCGCCCTTTGCGCTGTGCCTCGATCGCTGGACGAAGGACGGGCTGACCGACTGGGATATGGTCAGCTATTGCGCGCAGGATCAGCTCGACGGGGTCGAGCAGCTCGCGCGCCTGTATCCGGGCGGCGCCCCGCCGCCGGCGAAGCGCGCCGCCGTCACTCCGGCGCCGGAGCCGGATGCGCCCCCGACGAAAAACTGAGCTCGTCGAGCAACCAGGTCCGGAACCGCGCCATCGCGTCGCTTTCGGGGCGCGACATCAGGCGGGTTAGCCAGTAGCGGCCGGCGTCGATCTCGACGGCGAAGGGCTGGACAAGGGTTTCGGTCGCCAGCTCGCGGGCGAACATGGCGGAGGGCACCAGCGCAACGCCGTATCCCGCGGCGGCGGCGGTCGCCATCAGCGCGCTGCTGTCGAAAATCGGGCCGCGAAGGACGGGCGCGGGCAGGCCCGCGGCAGCGAACCAGAGCGCCCATTCGTCGCTGCGATACGAGCGGAGCAAGGGTTCGTGGAGCAGGTCGGCGGGGGCGTTGAGCCGCCGGGCGACGGCCGGGGCGCAGACCGGCGCCATCGGTGCGGCGAGCAGGGGCTCCGCGTGCGTGCCGTGCCACGCGCCGTCGCCGAAGCGGATCGCATAATCGAGCGCTTCGCCTGCGAGGTCGACGCGGTTGTTGTTGGTCGAGATGCGCAGGTCGATCCCGGGATGCGCGCGCGCGAAACCGGCGAGGCGCGGGAGCAGCCAGCCGGTCGCGAAGGTGCCGACGACGCCGACCTTCAGCGCTTCGCGAAAGCGGCCATCGGCGTACTGGTCGAGCGTCGCGGCGACACGGTCGAAGGCATCGGCGACGACGGGAACGAGCGCGTGCCCCTCGTCGGTGAGCGCGAGGCCGCGCGGCAGGCGGTGGAAGAGCCGCGTGCCGAGGCGGCGTTCGAGCTGCGCAACCTGATGGCTGACCGCACCCTGGCTGACGCAAAGCTCGATCCCGGCGCGGGTGAAATTGAGGTGGCGCGCCGCCGCCTCGAAGGCGCGGAGGGCGTTGAGGGGGAGCTGGGCGCGGTCCATGACCTGTCATCAATTATTCTCATGGCTTTGTCGAGAAATCATGCTTTGCGGGCAGCCGGGTTGCTTGGCATTTCGTGCGGCGAAGGGAGATGCAAGATGATGAAAATGCTGGCCTTGGCGCTCTGGATGGCGGGAACGGTGAATGCGGCGGCAGAGCCTGCGGCCGACGATCCGCTGACGCGTCCGATGGCGGTCGAGCGGGCGAAGGAATGGCTCGCGCCGGTGCCGCCCGAACGGATATTCGGCAAGACCTGGCTCGTCGGCTTCGGCGGGCTGAGCGTCGCGCTGATCGACACGGTCGACGGGCTGGTGCTGGTCGACGGCGCGTTGCCGCAGGCCGCGCCCGCGATCCTCGCGAACGTTCGCGCGGCGGGCTTCGATCCCGGAGATATCAAATATATTCTGAGCACCGAGCCGCACTGGGACCATGGCGGAGGCTTTGCCGCGCTGGCGCGCGATACCGGCGCAACGGTGGTGGCGAGCGCCCGCGGCGCCCAGGGGCTGCGCGCGGGGGCGCTGGCGGCGGACGACCCACAGCTTGCCTATGGCGGCACATGGCCGGCGGTAACGACGCGGGTGCGCGTCGTGAAGGATGGCGAGGTGCTGGACCTCGGCGATACCCAAATCACAGCGCACGCGACGCCGGGCCACACGATGGGCAGCATGAGCTGGAGCTGGAACGCCTGCGAGGGCGGGACGTGCAAGCAGATCGTGTTCGCGTCGAGCCTGAATCCGGTGTCGGCCGACGGCTATCGTTACACGTCCCCAGCGGGGAAGCCCTTCGTCGCGGGGTTCGGCAAGAGCTATCGCATCATGGACACGCTGAAGTGCGACGTGCTGATCTCGGCCCACCCCGACAATGCGGGCGAGGGACGGTTCAACGACAAGCCCGGCGCGTGCCGCGCCTATGTCGAGCGGTCACGCGGGATGCTGGAAAAGCGGTTGGCGGCGGAGAAAACCGGAACGGCGAAATGAAAGGTCGGGCCCCGGCGAAAGCCGGGGTCCGGCTTATTTCGAGACCACCATGCACGCCTGACCGCCCTTGCGGACGGTGGCGCAGAAGCTTTCGGCTTCACCCTTGTTCGCGAACGCACCGGCCTGGAGGCGAGTGACCGCGCCGGCCTTCACCAGATAAGGCTGGCGCGCGGCGACGGCGGGATATTTCCTTTCGAGCGACGACCAGAGGCTGCGCGCGTTGGCTTCGACACCGAACGCGCCGAGCTGCGCGCGCCACGGGCTGTTGCCGGTCGCGGCGGGTGCGGATTTGGGCGCGGCCGGTTTGGGAGCGGCAGGCCTTGCGTCCGCGACCTTCACCGGTGCAGGCTTTACGGGCACGGGTTTCGGGGCAGGAGGCAGAGTGCCGTTTTCGGGCGGCGCTTCATAGCTGGTACCCGGCGCCGCAGAGGCGATTTCGACGGGCGCCGGCTTGCCGATCGCGGCGGCGGCGACGGTGGCGTCGGCAACCGAGGTCGCCTCGGTCGCGGCGCTGGCGGCGGCCTTTGCCGCGGGGGTGAGCGGCTTCGCCGGTACGGGCGCCGGTGCGACCACCGGAGGCGGCGAATAGCTGGTGCCGGGCGCCGAGGCCGGGAGGCTGGCGGTCCTGATCGGCGACGGTTCGGATTTGGCGGGTGCGACCGGCGCGGCCGCATTGACCGCGGCAAGGCGTGCGCGCGCCTCGTCCTTTTCCATCTGCGGCAGCAGCGACAGGCCGAGCTGGCGCTGTTCGAGCGGGATCAGGCGATCGAGCTGGGCGAGCCGCGCCGAGGCGATTTCGAGCCCGGCGTCGCTCGCGCGCTTGGTGAGCGCATAGGACCGCGGCCAGTCCTTTGGCGCGAGGTCGCCGTTGAACATCGCGGTGCCGAGGACATATTGCGCCCGCGGTTCGCCGCGCGCGGCCGACGCGTTGATATAGGGCATCGCCTCGTCGCGCTTGTTCGCGGTGAAGAGGATGAGGCCGAGATTGTCGCCGGCCTGGAGATGGCCCTGCTTCGCGGCGCGGCGGTACCAGACTTCGGCCTGTGCGAGGTCGGCGGGAACGCCGCGGCCGAGCTTGTACGCCTGCCCGAGGTTGAATTGCGCATCGGGATCGCCGGCGACGGCGAGCGGGCGCCATTCGGCGACGGCCTTCTGATAGTCGCCCGCATCCCAGGCATCGACCCCGTCCTTGACGTCGGCGAGCGCGGGCGCTGCGAGAGCAAGTGCCGAAAGCGGGAGCGCCAGAAGGGCGAGGGTGCGGAATGGACGCATGTTATTCTCCAATGACTTGCGCTGCTTGCGGGCCCACACCCGGGCAGTCGAAGTCCCCGTCGGGGCTTTACGCCATAATTGGCTAACAGCGCGTTAGCATCATATGCGGGCGACCCGATTCCGTTCCGTAACGGGACAGAAGGACGTTAAGCCGCCATTTACCATAGATGCGAGGAGGTCGTTCACCTTCTTTTTATCATCGTTAACTCAATTTTAGCGCCCTCCATGCCATTCCTCCGGCCGATTTTGGTTTTCCTAGGGGGACAGCAGTGCGCGTTCTGGCATTGGCTTCACAAAAGGGCGGGTCGGGTAAAACGACCTTGTCGGGTCATCTTGCGGTGCAGGCGCAGCTTGCCGGTGCAGGCCCGGTCGTCCTGATCGACATCGACCCGCAGGGTTCGCTCGCCGACTGGTGGAACGAGCGCGAAACCGACCTTCCGGCCTTTGCGCAGACGACCGTCGCGCGGCTGGCATCCGACCTCGAAATCCTGCGCCAGCAGGGCTTCAAACTGGCCGTTATCGACACGCCGCCGGCGATCACCATGGCGATCCAGAGCGTTATCGGCGTCGCCGAGCTGATCGTCGTTCCGACACGCCCCAGCCCGCACGATCTGCGCGCCGTCGGCGCCACCGTCGACCTGTGCGAACGCGCGGGCAAGCCGCTGGTGTTCGTCGTCAACGGCGCGACCCCCAAGGCAAAGATCACCAGCGAGGCTGCGGTCGCGCTGTCGCAGCACGGCACCGTCGCGCCGATCACGCTGCACCACCGCACCGACTATGCCGCCTCGATGATCGACGGCCGCACGGTGATGGAAGTCGATCCGAACGGCCGCTCGGCCGAGGAGGTCCGCCAGCTATGGGCGTATATCAACGATCGCCTCGAAAAGAATTTCCGCCGCACCGTCTTCAGCTCGCCCGTGCCGCCGCAGCCGGGTTACGGCACCGTCCGCCCGATGGGTGGTGGCTTCGGCCGCCGCATCGCCGGCCAGTGACGGAAGGATTCGGGAACATGGGCGAACCCAAACCGCTTGCTTCGCTGTCCGCCGGGCTTCTGGCCCGCAAGGGTGGCGCGCGTCCCGCGATGCGCCGCCAGCCGCTGGGCAGCGGTCCCGCCGCACCGATGATCGAGGGCTATGACGACCTCGGCTGGAACGACATGGGCTATGACGTCGACCCCGACCAGAATGCCGCCGACACCGGCCGGCTCGTCGACCTGAAGCCGCTGCTCGCCGGATCGGTGCTGCATCACAATGTCGAGGCCGAGCATGCCGTCGACGATACGCCGGGCCATGAACTGACCCCGATCGTCGAAGGTGCATTGGCCGACGATTTCGCGCCGGAAGCGGCCGAAGTGCCCGAGATCGTGCGTCAGCAGGAATCGCTGATCGACCGCGTCGCCGCGGTTGCCCGCAAGGTCGAGGCGCGTCCGGCACCGAAAGCGCCGAAGGAACGCGCGCCGCGTGCGCTTCGCGCCCGCGAGAAAGCGGCGTTCACGCTGCGCCTCGATGCCGAGCGCCACCTGCGCCTGCGCCTTGCGAGCGCGGTGACGAACCGCTCTTCGCAGGTGATCCTGACCGACCTGCTCGACGAATATCTGGCCACACTGCCCGAGATCGACGCGATGGCGAGCCGCCTGCCGGCAGCCCGTCCCGCGCGCCGGACGCAGCCGTAACGAATGATGGGGGGACCGAAGATGAACCGCAAAGTCCTGATGAACCTGGCCGTTTCGGGCTTCGTGCTGAGCGTTGCCACCGGTTGCAGCGGCATGTCGAAGATGGCCAATGCCGCGCCGTCGAGCGAGCCCGTGCCGGCATCGGCATCGAAGGCCGCCGACAAGGCGCGCGACGCGCTGGAGGAAGGCAAGGTCAGCAAGGCCGTGAGCCTGGCCGAGACCGCAGTGGCCGCGAGCCCCCGCGACGCGGGTTTCCGTGCGCTGCTGGGTCAGGCCTATCTTTCCGACGGGCGCTTTGCCTCGGCGAGCACCGCGCTCGGCGAAGCGATGGATCTGGGCGCGAAGGACAGCAACACCGTCATCGCGCTGACCCTGTCCTATATCGCACAGGGCAAGAATACCGAGGCGAGCGACCTTCTGAAGCGCAATTTCGACGTCGTTCCGGCGTCGGACCTGGGCCTTGCGCTCGCCTTGTCGGGTGACACCAATTCGGCGATCTATGTGCTGACCGAAGCCGCGCGCGCGCCGGGCGCCGATGCGCGGACGCGCCAGAATCTGGCGCTGGCCTTCGCGCTCGACGGCCGCTGGGCACAGGCGCGCCTCGTCGCCTCGCAGGACCTGTCGCTGGCGAAGATCGAAGCGCGCATGGCCGAATGGTCAAAGCTGGCCGACCAGCCGAACCCGCAACTGCGCGTCGCGAGCCTGCTCGGCACCAAGGCGCAGGACGATGCCGGGATGCCGGTACGCCTTGCACTCGCCAATTTCCCGGAATCGCAGATGGCCGCGGCTGATGCCCCGGTCGAACTCGCCAGCGCCGATCCGGCCCCGGTCGAGGCCTATGCCCCGCCGCCGCCGGCCGAAGAAAAGCCTGCCGCCGTGCTGGCATCGGCCGAACCCGCCGCGATCCGCACGGTCGAACTGCCGATGCCGAAGCGCGATGAAAACGGCGTCGTTCCGGTGACCGAACTGCCGCAGCCGCAGGCCAAGCCGGCCGAAACGATCATGGCCGACGCCAAGCCCTATCGCGCCGCACCGCGCGTCGCGGGCGCACGCGCCGAAACGGTTCGCCCCGTGCAGAAGCAGGCGCTCGATCTGGCGACTCGCGTCCTGCCCAAGGCAATGGCTTTCGATTCGAAGAAGCCGGCGGGATGGGCGGTGCAGCTCGGCGCCTATGACAGCCTGGGCATCGCCAAGGAAAAATGGGGCGTTCTGAAGAAAAAGAGCAACATGCTCGCGAATTATCCGGCGTCCAGCCATGCCGCGACGGTCAACGGCCGCAATTTCTATCGCCTGACGGTCAACGGTCTCGCGACGCGCGCCGATGCATCGAAGCTGTGCGGCGAGCTGAAGGCGAAGGGCCAGACCTGCTTCATCCGCCAGATGGGCGGCGGCGAGAGCATCCAGTGGGCCTCGGCGGCAAGCGCCCGGCCGATCCGGATGGCGTCGCGCTAAACGATATTGGGGGGCCTCCGCCACGGCGGAAGCTCAAGGGGAGGGGCGCGGCCTGCGGGGGCCGCGCCCTTTTTCGTTCTGGCGGACCCCGAAATCTTCGCGAAGCCGAAAAAGCTTGCGGTTGCGGCGGAGCGCAATAGCCTTCCCGCGCGGCGACCGAAATCCCCGACAGGTCGGGGAGCTGCGCAGCGAGGGCCCGATGGCAAATGCCGGAATGATCCTGATGACGGTGGCGATCCTTCAATTCAGCCTGATCCCGTTGTTTGCCGATTTTAATCGAAGCCACGCAGCCAATCCCGATTGGCCCGGGCATGCGCGCTTTCATGTGGTCGCGCAGGTGCTGACGACGTCGGCGATGGGGTGCGTCGCCCTTTTCTTTCTGTGGAGCGGCCGCGTGGATCCTGCCCTGGGCGTTTGCATCGCGACCATCATTGGCATGGTGGTGCTTGGCGGCTTTTTCGCAAGCGCCACAATGTCGCGATTCTATGGAGGGGCCGTATCGGCGGGCAACGGACTCGCCGGCGCGCGCGTTGGCCGCATCGACGGGAATGTCGTCAATTTCGGGTTGTCGCTAATCCTGCTTCTCGTCGGACGCCTGCTGCTCCTGTGAGCTTTTCGCTCCGTCCTCTTTGACCAGCGCGCCGACCAGCCTGCCGCGCTGATAGCGGCCCTTGCGTTCGTGCGGGATCGTGTAGAGCGCGGTCAGGAAGCGGCGATCCCATTCGGTGAGTTCGCGCTTGCCCTGTCTGTCGTCGAACAGGCCGAGGATCGATTGCGGCCAGGGGTCGGCGCGGATGCGGATGCCGCTGAGCGCGACGAAGGCGGCATAGTCGGTCACCGCGCGCAGGGTCGCGCCCTCGGCGTCGTTGACGTCGATGACGATCGTTGCGCCTTCGATGCTGCGGAGGGTCTGGGGACCGATCAGGCTGAGGCCGCCGCCCGTCCGGCGGACCGAATACCACCAGCGCACCGGCTTATCGAGTTCGACGAGATCGCGGATGTCAGGACCGCTCATATCGGCGAACTGGCCGGGATAGCGCGCCTTGAACAGCCGGACGAAGTTCGCGCCGTCGTCGACGAAGAGGAGGAGGACGTTGGTGTCGCATTTGCCGTCGGCGACTTTCGCCCCGGTGCTGCGCGCGGTGTCGCGGAACCAGCCCTCGACGAGCGCGGCATGCTCGTCCGACAGGCCGAGCGCGCGGGGGCAGAGCCTGATCCTCCAGCGCGCGACGCTGTCCTGCGCATATATGCCCGGCGCGACGCCGAGGGTGCGGATGAAGGCGTTGGCGCGCTTTTTCGCCTCTTCGCGCGTCAGCCGTTCACCCTCGACGACGATGTCGTCGGGCGAGCGCAGAGTCGGGTCGGGGGCGGGCTGGGCCAAGGCGGCCGGAGCCGGGGCGAGGAACGCGGCGGCGAGCAGCAGGCGGAGGAGGAGGGACATCGGCCTGTTTCCTTGTGATCGGGAAACGGGTGTAACCCCGCAGGATCGTTAGGGAAAGGCAGATCTCCTCCGTTGCGAACCCGATAGGCTCAGCGGATCCGCTGGCCGCCCTTCCACAGCATCGTCGCGCGGCCCTGTACGGGCATGCCGTCGAAGGGGGTGTTCCCGGCATAAGCCGCCATCTTCTTCGCGTCGACCTGCCACGGAGTGTCGGCGTCGACGAGGATGAGGTCGGCTTCCTTGCCGGCGGCCAGGCTGCCCGCCTCGACGCCGAGCAGGCAGGCCGGGGTGCCGGCGAGCAGCTCGAACAGGCGGCCGGGCGAGATATGCCCGTCGCGTACGAGGTTCAGGCCGAGCGCGAGCAAGGTCTCGGCGCCCGCCATGCCGGGCTGTGCCTCGGCAAAGGGGAGGCGCTTGTCCTCGGGACCGCGCGGGTCGTGGCCCGACGACAGGATGTCGATCGTGCCGTCGGCAATCGCGGCGAGACAGGCCTGCCGGTCGTCCTCGCTGCGCAGCGGCGGCGAGAGGCGCGCAAAGGTGCGGAAATCGCCGATCGCGGTGTCCGAGAGGAAAAGATGCGCGGGGGTGATGCCGCAGAGCACGGGAAGGCCCTTCGCCTTCGCGGCGCGGATCAGGTCGAGCCCGCGCGCGGTGGTGACCTGACGGAAACAGACGGGTGCGCCCGTTTCCTCGACGAGCGCAAGGTCGCGCGCGATCGCCATCGCTTCGGCGATGGCGGGGGCGGAGGCGAGGCCGAGGCGCGTCGCCATCTCGCCGTCGGTCGCGACCGCACCGGCGGTGAGCCCCTCATCCTCGGCATGGATGATCGTGACGAGGTCGAGCGAGGCGGCGTAGGCGAGGACGCGGCGCATGACGCCCGCGTCGGCGATGCGGCTGCGGCCGGTCGCAACGGCGCGCGCGCCCGCCTGTTTCATCAGGCCGATCTCGGCGAGTTCCTTGCCCGCAAGGCCCTTCGTCGCGGCGGCGACGGGGTGGACCCAGAGGTCGGGCTTGCCGCCCTTCGCGGCGCGCTCGACGAGGCCGGCGCCGTCGAGCGGGCCGTTGTCGGGCATCAGCGCGGCGCGGGTGATGCCGCCGAAGTGGAACGCCGGCTTGTCGGTCGCGAAAACGCCGAGGTCGATGATGCCGGGAGCGAGCCACTGGCCCTTCGCATCGACGACCTCGGTGCCATCGGGCACCTCGGTCGGGTCGAGCGCGGCGATGCGACCCCCGACGATGAGGAGGCTGCCCGCGCGCGGCGTGTCGCCGTCGATCAGCCGCGCATTGACGATATGGACCGGGGTCAGTTCCATCCTGCTACTCCCCGCTTGCGACGCGTCAATATGTCGAGACAGGCCATGCGCACCGCGACCCCCATTTCGACCTGTTCGGTGATCGTCGAGCGGGTCGGGTGGTCGGCGACGCTGCTGTCGATCTCGACCCCGCGGTTCATCGGGCCGGGGTGCATGACGATTGCGTCGGGCTTCGCCTTTTCGAGCCGCTTGGGCGTGAGGCCGTAGAGCGCGTGATATTCGCGCGCGCTGGGCAGATAGGCGCCGTCCATGCGCTCGTTCTGGAGCCGCAGCATCATCACGACGTCGGCGTCCTTCAGCCCCTCGTCCATGTCGGTGAAGGTCGTCACATGCATGCGGTCGATCGCGGGCGGGGTCAGCGTCGGCGGCGCGACGATGCGGACTTCGTTGCCGAGCAGGGTGAGCGCAAGGATGTTCGAGCGCGCGACGCGGCTGTGGAGGACGTCGCCGCAGATCGCGATCGTCAGCCCTTCGACGCGGCCGAGGCGGCGGCGGATCGTGAGCGCGTCGAGCAAGGCCTGCGTCGGATGTTCGTGGCGGCCGTCGCCGGCGTTGAGCACGGGGCAGTCGACCTTGTCGGCGATAAGCTGCACCGCGCCCGAACTCTGGTGACGGATCACCATCGCGTCGGCGCGCATAGCGTTGAGCGTCATCGCGGTGTCGATCAGCGTCTCGCCCTTCTTCACGCTCGACTGCGCGGCGTGCATGTTGACGACGTCGGCGCCGAGGCGCTTGCCCGCGATCTCGAACGACAGCAAAGTGCGGGTCGAATTCTCGAAAAAGGCGTTGATGATCGTCAGTCCTGCGAGCCGGCCGTCGTGCTTCGCCGCGCCGCCGCGGTTGAGTTCGACCCACTCTTCGGCGGCATCGAGAACGTAGGAAATCTCCCACGGGGTGAGCTGGGCGATGCCGATCAGGTGGCGATGGCGAAAAGCATCGCCGCCGGGCGGATAGTCGCTGGCGGGTCGGATTGTTGCGCTTGTCATTAAAGCCACGCCTCTAGGCGGCTGCGGCGATTCTCGCAAGCGCCGAGGCGAGCCACGGCTCCAATAGTCCGAGCCACCAGAGGAGGAGCAGGATGATGTCGAGCCAGAGCCAGATGAGCATCCACGTCGCGAAGGGCTGCTTGCGGGTCTTGTGGCGGACAAGGCGCGCGGCGAGGACGGTCCCGAAGGCGCCGCCGAGGAAGGCCCAGAGGAGCAGGGTGGATTCGGGAATGCGGCGCATGCCGGCTTCGGCGCGGCGTTTGTCGAGGACCATCAGCACGAACGCGAGGAGGTTCGCGGCGATCAGCCAATAGAGGATGTATTTGCTCAAGCGCCGGACGCCTCAGCGCGTCAGCGCGTCGATCGCGCCCTGCAGGATGAAGGCGGCCGCGGCGCTGTCGACGCGTTCGGCGCGCTTGGCGCGGCTGACGTCGGCGGCGATCATCGCGCGCTCGACCGCGGCGGTCGACCAGCGTTCGTCCCAGAGCAGGATGGGGAGGGCAAGCGGCAGCAGGTTGCGCGCGAAGGCGCGGGTGCTCTGCGTACGCGGGCTGTCGGTGCCGTCCATGTTGAGCGGCAGCCCGACGACAAGGCCGACGACCGATTGCGCGGCAAGGACCGCTTTCAGCGCCTCGAGGTCGACGGAAAATTTCTTGCGGATGATCGTCTTGTCGGGCGAGGCAAAGCTCCAGCCGGCGTCGCAGAGCGCGACACCGATGGTTTTCGTGCCGACGTCGAGCCCGGCAAGGCGGCCGCCTGCGGGCAGCGCGGCGGCGAAATCGGAGGCGGCGGTGGTGATCATCGCGCCCTCTCTACACGAACCGGCAGAAAGCGGGACCCCGGATCAGGTCCGGGGTGGCGACGTGGACGGCGCCGCCGCCGCAGGTACCGGAACGGGCGCCGCCGGCGGAGGGACGGGCGAGGGTTTGCCTTCGAAGGTCGCGAGCCGGCGCAGCGTGTCGGCGCGGACGTTCGCCCAGAAGAGGGTGATGTCGAAGACGTGATAATTGTTGCCCGGCAGCACATAGCTCGGCGCGTAATTCTGCGCCGCCTCTGCATCGCCGATCAGCAGGAAACCGCGGTCGTCGTCGCATTTCGCGCCGACCTTTTCCGCAATGAGCGCGCCCGCCTTGAAGCCCTCGCTCGGTTTCAGCGTGCCGAAATTGGCGTCGGGGCCGGCGGCCGTGTCGGGAATGCCGGTGAGCGGATTGGTGCAGAGCATGCGCGTGCCCGCACGCGGACGGCCGTCGAAGCCGATCGTGCCGTCATAGGCGCCGGTGACCATCGAGGTGTCGGCAGGCTCGGCAAAGGTCGCCCAGCTGAGGATACAGCCCTTCTGCTCGGGCGTCTCGCACGCGGGCAGACCGAGGCCGGCAAGGTCGGTGTCGCGGCTGATCGGCCAGCCGATGACGTAAGCGGCGACGATCCGCTTCGCGAGCGGGGTGCCCGCAATCCGGTTCTTGAGCAGCGTCGTCAGGTGGAGCGCGCCCTGGCTGTGGCCGGCAAGGATGATCGGTTTGTTCTTCGGGATCGCGGCAAGAAAGGCGTCGAAGGCCTGTTCGACGTCGCGATAGGCGGCGTCGATCGCCTTGCCCGCGGTGACCCGGTCGGTCGCGAGGAACGCGCCGAGGGTGGCCTGACGATAGCGCGGCGCCCAGACCTCGCCCGCGTCGCCGAAGGCGCTGGCCATGCCCTGCATGAACAGCTTGGCGCGATAATTGGCGTCGGCGTCGTCGAGCGGGGCGTTCCAGCTCGCCTTGCTGTAATAGCTGGTCGGGTGGACGAAGAAGACCGCGGCGTCGCCTTTCGCGGCCTCCGCTTCGGCCTTTACGGCGGCTTCCTCCTTGCTGCCCGGGGGATATTCAATGGTGTACGCGATGCCATCCTTGTCTGCGAGGGGCGGGCGCCAGTCGGCCGGATCATTCTCCATACCCGGGCGCGCGAGCCACATTTTCGGATCGTCATAGGCGTTCGGTTCGGCGACCTTCTGTTCGACGAACTCGCTCGATGGCACGAACGCGACGCGGCCGAACCAGCCGGGATTGATCTGATAGGCGACGCCGAAGCCGAAGATGATGAGGATGATCGCGGCGATGATGTAGAGGAATTTGCGGGCCAAAAGGCGCTCCATGCGGGGAGAGGGCGGTCGCGTGCTATCTGGCTTGCGAAGCGCTGCGAAACAAGCCCAGATGTGGGGCATGACCGATGCACCCGCAACTCCGCCCGCCCCTGATTCGCCCAAGGTCGTGTCGAACCGCCTCGACGGAAGCGACCCGCCCTGGCCGGCGCGGCCGTGGATCATGGCGGCGATCTGTGCCTTTGCGGGGTTGGCGTTTCATCTGACGATCGACTGGCGGTACGCACCGAACCGCGATCCCGGCCACAATGCGCTCGCAGCGTTCATCACCGTGTCGACTTTGGTCTTCGTCCTGGGGGTCGAGCTTCGCCGCTGGACGTGGGCGGCGGGTTTCGCGCTGCTGTGGGGCGCGGTGATCGCGCTGATCGTGTGGACCTCCGCGGGTTACAACGTCGACGCGTCGCCGTTCGAATGGCCTTTCTGGTCGGGGCTGCTGGCGGTGCTGATCGCGACGCCGCTGTTCCAGACGCGGCGCGACGTCGCGCCCGACTGGCGCTTCTGGAAGCTGTGGCAGATGCCGTACGAGCGGCTGCACAGCCACGCGTGGGCCGATGCGGTGATCGGCGCGGCGGGGCTGGCGTTCACCGGGCTGACCTTCCTGCTGGTGCTGCTGATCGGGTCGATGTTCGAGCTGATCGGGATCAGGCTGGTGATGCGGATGTTCGAGACCGGCTGGTTCCCGTGGATGCTCGCGGGGGCAGCGTTCGGCGGTGCGGTCGGGCTGCTGCGCGAGCGCGACCGGCTGGTCGCGACCTTGCAGAAGCTGGTGATGATCGTCCTCGCGGTGCTTTCGCCGGTGTTGGCCGTCGCGGTCGTGCTGTTCCTGCTCTCGCTTGTCGGGACGGGGCTGAAACCGCTGTGGGATTCGGGCTTTTCGACCGCGGCGCTGATGATGGCGGCGGCCGCCTTTGCGGTGCTGCTCGCCAATGCGGTCATCGGCAACGGCCGCGAGGAGCGATCGGGCAACCGCTTCCTCCACGCGGCGGCTGCGGTGCTCGTCGTCGCGGTGCTGCCGCTGGCGATCATCGCCTTTTATTCGATGCATCTGCGCGTGATCCAGTATGGCTGGACGCCCGAGCGCATCTGGGGGGCGATCGCGGCGATGATCGCGCTTGCCTATGGCATCGCAGGGCTGTGGGCGGTCTTCAAGGGTCGGCTCGATTTCGACGATGTCCTGCGGCCGCTGCAACAAAGGCTGGCGATCGGACTGACCCTGATCGCGCTGTTCCTGGCGCTGCCGATCATGGATTTCGGCGCGATCTCGACCCGCGATCAGCTTGCGCGGCTGCAGAGCGGCGCGGTGAAGGCCGACAAGTTCGATTGGGCGGCGATGGCGTTCGATTTCGGACCGAGCGGACGGGCGGCGCTCAAGGATTTAACGACGTCGGCGGACAAGACACGTGCGAAACTCGCCGGTTGGGCGCTGAAGGCGAAGGATCGCTGGGAGTTGCACGGGTCGGGCGGCCAGATCGACGAGAGCGAAATGCTCTATGGCACAAAGGCGATCGAGCAGAAGATCCGGATTTTCCCCGCAGGGCGCACGCTGCCGAGCGAAGCCTATGCCGTTCTGGACACGATGGGCGAATGCAAGACCGCGCCATGCCTCGCCTATGTGCTGGGCGACGATCGCGTTGCGCTGGTGAGTCGCGGCGGCAATGTCGGGCTGCTGGTTCGCGATGCCAAGACGGCCCGATGGGCCGAAAACTATGACGCTTTCCGATCGGGGGACATGATCCGCGGCCTGACGATCGACGAGCTGGAGAAGGTCTCCGACGTCGAGGTGCGGCCGGTGACGCGGCAGCAGGTCTTCGTAAACGGCAAGCCGGTGGGCGAGGATTTCGAATAGGCGTCGCTGCACGGCCGATTTCAGCTGCGCTTTTGATGGCACCACCTTGAAGCGCGCCGGACAGGATGCTAGCGGCCCAGCTTCTCCCGATAAGGCGACAAGAATGGCAATCGATCAGGCAACAGTCAGGAAAATAGCGTCGCTGGCGCGCATCGCGATCAGCGATGCCGAGGCCGCCGCGATGGAAGGCGAACTCAACGGCATCCTCGGCTGGGTCGAGCAACTCGGCGAGGTCGATGTGACCGGGGTCGAACCGATGACCGCGGTGATCCCGAACAGCCTGCGGCTGCGCGACGACGTCGTCGATGCCGACCCGCTGACCGGCGGCAACCGCCGCGACGATATTCTCGCCAATGCGCCGGCGCCGCAGCACGGCTTTTTCGGCGTTCCCAAGGTAATCGAATAATGACCGATCTTACGAACCTGACCGTCGCGCAGATCCGCGACGGGCACCGCGCGGGCGATTTCAGCGCCGTCGAGGTCGCCGAGGCGTTCAACGCGAATGTCGCGGGGGCGAAGGCGCTCAACGCGTTCATCGTCGAGACCCCCGAGCATGCGATCGCGGCAGCGAGGCAGGCCGACGCCGACCGTTCGGCGGGGACGCTGAAGCCGCTGTCGGGCGTGCCGATCGGGATGAAGGACCTGTTCGCGACGAACGGCGTCCAGACGACCGCCGCGAGCCACATGCTCGAAGGTTTCGTGCCGCGCTATGAGTCCACCGTCTCGCAGAAATTGTGGGACGCGGGTTGCGGGATGCTCGGCAAGCTCAATCTCGACCAGTTCGCGATGGGGTCGTCGAACGAGACCTCCTATTTCGGCAACGTCATCAGCCCTTGGAAGCGCAAGGACGGCGGCAATGCCGCGCTCGCGCCGGGCGGATCGTCGGGCGGCAGCTCGTCGGCGATCGCGGCGCGGCTGTGCCCCGCGGCGACGGGGACCTACACCGGCGGCTCGATCCGCCAGCCCGCTGCCTTCACCGGCATTTCGGGGATCAAGCCGACCTATGGCCGCTGCTCGCGCTGGGGCATCGTCGCGTTCGCGAGCTCGCTCGATCAGGCCGGGCCGATGGCGCGCGACGTGCTCGACTGCGCGATCATGCTCGGGAATATGGCGGGCTTCGATCCGAAGGACGCGACGAGCCTGAACATGGCGGTGCCCGATTGGGAAGCAGCTTTGTCGAGCGATCTCAAGGGCAAGACGGTCGGTATTCCCAAGGAATATCGTCTGGAGGGCATCGATCCCGACATCGACGCGATGTGGGACGCCGGGATCGCGATGCTGAAGGATGCCGGGGCCGAGGTCGTCGAGATCAGCCTGCCGCACACCAAATATGCGCTGCCGGCCTATTATATCATCGCGCCGGCCGAGGCGTCGTCGAACCTCGCGCGCTATGACGGCGTGCGCTACGGTTTGCGCGACCTGCCCGAAAAGGCCGGATTGCAGGACATGTACGCCGCGACGCGCGCCGACGGCTTCGGGCCGGAGGTCAAGCGCCGCATCATGATCGGCACCTATGTGCTCTCGGCGGGCTTCTACGATGCCTATTACACGCAGGCGCAGAAGGTGCGGACGCTGATCGCGCGCGACTTCGAGCAGGCGTTCGGCGTTTGCGACGTGATCCTCGCGCCGACCGCGCCGTCGGCGGCGTTCGGGCTGGGCGAAAAGATGGCCGATCCGCTGGCGATGTATTTGAACGACGTTTTCGCGGTGCCCGCGAGCCTTGCGGGGCTGCCCGCAATGTCGGTCCCCGCGGCGCTGAACCGCGAAGGGCTGCCGCTGGGGCTGCAGATCATCGGCAAGGCGTTCGACGAGCAGGGCGTGCTCAACGCCGGGCTGGCAATTGAAGAGCGGGCGGGCTTCAACGCGCGCGCCGGGAAGTGGTGGTAAGATGAGCGATTATCGCATCAAGGGCGAAACCGGCGAATGGGAGGTCGTGATCGGCCTCGAGGTCCATGCGCAGGTCACCTCCAACGCCAAGCTGTTCTCGGGCGCCGCGACGGCGTTCGGGGCGGAGCCGAACACGCAGGTGTCGCTGGTCGACGCTGCGATGCCCGGAATGCTGCCGGTGCCGAACCGCGAGTGCATCCGCCAGGCGGTGCGCACGGGGATGGCGATCGAGGCCGAGATCAACAAATGGTCGCGCTTCGACCGCAAGAATTATTTCTATGCCGATCTGCCGCAGGGTTACCAGATTTCGCAGCTTTATCATCCGCTTGTCGGCGAAGGTTCGCTGACGATCGAGGCCGATGAGAAGGCCGGTCTGCCCGAGGCGAAGCGCATCGGGATCGAGCGTATCCATGTCGAGCAGGACGCCGGCAAGCTGATGCACGACCAGCATCCGACGATGAGCTACGTCGACCTCAACCGGTCGGGGGTCGCGCTGATGGAAATCGTTTCG